>Ga0207752_1000325_pt1 | contig 22700 bp, 27 predicted proteins | sample Pon2CUnioCityCA_6_FD_187272 | JGI IMG/M metagenome (GOLD analysis project Ga0207752, IMG submission 187272) | Marine sediment microbial community from Union City, CA, USA - Pond 2C Sediment 2 (SPAdes) | ecosystem: Environmental > Aquatic > Marine > Intertidal zone > Salt pond sediment ...
TGCTGTAGTGGGTGTTAAAGTCCATCCAGTTGATCGCCATATATGGCAGCCCCTTGCAAAAACGAAGGCCAATATTCTGTATTTATCAGGACCTTCGGCGGCAAATGATTTTTTAACCTGGTGTTCGAATGAGGGCCGGACAGGGGACCTACCTATTGATAAGTACTTTAGTGAAGGTATAAATGAACTTATTAATTTTCTTTCTTAGTTGCAAATGGTTATTAACTCACGTAATACCGTCTAACATCAGCTTTGAGAAGGATGCTCATTCCGCTACGCTACATTCGCACCTCTCAAGCTGGGCGTTGGCCAGAAAAGGAAAGGAGACATTGACCATGAACAGTAGCAAATATCTTGTAATCGTTTTTGCCTGTTTCTTTTGTTTTTGTTCATCCGCGATAGCGCAGGAACTCCATGACGCTGCAGCAAAAGGAGACATCGGGAGAGTCAAGGGCCTGTCGCAGCTGGCGCCGACGTTAACGCGCTCGATAAGGAAGGAAATACACCTCTGAATTGCACAGGCAATAAGCATACAGGCTTCAATGTGCACAGCAAGGTCAGGGCTGAGAGCAAAGAAGATGCCGAACGGGTGGGTAAATACATGATAAGACCTATCCTCTCTCTAAAGAGATTATCCCTGCATGAGGGGCAGGTCCTCTATCAATACGGAAAGCACAGCTCTGAGAGAGAGTCTATGGATTATCCCTGATTATATCAGGGACAAGCCTGGAGTTTATAGCCCAGGTGACCTCACATATTCCGGATAAAGGATAAGTTATGGTCCGCTATTACGGCCTCTATGCCAATGCCCACAAGGCCTTTCCCTGCGGAAGCAGGGAAAAGATGAGAAAAACAGGTGCCGATCCTTTGTGCCCGCTTATTATTGAAGATGAAGATACATTTATACCTTCAAAAGGTTGGGCTGAGATGATAAAGAAGGTCTATAGCATCTGAGGAACTATCAGAATACATGTGAAACTCTAAAGTCCTAGATCAAGTCCTGGAGAGACATAATAACCGGTCTGATCACTTAGTTGGCTTTTTCTTAATAAAATTATTTATGGGACGCAGCTTCACGTCTTTTCTTCGTGCGATGTGTTCGTATTCTTTAATGATTTTTTTTGCCATGGCTCTAGACGAGTACTTTTCATGCACAACTCTATAGCCTTCTTCTCCGTACGAAGCAGCCAGTTTCCGGTCACGGTACAACTTGAGAATCGCCTCAGCCAGCGCCCTGGGATCTCTGGGCGGGACAAGAAGGCCGGTCTTTTCATGGGTCACTAGCTCCGGAATGCCTCCGACCTCAGTGGCCACCACAGGCAAACGGCTGGCCATGGCATCCATAATACTGGTTCCCAGCCCCTCTAAGTAGGATGAAAGCACAAACAGATCAAGAGAAGCCAGAATCCGGGGGACATCTTCCCTGAAACCCAGAAAAAAAACAATATCATCAACATCGGTCTTTTTTACCTGTTCATCAAGTTCCATGCGCAAAGGCCCTTTCCCTACAATAATCAGTTTGATCTGAGGAGCTTTTTCCTTCAGGATCCCGGCCGCTTCGATCAGATATTTATGCCCTTTGTGATCAGCCAGATGAGCCACGATCCCCACCAAAAAGTCATCATCATTAAAACCGAGCTCCCGGTGAAGATAATCTCTGGAAGCAATATTCTCAAAAGGCGTGTAGTCAATCCCTGAGGGTATGACACTTATTTTATTCTTGTCGATCCCGCTTGATAAAAGCACCTTTTTCACTCCTTCGGATATAGCGATGATCCTGTCAATTTCTCTGTGATACTTTATCTTTGAAAAATAATTATCCTTAAGAGGAAAATCCACACGCCTAGAGATCACCCGAATAGGCACCTTGGCTCTTGATGCCGCCATGGCACTCACTGCTGCGGCATGGGCATCATGAGAGTGAACCAGAACGCAGTTCGCTTTCTTCATATGCCTGGCAAGTCTTAAAGCTGATATGATGCTCGCTTCACTTCTGATTCTCAGAGGAAAAACCGGAAGTCCTTCTTCCTCTGCCTTTTTGTAAAGAGGGCTGTTAGGTTGCACATAAAACCGGCATGGGTATCCCTTTTTCTTGAGCTCTCTCACCAAGAAAAAAGACTGTCTCTGCCCTCCTCTCCATTCTTTCCCTGAATCAATCTGGAAAAGGCTCAATTCTTTCTCCTTTCTTCCATATCTCTTTCAACTTTGCATAGCGTGCAAAAATGGCATAGCTGTGAAGCATGGCGATCACTAACCCGGCAAATCCGTCCAGAATCCCGGCTTTTAAAAAAAACGACTTCACGAATCTTTGAGGAGGGAGAACAACTAGGTGATACCACCTGCATTTTTTCCCGGAAGCATAGAGCTTCTGTGCTCCCAGGCTCGAAAATTGATTGATACGCTTCAGATGGTCCTGAATATCCCGATAAGTAAGATGATATATGGGGCTTTCCAGCTTTGTGACCTTGCCTTTAACAACCAGTTCTTCGTGAACATATTCCCCCTGCCAGAAAGCATCGTCTTTTTTAAAGAGCCGTATTTTTCTGTCCGGATACCACCCCGAATGAAGGATCCACTTCCCCAGATAATAGACCTGTCTGGGCATGGAAAATCCTGCTTCTTCGGGCTCCCCGGCTTTTAATGCCAGAATCTCTCTCTGAAGTCCGGGGGAAAGCCTCTCATCAGCATCAAGCGAGAGGATCCAGGTATGAGATGCCTTTCGGTTCGCATAGTTTTTTTGGTCCGCATAGTTCGTCCATTCCCGCTTGTAGACTTTGGCGTCATATTTTTTGGCTACCTTAACCGTATCATCTGTGCTGAAGCTGTCAACCACCACTATTTCCGACGCTATTTTTTTAACGCTCCTTAAGGCAGCCTCCAGCCTTTTTTCCTCATTATATGTGATGATAACCGCAGAAATTTTCATGTCCGTAATCTTATCATAAATCCATTATTGTGTCATTTAAGAGAAACCAGTACGCATCTCAACTTTGATCCGAGATAATTTAATCAATACCAGCTAACTGCCTGACCAACAAGCCGATCACAAACGACAGCGCAGCAACCCCCATACTGATAGCCAGCATCTCTGAGAACCTTTCCCGGAAAGAATAATTTTTGGCAACAAACATATAGAAAGTGAAGCCCGAGATGATCAAATTTTACATAGAGAAAGATCTTGAAACGGTTTGGTTTCGCCTCCCGGCCGGTCTGCTCAACCCAAAATTGGTAGTGCTTCCATTCATCCTGCGAGATCTGTCCCATTATTTCACGATTGTGTTCATTTTTAGTCAACCGGGCTAGTCGGGAATAAATGACATGTTCTGGGATCTCCACGGTTTGAGCTCGATGTACCAGTCTTTTTTCTTCCTTCTCAGTCATCACAGATAGTCCTTTGCTTTTTTGTGGTTTAAGGTTTTCCCCACACTCTCTGCCATCCGCTGCAGCAGCGGCTTGAGGGCGGGCAGGACTTCGGCATCGGATGCTCCGGCAAAGAAGTCAAGGATAAACCGTTGGCCTTTGATATCAACCGTGATGACTATATGGTGCTGTATTGATTCGACAGGCGCCTTCTCATCCGAGGTGTTCGGGGGAATGGGGGCATAAATCTCCATTGTATAGCTGCGGCCCCTGCCCCATTCGAACACAACAACCTCACTCTCCAGAATGAGAGATGAGCCGGGCAAAACAGATTCTGGCTCCATAGGCGGCTTGAGCCGCTTATAATTAAAGCCTAATTGTCCCTCCGGAATACCGGGCACTTCCCACTTCCATAGAGAGTCTATACGTGAGGCTTCTTTCGGCACCTCCAGTGTGAGTCCCAGTTCAGGAACCACCACCTCTGTGGGGCCGGGAAGCCGCTTCTCATCGGGGAGAACGGATGAGGAAAGCTTATCACCGGCCTCCGGTTCTCTGACTTCGGTCCTGTTCCCACAGCACTGAAAAGAAATTATGACACAGCCCACCAAAAAGAAAACAAAAAACAACCCAAATCCGCCATTAATAAAGCTTTGCATAAGGGCAGCCTTCAGCCTTTTTCCTCATTATATATGAAGCTAAACGAAGAAATTTCCATATCCCTAATTTTATCATAAGTCTATTATGGAGTCATCGGAGAGAATCCGGAACTCATCTCAACATCGATCCAAAAGCTGGAACAGAGTCTATGGATTAGAAGGCAGAGACCATGAAAGACAAAGACGGAAGAGTGAAGGAAGCGATTCCCGCAGGCAAAGCGCTGGAGATGATGAAAGAGTATCGACTTTTTATTGACAGCCATAAAACAGAATGATAGATTAAAATTTGAGGATCAGCAAAAAGGCATTTCAAAGGGATTTAAGTGTCTTTCTTCATACCAAACCATCACAAGGAGAGGAATATGTGCCAGCAAAAATTTATGGGTTTTGTTGTCATTTTCTTATTAACGCTTTTTATTCTGCCCAATACAGTAAGGGCAGATAAAGCGGAGTTAAGTCTTTTCAAAACTAAAGCCAAAAAAAACAATCAAGCTGCTTACCGCCAGACTTATCAAAACAGAGGCAGGATCGAAGTGGGATTGAGGCTTATGGGCGGGGGTTTTTGGCTCATGAGAAATGACGTCAATGACCATCTGCAGGGATTTAATGATTATTACAGCGATATTCCTTTATCCTCTGTAAACTCTGAACTTGAACCCATCAATATGGGGATGGATTTCAGCGGGGAGATATTGATCAACTTCACGCCCCATTTTGGAATCGGTATCGGATCCGGGTATATTACTGCCAAGAAGGAAAGCACAGCCGAGGTTTTTTATGACATATATACAGAAGAAGTGGGAGCTTATCCAAAATTTTCGGCTATCCCTGTTACTTTAAGCCTCTACTACGGAGTACCTATTGGAAAAGCGGTGAAAATCATGTTTGATGCGGGTTTGGGGTATTATATGGGAACCATAGACTGGGAATTCTATGAAATATATAATGTTGACTATGGCTATGAAAAAACCTGGAACGCGACATCTAACACCATTGGATTTCACGGAGGCATTCATTTTGAATTCGGATTCACTCAGAATTCTGCATTTGTTATCGGGGCAAAAGGAAGGTATGCTAAGTTCACGGATATCTCTAGTGATCTTGAGTATGATAGCAGAACCCCTTTTAGTACCGTTTCCTATACCATAGAAGATGCCATGCTCTGGTACGGATCCTGGTATAGAGGCGTAGGGGAATATCCGGGGATTTTTATTAACGATGATGGGGGAACATACTGTTCATGGACATATGAACGAAAAGGGGAAGTCAACCTCAGCGGGATTGTTTTTCAGGCCGGATTAAAGATAATTTTTTAAAACAATTTTTTTATTTAACCTTGATTATTCACAAGTCGAGGCTGCTGCAGATGCGAGGCACAGGGTGCGAAGCTGTGGTCCTTCACCCCTTGAACTTTCGAAAGGAAAAAAGGTTTTTTTGGGAAACACCCGGTCAACAAAAAAACAATGAATATGAGTTATTCATGTAGTGAGGAAAATATAAAAAAAAATAATTGACATACTGTTTGTTGTACAGTATATATTAGTTACACAGTATAAGTAAGTAACACAGTATAGACAAAAAAAGAAGACACTCTTAATGACAAAAGATATCACCCCTTTTGAGACCGAGATGAACCGCGGATTCCTTCAAGTCCTGGTTCTTGTGCTCCTTGAAAGAAGAATGTACGGATATTCCATAGTCAAAAAACTAGAGAAAAAAGGATATCTGATCGAGGAGAACACTCTTTATCCCCTTCTCAGAAGGCTTGAGAAAAAGGGGCTCATCAAAAGCCAATGGGATGTCAGTGAAAAAAGGCCCCGTAAATTTTATGTCATTTCAAAAAAAGGTCTGGATGTTCGCCGTCAGCTTCTCAATATCTGGCAAAAACAAGACCAAATTTTAACGCATGTTCTGAAGAAAAATAAGAATGCATGAAAAATTAAGAAAATATCTTGAAGAAATCAGTCGTTATCTTGCTGCTGTATCTGAAAAAGAAGAGATATTGAATGAAATAAAGAGCCATATTCTTGAAAAAGCAGAACAAGAATTCGGAAAAATCGACGAAGGTGCCCTTGTCTGGATCTACTTCCGCTCCGACACTCTTTTTTTCAAGAATATTGATTTTCAAAACGCTCAATCACTGTTGACTTCTGCTGCGTCACAATGGTATTCTTCGGCTCTCCTGGCTTTACTGGGTATCGGGCTTGCCGCCTATGCGGTCAAATTTCTTAATACTTCTGAATGGGTGAATCTCTTAAAAAGCGGCCTCCAACTGGTCATTCTCGGTATTGTCATCAATAAACCTAATGAGGCGCCTTTTATCGAATTTCCCTATCTCAATCTCCAAGTTATGGCCAACATCCTTATATCCATCATTTTATTATTGACAGCGATTGATTTCCTGAAAAGCCTGATCATTCAGGGAAGAAAAGTGTTTGCGAAAAAGACAGCTCAAAAATCAAGGCTACAGAGAGGTGAAAAATGAAACTAAAGCGTATTGGATGGTTCTTTCTTTTTTTTATAACCGGTTTGATCGTTTTCCTTCCAAGCATCACATTTTCAGAAAAAATACCGGATCATACGGAGAACCTCATCCGAACCAGTTTCTGTGTTTTCCTTTTGGTCATCACCATTGTGTTTGCCCTAAAGAAAAAATGGAATAAATTTTGGCCCATTCCCTTTGCCTTTTTTCTGGCGGCCTTCTGCCAATATCTTGCCTGGCGGTTCAGCGGTTTGCCTGTAAAATCACTTGGCCTTGAAGCATCCAGCATGAAAGGAATGGCTGTGGCAAAGCTCTCCCAAAGCCTCTGGATCATCATCCCCATAGTCTTCCTCACTTTAATATCCGGACAGAAACTGGGGTCGATCTATTTTAAAAAGGGCCGCCTTCGTTATGGACTGGTCATCGGGCTGATCGGTTTTTTTGTTTTTGCCGGATTTCTTATTTTGCAGGTCAAAAATGTCGACTCAGGCTTGGAGCGCCTGCTGTCTGCAGCCCCGTGGATTCTGATTTTTGTTCTCTCCAATGGACTAAATGAGGAGCTCCTTTTTAGGGGTATCTTCCTTAAAAAATTTGAACCATTCCTTGGAAAATTCGGTTCTAATTTAGTGACCGCACTGGTTTTCTCCCTCGCCCATATGAAAGTCGAATATGTCAAATCCGGAGAAATCTTTATGTTTCTGGGCATTGTGCTGATCCTTGCCCTGATTTGGGGATTTCTGATGCAAAAAACAGGAAGCCTCCTTTGTTCCGCTCTCTTTCACGCCGGATCAGATCTGATTCTCTTCACGAGTCTTTTTACTTTGATGCCCCAATAAAAACTGTGCGTCCCCTGTTTGAGGGATATGTGTCTTTGTGCTCTTTGAAAAAGAGCCTGTAAAATCAGGCGAACAGGTAAGACGCCCTCTCCTTAATAAGGACTTCGGGCATAGGCGTTAAGGTCGAGAGCAAGCTTGCCTTTTTCTCCCTGTTTGTACTTCTCTAATGCCAGGGAGGCCACCATGGCCGCATTATCCGTACAGAACTCAGGAGAAGGCATGAATGAACAAAGCCCTTTTTCCTCAGCCAATGCGGTAAAATGTTCCCTCAGTCTTTTGTTTCTGGCCACTCCTCCGCATAGGATCAGTGATTCCGGGAAGTGTTTTAAGGCGGCTTTCTTGAGATGAGAAATCAAGGCACTCACCACAGAATGCTCAAAGGAGGCTAAAAAATCTTTGAGACGGGGGCTTTTTCTGTTCAAATTGTTTTTCTTAATGTATCTCAAAGCAGCGGTTTTAAACCCGCTGAAGCTGAAATCAAGGCTTTGATCCGTCATCTTAGGAAGTGCAAAATCGAACTCCTTTGTCTTCCCTCCCTGGGATAATTTTTCAATCACAGGGCCACCGGGATAGCCGATATCCAGAAATTTGGCGATTTTATCCAGAGCTTCTCCGGCCGCGTCATCCCTGGTCCTTCCCAGCACCATATAATCCATTTTCTTCCTCATCAAATAAAGAGAAGTGTGCCCTCCGGAGACCAGGAGAGCCAGTGCCGGAAATGGGACATCCCTGTTTTCAATAAAGGCTGAGTGAATGTGGGCCTCCAGATGGTCAACAGGGACAAGAGGTTTCTCAAGAGTGTAAGCCAGCCCCTTAGCAAAAGAAAGACCCACGAGAAGCGACCCGATCAACCCCGGGCCTTGGGTCACAGATATGAGATCGATGTCTTTCATTTTTATTCCGGCCCTTTTCAGGCATTCTTCAAGGATAAAATTTATGGATATGATATGGTTTCTTGAGGCTAATTCAGGAACAATGCCCCCATAAGGAGAATGGATCTCATCCTGGGACAAGACGATATTGCTTAAGACTTTCATGGAGTCTGTGACAACCGAAGCAGAGGTTTCATCACAGGATGTTTCTATTCCTAAAATATTCATTTCCTGAACCATTCATGAAAAAATGTATACACCTTAAATAAATTTATCATGATCCTCATTTTAAACCTAGACTATTATTAAAAAAAATTGACAACTCAATTCCCATAATACCTTTTATTTTATGCATACATTTTTTCACCCTACAGGCGAGCAGATCTCACAGCATCTGCTTTGTTGCAGGGCATTCGCGGTGAAGAACCACAGCTTCATACCCTGCGCCTCGCATCTGCAGTAATCTCGACTCGTGAATGATCCAGGGTAATTAAATTTTATTAGACTACTTGTATTTCATGAGGCTTTGGTTATAAGGCGGACGGGCGATCCCTTTTTCCGTGATGATAGCGGTTATATATTCTGCCGGGGTCACGTCAAAAGCCGGATTCCTTACCTCTATATCAGGAAGGGTCACATAGGAGCTGCCTATCTTTCTTACCTCATCAGGATCTCTTTCCTCTATGGGAATCTGATTCCCTGTTTCAAGGCTAAAATCTATAGTGCTCAATGGAGCGGCCACATAAAAAGGGATGCTGTTTTCCCTGGCGAGAACAGCCGCCGCATAGGTCCCTATTTTGTTGGCCGTATCCCCGTTCGAAGCGATCCTGTCCGCTCCTGTCACCACAAAAGAGATCTCTCCTTTGTTCATAAGATAACCTGCCATATTATCGGTTATTAAAACCACAGGTATTTTTTCTTTAGAAAGCTCCCAGCAGGTCAGCCTGGCACCCTGAAGAAAGGGTCTGGTCTCACTGGCATAGACTTTTATGTCCTTATGCTTCTCGTACGCAGACCTTATCACGCCCAGAGCCGTACCGTATCCGGCAGTGGCTAAGGCTCCCGCATTGCAGTGGGTGAGGATACGCTCTCCCCTGCTCACTAATGCTGCGCCTGATGAGCCGATTTTCTTGCAGGTCTCGATATCTTCTTGTTCAATCTTTTCCGCCTCTCTGACTATTCTGTTTTTTAACTCATGAAGCGGGGCTTTCCGGTTGTTTGAAAAAACCGTTTCCATTCTCTCTAAAGCCCAGAACAGATTCCTGGCCGTAGGCCGCGTTTTTTCCAGGCGCCTATAGATCTTATCAAACTTCTCAGACAGGTTCTCCTGGCTCTCCATATGCAGCACTCCAAGCGCCATGCCATAAGCTGCTGCTACCCCTATGGCCGGAGCCCCGCGTATGACCATTTTTTCAATGGCCTCCGCGACCTGTTCATAATCTGTGCATTCTACATATATCTCTTCCTTCGGAAGCTTCCTCTGATCGATCATGACGACCCTGTCTCTTTTCCATTCTATGGTGGGAAGCATATTCTAACTCCTTTTCCAGTCCGGGGACTCAGGTCCTTCCCAGCCCCATTTTTTTATCCATCCGAGGTAAACCGATTCAAACTCTTTCCAATCTCCAGCACTTAGTTCGTCTTTGAGTGAGCGGTAACAAAAAACGATCTGGTTGTCATTGTCTCTGTTGATTTCCAGGGTTGGAAGCCCCAGTTCCCTGGCCATGACCGCCTCTTCGAAACTTTCCCTGTAGCGCTTCATATGGCTTAAAACCTGGGACTGCATATAATGATAAAAACCACAGCTGAGGTCCTTCTCTGTAAGCTGAGCCACTTTCTTGGACAATCTCTCGAGCCTCTTGAGCCGTTCATCCTGTTCCTCTCTAAGGGCTTCGGCTATTGTAAATTCCGAATACCTCATCACTGAAAGCATGGAAACCTGTTTGATCTTGGATTTACTCAAGAGATAGTCATAGATATCAGCAGCTGATTCTTTCAAGCCGAACTTTTCCATTGAAAGAGCCAATGAAAACAGAGAAACGTTTTGTGCCCATTCCTCGCCTTTTTCGAACCCATAATCAAAGGCTTTTAAGAAACTCTCTTCAGCCTCATCCCACATCTCCAGCTCTAACTCGGAAAGTCCTTTCATCATGTAAGCCTGGGCTGAAGGCTTGCTTTTGACCTGTAAACAGGCTTTTTCATAAGCCTTTTTATATGCCGAATAAGCCATCTCCATCCTGTACTCTCTTGAAAGTTCACTGCCTTTTGAATAAAGAGACTTGGACTCCTTGAGATGAGAAGCACAGGACATAAGGGAAAACAAACCCAGAACCAAAATGAATAGAACCTTGTTTTGTTTGCGCAAAACCTTATTCTCCTTGCTTTTTGATTTTCTTTTTCACGATTTCAGCTACTATTTCCTGAACTTCTTCCTGAGACAGAAGGCCAACGCAGAAAGCTCCGATTTTTTTGATTGCTTTTCCCATGCTCTGAGCAAATGCTTTGTTACCTTTAAGAGGGGTTACAGCTTGTTTGGCCTGATCCAGCTTTTCATCAAATTCGATAATGATTTTTTTAAAGTCCTTTGACTTGATCTCCTCACTAAAAAGCGCGGAAAGAAAAGGATCTTTGAGCCCGAATAGGGGATAAAGATAATCGAAAGCGTTTCTCAAAAAATCCATGTCCCTGGCTTCAATCTGGGTTCTGAAATATTCCTTAAGGGCGTCTTTCTGAATAAAAAAATCCAGAACGAATTCATCCGGCTTGTTTTTTAAAAAATCAGGATCAGGCCAAACCTGCCAGGAATAAATGCTTTTTTTCCAGTCTTCATGTCTGTTGATGAGCCAGATAAGGGCTGAAGAAATAATGGGAAAATAAAGCCCTGTTTTGGCAGGAACGAATTCAGACAGGATTTCGACAGCATTTTCTACCAGTTCGTCTATTTTTGTTTCTTTCATGAACAGGGCCTCATCTTAACTCAATGATAATCAGTATTTAAAAAAGAGTAAAGAATACATTTAACCTGAACTATTCATAAAAAGATGGCGATGTTCATTAGCAACCTTGACTCGTGAATAATCCAGATTAATATTCTCATACATTCGTTCCACTCTCTTTATGGTATGGCTTGACTTTTATCCCATACTCAAGTAATTTTGAAAGAAGTAAAATAGCAACGTACACTCTATTCGTTTGGAGGTTCAGATGTTTTTATTAGGACCATTAGGCCCGGGAGAGCTGATCCTCATTGTATTGATCATCGTCATCATCTTCGGGGCCCGTAAGCTCCCTGAATTGGGGAAATCGCTGGGCCAAGGAATAAAAAATTTCAAAAAATCTATCACTTCAGAAGAAAAAGACAAAGAATCTCTCGAAGATAAGAACAAACCATCTTCCAAGGATTGATGAAAAGGACGATTGAAGAGCTCTCCAGGAAAAGCCGGGAAAAAGAATCCCAACTTAAAAAAAAACTCCAAAAACTCCAAAAAGAAATATCCGGCTTTTCTGAAAAGATAAACACATCTAAACTCGATTCCCTGCTTTCAGACCTCGAAAAAAACCTAAAAAAAAAATCAGACCTCCTATCGTTTTCATTTCTTAAAGAATCACACCGTGTTCTGAATGAATTCATGACCCATACCAAAGACGTCATGTCTTTGTCAGCGGACCTGGTGCAGTCAACCGGAGAGCTGATAGACATCAAGGACAGGGAATGGGATGCCCTCAGCAACAACCACGTTCATATGATCTTCAAAAGCATGGAATGGAAGATCGACAAGCTCTCTTCTGACTACAAAGATGCCAATGCCCTGATGAAACGATTCATCCTGTTAAAGGAAAAACTGAATCAGCTCATCGCCATACTGGAAAAAAAAGATATGCCCACTCCCTCTCAGGTCAGAGACATCCACCAGAGCCTCGAAGACGCTCAATACGCAGGTTTTGAAAACAGGTTCAGGGGTTTAGACGAGCAGGTCAAAGAACAGCAGAAAGACTATATTCCCTATTTTAAAGATGCAGATACAGTGCTTGACCTGGGGTGCGGCCGGGGAGAATTTCTCGAGCTTCTGCAGCAGAATGGAATCAAAGCAAGGGGGATCGATACGAACGATCAGATGATCGAAATATGTAAGGAAAAAGGATTGAACTGCGAGAAAGCCGATATCCTGCAGACCTTGGCTGCATATGAGGATAGTTCTTTAGGAGGAATATTTTCTTCCCAGGTAGTCGAGCATCTTCCTCCGTCCTATCTCAAGAGGATGATCGAAATCGCCTATCATAAGCTCACTTCATCCAGCTGTATCATCATTGAAACAGTCAATCCGCTGTCTGTCTTTTCTCTTGTACAGATATATTTTCTGGACTTATCCCACCGGCAGCCTGTCCATCCTCAGGCACTGAATTTTCTGCTTAAGAGTGCCGGTTTTGAAGATATTCAAATAAAATACTCCGCACCTCTGGGCAATGAAAAGCTCAAAATCCTTCCTGAGAAAGACGACATCACAAGCCTTTTAAATGAAAATTTTGATAAGATCAATAATCTTCTCTATGCCCCTTCCAATTACGCTGCTGTGGCTGTGAAAAAATAAATGGAGGCGAAATGAGTGTATACGCCGGATTTGACCTGGGAGGCACCCAGCTCAAATACGGACTTATCAATGAAGACTGCCAAATCGTTTATGACTCAAAAAGTGACACTCCTGACAACGCTAAAAAACTTTTCCTGCTCATGGAAAAAGTATGGCAGAAACTCAAAAGCAAAGCAAAAAGAGAGCCGATCGCTGCAGCAGGATTTGGCATCCCCGGAATCCACAGCACCAAAAAAGACAGAATACTCCAGTCTCCGAACTACCAGGAGATTGACAACCTGGACATAAACAGCATCTTAAACAAATTCATTTCAGTCCCTTTTAAAATAAACAACGACGCAAATATGGCAGCGTACGGCGAATTCAAAGCCGGAGCCGGGCGGGATTCTGACAGCATAGTGCTTCTGACCGTGGGCACAGGAATCGGCGGCGGTATCGTGTTGAACAAGACTCTCTGGCAGGGTGAATGCGGATTTGGCGCTGAAGTCGGTCATATCATCGTCAATCACTCCGGAGTGCTCTGCAACTGTGGAAACAGGGGATGCCTGGAAACAGAAGTGTCAGGGCCTAAAATCGTGAAAAACTACATAAAGCTTAGTGGACAAGAAAAAAGAATATCGGCCAAAGATGTGGCCCAACTGGCGAAAAAAGGAGATAAAAACGCAAAAAAGGCCTTTGATCAAGCAGGATATTTTCTGGGCATTGGATTGGGGATCCTCATCAACGTTCTGAACCCGGATAAGATCATTCTCGGGGGAGGGGTCATGAAATCCGCTTCCCTTCTGCTCACTCCTGCTGTAAAAGAGGCAGCAAAGAGGTCTTTCAAAGCCTCTTTCAAATGCTGTCACATCCTAAAAGCACAGCTTGGAAACAAAGCCGGAATCATAGGTTCTGCGGCCTGGGCTAAGGACACTCTGTCACCTTCTGCCTCTTCCGTCAAAAGGAAAGGTTGAGATGACAATTGAAAAAGAGTTTGTTATATGGTTTACTTGAAAAAAAACAGGGGAGGACAAATATGGATTTCAATTTAACCGATGAACAGAAAATATTAAGGCAGACAGTGCGGAAATTTGCCGAGAAGGAGATTTTGCCAAAAAGAGAGGAACTGGATGAGAAAGAAGAATTCAGTTATGAAATCACCAAAAAAATGTTTGATTTGGGCTTTTTTGGCATCGTGATTCCAGAAGAATACGGGGGGATGGGCATGGATTATCTTTCCTATATCCTGGTGGTCGAGGAACTGGCCAGGGTGGATGCAGGCCAGGCTGCCACGGTCGCCGCTGGCAATTCCTTAGGATCCGCTCCTGTTTATTATTACGGTAACGAAAAGCAGCGAAAAGACCTTCTCCCTCAACTTATTTCCGGCAAACTCTATGGATTCGGTTTGACCGAAGCAAATGCCGGTTCTGATGCCGGCGGTACCCAGACTACGGCGGTCAAAAAAGACGGAAAATGGATCATCAATGGATCGAAAATATTCATCACGAATGCCTCCACTGATATAACCCTGGGCTCGATCATCCAGACAGTTACAGGGGAAAGAGAAGACGGGAAAAAAGAATACACCTGTTTTTTGGTCGGTCAGGACAAGCCCGGCTATACCGCCACCCCCATGCATAAAAAGATGACCTGGCGTACAAGCAACACATCAGAAATCTATCTAGATGATGTGGAAGTGACGGATGAGGATATGCTGGGTAAAAGAGGTGAAGGTTTCCACCAGATGCTGGAAAGCCTGGACAACGGAAGGCTGGCCATTGCAGCTATGGGATTAGGGGGAGCCCAGGGCGCATTCGAGGCGGCTTTGAATTATTCAAAAGAAAGAAAGCAGTTCGGGCGGCCCATCAGCAAGTTTCAGATCAATGCATTCAAACTGGCGGATATGGCTACGGAGATCGAAGCAGCCCGAAACCTTCTCTACAAGGCCTGCTGGCTCAAGGATAACGGAAAATCATTTGGTAAAGAAGCCGCCATGTCAAAACTCTACACAAGCGAAGTCATGAAAAGAGTCACCCACGAAGCTGTTCAAATCTATGGAGGCTATGGACTGATGGAAGAATATCCTGTTGCCAAATTCTACAGGGATCAGAGGCTCCTGGAGATTGGGGAGGGAACCAGTGAAATCCAGCGCCTGGTTATCGCTCGAAAGCTGGGTATTTGATTTTTTCCTTTTGTAATCCCTAAATCCCTAACACGACAAAATGGGCCCTAAAAACGCAGTTCTTTCAGGGTAACAGGCTGTGGAAAAATAGGGTCAACTTATTGATAATAATTAAGATCCCCGGGCCCGTCCCCTTATTTACCTTATTTACTTCTTATTTAAATTAATTGTAACATTTAGCTGGCTCATGCATATTATAATTAGGAGAACATATGATCAACTTCCAAGATTTATACGAATCCTACGCCAGCGAAGTCTACCGCTTTTCTCTTTGGATGGCAGGCGACAATATAGAAGCAGAAGATATCACCTCTGAGACTTTTATCCGCGCATGGGTGCACAACGATAAAATTCGCACTGAAACACTCAAAGCGTTTCTCTTCACCATTTCCAGAAATCTTTACCTGGAACGCCTGAGGAAAAGAAAAAATCGGGTAGTCTTGAATGATGTTTATCCCGACCCAACGCCCGGACCGGATAAAATGACGGAATCTCAATCTATACTAAAAGAGGTAAAAAAAATTCTCCAGACCGTTCCTGAGATCGACCGCGCTGCCTTTGTGATGCGCGTCCAGCATGAACTCCCTTATGACGAAATCGCACGCGCTCTAAAATTATCTCTAACGGCTGTAAAAGTAAAGGTGCATCGCATTCGCAAAAAGTTGATCGCAACATGCATAGATAAGGAGGTATTTTAAATATGAAAATAACACGCAATGTCATTCTCGATCTGCTGCCTCTGTATTCCGCTGATGAAGTGAGCGCTGATACACGGGCACTCATTGAGAAATATTTAGAAACCGATCCGGAACTGGCAAATGTTGCCAAACAGATGGCAGCCTTGGAGAGAACAAAAGAAAGTCCCGCTCCAGTTTCCCAGGATGACAAAATGAAAGCGTACAGGATCGCTAGGCGGAAAAATCTGATTTACACGATCCTCCTCGCGAGCGGAATATCCATTATTTTGTTAACGATTCTTATCATGTTCTTTTCCTCTTCAAGCTGACGTAATGAATTATTTAAAAAATTCCCATTCTCCGGAGGAGGTATTTACCGACGGGGAAATAAAAAAAAGGAGTCCGAAATGAATATTTACGAAAGAAAACATACTTCTTTACTGATTGCCCTTGTATTGCTTTTCACGGCAGGAATGCTTCTTGTCATGCCTGCACAAACCTATCCCTTTCCTAACGAACAAATTGAAGGTATCTGGCAGGGAACTTTAAAGCATTCAGGAGTCGAGCTGGGTATTATCTTCACTATCTCGCGCAGCCCGGACAAAACCCTCACTGCCACCATGGACGTTCCGGAGCAGAATGCGACCGGTGTGCCGGTCGATAAAATCAGCTTCGACAACAGAGAATTGCTCCTTGAAATAAGCCCAATCGAAGCCGTTTTTAAAGGAAGGCTTTCAGAGGACGGAGTAACAATCAACGGGGAATTCATACAGGGGGGAATGACACTCACTCTGGTACTCAAACGGTCCCAAACGAAGCTCATGATCAAACGCCCTCAGGAACCCAAAGAGCCCTTCCCATACAGGTCGGAAGATGTTTCTTATAAAAATACTGAAGCAGGAATAACGCTAGGGGGAACCCTTACATACCCTTCTTCAGAGGGAAAGTTTCCCGCAGTGCTCCTCCTTTCAGGTTCCGGAGCACAGGACCGCAACGAGACGGTTTTCGGTCATAAACCCTTCTTGGTGATGGCCGACTATCTTACCCGAAGAGGCATAGCTGTTTTGCGTGTGGATGACCGTGGAATAGGCGGTTCGACAGGAAGATTTGAAGAGGCTACAGCCGAAGACTATGCTGCCGATGCTTTGGCCGGTATTGATTACCTTAAAAGTCGCAACGAGATCCAAGGCAAATCAATCGGTCTTGTCGGCCACAGCGAAGGAGGCATGATCGCATCAATGACCGCTGTCCAATCACCTGATATCGCCTTCATTGTCCTGATTGCCAGCCCCGCCCTTCCTATAAAGGAGATGGAGTATTCAGAGGAGGCAAGAACTCTGAAAGCACAAGGGGCAAGTGATAGCCTTATAAAGAAAAACCGGATTCTACAGGATGATCTTTTCATAGTAATCGGCCGCGAGACCGATAGTGCGACTGTCCGGAACTCATTCACTTCGATCATAACGGAATTTTTTAAAGGATTGAGTGAAGAAGAAAGGAAGATAACAGGGATATCTCGAGACAACCTGAATGACATCATTCGTGATCGTTTTCAGAGGCTGCACTCCCCATGGTTTCGTTTCTATCTGGACTATGATCCAGGAAAAGTACTGCAGAAGGTCATCTGTCCGGTACTTGCTGTTTATGGCGAAAAAGACGTACAGGTCCCGCCCGGAGAGAATCTGCCGGCTGCAAGGCAAGCACTTAAGTCCGGGAGCAATAAAAATTTTACCGTCAAAGAACTGCCTGGCTTGAATCATCTGTTACAGACGGCTGAGAAAGGAGATATATCCGAATACGGACAAATCGAAGAGACCATCTCACCCAAGGCTTTAAAAATAATCGTTGACTGGATTCTGGAACGGGCATCTGAGAATCGTCATCCGCGCACATAGGCCCATCATATATTCCTTAATCCCTGGGCCCGCCCCCTTAATTTGTTTGTCATTTGATTAGACTTATGATTTCTTTGGTGCTCAACACTTTTCCCGACGACTTCACCGACCCATTGACAACAAATCCAGGAGTGTTCATCACTCCATAATCCACGATCCGGTTTATATCGGTCACCTTGACGATCTCCGCATCTATCCCCAGTGCTTTGACGGCTTCCCGGGTATTTTGAACCAGCCTGCTGCATTTTGAACAGCCTTTTCCTAAAATTTCTATTTTCATGATAGTTATCCTTTTATGATCATTGATTTTCAAAACAAATTCCCGAAGATCATTCCGCTTATGGTGGCCATGACCACGACCAGAAGCACAAACACGACGGTCTTCTTGGTGCCTAACACGCTTCTTATCACCAGCATATTTGGAAGTGAGACAGCCGGACCCGCCAAGAGAAGAGCCAGTGCAGGTCCTTTTCCCATTCCATGAGCCATGAGTCCCTCGAGTATCGGCACTTCAGTAAGCGTTGCAAAATACATGAATGCCCCGGTTACAGAAGCAAAAAAATTGGATAAGAATGAATTCCCTCCCACTAAGGAAGAGATCCATCCTGACGGAATGATTCCCTCTCCCTTCGGACTTCCCAAAAGAAAACCTGCAATCAAGATGCCGGCAAAGAGAAGAGGAAAGATTTGTTTGGCAAAATCCCAAGTGGAACTCACCCATTCTTTGCCTTCTTCCCCGTCAGTCATTGAAGCCCAGACGATCCCGGCAAAGGCAGCAATAAAAGGAATCATGGGATTTTGAAACACCAAAGCGAGAACAGCAGTAGCTCCCATGACTATGAATATTTTCCTCGCATCATAGTGATACCAAAACACAAGCACCAATCCGAAAAAAACAGCGGCGATCGAAGTGATGACCCACTTGCCAGAATAGACAAGGTGCCATATGCCCTGGTTCTGCTCCGGTCTCCCCCAGTTAGAAAAAATAAGGATCATCATCATCAGCCCAAAATAAACCGCTGTCTGCCATAGAGGCCTGGGAGATTTTTCAGATTCAATCAAGTTTTGATCTAAAGATTCATCTTTTGATGATGACTTAAAGATGACCTGCATGATCAGTCCGATCACCACGCTGAAGACCACAGCTCCCAAAGCTCTGGCAATCCCCATTTCAACACCTAATACTCTGGCAGTGAGAATAACAGCCAACACATTAATGGCCGGCCCGGAATAAAGAAAAGCTGTGGCAGGTCCGATCCCAGCGCCCCTTTTATGGATGCCTGCAAAAAGAGGAAGAACCGTGCAACTGCAGACAGCCAGAACACTCCCTGAAACAGAAGCGATAGGGTAAGCAACTGTCTTTTTGGCTCCGGCTCCCAGATATTTCATGATCGCGCCTTTGCTTATGAAAACAGATATGGCTCCGGCAATAAAAAAGGCAGGAATCAAACAGAAAACCACATGCTCCCGTGCATACATTTTGGCAAGAGAAAGCGCTTCTATCACAGAATTTTGAAAACCGGATTTCCCTATGGGCAGGAAATAGAAGACCAAAAAAACAGCAGCCATTATCAAAAAAATTCTCCATTCTTTTCGTTCGTTCATCTTAGGTCCTTTTTATTATGGCAATATTGCCAATATCCCAATTTCTCTATAAAAAAATATTATCTGATCACTTTGGAGGCACACTGAAACATATCGATCACACAAGGGGTGAGAAGCCTGTAATAGACCACGTTCTTTTCTTTTCTATTGGCCACAATGCCTGATGATAAAAGTATGGAAAGATGTTTGCTTACTGTTGACTGGTCCAGCCCGATGATCTCAGTCAGTTCCCCAACGGAATATTCCCTTTTGTGCAAACGGTCCACAATGATCAGCCTGGATTCATTAGCCAGGGCTTTATATATTTTTGCCTGGTTTTGAAAATACTCTTTGTTTCTGTCCATACATTGAGTATATTTCTATATTGCCATATTGTCAAGTTCCAATCTATCTCTTTCCTAAAAGAATGATATTTTTACTTACCTTGAAAAATGATGAAATAAGCCCCAAAAACGTGACTCTTCCAGGGTAATAGGCTGTGGAAAAATAGGGTTAATTTATTGATATTAAATAAGATATCTGGGCCCGTCCCATAATTCACACGTCCCATAATTAAATAGGCATAATTAAACATACATAATTAAACATAATTAAACATAATTAAACATAATTAAACACGCATAATTAAACCGAAGGGAGGGTGGATATGCCGAAGGGCATGACCCATACGGTTGCCTGTTTGCCTTTTTTATCAAGGGCCACAGAAAGAGCCTTTTCCACAGAATTAAAATTTTTAAAAAACAACTTCTCTTTTGTGCTCTGAGATAGATCAGAGACCAGAAAAATTTCATTATTGAGATGGATATGAGCTATCCGGGACGCCACGTGTCTTCCCTGCACAAACTGTGTTTTGAGCTCCTCAACCAATTCCTCAGGGCTTTTTCCCTCTTCAAAAACCCGGGCGAAAGGCTCCACTCCGAGCCCGTCACCGCACTGGCCCGCGGTGATGAGAATGCCTCCGTGTTTAAGCGCGGGAAGCGCATGCTCCATGGCTTTATGCGTCTGGTACAGGTCAATATCCCTGGGATACCCTCCGGGAGATACGATCACAATATCCGCCCTGTCCTCTATCCGGACCCTTGACAACCGGTCCAAAAAAGAAGCTCCCTGCCTGTGAGCTGCAGTGACATCTCCGGCCACAACCTTTATCACCTGTTTTTCCGGATTTAAAACCGCATTTACCATAAAATCAATCCCAACTTTTTGAGCCATCTCTTCCAGTTCCTCTCTCACAGGATTTCCCTTTATCATTCCGGGTCTGGCTCCGGGGTCCATAAATTTCCTGTGATTCTGCTCTATGGTCCGGCGGCTGCACATACCTGGAGCCAGGGCTTTGGCTCCTCCGCTGAAACCCGCATAATAATGATATTCGATATTTCCGGTCGCAATAACAAAGGAAGCATCCATTACTTCAGTAAACACTTCAATCGGAGTCCCCTGGCTTGAGATGCCGGCATCCTGACAGTCCTTAATATCATGTTCAATACACCTGTAATGCGAGTAAATATCATCCCCAACCAGAGCTCTTTTTTCCTCTTCACTCTGGTTTCTGTGGATTCCCAATCCAAAAACAATGGTGATCTTTCTATGGGAGACACCCGCCTCAGTCAGTTCTTTGAGAACAGGGGGCAGGAGGAGACGGGAAGGAGAGGGACGGGAGATGTCGCTCACTAATACAACAACTGTGTCTTGTGAAGAAACAAGCTCTCTGAGCTTTGGACTCCCCGAGGGATGGCTGAGGGCTCGCTCCACTTCTTTTTCCGGATCTTTCACTCCCTTTTTTTGTTTGGGCTTTATTGTGCCCATATAATTCCTGTCCGGAACAAAAAAATCCTTTAGCCCTCGGCCGTATCGGATGCTTAATCTCATGTGTCTTTCATGCTTCCGATCAAGTCATTTTTTTTCTCTTTTTTAATACCTCAAAAAGCCGATAGATTCAAGAAATGCATCCATTTTAGAAAGGATATCTGCCTCATTCTCATTTTTGATTTCAATGAGTTCTAGGTGGCCATCAGCCGTCGTTGTTTCTATGGGGCAAAAAAAGAGCATCTATGTAGTACTGTTGGAAGTTTTTCTGCTTGTTCAACTCAACGACCTCAACCCTGGATAAGATCTCTCTCATCCTGCTGACCGCTTCTGCCTCTATGAGCGCCAGGAAAGCTCCGCCCAAAGAACCGTTTCCGATCATTTCAACCCGGTTTTCCGGGACAGGGGGAACCAATCCGATGGAAACCGCATTCTTAAAATGGATATGTTTCCCGAATCCGCCTGCTAAAACCAATTTATTTATATCCCTCCATGATTTCCCCTGCGTCTCAAGCAGTATTTTTAAAGCCGCATACACAGCAGCCTTAGCCTGAAGTATTTTGGAGATATCTGACTCAGTGATGACAATGGGTTCGCTGAGAGCCGATCTCTTTTCTTTGACTATGATACAGGCTCTTATGGTTTTCCCATCCTCTTTGACGTTCCATCTTAACCCGTGTTTATCCAGCATCTCTTCATCAAACCGGCCCATTTGATTGATCAAACCTGTTCTCAATCCCTCAGCCATAAAATCAATGACACCGGTTCCGCATATTCCTGAGGCTTTGCCGCCTCCTATGACCTTTATCCGCATGTTCATCTCAGTATCAAAAGCAATTTTCTCCACCGCTCCGTTAATGGCCCTGCATCCGTGATAGAGACCATAACCTTCAAAGGCTGGCCCGGCTGCTGTGGAACAGGCCGCTAATTTACCGCCGTGGCTCATCACGATCTCACCATTGGTCCCTATATCTATCAATACCGAAAGCTCTTTTCCCTTAGATATTCCGGATACATAGACATCGGAGGTGATATCACCTCCGATGTAGCCCGAAGCAGACGGCATCACATCCACAATTCCGTCAGGGGAAATGTCCAGGCCCACATCCCTGGCCAGGAACGGACCGGGTGTTCTTTCGACCGGTTGAAACGGGGCTTCCCCGATGCTTTTCGGAGAAAGCCCCAGCAGTAAATGTAGCATGATGGTGTTTCCGGAAAGAGCAGCCCGACTGATATCCTCTCTTGCGATATGGTGTGTGCGGCAGAGATGTTTGATTATTGGATTTATTGTTTTATCCATTACCAAAGATCTCAGCAGAGCAAGGTCTTTAGGAGATTTGATGAAAGATATCCTTGAGATCACATCTTCCGCAACTCTTATCTGCTGGTTGTATAAAGAAACTCTACCAACAAACTTTCCTTGGGCTATATCCACCAGTCCGCCTACTACTGTAGTGGTGCCGATATCCACGGCTACTCCATAAAGAATGCGCGTGGTATCGCCGGGCTCTATATTGACCATAGACCACTGCTCATTCATACGGCCTAGGGTTATGGTAATGGTTTGCCTCCCTTTGTCCAAGGCAAAGGGGAGCTTCCTTAAAACCGCCAGAGGGATATGGATGGAGCTTTGAGAAAGGTGTTTAAAAATCTCTTTTTCCAATCTCCGGCGGTCCGGTTCCTGGCGCTCGAGAACAGCCCGGGGAACCCGGAGGCAGAGCTTATTCATCGGCGGGTCAAAGTCTTTGTGTTTGATTGTGA
>Ga0207752_1000326_pt1 | contig 22695 bp, 16 predicted proteins | sample Pon2CUnioCityCA_6_FD_187272 | JGI IMG/M metagenome (GOLD analysis project Ga0207752, IMG submission 187272) | Marine sediment microbial community from Union City, CA, USA - Pond 2C Sediment 2 (SPAdes) | ecosystem: Environmental > Aquatic > Marine > Intertidal zone > Salt pond sediment ...
CCATGACTTCTGTTTTATTTTTTATGTCTTGAAAAAGCTCAAGACTGCACTTTTTCTTATAAAACGCGATGAGATTATTCCCGACTATAGACTCTTTATACTGGTCAATGATGTTTTTTATGTTAGAAAAAGAATTTTCTTTTTTCATCGGACGCTCTTCCTCTTTCTCAGTTACAGCGGTCTCTTCCGTTTCGATTCTCCTCTCACATTCTGTGATCAACATTCGACACTCCTCTTCCCTCAATTCGCATTGCTCGACCAGTCTTTCAATATTGTCAGTATCCCAGTCTATTCCTTCAGTGCTGACGAGAGGCTTTTCTCCTGTCTTGGTTGTATAGGCTAGTTCGCCGACAGCGGCAACAGCCATCAACAAAGAGCCTATATTCCCTCCTGTTCTGTATTCACTTGCTTTATTTTGATACTGAACTTCTGCCTCTTCGAATGAGGACTTTGCCTTTTGATAATTTTCAACCGCATTTTTTCGACTGCTGTTTTCATATCTTTCACCGTTCATTAAATACACAATCCCTTTGGCATAAACATCATGGACATCCCTTTCGTCAAAGTCCATATCTGAGCCTGCCTCCAAAAGAAATTTCACTACTTCCCTATGATCCTTGTAAGCCGCCATGTACAAAGCTGTTCTTCCCTGAAATCTCCCGGCGCTGTCATTTTCTATCTTTGAATTGATTTTGGCTCCATTCTTTATCAATAAATCCACCACCTCCAAATTTCCTCCAGATGCGCCTAGATGAAGAGATGTGTATCCATACTGACTTTCCGCATGGATATCAGCGCCCATTTTAATCAAAATGTTAACAATCTCCGGTTTATCGTATCTGGACGCAAGCATCAAAGCTATCCAGCCATCATCATTTCTGGAGGATATGTCCACCCCTTCCTTAATTAAAAATTCGGCTGTTTCTCGACAATCTTTCTGGCTCCCTTCTTCAGAACTCCCGTAACGGCATGCATACATAAGGGCGTTCCAATGACCGTCATCAACTGTTTTAAGTTCAGCTCCTTTTTCATACAAAAGTTTCAGTATTTTTACATCACATCCCGCAGCCGCATGATGTATAGGAACACCGCCAAATTTATTCCCAGCACGAACATCCGCTCCTCTCTGGATCAATATCTCAGACACGTCTGTCTTTTTATACCAGCAGGAAAACATAAGGGGAGTCCAGCCGTCATTGTTTTTTGTATCAATGTTCGCTCCTCTGTTTATCAGCAGCTTGGCAATCTCAATATATTCGCTTTTTTTATCATCTTCTGTTTCTCCATACCGGCATGCATAGTGCAGAGCGGTCCAACTGGCCTTACTCACAGCATTGATATCCGCCCCAGAATACAGAAGAAGTTCAGCCATATCCAAATTTCCCCACCGGCTGGCAATCATCAAAGACGTTACTCCGTAGTTGTTTTTAGTATCGGCTTTAGCCCCTTGTTGGATCAAAAGCCGAGCCAGTTCTAATTGATTGTACTGTGCTGTGTACATAAGAGGAGTCCAAGTGCCTGCATCCTTACTGTTGATGCTCTTTCCCTGATAGATCAAGTCTCGGGCTGTTTGTTCATCATGAGTTTTAAGTGCATTATGCAGACTATAGGAAGCACACCCTATAAAAAACTGAAGAATAAAACAAAGGAGCATGACTTTGCTATTTCGGATAAAATTCATAATATCAAACATTCTTATTTCCCCTTTAATAAAAATCTCATTTGAATCTATATGCTTTCTTTGCGATCCACTTTCTCTTCCGTCAGAATTGCCCTCGATATGAGGAGCCTTAACCATAATATAAGGAAGAAGCTTCTCAAGTAAAGAAAAAATCCATTTCACTATAGTTTGCTTTATATGGTTCTTTCTCTCTCTCGAATTCCCTGTTGACTTATTCTGTTTCTTATATGTATGATTTGCGGCAGAGGAGAGGCAAAGATGAAAAAAACAGGCATCCTATTATTCGTTTTTCTTTGGATATTCCTATCCTGCTCGCAGTCCAGAGTTGAGGAGGGTTCCATTCAAGACACCATAAACTCCATCATTGAGCGGCAGCAGACAGCCTGGAACGATCATGATATCGAAGGATTCATGGCTCATTACCGGCAGTCGGAAGACCTGACCTTCCAATCCGGAGGCCAGAGACTCTACGGATGGGAGACTCTTTTGAACCGCTATAAAACAAATTATGCTGGAGAAAAAATGGGAACGCTCACCTTTTCCGATATAGAAATCAAAGTCCTCAGTGCGGACTCAGCTTACGCTGTAGGCCGGTGGGAAGTCAAACAGGAAGATACGGCTGCCAACGGCGTATTCACGATTATCTTTAAACGCTTCCCTTCAGGATGGAAGATCATCCATGACCACTCATCCTGATAAAAGAAGCTAATCTTATTTGTTTTTTTACTTCCGAGCCATCTCTATGGTATCCCGGCCTCCATCAGCCGTTTCCCAGTAACCGCTCATCGTATCACCGTTAACCTCCAGAGTGATCCATACCATCATGTCTTCGTATCCATCAAAGATTGAAAAATTAAAACTCAGTGTCCCCTCTTCAAAACTCACGTCATCTGCTTCCACTCCCGGGACCATGCCGAAAGTATCCGAAATAGTAACTTTATACACACCTTCTGTTTTCTCGATAATCAAAGTCAGACCATCCTCACCCTGGTCCGGGACATAGGTCGTCCCTTCCCATCTACCTGTGATGTCCGCATCCTGGCAGAGCAGTGCCGCAGGAAATAACGTGAGAACAAAAGCGAACAATACAAAAAAGTGTAGTGCCCTTTTCATCAGTCTCTCCTTTATTTTTGTATAGACTTTTCTTTTTCTATTCACCCTATTATACGAATTTTTATCATAAAAGTTCCATATAAATCCCGTCTCTTTATGGTAATAACATCTTCATTTTGTCCATACGGTCAATGCACTGGATCATGCATCGAACCGTATGATAGTTCACCTTCCACGAGTGGCTCATATGTTTCCATATGGGTTTTCCTTCCCTCGTTAAGAGCGGATACCATTCGCCGACCTGGTGGTTGATCATTTTATTGAAAACAAAACCATGGACGTTTTCATAAGCATCCCAGTATTTTTTCTCCCCCAAATAAAGGCATCCGTCCAGCATACCGATCATCACCTCGGCCTGCTGCCAGAATTCTTTCTCTCTTTCATACACACCCGCTGCATGGCTCCCTTCCACATAAACTCCCCCGTATTTCCAGTCAATACCGTTCTCTAAGGCATGGTCGAGCTGTTTCTTTATGATATCTAAATAAGGTCTGTGATCCTGCCCCGTTATTTCAAGAGCATGCAGCAAAAGCCATGCGCATTCTACATTATGCCCGTAACTTGTGTTATCGTCCGAATGAACCTTGGACTGATTCTCTCCGAACCGGTCCCAACCCCATATGATATCAAACTTGATCTGAGGGGCCGTTGTCCAATCCTTCCAAAACTGAGGGATTCCGGTCGCATATTCGGGATGGAGCATGCGCTGTGTGAGAATGTCTATCACATCCTTGAGTTTTCTTAAGTGAACCTGCTTTTTCGTGCATTCGTACAGCGCGGTCAGGGCTTCCATAAAATGCATGTGAAAATCCAGTGTCTTTCTGTCTCCTCCTCCGGAACCGGAACCGCACAGGTTCCAATTTCTTTCAAACATCTCAAAATACCCGCCGAACATGGTGTCCGTGGAATATTTTTGTATAAGGTCAAAGACTTCTTCCGCGTACTCAGCCCCTCTTGGGTCACCTGTTGCCAGAGTGTACTCGCTGAGGGCATAGATGGCAAAGCTCAAACCATAAAGAATCTTCTTGTCTATCTTTATCAATCCTTTTCGGTCAGCCATCCAATAAAAACCTCCGTACTTCTCGTCCCACATCCTGTCGATCAAAAAATCAACACCGTGCCTTGCCAACTTTCCGCACTCCCCATTCCCGTATCCCGCCCGGTGAGCCGATGCCATGGTATAGACGGTACGCGTCTGGGAAATCAAAGATTTTTCATCCTCCCCTGTGTCCTGACCTTTTTCATTAAAATGTGTGATAAATCCCCCGTGAACACGGTCCATACACCGGTCCATCCAGAATGGAAGCAGTTCGTTTTTTAGATGGTTTTCAGCTTCTTTTTTGCATGAAAGGATTTTTTGTTTTGGCCATCTCTGTTCCTTGTTCATTATCATTTCTCCTGCCACTTAATCCGTCTATCCGATTTTACCAAATAATTTCACTTTGACTCATATATTTTTTTGTGATATTCACTATAAAAAGGTTCATATGGAGGGAAACCTATGAAAAAAATGACAGCAGTTGTCGCCTTAATGGCCGTGTTTACACTGGCCATATGCTTTATTATCCTCGGCTCCATTTCAGTCGAACTCATGGAGTCGCTGGGAATCAACGAAGCTCAGTTTGGTTCCCTCGTCATGGGCTTATTCTTAACCGGCTGCATCGTCCAGCTCATCATCGGTCCCCTGGTGGACAAACTCGGCTATAAGCCCATTGCCATTCTGGGATTTATCGTCACCAGTGCCAGTATGTTTTTGCTTGCTTTTGCATCAAGTTTCGGACTGGCGCTTATTGCCTGTATTCTTCTGGGCACAGGGGCGATGTCTTTGAACACCGTCGGCAACACTCTTATTCCGGTGGTCCTGTTTAAAGGCGAAGATCCGGCCAGAGCCAGCAATTTCGGAAACGCTTTTTTTGGTTTGGGATATGTGATCACTCCTTTCCTTTTCGTATTTTTCCTGACTAACCTGGGCCTGACTTACAGCACGTCACTTTCCATTCTGGGTGCCCTGGTCCTTGTTTTTCTCATTTTCGCCCTCACGACAACCTATCCTCAAGTCGCCACAGGATACAAACTTTCGATGGCCTTTAAGGTCCTGGGCAAGGGAGCGGTTCTGATCGCAGCTTTAGCTCTGTTCTGCTATATGTCTCTGGAGATATCCATGGGGACCTGGATCAGGACGCTTATGGAACAGCTTTTCGGGAAAAACAATGATCCCAAGGCTGCATTCCATGCCGGCCTGGTCCTCAGCGGTTTCGGGGCAGCTATGATGCTGGGGCGGTTCCTCTCGTCCACTGTAAAAAATCTCACCGCCATTGGGACGAAAGTCATCTCCGTAATGGCTTTGCTTTCCCTGGGAGCTATCATCCTTATGATATTCACCCACACTCCCTTTCTGGCCATTGTAGCCATTGTCATTGCAGGACTGGCGTTTGCTCCCATATTCCCGACCATCGTGGGAGTCACATTTGCCAAATTCGAACCAAGCCTTTACGGAAGCATTTTCGGTATTGTTTTTGCCGTAGGCTTACTGGGCGCCACATTTGTTCCCAAGGTCATGGGAAACCTGAGTGTGGGCAAAACAGTTCAGCAGAGCCTTCCCCTTGCTGCGGTTATGGCAGGTATCTTACTCGTTCTTGCTTTGATCATGGGACTGACCGCAAAGAAAAAGGCATAATCCTACCTGCTGCTCTTGATATTGATACTCCCGCTTGTTTGGATGTAGACAGTTACGCCTCCCTTGGCTTGTTCAGCATCGAACTTCTGTGTTTGTGATTTTACATGATAAACCGGGAATTCCGAGGAGATCTTTCCTTGTGAAAGCACAGAAATAACCGCATCTGTGCCTTCCGGAAGGGTGAGGATAACAGGCTCATAAGTTGTGATAAGCTCAATCCGGCCGTTTTTTGGCAGGTTCATGATCTGCCCGATCTCTATTCGACTGCTGTCTCCGTTTACCTCGATCGACCCGGAGGTGCGGTGGAGCACTACACTTCCATAGGAATTTTTAGTGCTCACATCCCCGGAGATATCCTCAGCCTTAATACTGGATGAGCTTCCGTCAACCCTCAAATTCCCTCCGACCTTAAAGACTTCCACACGGTCGTAAGATGTGATGATTGTGGCGTCCTTTTGGATGTCCGAAGCTTTAACGCCGGCAGACTGAGAACGCACATCCAGCCACCCGCCGACACCGTCAACAACCACGTTATTGTAGGAAGAAACGATCGTAACGTCTCCATCGACTTCGCGGACAGATACGGATGATGAAGGACCCTCGATTTCAGCCGAACCGCGAATGTTCGAAAGAACAATGGCATCATAGGAACTGCGTATAAAAGCATCTCCGCCGATATCGTCCGCTGCTACGGCACTTGAGCCGCTCTTGACCCTGAGGATTCCCCCTACACGGGTCACGGAGACAGGGCTGTAGCTGTTTTCGATATGAGCGTCCAATGCTATATCCTGTGCAGTGACTTTACAGCTAGGGCCTTTGATGGTAAGGCGCCCCTTTACTTCCTTCACATCAATTTCGTCATATGAGGAAGTTATCTCGCAGTCTCCCTCGACATTGCTTCCTGTTACCTTTCCGCTTTTTGAGCTGATAGTGAGGTTCCCCCCGATTGTGCTGAAACGCACCGGTGCGTAACTGTTCTCGACAGAGACACTGCCCTCTACATCTTTCACCTCAACCTCTCCGCTTGGATTCATGATATTTACAGGGCCTTTGAAAACTGGGATCTCCACAGGACCGTAGCTGTTGCGGAGTTCAAGCTCACCACCGCAATTCTCCAGCCTGACTTTTCCTGAACGGTTGGCCACATGGAGGTCTCCACTCACTCCTCCGATACGGATATTTCCGTAGGCATTTTCCACTTCAAGGTTATGTTGGGCAGGGATGCGAACAGACAATCTGGCCGAATAGGACAATCTAAATACGAATTTATTTCCCCTGTAAAAGCGGCGGTAGATTCCCTCCTTTGGGGGTTTTCCAGGCTTGCGGAGTTCATCCATGGGAGAACTCACCCTCAGCCTGAGACCATCGGCATAAGGTTCAAGAAAAAGCCGTGTCTCATCCAGGAAATATCTGACGATCTCCTCATCCTCATCGCTCACTTCGACCTTTGCCTCGACCGTTACGGCATTTTCATTTGATGTGGTGATCGTAAGGTCGGCAGAGTACGTATCGATATAGAGCGTTTTTCCGGGTGCTGTGGATGCTGATTTACTGAACTCCCGGGATTGTTTGTTTTTGAAAACGGTGTTTGCCTCGGAAGAGGATAGGGCCACAAGGAGTACCCATATCCAAAGGAACGACATTAACCGACTGTATTTTTTCATATTGACCTCCTTAGTTTTGTGTCTTCATCCTCCAGGCTTAAGACCTCAGCCAGGGTTTCTTTCTTTTCCCGGAGGGCAGCTATCAAATATCGACGGATATGGGCATTAGCAGGATTCAAGGCTAAAGCCTCCCGGCACTGCTCGATCTGGGCATCGATGGTCTCGAGACGGGTCCGATAGAAGAACACAAAATCCAGATTTAGATCGGCTATTTGGGGAAGAGCCTGTTTTTCCAGATCCTTGATGGCTCTCATATATTCCTGTTCTTTTTTCTCCACTCGAGCCAGAGCTTTATGGGCCAGAAGACCAGAGGATGGGGCGGAGCTTTTTAAACCGAAGTAGACTCCGATTCCAACGACAACAAGAAGTGCTGCCGCTGCAGGAACAAACCGCAGGAATCTCCATCGGAAGGAGAAACGCCCGCTCTTTTGTTTCTTTTCCAGCTGTAGTTCTTGCACGAGCTGCTGTTCTTCAGCCCTTTTCTCCCGGAGAGCCTCCTCAATGCGGCTCCAAAGATGAGGGGCTTTGACAGTCTTTCTGAGGGATTTAGTCAGAGATATGACTTCCTCATCAAGTCGAAGCGCCTGCCGGCAAACCGGGCAGGATGCCGCATGCCGCATGAATTCTGCCTCGTCCATCTCTCCACGGTCGTATCTTTCGAGTTCTTTACAGCTCATTCTTTTTCCTCCTTGCGGGATGCAGAAAGCCACGTGCGGAGCCTGGCTTTGGCCCAGTGGACGGTGGCCTTTACCGTTCCGACCTTGATTTCCAGGGCTTCGGCGATCTCCTCCTGTTTGAATCCTTCTATAGCAAAGAGAACAAAACAGGCTCGCATTTGGTCTGGAAGGGCAGCGATGGCCTCTTTGATGGAGTGGCGGATTTCACTGGATGGCTGGTGGTACTCTCCTGCCTTTTCGGGATCAAGGGATACCTCCGGACTTCTTTTTCTGAGCACGTCATAACAGGAGTTAATGAGGATCCGGAAAATGTAGGAACTGAATCTTGTACCGGACTTGTAGTGATGAATTCCGCGGTAGAGCTTGAGGAATGTGTCCTGGACAGCATCTTCGGCTTCCTGCTGCCGTCCCAGCATGCGGAACGCTGTACGCAGGAACGGCTGTTCATAACGCTCGTAGATCATTCGATAAGCCATCAGATCACCTCGTTTGCATTTCTGGACAATAGCCTCTTCATCCATCCGGTTTTTTTACCTTTCTCTGGTGTGAAACTGCGCCAACCATTTTACTCTCATTTCCGTCATTTTGTTAGACGGTAAATTGCACAGAAAGGTTTAATCTGGAAAAATATGCGGATTCGCTGCCGTATGAATAAGCAAATGATTTTCCAGTTTCGCCGCTTATATAGACGGTTTGCGGATATTCTGTTGACTGGTCTTGTTTTTTGTGTATTATGAATTAGAGAGGCGCTCAAAGGTTGGAAATTTGATGAAGTGGAGTGAAAATCACATCAAAAGGAAAAAAGAAATTCCCGTTCTTTCAAAAAAAATTACAGCAGCTTTTATCATCCTTATAATGACCAGTCTTGTTCTATCTGCCCAGGAGGAAAAAGAAAAACAAAAATTATACACGTCATCAACCAGCTTATCCCTCCTTCAAACATCCGGTAATACAAACGAGTTCTCATTAGGTTTTGATACAGAACAAAATCTGAATTTTGAAAAAAGCCGGTTTCATTTTAAGGGAAGCGTCATCTATGCTGAAAGCGAGGGAAATAAGAATACAGAGTTCTATTTCAATCAATTGAATTACAGATATTCTTTAAAACCCAGGCTCTATGGTGTCGGCTCAGGGCAGTTTGAGCGAAATATTCTTTCAGGCTATAACTACAGGTTTTTTATATCAGCCGGAGCCGGATATTTTTGGGTAAGATCAAAAAAAATGGAGGTTTCTTCAGAAACAGCTTTTGGCTGGAGCTGTGAGAACAACATTGAGAAAGAATCAGACTCTGATGTTTCCATCTCGTTTGCTTATGTGTCTGTCTCCAACTCAATAAAAATTCCTTTATCCTCCAATTCTGAATTGAATCATCAAAACATATCTTTTTTCAATCTGAAAAAAGGGAAAGACTTTCGCATGACCTCTCTCTCTTCTGTTATCTTCAGTATAAGCAAGATATTTTCAATAAAACTAAGCCATCAATTTATATACAACCATTCCCCAGTACCGGGATTTAAAAACAGGGACCAATACATACTCAGCTCATTGGTTTTAAAGTTATAAACGCTGTTAAATTTTTCAAACTCCGCTGACTCATCTTTTTTCTTGTTCCTTTTTCATCCTGTATTCAACAGCTTTCCCTGCTTCGAAGTATATCCTGGAAAAACTCTTAAACATCTGTTCTCTCTCTGAATTATCCGTACTGTGTTTGATACCATCCTTATACAAAGCATGAAGATCAATCCCGGATTCAAATCCGGAGTCATATTTGGAAACAAAGGTGCGTGTTCCTGTTAGCGGAAGGGAGTAATAAGCTAAACCCTTGTTACTCAGTCCTCAGTTCGTCTGCAGGACTCTTAAAAGCCGCCTTAAAGCTCTGATAACTAACCGTTATTAAAGCCGCAGCCAGACTTCCAAAAAGAGCGAACACAAAAGCCCATAAGCTTACATCTTGCCGATAAGCATAATTTTGAAGGTACTTTTGAATGATAAAATAAGCCGTTGGCCATGCTACTATATTGGCGATCACTATCAGAAACATCATGTCTCTAAGGAAAAGTGACAGGATACTCGGAACAGAAGCTCCCAGTACTTTTCGAATCCCGATCTCCTTGGATTTTTGCTGGGCTGTGTAGGCTGAAAGACTGAACAGGCCGAGCAGTGCGATACAAACAGCAAGAATGGAAAAATAGAGAAAGATCCTCTGGAACCGCTCTTCGGCCTTATACAGCCTGTCAAAAGCCTCATCCAGGAAAAAATACTCAAAAGGGAGGAGAGGAGAAAATTCCTTATATACTTTTTCTATATCTTTCATTGCCGCGGGGAGGTCTCTTGTGTTCATCTTAACGGATAAATAATCGAAGCGAGTCCCCCAGGGATTGCTGGTGATGACCAAAGGGCCGATATCATGGTGAAGCGTAGAGAACTGAAAATCCTTCACCACGCCGATCACCTTCCAATCTCCTTGCCGTCTTATGGTCCTGCCTACCGGATCATCCCACTCCAACTGTTTCGCAAGGGTTTCATTAATGAGATAAGCCTCCTTATCCGTAGAAAACTCCTTATTGAAATTCCTCCCTTTTACAACTTCGATCCCATACGTATCCAAAAAATGCTCATCAATATCCAGAGCATAGAACATAAGAGAAGAGCTGTATCCTTCCGGCACATAACCGTTTTGAGTGAATCCCCTGTGGGGCACATCAGATGAAGCACTGGCATACATTATCCCAGGTATGGAAAGCAGTCTTTCTCTCATTTCCTCTGTTTTGGTCCCCAGTTCTTCTCCCGGAAGATTGATCACCAGAACATTTTCTTTTTCATATCCAACCTCAGCTTTTTTCATAAACCTGATTTGATTCTGGATAAGAAAAGTACAGATGATCAAAGTGACTGATATGGCAAACTGAAAAACAACGAGAACATCCCGGAATTTTTTTCTTCCTCTTCCCGTTTGCATCTCTCCTTTAAGGGTTCTTGCGGGTTGAAAGGAGGAAAGATAAAAAGACGGATAAGCCCCTGCGGTCATTCCAACAGCCAGAATAAGACCCAAAAATCCCACTATGCTCAAGGGGCTGATCATTCTGAAGATATTGAGATCTGTATCCAAGAGCTGACTGTATAAAGGAGTAAAAAGAGAAACAAGAAAGACTCCCAGGATAAAAGACAGAATGGTTAGAAAGAGAGATTCTCCCAGGAACTGCCGGATCAGGTTCCCGCGGTCGGCCCCGACCACTTTCCTCATACCGACCTCCCGGGCTCTCCGGGCGGCACGGGCTGTAGTGAGGTTGACAAAATTGATACAGGCAATAAGCAGAATAAACACCGCTACTAAAGTGAAAGTGTAAAAATTGGTCAAAGCCGTCCTGGAACCCGGATCAAAGTGAAAATGAATTTTCTTTAAAGGCTGAAAATAAGCCTCATTTTTCCAGCCGTAAGAAGCGATCATTTCATTAATATGACGCCACATGAAATCCGGCAGTTTCTTTTCCAGCGCTCCAATAGATGCGCCCTGCTTGAGCCTCACATAGGTTATATACTGATTCCCTCCGTTCCAGCCCATATGCATGTTGGGCAGCCTGTACAAAGTGGAAAAGGATATCAGAGCACTGAACTGAATACTTGAATTCTCTGGGGGATTTTCTAATACTCCGGCGACTTTATAAAGATTTTCAGGTCCTATTTGGATGGACTGCCCCACCGGGTTTTCTGAACCGAAAATCCTCTCTGCTGTTTTTTGAGAAAGCACAATAGAAAAAGGCTCGGTAAGTGCTGTCGCTGCATCGCCCTGTATAAGGTCAAAAGAAAACATATCAAAAATTCTATCCGAAGCATAGCGCATTCCGGTTTCCTTATACGCTTCATTGTCAACGGTTAAGTACGCTGGCCTCTGTGTGGACATCCGGACGAATTCTTCGATCTCGGGATACTCATCTTTCAGATCCTCCCCTATAGGCGGAGTATATACATAGGTTTCATTAGAATATTTGCCTTCCTGAAAGGACTTCACAGCCACCCTGTAGATTTGGTCCGCGTCCTGGTGGAATCGGTCATAACTGAGTTCAAACTGCAGGTAAAGAAGGATCAGAACAAACGCACTCAAACCCACAGCCAGGCCCATGATATTGATCAAAGAATAGACCTTGTGTTTCGTTAAATTCCGGAATGCTGTAAGCAGATAATTTTTTATCATCCGTATGCCTCCCTCTTTATATACGTACGCTCAGGTAAAAAGGTTAATCCTTTTTCTCCGTCTCTTTCACTTTCTGCATTAAATTCTTTTCGGTCCGTCTCTCGAATTTCCTCAATTTAAAATATTCAGGCTCTTCCTGAACCGTCCATTCGTTATTCATTGTATCCACATCAGCCGTCTCTAGGAAGGGATCAAGGGTGATCTTCTTTACTTCCTTTTTAAAAGCGAACACCTTTTGGACACGGTCATTGAAGCGGCGCCATATTTCAGCCGGGATCCTTTCTACTTCCTCTGATCCGTCCTTAAATTCAAACCGGAGTATAAGAGGCATGACCATACCGCCAATATTGGAGAAAGAGACTTCATAATAATTATACCCAGCATCCAGAATCTCTTTTTCTTCTTCTGTCAACGTTTCAAGATATTTTTTGTACTCCTCCTGCTCCTGTGGAGTCACTTGAAGCGGGTCATATCGGTCATAAAAATCAAGCAGAGACTCATCTTTTTCCACGGCTGTTTCCTTGATTTCCTTCTTATTTCGAATGTTGCTTATATATCGATCCGGAAGGCGGTTTTCTTCCTCCTGTTCTATGGCTTTAGCCACTTTCGGTTCCCCGGTATTTATCTTATACCACTTCACACCTTTTAGAGCTATGTCCACATGGTCCGTACCAAAAAACCATCCGCGCCAGAACCAGTCAAGATCTATTCCAGATGCATCCTCCATGGTCCTGAAAAAGTCCGCCGGCGTCGGGTGCTTGAACTTCCATCTTTGAGCGAACTCTTTAAAAGCATAGTCAAACAGCTCCCTGCCCATAATAGTCTCCCGCAGTATATTTAGCCCCGCAGAAGTTTTGGCATAAGCATTGCTTCCTACATTCAGGTCTATATCCGGAGCCGTCATGATGGGAGACATGTATTTCTTTTCGCCTTTCATGTATTCGGCCATGGAATAAGCAGGCCCGTCTCTCCGTGCAAAATCCCTGCTCCATTCCTGCTCCGCAAGGTATTCCAGGAATGTGTTCAATCCTTCATCCATCCATGCCCACTGGCGCTCGTCCGAATTCACGATCATAGGGAAGAAATTATGTCCGAACTCATGAATAATCACACCAACGAGGCTGTATTTTAAACGTTCGGGATAGGTTCCGTCAGGTTCAGGCATTCCTCCGTTAAAAGCAATCATGGGGTATTCCATTCCCCCGCCTCTTGCAGCAAGCACGGATATGGCTTTTGGATAAGGATACTCAAATGTGAATCTGGAATAGACTTTTATGGCATGAGCCACAGCCTTTGTCGAATACTTCTCCCACACAGGATTCCCGTCCTTGCTGAAATAAGACATAGCAAGAACAGTGCGGCCCCCGAATTTGACGGCCATGGCATCCCAAATAAATTTTCTCGAGCTGGCAAAAGCAAAGTCCCTTACATTTTCCGCATTGAAAATCCATGTCTTTTTCTCTTCTGAACTTTCTTTTTCATTCTCAACGGCTTCTTCTTCAGTAACAATCAAAACCGTATCTTCTGTGGAATCCTGTGCTTTATGAAGCCGGGCTCTCTGCTCGGCTGTTAAGACCTGCTCAGGATTCATCAAGGTCCCTGTGGCACCGATGATATGGTCAGAAGGAGCGGTTATTTCCACTGTGTAGTTACCAAAAGGAAGCGCAAATTCTCCGCTTCCCAGAAACTGTTTGTGCTGCCATCCCTCTGCTTCATCATACACAGCCAGCCGGGGAAAAAACTGGGCAATGGTGAAGACATGATTCCCGTCTTCCTCATAAAAGGTGAATCCTGACCTTCCGCGTACTTTGTTCTTATCGTTAATGTTGTACCACCATTTTATCTTGAAAGAATACCTCGACCCGGGGTCCAGGCTCTCCGGAAGGTCCACTCTCATCATGGTGTTTACGATTTTATAGGAAAGGTCATTTCCTTTTTTATCTTTTACAAACTCGATCTTAAACCCTCCGTCAAAATCCATATGCATCCTTTGAAGCTGCGTAAAGGACATGGGGTCTGATATCCGGCCTGAACTCACCTCTTCCGCCAGGGAATCTTTTTCCCGGATATTCTGGTCCAACTGAACCCAGAGATAGGAAAGATAAACAGGCGAATTATTAAAATAAATTATTGATTCTTCACCATATATCCGCTGGTTTTCCTCGTCAAGTTCAATGGCTATGTCATAGTCGACTCTCTGCTGCCAGTATTCCGGGCCCGGCGCTCCTGAGGCCGTGCGGTACTGGTTAGCAGTGGGAAGTTCCCGATAGAGCTGACGGAACTGGTTCTCCTGCTGCTCTTCATCCAGGGCTGACAGCAATGCAGCATTGAACAGAGTGAAACAAAAAAATAAGCTAAAGCCTAAAAATACACTTTTTTTTAACATACAAACCTCCCATTGGTTTTTTTCACTATAAAATCCGGTATACTCAGGTTCCGAGTGTAAAATAAAACACGGCGCCTTCTCCGGGCTTGCCTTCAGCTCGGATAACACCTCCGTGTTTATGGACAATCCGCCTTGTAACAGCAAGTCCCATTCCAGAACCCGGGAACACTTCATTCTCATTCAATCTCTTGAACGGGCAAAATAAGTCATCCACATCTGTCATCTCAAACCCGATCCCATTATCCTTGATGAAATACTCTTTAAACCCTTTGTTCTCCTTAATCCCGAATTCAATCTTTATGTTTGGCTTTTTCGAAGAGTAAATCCAGGCATTTGTAAGCAGATTGTCAATGACAATGCTCAGCATCCGGTTGTCTCCTCTGACCTTTATCCCTTTCTGAATAGCAAACTCCGCCTTTCTTTCAGGATTTCCTTCTCTCAGCTTAACCGACCGTTTCCTTACTATGTCACTGAGATCGACCGTCTCAAATTTTAACCTGTCAAACGACAGTTCAGCCACTTCAGTCAATCCTTTGGTCATCTGCTTCATACGGTGTGCCGCCGCCCGGATCTGAATAAGTTTGTCTTTGCCTTTATCATTGACTTTGTTAGCATAATCCTCTAAAAACGATTTGCTGAACTCATTTATTTTTTCCAAGGGGCTTTCCAAATACTGAGCCGTGGCAGAGAAAAGGCCTTCCAGTTCATTATTTAATGCCTGCTGCCGGACACTTTCATCTAACTTGTTTGATTTTAATTCCTCATCCTTTTCGAGTCCTTCTTCAATCCTTTCCTTCTTACCCTCTTGTTTTTTACTTACTTGCTCTTCAGTTTTTCTGTCTGTTACATCCCGAAACGCCGCAGCCATGTCCCCGGACGGAAGCTTACTGATAAAAAATTCTTTCCAACCCGCCTTGTCACTAACCCTTAATTTGGTATAAGGTAGATACTCCTCCACTTCGGTCTTCCATACGTTCTGAAGAGCCTCCAACAGCCCAGATTCTCTGACTACAGGAAAAATCTTTGTTATTTTTTTGCCGATGAGGTCACTGCGGTGTGTCCGCTCCATTTTTTCACCTGTAGTGTTCAAATCCTTAATAATAAAGTCTTTTCCTTTATCAACCGCCTCAAAGATAAAGATTCCGTAAGCGTTGTTCTCAAATATTTCCAGGTATTTTTTTCCGGTCTTCTCCAATTCTTCAGCTTTTTGCCGCGTTTTGTTCACTTCCTCCAGCTTCAACTCCCGGAGTTTTTCGCTTTCCAATAAATATTTCAGCCGATCCCGCAGTATCATCAACTCGCTTTTTTTCTTTTTGATTCGAGCCCCTGCTTCCCCCGGTCCGGATATGTTTTTGGTCGCTGTCACAAGGTTTACTATTGGCTTTGAAATAATATGCTGGAAGCCGCGGGCCAGAAAATAAACAAGCAAAAGGGCCAACCCTAGTAAAACCGCCATGATAAAAATGTAAATCCTGAGTTTTCGATTCAGTTCCTCAGTAGATGCCCTTACAAATATCTTTCCATATGTATTCTCTCCGTCTGATACCGGTAAAAGAACATGGAGATATCTGTCCGTGAACCAAGAAGATTTCATAGGCTCTGCGGCGGATGGAATAAACGTCTCTTCAGAAAGGCTGTAAGAGGCCAAAGCATTGCTATCAGGTCCGAAAAACACACTATCTGTAATATAGGGCACAGAGCTTAACACGGATAAGCAAGCCTCAAGGTCCCTTCTTTTTTTAGAGACCACTGCTTGCCTGCAGTATTCTCCGGCCTGGGCTGCATGCTGCTTGACCTCCTCTGTAAATCTCACTCTGTCTTCTCTTGTCTTGGCAAAGACGATCAGTGAAAAAGTCACAATAAGGATGATGGCTGATATGAGGAGAATAATCCCTATGAGTTTTTTCCGGATGCTCAAATCTTGAAATAATTTCACTTTAGTCTTCTCGTGGATCCGGCATGAGTCATAATCATACTCTAAACAGGTTGCGTAATTCAAGTCAGAACCTATCTATATAATAAACATGTTTCTCCCCCCTCTTATTGACATGGATGATGAATGAGCCAAGGTTGTGTTTGGGAAGAAGGGCATGGGATGAGGAATCCACTATGAGGGCTGAGCGGGCAAGGTTCCTCTTTAGAGGAGAGCGAAGCCCGAATGGGAGAGAGATTCCTCGCTGGGGGATCGAACGGGTGACGAATCCCTTGCCCTTTTCCTCCTAACATTTTTAGGGAGCCCAAGCCATATCTGAATTTTAACTTCTCATTGACTGGATGTCTTTCATAACATAATATCATCTACGGAACTTTTGGAATGGATATAACAATATCAGGAGGTCAGGATGAAAAAAATCGCTGTTTTTGTTCTTAGTGCGGTGCTGTGCGCGCTCCCTTCCCTCACTCAAGAATACAAATGGTATAAGGGTAACACTCACTGCCATACATTAAACTCAGACGGGGATTCCTATCCGCGTCAAGTCATCAGATGGTACAGAGACCACGAGTACAACTTTCTTGTCATGTCAGACCATAACTTTATCACTGAAATAAAATATCTTGATACAGACCCGGACGACGATTTTCTTCTCATTCAGGGAGAAGAGGTCACAGATTCCTTTGAAGGAGTCCCGATCCATCTCAATGCCCTCAATGCTGTGAAGTACATCGAGCCCCAGCACGGGGACTCCATAACAGAGACCCTGCAGAACAATGTCGATGCCATACTTCAGGCCGGAGCTGTCCCTCAGATAAACCACCCCAACTGGAGGTGGTCTTTTACGGACAAGGAAATGTCCCAGCTCAAAAACGTCACATTATTCGAACTGTTCAATGTCCATCCTGACAGCAATTTGTTTGCGGCAGGAGGCAGGCCGGGCATGGAAGACATCTGGGACGGGATGCTCTCCATGGATGTTCTGATGTACGGGATCGCATCAGATGATGCCCATGATTTCATAGGGGAGTTCGCTCCCGCACGATCCAATCCGGGTTCGGGATGGATCATGGTCAAAGCCATGGAGCTGAGTACAGAAGCCATTATGCAGGCGATCGAACAGGGGGAATTCTATGCCACTCTGGGAGTCACACTCAAGGACGTATATCATACCGAGGATAAATACATTGTCGATGTCAATCCCTACAAAGACGCGGCCTATACCATTACTTTTATCGGGAAAGACGGCCGCACGCTTCAGGAATCCCAAGGCACCTATGCCGAATACCTTTTCAAGGGCGACGAGCTTTACGTTAGAGCCAGGATCTTCGAATCTTCGGGAAGGATTGCCTGCACTCAACCCGTTTTTCTTAAGAAGGATTGACCCGGGACATCCGCCATGGGCAAAATACCAAATGTTTTTGTGATTGTTTTCTTTCTGATTATCATTGCTGCGGTCCTGACATGGGTACTTCCCGGCGGAAGCTATGAGAGGGAACAGATCGAAATCAACAACACTCAAAGAACCATAGTGGTCGAGGGAACATATGAAAAAAAAGAAGCAAACCCCCAGATACTGGAAATATTCACTGCTCCGTTAAAAGGTTTTATCAAATTAGCGGAGATCATTGGTTTCATATTCATCGTGGGCGGCGCTTTTTATATGCTGAATGAAACGGGAGCCATAAATGCCGGCATCGGAAAGCTGGTGAAGATACTGAAAGGCAAAGAATTACTGATCATTCCCATTGTGATGACCGTTTTTTCTCTCTTTGGAGCAGTTTTCGGGATGTGCGAAGAAGCCATGCCTTTTGTACTGATCTTTGTCCCGCTGGCCATCAGTCTTGGATACGATTCTATTGTAGGGATATGCCTTTCCTTTCTTGCTGCCGGTGTTGGATTTGCCGGGGCATTCATCAATCCTTTTACACTGCAAATCGCACAGAAGATCTCAGGCATCACTCCTGTTTCCGGGATAGCATACAGAGTGGTCATCTGGTTTACAGCAACAGCTATCACCATTCTATGGGTGACGGCCTATGCAGTGAAAATAAAGAAAAACCCCCGGAAAAGCCTTATGTATGAACACGATAAAAAGAGACGCGAAGAATTGATTGAAAAGCAAAAACAGATCAGTAAATTCACATGGAGACATGCGATGTGCCTGATTATTTTGCTTGCAGGAGTCGTGTTCATGATACTGGGAGTCATCCTCTTTCAATGGTATATAAAAGAAATTGCCGGTCTGTTTTTGGCTATGGGGCTTGCCAGTGCCATCATCGCAGGAAAAGGGTTGAATGATATTGCCGGTTCCTTTATCAAAGGGTGTCAGGAAATGATTTCAGCTGCACTCATACTGGGATTTGTCGGAGGAATCATCGTTATTCTCGAACAAGGCGGGGTTATGGATACCATTCTCTTCAGTATGTCCTCATCCATATCAAAGCTGCCCGGGATTTTGGCCGCTTATTTTCAGTATATCATTCAAATCGTCTTTAATTTTTTTATTCCCTCAGGTTCCACAAAAGCAGCTCTGACCATGCCCATTATGTCACAGCTTGCCGACCTTTCAGGTATCACCCGTCAAACAGCGGTGCTGGCTTATCAATTCGGGGACGGCTTCACCAACATGATCATCCCCACATCAGGTGTGACCATAGGGACTCTGGGCTTAGCCAAGATCCCCTATGAAAAATGGTTCAAATGGAACCTTCCCATGCAGATCGTTTTCTTTGTCATGTCATTGCTGCTCTTAATATGGCCGGTTCTCACTCACTGGCAGTAAGGAGAGGAGATAAAATGAAAATAAACAGCCTTAAACAAATCACAGTATTATCCGTTTGCTTAGCCGTTTCTTTAACGGTTGTGTCCTTTTGCGGGGCTTTTATCCCCCTTACATACCAGAAAGAAACAGTTTCTATGGCAGTCCAGGGAATGGGACAGGATATGGTCGATCTTTTTCTGGTCGTACCTCTTTTGATCCTGACCCTTGTTTTTATCCATAAAAACAGTAAAGCAGCCTTTTACCTTTTCGGAGGAACCGTTTTTTATATCCTGTATTCATTCGTCATTTACAGCTTTGGAGTCCGCTTCAACTATCTTTTTCTTTTATACTGCATCACTTTGGGTCTTTCTCTCTATATATTCATCCTGTTCATGATCGATTTCAGCCGCATGGATGTTGAAAACTGGTACGGGCAAAAAACACCCTCTAAAATATTTTCCATTTATTTGATCCTTGTCGCTCTTATGTTCTATCTTCTCTGGCTTAAAGACGTGATCCCGGCTGTGCTTAAAAATTCCGCACCTCCTTCGGTCAGTGATTATAATCTACTGGTAAACCCTGTTCATGTGCTTGACATTTCAGTGGCGCTGCCCGGACTGATTGTGACAGCGTTTTTATTGCTGCGGAAAAAACGTCTCGGTTACATACTCACTCCCCTATCTCTGGTGTTTATCATCATATTGGCTGTAGCCTTAACGGGAATGGTCCTGATGCTTAAAATCAAAGGAATCAGTGAAGACTTTTCTGTGGCAGGGATTTTTCTGGTCATGGCTGTGATAAGCTCGGTCCTTTTGTGCCTTTTTTTAAAAAATTTAAAGCCAAGATGACCTAAGAAAAAAGCACTAATCGTTTTGATAGACGGTGTAGGTCTTTCTACCGAAATGGGAAATGACCGCAAAGCAGATCAAAGTCAGAACAAAAGAAGCCCTCACTCCGGAGAGGAACCCGATTTTTCCAAGGTCAATGACAGCACCCTGAAGAGGGGGCATCACTGATCCTCCAAGGATAGCCATAATAAGTCCGGCCGCCCCGATTTTGGCATCATCGTTTCTCAACCCTTTAAGGGCAATTCCGTATATAGTGGGAAACATCAAAGACATGCAGGCGGATATGGCCACTAGACTCAGAAGTCCTATCATCCCTGGAGAGAACATAACACTGAGGGTTAAAACCATCCCGGCTCCGGCAAGGACCATAAGGAGCTTGCCCGCTTTTATGTATTTAAGAATGTAAGTGAACACAAACCGGCTGACACAGAAAATGACCATGGCCACAATATTGTATTTCTGGGATAAAACCTCTGCTTTCTGGACAGGCAAGCCGTATTGCGCAGAGGTAAAAAGTTCTGTCCCGTAATGGATGATAAAAGTCCAGCACATAATCTGAGCCGCAACATAAAAAAATTGGGCTGCAACTCCATGTATATATTTTCTGTTGTGTGCCAATTTATCCAGAGTATGAAAGAGTCGTATTTTGTGCTCTCCTTTATCTTTAGTGGGCATACGGCTCAAGGCGACAAAGGCTAGAACCACCAATATCACAAAAGCAATCGCCACATAGGGGGTTCGAATAATCGCGAGGTCACTGGAAGTGACGGCCTTTAAGGTCTCTGGGTCCATCAAAGCTCTCTGGGTCTTTTCAGCAGAATTGATCCTTGCCAGAATAAGAGACTGGGCTGTAAACATGCCTATAAGGGATCCTATAGGATTAAACGCCTGTGCAAAATTCAACCGCCTGGTCGCGGTTTCCTCATCTCCCATAGAAAGGATATAAGGGTTGGCTGTGGTCTCTAAAAAAGACAGTCCGCATGTCAAAATGAAATAGGATATGAGAAACACACTGAATACCTGAAGCATACTTGCCGGTATGAATAAAAAAGCACCTGTTGCGTATAATCCCAGACCGACCAAAATACCTGATTTATAATTAAACTTTCTGATAAACATGGCTGCAGGAAAAGCCATGAAAAAATACCCGCCGTAAAAGGCAAACTGGACGAGGGACCCCTGAAAATTGCTCATCATCAAGATCTTTGAAAAGGCTTTCACCATGGGATTTGTCACATCATTGGCAAATCCCCACAGTGCAAAGCAGCTGGTAATGAGTACAAACGGAAACAGATATTTTTTATCAACTACCCGGGCTGTTATGTCTTTTTTACTCTCAGCCATCAAAGATTTGATCCGAACTCTTTCTCCCTTTAGCTAACGGTTCTTTTTCCTGCTTTCCGGTTCCTGTACTGCTCTTCTATCCACTCACATGTGGGCTTCATCCCCTCTGCAAAAGAAGTGCTGGGCTCCCAATCAAGATACTCCCGGATCATGGTGTTATCGCTGTTTCTCCCCACTACCCCTTTTGGTTTTGAAGTATCGTATTTGCGATCGACCTTAACACCCAGTATGTCTTCAATGATATCGACCAACTCATTCACAGAGATCATTTCCTCGGAGCCTATGTTCAAAGGAGTGGCCGTGGTATTGAGATTGTGCATCAAGCGGAAAATTCCTTCCGCACAGTCATCAATATACATGAAACTTCTTCTCTGCTTCCCGTCACCCCAAATTAAGATAGAATCTTCGTCCCCTTCCATAACGGCAATGACTTTACGGGCAAGGGCGGCCGGAGCTTTCTCGCGTCCTCCGTCCCATGTTCCGTAGGGCCCATACACATTATGGAACCGGGCAATATGGGTCTCCATGCCCTTTTCAATAAACATCTCCTGGCATTTCTGTTCAGCAATCAATTTCTCCCATCCATATCCTCTTTCCGCATCAGCCGGATAAGCATCGCTTTCCTTAAGCCCGGGAACATCATGTTTCTGCTGTAAATTCGTGTTATAAGCACAGGCAGAAGAAGAGAAAAAATATCTGGTAGCCCCGGCTTTCCAGGAAGCCTCAACCATGTTGTCATTTATTTTACTGGAGTTTATCAGACAGTCCACTCTGTGGGTCTCAATAAATCCCATTCCCCCCATATCAGCAGCAAAATTGTATACCTCTACGGCCCCCTGCACGAGATCCATAGAATTTTTATAATCCCTGAGGTCAATACGGAGATTTGCAACCCCCTCCGTGGTCTGATACCATTCATAAATGGGCTTGATATCAGCTGCCACAATATTTTTAAATCCCTTTTCTTTGAGATATCTCACCATAGCTCCCCCAATAAAACCGCCGCCTCCTGCAACCACAATTTTTATATTGGGATTTAACTTTTCTTTGTAAGGAGTTTGAATGAGCTGTTTTTCATCAACAGGGCCGGGAGCATTGAAATATTCCGGCTCCCAACCGCTTTTTAGTTTTCTTTCAACGTCCTCCCTTGTTGCATAAGACATACCTTCCTCCTTATTTCATTTATTCGTCTATGGAACACACCATTTTACAGGTTTTTTTGAATGGAAACACCCTATTTTTTTTATTAGCCTGAATGATGAACAAATCGAGATTGAAAAGAACCTACTGAAATTCAGGTGTGGCTGAAGCGACATTGAAGATTTAGCCTTCGGATGAGGCTTTTCGAGGGTATCCGGCGAAGCCGGACGGTGAGTATGTCTGACCCACGGACGGGGGGAGTTACGCAAGCGCTGA
>Ga0207752_1000327_pt1 | contig 22685 bp, 25 predicted proteins | sample Pon2CUnioCityCA_6_FD_187272 | JGI IMG/M metagenome (GOLD analysis project Ga0207752, IMG submission 187272) | Marine sediment microbial community from Union City, CA, USA - Pond 2C Sediment 2 (SPAdes) | ecosystem: Environmental > Aquatic > Marine > Intertidal zone > Salt pond sediment ...
GGTCTTTAGGCGGTAACAAGGTACTGGTTTCCCGAATAACAACATACTCCGGCTCAAAACCCGCTTTTGCAAGATTTTCGATGGCGAGCTGCTCAAGCACCGCGAAATTATTCGCCCCGGCATTAATTTCATCTTTTATCTGGACTAGCTGTTTATAGATTTCAGAGGCCTTCTCACGTTGCTCTTCACTCAAACGAATATTGCGTGAACTCATGGCTAGCCCGTCCTCTTCCCTGAAAGTCGGCATGCCAATAATCTGTATATCAAGGGAAAACTCTTTTACCAGTTTTTGTATCAGCATCAATTGTTGAAAATCTTTCTCACCAAAAATAGCGGTATCAGGCTGGATCAAATCAAATAAGCGTTTAACAACAGTAGCCACACCGGCAAAATGACCGGGCCGATGTGCTCCTTCAAGGATAGCGGTGATTTGGCCAAGATCAATTTGTTTTACTGCATGCTCACCTTCGGGATAAAACGCATCCGCATCAGGAGTAAATACTAGCTCTACCTCAAATTGTTCTAATTTATGGATATCTTCTTCTAACGTGTGTGGATACTTGGCTAAATCATCAGGATCATCAAACTGTAATGGATTCACAAATATACTCACGACCACGTGTTCGGCGAGAGATTGCGCCTTTTCAACCAGGCTTAAATGCCCCTCGTGCAGACACCCCATGGTCGGCACAAAAGCAATGGATTCCCCCTTGTCGCGCCATTGCTGGCACAGCTCCCGGATTTCCTGAATATCAGTTATAACTTGCAAAAGTGAATCCTTTAAAATCAATAAACGGTCGCAATTCTAATCGATAAAACTGTATACGCTAAACTAATTTTGTCCTTTTAACTAAAAGCTGACAAAATTCGTTCAAGTTTTACTATCTTTATAAATATAAGATCACGCACTTGAAAACATTAAAAAAATCCATACAAGCTGGTTTAGCTAAATCAATCATTAGTTCACTGGCTGTTGTCTCACTTAAAACCTGTCATCGTGTAGGTACTTTAATCGGTCTACTCTCAAGCAGAATACCTAACCGCAATCGCTTTGTAACCGATATAAATATTAGACTTTGTTTTCCAAAGCTAAATAAAAAACAACAACAAAAACTTAGCCAACAAAGTTTAATTGAGATGGGTAAAACATTCGCCGAAGCTGGGCCAATGTGGAAATGGAAAAAAGAAAAACTTTTTAAATTAATCAAAAATATACATGGCGAAGAGCTTCTGAGAAATGCACACGAAAATAAACACGGCGTTATTCTTGCTTTACCTCATCTGGGTAACTGGGAGTTACTTGGTCTATATGTCTCTGCAAATTACCCCACAACAAGCATGTATCAAAAGCCCAAACTTCAACAAATGGACTCAATTATTAAACACGGACGTGAGCGCCTCGGTGCAAATTTAGTCCCGGCAGATAACGTGGGTGTGCGTGCCATGTTAAAATCTTTAAAAAATAATGGTGTTGTTTGTATTCTGCCAGATCAAGAACCCAATACAGGAACAGGGATTTTTGCCCCCTTCTTTGGCATACAAGCCTATAGCATGACCTTGATTTCGCGTTTGGCAAAAAAAACCAAAGCCAGTGTCATCATTGCTTACACAAAACGATTAGCTTATGCAGAAGGTTATGAAATTATATTTTCCGAATTACCCAAGATGGCTGAAAAATTAAACGCCATAGAATTAGATGACTCGGTTGCTTATCTAAATAAAGAGCTCGAAAAAACAATTCGAGAACTACCTGAACAATACCAATGGAGTTATAAACGTTTTCGCAACCAACCATTTAACGATGATAATACAAGGATTAATTTTTATAATCCTTAGAAAGAAATCTAAAGTCTGCTAACAAATGATAAGTTTAATCAATATTTTACTACAACCTGTTAAATTTTCAGTCATTAACTACCACTGTGCATCAATCAAAACTATGTTCTTTATCTGGAAAAGATAAATCCTTTACTGCGTTAACATAACTTTCAACTGCACCTGATATTGATTTGCCTTCACCCAACTCTTTTAAGAAATCTTTACTGAACTTGGGGCGTTTGCCTGGCGTGATACCCAGAAGATCATAAAGTACCAGCACTTGGCCGCTGACATCTTTACCTGCACCAATACCAATAGTAATCACATCTACTTCATCGGTAATACGTTTTGCTAATGTTTGCGGAATACATTCAAGAACGATGATTTCAACACCCACATCAACCAGTGCTTGAGCATCCTGAATCATTTTATCGGCTGCAGATTGCTCACGGCCCTGAACTTTATACCCGCCCAGCTCTTCGACTGATTGAGGTAATAATCCAAGATGTCCACAAACGGGGATATTATTTTTAATTAAGTGCTCAGCAATAGGAACAAGCTCACCCGCACCTTCAAACTTGACCATGTCTGCACCGGCTTCATCCATGAGTCTACGTGCATTTTCTAATGCATGTTCTTTATCAAGGTATGAATGGTAAGGCATATCGGCAATAAGTAAGGCACGCTCACGCGCCCGTGAGACCATTGAAGCATGGTAGACCATGTCATCGACAGTAACCGGTATCGTTGAATCATGGCCTTGCATCACCATACCTAACGAATCACCAATAAGAATGACTTCAACACCCGCTTGTTCCAGCTGTTTTGTAAAGCTGGCATCGTAAGCCGTTAAAACTGCAATTTTTTCATCGCGGTTTTTTAGTTCATGTAAATCTTTAGTGGTGATATAACTCATAGTGAAACTGATACCGGGTTGAAGTAATGCCTGCCGCTCTTAATTTTTTTAATTTGCTCTAGTAACAAATTATAGTCGTTTTCATTATTCACAAGATCGATTTCTTCAGCATTTACTATTAATAATGGTGATTCATTATAGTTATAAAAAAAGCGGGCATAACTTTCATTTAATCTATTCAAGTAATCGGCATTCATTGAACGTTCATAATCACGACCACGATGTGAAATACGCTTACGTAATACATCAACCGGTGCCTGTAAATAAATCACCAGGTCGGGTTCTGGGGCGTCTATTGTCAGGTGTTGGTAAACCTGTTCATATAATTTAAATTCTTCTTCATCAAGAGTGAGTTCTGCAAACAAGCGATCCTTTTCCATAATAAAATCGGCAACATGCACCGGGCGGAACATATCGGCCTGGCGTAAATCCTGCATTTGTTGTGCACGTTGGAATAAAAAGAATAACTGGGTTTGAAAGGCCACGTTTTTCTTGTTTTCATAAAACTTGTTTAAAAACGGGTTTTCATCGGCACCTTCGAGTAATAAGTCGGTATTAAACGATTCGGCCAATCGCTTAGCTAAGGTTGTCTTGCCCACGCCCACGGGACCTTCAACAACAATAAAACCGGGTTTGCGTTCGTTAGTGCTCATTGATTAGTTTTCATTTATTCGTTTTAAACCATCCATCGGGCAGGCCGCGATAAGTTCTTTTAATTTCCCGGCTACTGGAATCATAAAGTCTCCATTCACTAAATCCTGTAATGGATATAATACAAAATTTCGCTCACTTATTCCGCTGTGAGGTACGGTTAAATGTTCCGAATTTATCACATCTGTACCGTATAGCAGGATATCCAGATCCAGAGTTCGTGCACCCCATCGCTCCTTTCGCACCCGCCCCTGTTCACTTTCAATTTTCTGCAACTCATCTAATAATTTTTCAGCAGGTAAATCTGTTGTCACTTTAGCAACGGCATTTACATAATCGGGTTGATCCTGCGGGCCCATGGGTGGGCTACTATAAAAATCTGAAACAGCAACCAGCTTAAGCGCCTTAACTTTCTTTAAGGACTTAATGGCTTCTTTTAACTGGGATAGTGGATTATCCAGGTTACTGCCTAATCCGATAAATACGTTATCCATTCTCTTTAACTATTTTTTTCTTTTTCTTCGCGTGCTTCTTTCCCTTTCCTTTTTTGCCTCCTTTATTTCGAGCAAGGCTTGAGAGTTTTTTACACATGGCCAGCTTTTCTTCATCACTGACTTTTTGAATAGTAGTCCACCATTCACCAAGTTCTTTTAACTGTGTTTCACCGGACTGTTCACGTAACAAGAGAAAATCATAAGCTGCCCTGAAACGAGGTACACCTAATAATTTAAGTGGACGTTTTCCTTTACGTACGGCTAATCGTGCCTGCATAGTCCAGATTTCGCGCATCGGGATACCAAAGCGTTTAGGTATCAGGATTTGTTTAAGCTGGTTTTCTAAAACATTTTGCCCGGCAATTTGATAGGACTGCAATAAAGAAAGATCTTCATACTTCAGGGCAACCATTTCAGCCCTGACCGCTGGCCATAATAACGCGGCGTATAAAAAAGCTGGCGCAATGGGTTTACCCTGTTGAATACGTAGATCGGTATTGATTAAAGCCTGGGTGATAAAACGGTCACCGGCATCATCGAGGTTCTCAGCTGTTTGCCTGAACAAGTGTTGTAATAAATCGTATTCTTTTAATAACTCATAAGACGCCTGGGCATGACCATGTAAAAAGAGTTTTAAAACTTCTTCAAATAACCGAGCAGTAGGTACACCATCGAGTAAATGAATATTTTTTTTAATACTCTTTGATAATGAATCTTCGATTTTAAAATTAAGTTTCGATGCGAAACGAACAGCACGTAACATGCGCACAGGGTCTTCCTGCAAACGTTCATCTGCATCGCCAATCATGCGAATGACTTTGTTCTCGATATCCTTCAAGCCACCGGTATAATCAACGATAGAGAAGTCATAGATATTGTAATAAAGCGCGTTGACGGTGAAATCACGACGCCAGGCATCATCTTCTAAGGAGCCATAAACATTATCACGGACAATCATGCCACCCTTAGTAACACCTTCACCACCAGCCTGGTCGTGAGATGCCCTGAAGGTGGCCACTTCAATAATGTCACGCCCAAAATGCACATGTGCCAGGCGGAAACGGCGTCCAATTAAACGGCAGTTACCAAAAAGCTTTCTAACCTGTTCCGGGGTTGCATTTGTCGCCACATCAAAATCTTTGGGATGCAGCTCCAGTAACAAGTCACGCACCCCTCCACCGACCAGGAAGCCTTCATACTTTGCTTTTTTCAGGCGATAAAGAACCTTGAGTGCATGTTCACTCATGTCTTTGCGTGACAGCGCATGGTCACTTCGGTCGATTATATTTGGGCTCGGGTCTGTAGCGGGGCTATCAGGATTTCCCTTTTTTTTATTTTTACGACTGATCCGTTGCCAAATTTTGGTGAGTTTCATAAATTGCCTATATTGTAAGGCTAATGATATTACGGACATCATCCAGACATTACAATAGTGATATTTTTCAATTAGTTACAAAATATCTCTTTGCAAAACAAAAAAGGCGAGCATTAAGCTCGCCTTTTGTTCAAAACCTGCTTTCTAGCTTAGGTCATTCACCAGGGAAAGGCGTGAAGGTTCAGCTATAGTCACTTCCTGTTCAAAGCCCGCGTAATCAATGCCCATTGAAATGGCTTTAGCCTCTTTTGCTGCATTAACCATATCAGCGCTTAGTTCAAAGCGCATAAAATGCACCGCTGATGTTTTTTCCTCGGTGCTGCGCTCCAGGTCTTCATTGGCAATGGCATACACTTTATCAAAGCCATCAACCTGAACCCAGACTTTATCTTCAACCCCGACCAGCGTCGCTAATACTTTTTGCCGTTCTTCCACGTCATCATATTCAATCATGAAAGTGGCTTTCCAGTTGCTACCATCGGGTATTAACGGGTTATAAGCATCAAGTTCTTCTTTAATCCCTTCTGCTTCAAAGATTTTTTCAATACGCAACATTTCCTGTATTTGATATTGAATGGTTTTCTTATCTTCAAAATACAGCGTTGCATGTGGACCTAACGCGATATTGCGTGCTTTTTTATGTTCTAAAACATCTAGTCTGAAGTCTGCGCGTTGTGCCGCGTACTCTTCTAAAGACATTAAATCTTCACGTGCTAAATTTGTCATTTTCTTATTACCTATTAAATATTATAAGCTTGACGTAACAATGTCATAGGATGTTTTGCCTGGCTACCATCATTTAAATTATGCTCAATATGATGACCAGCCATCATGCAGTCACTTGTATAGTGTTGTGCTTCAGCTTGCTTCACTTTGTTCACGACAGGTCGGCAAATTTTATTCGAGATAGCATTAAACTCTTTTTTAACTGCGTAAGTTCCATCATGCCCTGAACAACGTTCAATCGGAACCACTTCAGTTTCAGGAACAAGCTGTAATACATCACGGGTTTTTAAACCAATATTTTGTACACGTTGATGGCATGCAACGTGGTATGAAATTTTACCGAGTGCATTTGGGAAATCTGTTTTTAACTTATTCTCTTTATGACGAAGCATAAGATACTCAAACGGATCAAAAAACGCTTGCTGCACCTTTTTAACATCTTCATCATCCGGGAACATTAAAGGGAGTTCCTGTTTAAACATCAAGGCACAAGACGGAACCGGTGCCATCAGGTCATAACCTTCATCAACCAGTTTCGCTAAAACCGGAATGTTTGCTTCTTTAGCCTGCGCAACAGATTCAAGATCTCCCAGCTCTAGCTTTGGCATACCACAGCATTGTTCTTTTTCTGCCAGTACCACCGGGATATTATTATGATTTAGTACGGCAACTAAATCTTCATTCATGCCCGGTTCATTACGATTACCATAGCAGGTGGCAAATAGCGCTACTTTACCGGTTGTAAATTCACCTGCGTCTGCTTCAGTTACTGTGCTGCCTTTAAAACGTTTACGAAAAGTTTTACTTTCAAATTTTGGTAATTTTGCATCGGCTGAAATTCCGATGGTAGCTTCCATGACTTTTCGTACAGGCTTAATGTTATTCACCGCGTTAACCGTTTGAGAAACAACAGGGATGCCTGCAATGGAACCAACCGCATCGGTGGAGGATAATATTTTATTTCTTAAACTCGTGCCCTGTTCTTTAAACTGAACAGCCTTGGCACGTAACATGACATGGGGAAAATCAAGATTCCATTCATGCGGTGGGATATATGGACATTTTGTCATATAACAAAGGTCGCAAAGATAGCAATGATCCACGACCTTCCAGTAATCTTCTTTTTTAACACCATCAACTTCCATGGTGTCTGACTCATCAACTAAATCAAATAACGTCGGAAATGAATTACATAAACTGACACAACGGCGACAACCATGGCAAAGATCAAATATTCGCTCCATTTCCTCGAGCAAATTTTCTTTGTCATAAAATTTATCACTTTTCCAATCCAGTGGGTGCCGGGTTGGCGCTTCTAAACTGCCTTCACGTGGTGCCATAGTACTTTTCCTATGTATTTTCCTGGGATATTTACTTACTAAAACAAACACGGGGTCAAACAGACCCCGTATTTATAACTAAACTATCATCACGGATAGCGAGAAGTCAGAGAGCAAGGCGGAAATCTACGAAAAAGCGGAGTGTGCATTAGGCACATGAGCATTTTGAGTAGAATTCCAACGCAGCAATCTGGCTTCGCAGCATTCGTGATTAGGCGTCCAAGTTGTCTAATGCTTTCTGGAAACGATTAGCGTGCGAACGCTCCGCTTTAGCTAAAGTTTCGAACCAGTCAGCAATTTCGTCAAAACCTTCTTCACGAGCTGTTTTCGCCATACCTGGGTACATATCAGTGTACTCGTGAGTTTCACCAGCGATTGCAGCTTTTAAGTTATCTGCAGTTGAACCGATTGGTAAACCTGTAGCTGGATCGCCACTTTCTTCTAAATATTCTAAATGACCGTGTGCGTGGCCTGTTTCACCTTCTGCAGTTGAACGGAATACAGTAGAAACGTCGTTGTAACCTTCAACGTCTGCTTTTGCTGCGAAATAGAGGTAACGGCGGTTTGCTTGAGACTCACCTGCAAATGCATCTTTGAGGCTTTGCTCAGTCTTGCTTCCTTTTAAAGCCATGATTTTTTCTCCTAGCTGTTAAAGTTATTATAATAGAAACCTTAATATTTAGACTCATTCTAAAAATTAAGGTAAAAATAGCTGAACGAGTTCAGACTGTCAATACTAACGCAAAATTTGCTCAAGCTTTATTACAATACTGGTATTTGACGCTACCCATCGAGTAAGCTAACTTAGCCGCGCTTTTGCGAATCCCCAGATGCAGGAAATGAATTTTGACCAAGAAAAAAACAAGCAAAAAATCAGCAAAGAAAACACAAGCTCTTGATTTTGAAACTTCGATGAAAGAACTTGAATCTCTTGTTGAGCGCATGGAACAAGGCGAACAATCACTGGAAGATTCACTTAAAGATTTTGAACGTGGTATTGCCCTTACCCGCAGTTGCCAAAAATCTCTGCAGCAAACCGAGCAGAAAATTCAACAACTTATCGAGAAAAATGGCCAGGATGTGCTTGTAGACTTTGACGAAGAATGAGTCAAAAAAAATAGTATTGGCCCGAAGAATGAGTCAAAAAAAAATAGTATTGGCCCGAAGAATGAGTCAAAAAGATTAGATTACTATAAAGAATATTAATGTGAATAAGCAAAACCCAGAGCTCCAAAAAATAGAGCAACAAATAGAACAGTGGCGCCAACGTACTGAAAAGTGTCTCGATAAATGGCTGCCCACTGAAGAAATCAATCCTGCCCAGTTACACCAGGCCATGCGCTACTCGGTACTCGATGGCGGAAAACGTGTGCGTCCTATCCTGGTTTATGCAGCAGGATATGCCGTTTCCGCTAGTGAAGAGGCTTTAGATGCACCAGCCAGTGCGGTTGAATTTATTCATGCATACTCCCTGATTCACGATGATTTGCCTGCCATGGATGATGATGATTTGCGTCGTGGCAAACCCACCTGCCACAAAGCATTTAGCGAAGCCCAGGCGATTCTTGCGGGTGATGCCCTGCAATCACTTGCTTTTCACACCATTGCCCATGGCTTACCTGACTCGATTCCTGCTGAGAAAAAGCTGGACATTCTGGATGCCCTGGCTGTTGCAAGTGGTTCGCGTGGGATGGCCGGAGGACAAGCCATTGACCTGGCCGCAGTAGGTAAATCCCTTAATATCGCCGAACTCGAAGATATGCACGTGCATAAAACCGGTGCTTTAATCCGCGCCAGTGTGAAAATGGGTGCGCTTTGCCAACCCAGCATTGAAAAAGCTCAACTCAAGAAACTGGATCACTATGCCAAGTGCATCGGCCTGGCCTTCCAGATCCAGGATGATATCCTCGATGTCACCAGTGACACCGAAACCTTAGGCAAAACGCAAGGTGCTGATATTGCACTCAATAAGCCGACCTATCCTGCGTTGCTCGGCCTGGATGGCGCACGTGAAATGGCGGCTGAACTGCACCAGGATGCACATGACAGCCTGAATATATTTGGCGAACGGGCAGAGCCGTTACGCTGGCTGGCAGACTACATCGTTAAACGTAACTACTAATCCTATGAGCCCAAGTAACTACATTAGAATCCTCCTCATACCCAGAGGGCACTCGGAAATGCTCACTTATAAAAATATAAGCTGCGCTTTTTCGTCGAATTCTGCCTTGTTCTTAAAACTCGTAGAATCAGTAAATTAAATTTACCCAATTTACTTGCATGTTTGGGGTTCGCAGCCCATGATCTATCCTTATGACCGAAGCAAATACAAACTCCCTACTCCAGCAAATTGATGATCCTTCACAAATGAAGGAATTGTCGATCGTGGAGTTAACTGAACTGGCAAATGAACTACGTGACTTCATGATCAAGTCTGTCAGCAAGTCAGGTGGTCACCTTTCTTCCGGACTCGGCACGGTCGAACTCACCGTAGCCTTACACCACGTATTTAATACACCGGAAGACCGCCTCGTGTGGGATGTGGGTCACCAGAGCTACCCGCATAAAATCCTGACGGGTCGTCGTGATCAAATGTCAGGGATTCGTACAAAAGATGGCATTAGTGGTTTCCCTCGTCGTGAAGAAAGCCCTTACGACACCTTTGGCGTTGGCCATTCAAGTACGTCAATTAGTGCCGCACTCGGTATGGCCATTGCCGCAAAACAACAAAACAACAATGATCGCCGCGTTGCTGCGATTATTGGAGATGGTGCATTAACGGCTGGTATGGCCTTTGAAGCGCTCAATCATGCCGGTGACCTGGATGCAAACCTGCTTGTTATTTTGAATGACAATGACATGTCGATTTCACCTAATGTTGGTGGTATGTCGAACTACCTGGCCAAACTTCTTTCGGGAAAACTGTATTCCAGCATGCGCGAAGGCAGTAAAAAAGTGCTCGGTAAAATGCCTTCAGTCTGGGAACTCGCCCGCCGGGCGGAAGAACATGTTAAAGGCATGGTTGTACCCGGTACCCTGTTTGAAGAACTGGGCTTTAACTATATTGGCCCGGTTGATGGCCATGATATGGACACGCTGGTTAAAACCCTGCGTAATTTGAGCCAGTTACAGGGCCCTCAATTCCTGCATATCGTTACCAAGAAAGGCAAAGGCTACAGTCCAGCTGAAGAGAATCCTGTTGCTTATCACGGTGTTGGTAAATTTTGTGCAGAATCGGGCAAACTCGAAAAATCTTCAGCAAAAACACCAACTTACACTCAAGTCTTTGGCCAGTGGTTATGTGACATGGCAAAAGCTGATGACAAGCTGGTGGCTATTACCCCGGCAATGCGCGAAGGCTCTGGCCTGGTTGAGTTTTCAGAACAATTCCCAAACCGCTATTTCGATGTCGGCATTGCTGAACAGCATGCCGTAACGGTCGCGGCGGGTATGGCCTGTGATGGCTTAAAACCGGTCGTAGCAATTTATTCAACCTTCTTACAACGTGCTTATGACCAGCTCATTCATGACGTTGCATTACAAAACCTCCCGGTTCTCTTTGCTATTGATCGTGCAGGACTCGTTGGCCCCGATGGTGCGACCCATGCCGGTAGTTTTGACCTGAGCTATTTACGCTGTATCCCTAACATGACCATCATGGCACCAAGCAACGAAAATGAATGCCGCCAGATGTTGAGCACAGGTTTCAAACTCAATGCCCCATCGGCAATCCGCTATCCACGCGGAATTGGCCCGGCAACACCCATTGAAACCGGGTTAGACACCATAGAAGTTGGCAAAGGTGAAGTTGTTGAAACAGGCAGCAATGTTGCCATCCTTTCTTTTGGTAGCCTGCTTGCAGAAAGTCAGCAAGTTGCTAAAAAGCTGGGCGCAACAGTCGCAAACATGCGCTTTGTTAAGCCACTGGATGAAAGCCTCGTACTCGAATTAGCCAGTAAGCATAATATCCTCATTACCCTTGAAGATAACGTGGTTATGGGCGGCGCAGGTAGTGCAGTAAATGAATACTTACTTAAGCAACAATGCCATAACCGCGTTTTAAACCTGGGTTTACCGGACAGTTTCATGGAACATGCAAGTCGAGAAGAATTACTCGATGATGCAGGATTATCTACTTCTGGTATACTGCGCGCCATTGAAGACTTTCTGGATACAGAAGAACTTGCAAAACATGTCACTCTCGCTTAAATTCCCAACCTGATTACTCAAGTATTATGACCAAACGATATACAATGAAAATCCTTCTGGATTTTGCAGCCGCTCATTTTCTTCGAAATTACGAAGGTGCTTGTAACCGGCTACATGGACATAACTGGAAAGTTGAAGTTAAGGTTACCGCGACAAAATTAGATGACATCGGCATGGGTATGGACTTTAAAGTCATTAAAGATGCAACACGGGAACTCATCGGAAAACTGGATCATTATAACCTTAATGACATCCCACCTTTCGATAAGATAAATCCCACTGCTGAAAATATTTCTGCCTATTTATACGAAGAGTTATCAGGCAAATTAAATGCTGACGGTGTCAAAGTCAGTGCTGTTACCTTATGGGAAACAGACAGAGCCTGTGTCACTTATTCTGAAGAATAGTCTGCCTGGATATAAAACTGGAAACTTAGAAACATGAGCCAAGACAATAAAGCACCAATGGAAGACGTACAGAGCAGCAACGATACTCGCCAGATTCCAATTAACAAAGTTGGAATAAAGGACATTCGTCATCCAGTTCGTGTTGCTGATCGCACCGGTGGTGAGCAGCATACTATCGCTAACTTTAATATGTATGTGAACCTGCCACATAATTTTAAAGGCACGCATATGTCTCGCTTCGTGGAAATTTTAAATAACCATGAGCGTGAAATTTCCGTTAAGTCTTTTAAAGAAATGATGGTTGAAATGACAGAGCGTCTGGAAGCTGATTCAGGGCATGTTGAAATGAGCTTTCCCTATTTTGTAAATAAAACTGCACCTGAATCTAAAGTACAAAGCTTAATGGATTATGAAGTCACCTTTATTGGCGACTATGTGAACGGTGATAACCAATTAACTTTAAAAGTCCTGGTCCCTGTTACCAGTCTTTGTCCTTGTTCAAAAAAGATTTCAGACTACGGTGCACATAATCAACGTTCACATGTAACTGTTACTGCTCGAATTAATGACTTTGTCTGGATTGAAGAAATTATCGATTTGGTCGAAAAAGAAGCATCGTGTGAGCTTTATGGATTATTAAAACGACCAGATGAAAAAGCAATCACTGAACGTGCCTACGACAACCCCAAGTTTGTAGAAGACATGGTCCGTGATGTGGCAGCACGATTAAATGCTGATGATCGTATTATTGCTTATATTGCTGAATCTGAAAACTTTGAATCTATTCATAATCATTCTGCTTACGCCCTAATTGAAAGAGACAAAATGAAAGATTAACTTTAATAAGGTTTTAAAATAAAAAAGGCGCTAAATATATAGCGCCTTTTTTGTGCCTCAAGCAAATAGTTAAAACTTTTGTTTAAGTAACATGACCTGTCCCTGGCGTTGCATTTCCACCCGGTTTAAAAATGAATTCCCCAATAAAACTTCGCTGGGTGAATTACCTTCTAACACGCCCGCTTCAACATTAGTGAGCTCGATCTCTCCAACCCTCACCTTATCAAGCCTGATACGATAAACCGGCGCCACACCATTGGCCGTCGATACCATGGCACGCTTGCCTAGATAGCGAAAGTTAATCCCTAGACTTCTGGCCTGGTGAGAATTCATCGCAATCCAGGTTGCACCAGTATCAACTAAAAATTTAACCGGCTGGCCGTTAATAAACCCGGTAGTAAAATACATACCTTGAGTCGGCATGATCTTGGCTTCTGCATTTTTTTTATTTTTAAAGCTGGTGCCCACATGACGCCCCAGTTTATATTCCTGCTGCTCACCATCGACTTCAAGTACAGCAATATCACTATCAGCAGATATCAGTGTTACCCCTTCCGAACTGGGTTTACCGGTCTTTAGGGTCCGGCGTTTGCCATCAATATTGACAATAGCACGACCTTTAAAAAGCCCAAGCACGATAATGTCTGCAGCATAGGAGAGTTGAGGCGCAATGAAACAAAATATACTGATTAAAATAAATTGTTTCATGCTCAAGCTGCCCTGGATTTTTTAGTGGTAGCGAATTTGATATCGATCGCCGGATGGTTTGCTCAGATCAATTTTAATTTTATCTTTTGACCAGCCATGTTTTAAATCATGTGCTTCAACAAATATCACTTTCATTTTTTCTGCCAGATGAAAACCCGTTAAAGAACGGGTAAACGGTTGTTCATTTACATGTGGGTGATAAAGCGTGCGCTTGCCAATTTCATCGCCATTACTATCCACTAAACGCCAACCATCTGCATAATGTTTCCAGCCTTCATCCTGGTGCTTTAACGTGACATCTGCTTGCCAGGTACCTGCACGTTTAGTTAAGACCACCTTAATAATTTCAACATCATTGGCAAATGCAGATGCAGCCAGAATAAAAGTGCTGACGATCAGGCTTAGTTTCACTCCAATGTTTTTAAGCATTGTAATCTCCGTGATTAATGCTACTCATTTAAACGTTATAATATATGAGTTGTAATATAGCAAAAGCATACGCGCCGGCCAGTAAATCATCCAGCATAATCCCGAGACCACCTTCTACTTTGTGATCAATTACCCGGATCGGCCAGGGTTTCCAGATATCAAATAACCTGAATAGAATAAAGCCTATAATAATCCACATCCAGCCTTCGGGCGCCAGTAACATCGTTAACCAATACCCCAGGAACTCGTCCCAGACTATCGCAGGGTGATCTTTTACACCCAGCCTGTCACTGGTTCTTTGACATAAGTATATTCCAACTAATGAACCGACAATGAGTACCGCAATATAGTTCCACAAAGAAAGGGTTGAGAGAGGGATATAGAGTAATACCGCGATAACAGTACCGGCTGTTCCCGGTGCAAACGGCGATAGCCCGCTACCTAATCCCAGGCTTAAAAAATGTACCGGGTGAAAAATAATATCACGCGGCTGTATCTTTTCAGACTTATTCACTTAACACTTATTCCTTAATCAACAAAATGTTCATAACCGGAACCCTGTATTTCAATTTCTTTATCATTCAATAAACACCTGACGCCCTGCCCGGCTTCAATCTCACCAATACATGCTACCGATATATTTTTTTCATTAATCAGCTTTTCAAATTCTGACTGCTTTTCTTCAGGAACAGTAAAACATAGTTCATAGTCATCACCGCCGGCTAAAACCAAGGGAAGGAGTAATGCTTCATCGGTGATATTTAATTTAAAGTCATTCGAAAGCGGAATGTTCTCAAAAGTAATTCGAGCCGCAACATCGCTACTATCTGCAATGTGTTTGAGATCTGAAATAAGCCCATCAGAAATATCGATACATGCACTGGCATAGTTTCTTAACAACAAGCCTAATTCAAGTTGAGGTTGAGGGCGGTTTAAGCGTTCATTTAAATACGTTTTGCTTTCTTCACGTAATAAACAGTCTCCCTGCCATGCGGCCAATGCTAGCGCGGCATCACCCAGGGTACCAGAGACGTAAACCTTATCTGAAACTTTCGCTTTGTTGCGTGTTAATGCTTTGCCTTCTGGAACAAAACCATTAACTGTAATTGAAATACAAAGCGGGCCATTTGTTGTATCACCACCCACAAGCTGCACGTTATGTTTTTTTGCCAGGGCGAACAAGCTTTCGCTAAAAGCTTTTAACCAGTCTTCATTATCATCGGGTAAGGTAAGAGCAAGTGTAAACCAGGTGGGTTCAGCACCCATTGCCGCCATATCACTCAGGTTAACAGCGAGTGCTTTATGAGCAATATCTTGCGGGGAAGTTTCTAGCGGGAAATGTACACCGGCAACCAGGGTATCAACGGACTGGACTAATTGGTGTGCTTTAGGAACAGATAGAACTGCAGCATCATCACCGATACCAAGGACAACATCATCCCGGCCATGGTCATGCACAAAATATTGCCGGATGATATCAAACTCAGACGGCATTAATTTTTTTAACCGCCTTTCTTGGCGGCAACCTCAATTTTTCGAAGTGATTCAGCTAGCTTATCCATAGTGCCATTTACGAACTTATGCGCCTTATCAGCACCAAATGTTTTGGTTAATTCAATGGCTTCATTGATAACTACTCGATAAGGAATATCAACCCGGTTTTTTAACTCGTAACAGCCCATACGTAAAATGGCTTTTTCAACAATGTCTACTTCATTAAAAGGTCGATCAGATAACGGAGAAATTTCTGCATCAAGCTGTTCAACTTCTGTTACTACACCACTGAGTAACTCATGAAAATAAGGACGATCAAATTTACGTGTTTGATGCTCAATTAAAAATTGTTGTTCAATTTCTTTTGGCGAATTACCGGACACCTGCCATTCATATAACGCCTGAACAGCATAACGTCGGGCCCGACTACGATCACTGGTAATTGACACTAATTATTCCGCCTTAAGTGATATTACGTAATAAGTTAACCATTTCAACTGCAGATAAGGCAGCTTCTTCACCCTTGTTACCGGCTTTTGTTCCTGCACGCTCAATGGCCTGTTCAATGGTATCAACAGTTAGCACACCAAAGGCAACTGGAATTTCATATTGCATCATGCTTGTTGCCATACCTTTTACACATTCACCTGCAACATATTCAAAGTGTGGCGTACCACCTCGAATTACTGCGCCTAATGTAATGACGGCATCATAGTTTTTGCTTGCCGCCATTTTCTTAACCGCTAACGGAATTTCGAATGCACCCGGCACATAAACAACTTCAATGTTACTTTCTTCTGCACCATGACGTTTCAAGGTATCCAGAGCACCTTCTAATAAGTTTTCAACCACGAAGCTGTTCCAACGCGTAATAACAATACCGAAACGTGCACCTTTAACAACTAAATCACCTTCAATCTTTTTAATATTATTCATTTTCAAATTCCTACTTATTACTCTTTATCGTAAACATATTCCGTAACTTCTAAACCAAAACCAGAAAGGGCATGCATTTTCTTCGGTGCACTCATTACTCGCATTTTACGAACACCCAGGTCAGTTAATATTTGAGCGCCTACACCGTAGGTACGTAAATCATCTTTATCTTCACCACTTGCATGATGTGCTTCACCTTTATCATGCATATCATAATGCTTAATCATATTAACCAGCATATTTGATTCTTCAGCAAGGCGTAAAATAATCACTACACCTTCGCCTTCATCAGAGATGCGTTTCATTACATCACGTAATGGCCAGCCACAGTCCTGACGATTACTTCCAAAAATATCACACATGGTATTTTCAACATGCACGCGAACCATGGTTGGTTTTTCCGGTTCAGGCTCACCTTTAACTAATGCTAAATGAACCTGGCCATCAATGAGATTTCTATAAGCATGTAGTTTAAAATCACCCATTTCAGTTGGCATATCACAATTCGCTGCACGTTCAACCGTTTTTTCATTGCGCATACGGTATTCAATTAAATCTGCAATCGTACCGATTTTTAAATCATGCTCTTCAGCAAAAACTTCAAGTTCAGGACGGCGCGCCATGGTGCCATCTTCATTCAGAATTTCTACAATTACTGATGCAGCTTCACGACCCGCCAGGCGCGCGATGTCACAACCTGCCTCGGTATGACCTGCACGGGTTAATACACCACCCGGCTGAGCCATTAATGGAAAAATATGTCCGGGTTGTACAATGCTTGCAGCAGTCGCATCTTTGGCAACAGCTGCCTGAACGGTAACAGCACGATCAGCAGCTGAAATACCCGTCGTTACACCACTTGACGCTTCTATACTGACAGTAAAGTTAGTTGAGTAGACTTCATTATTATCTTCAACCATTAACGGTAGTTTTAATTGCTCACAACGTTCTTTAGTTAACGTTAAGCAAATCAGGCCACGCCCGTACTTGGCCATAAAGTTGATATCTTCTGCCTGTACACAGTCAGCTGCAATAATAAGATCACCTTCATTTTCACGATCTTCATCATCCATAAGGATGACCATTTTGCCCTGGCGAATATCTTCTATAATTTCTTTTGCGCTATTAATAGCCATAATATTTTCTTTTCAGTTATCGATTAAATTACGATTTAATAAAACCGTGTTCGTTTAGCATTTCCATGCTAATACCTGAATTCTTACTATCGGCAGCTTTATCACCGAGTATTAAACGTTCAAGGTAGCGGGCAATAATATCCACTTCCAGGTTCACTTCTGTACCCACTTTAAACTGCCCCATGGTCGTTTCCTGCAGAGTGTGGGGAACGATATTCAATTCAAATACCGCACCTTTCACAGCATTGACCGTCAGGCTAATACCATCAACACACACGGAGCCTTTCTCAGCAATATACTTTGCCATCTCATCGGGGGCCTGGATGTGAAAACGTACCGAGCGACCATCATTATAGCGCTCAACCACTTTTCCTATACCATCCACATGACCACTGACAAGGTGACCACCCAGGCGCGTGCTCGGTGTCAGTGCTTTTTCAAGGTTAGCCTTAGTTCCGACGGTAAGTGACTTAAAAGTTGTACAGGATAATGTCTCTCCGGATACATCGGCCCAGAAACCATCACCCGGTAATTCAACCGCGGTTAAGCAAACACCGTTGACTGCAATGCTATCACCTAATTGTACATCAGCTAAATCAAGTTGATTGGTTAATACGCGTAAACGAACATCGTCACCTTTTGCTTCAATTGTTGCGACTTCGCCAACTGCCTGAATAATCCCGGTAAACATAATAAATTATCTCAATCTAACGCGTACTAATTAACTTGCCTGACTTTTGCAGTGACACGAATATCTTGCCCGACCATACGTTGGTCAATAATATCGAGTTCAATTTTATCCTGCATCGAGTCCAGGCCCGGTAAGGCAAATAATCCACGTGCATTATTTCCCATAAGAACAGGCGCGATATAAATAATCATTTCATCAATTAAACCGGCCTGTAACATGGCGCCACTTAATGTCGCCCCCGTTTCAAGTAACACTTCATTTATATGCATGTCACTTAATTGCTGCAATACAGCTTTTAAATCAACACTGCTACCACAAGATGGCATTTTCTGAACGTCAGCACCGGCATCGTTTAATGCCTGCATAATAGGTTCATCGGTACTACAGGTCATGACAACCGTTTTACCTTTCTCTTTAAGTATCCTGGCATCAGTCGGCATGCTGAGATTTGTATCCATCACAACACGAAGTGGCTGTCTTTCAAAACCCTCTAACCTTACAGTCATTGAAGGGTCATCAGCCAGAATCGTACCAACCCCGGTTACAATCGCTGAGCTTCTTGCACGTAAACGTTGTACATCTTCACGCGCCTCGGCAGAGGTGATCCATTTACTCTCACCCGATGCCATTGCCGTTCTGCCATCTAAACTCATGGCTAACTTGCAACGCACATAGGGTAAACGTTGTTGCATGCGTTTAATAAAGCCAGGGTTTAATGCTTTGGCCTGTTCTTCAAGTAAACCCTGCTGAACATAGATACCCGCAGCTTCGAGTTGCTTGAGTCCTTTACCGGCGACTTTTGAATGCGGATCAATCATTGCGGCAACAACCCGCGCGACTTTAGCTTTGATCAAGGCTTCTGAACAAGGCGGTGTTTTACCGTGATGACAACACGGTTCTAAAGTAACGTAGGCCGTTGCACCTTCTGCTTTATTGCCTGCTTGTTTTAAAGCATTAATTTCTGCATGGGCTTCACCGGCTTTTTGATGCCAACCTTCACCAACTATCACGCCATCTTTAACCAGCACACAACCCACGTTTGGATTCGGTGCCGTGGTATAAAACCCTTTTTTCGCAAGCTGCACGGCACGTGCCATGTACTTATGATCATCTGCAGAAAATGACATTAATCAGCCCCAAATAACTTAATCATCATCAGGTAACAATGATTTTTGCTGCCGTTTCACCTCAGGTGATGGCACCTGCTTGAGCTTTTCAATCTCTTCTTCAAAGGCGCTGACATCTTCAAAGCTACGGTATACCGATGCAAAACGAACATAAGCAACCTGGTCTAAATCACGCAACTCATCCATAACCCAGCCACCCACCTGGTGCGCAGGGATTTCCCTGTCTCCTGTGGCACGCATACGTTTCATTATATGCACAATGGCTTTTTCAACATCATCGGTACCCACCGGTCGTTTTTCTAACGAGCGTTGAATACCGGCGCGAAGTTTATTTTCGTTAAACGGTTCACGTTGTCCACCTTGTTTAATGATATAGGGCATCACAAGTTCGGCTGTTTCAAACGTGGTAAAACGTTCACCACATGCCTGGCACTCGCGGCGGCGCCGAACCATGGCTCCCTCGTTTGCTAAACGGGAGTCAATTACCTTGGTATCATCAGTGCTGCAAAATGGACAATGCATAAATGTTATTTATAAACCGGTTTCTTTTTGCAAAGAGCTAACGCTTTAGCTTTAACATCATTGATGACGTTATCATCACCATTTGCATCAATAATATCGCACATCCAGCCCGCTAAATCGGAACAATCTTTTTCATCAAAACCACGGGTTGTTACCGCAGGCGTACCAACACGAATACCACTTGTCACAAATGGCGATTGAGGATCATTTGGAACAGAGTTCTTATTAATCGTAATGTTAGCTGCACCTAACCACGCATCAACATCTTTACCTGTTAAGCCTTTTTCAATAAAACTAACAAGGAATAAATGATCGTCAGTTCCGCCTGAAACAACTTCGTAACCGCGGTCGATAAACACCCCGGCCATCGCCTGTGCATTTTTTACCACTTGTTGTTGGTACTCTTTGAATTCAGGTTGTAATGCTTCTTTAAAGGCGACTGCTTTGGCGGCAATGACGTGCATTAAAGGACCACCCTGGGTACCCGGGAAGATCATTGAGTTTAATTTCTTCTCAATTTCAGGGTTTGATTTTGCCAGGATGATGCCGCCACGCGGACCACGTAGTGTTTTATGTGTAGTCGATGTCGTGACATCGGCAATGCCTACCGGGCTTGGGTAAACACCAGCAGCAATTAAACCTGCAACATGAGCCATGTCGACCATTAAGTAGGCGCCGACTTTATCCGCGATATCACGGAAACGTTGCCAGTCAACAACACGTGAATAAGCAGAAAAACCCGCGATAATCATTTTAGGTTTATGTTCATTCGCCAGGGCTTCTACTTCGTCGTAATCAATTTCACCCGTTTCTTCATTTAAACCGTATTGAATGGCATTAAACAGTTTTCCTGAAAAGCTGACTTTTGAGCCATGGGTTAAATGACCACCATGAGCCAGGCTCATGCCAAGTACCGTGTCGCCGGCATTTAACAGGGCAAAATAAACCGCGGCATTTGCCTGTGAACCCGAGTGAGGCTGAACATTGGCATAGTCTGCATTGAACAGTTCTTTAACCCGATCAATCGCCAGTTGCTCGGCAATGTCCACGTATTCACAACCACCGTAATAGCGCTTGCCGGGATAGCCCTCGGCATACTTGTTGGTTAAGCCGGAGCCTTGCGCCTGCATTACCCGGGGACTGGCATAATTTTCAGAAGCGATTAATTCAATATGCTCTTCCTGGCGCGATTCTTCATTCTCGATCGCTTGCCATAGTTCATCATCAAAACCCTTAATTGTCATGTCTTTATTAAACATGGGTATCCCCTAAGTATGTTTATTCAAAAATTATATATCTTTAATAATCAATAAGTTACAGATTATCAGCGGAATTTAAAATCAACGCGAAACAGGCTTTCGCTACTGGCTTTAAGTCCTTGAAAAAGGCCGATAATACTAACCTATCTGGTGAAAAATTGCATTGGAAGTGACTGTTTGAAAAGGATAATTCAGACTGCAAAAACAAAAGCCCCGCCAGAAGGCGGGGCTAAATTTCTTAAGACTCTATTGTTATTATTATTAAACTGGAATTACCCGGCTATTCGACGTATTCGCCACCAACACCCAGTGCTAATGCTTCATTAATCGCTGTCGGCGCACACATGATTGATGCAAAACTGTTACTACCCATCATTGATAAATCTGGGAAGCTTAAAGCAATACGGAACTCAGCAGGTAAGGCGTAGACTCTACCTTTTGAAATCACAACTTCATACGGTAAATGACCGGTTGATTTCAGTGCTTTAAAATCAATTTTGCTCATGATGTATTTATCACCACTGCAATCAAGGTGCTCTGGGCCAGACATACTGACACCAATGACTGTTTCTTCCTTGCCGTCCATATCAATACGGTAAACCTTTTTCACGCCACCCTTGTTGTTTGAAGCCAAAACTTCTTCAACTTTTGTTAACGCAACTTGCTGGTTCCCATAATCAGCGAGATTTAAAGGCTCATCAAAATAAGGCATTAAGAATTTGTAGTGGTATTCACGCAACTCTTCAGCAGTCAAACCTTCTTCAGGGCCGTATTCGCCTTTATCACCTAAGACAGTTTTTAATTTTTCCGTAACCGATTTCAGGTCACCTTTCATACGGTAAATATGTGCCATGTAAGTCGGGTTGGTATACGCAACCTGAATTTCACTTCCCGCCTTGGTGATAGTGATACGTTGTGCTGCACCATAGGCACCCATTTCTGAATTTTTGGCATTGGCCTTTAATTCATCATTAGTCACGATTAAAATGGTCGCCGTGCTATAAGGTGAATATGTACCAACAACTTCAAAACCAGCGTTAGTCAATTTTGCTTTAGTCGCTTCAGCAACGGTAGCAACATCACCCGTTGTTTTTTCAGCCAGGATATAAGTTTTAATCTTTGCATCTGCGGCCATACCTGCAGCAGCATAGAACAGACTCGCCCCAAGCATTAATAGTTTAAGTAATTTCATTTAATTTTTTCCTCGAAAAATATTTATTATTTTATATTTATAATGCGCACCTAAATGATGCTTTATATAGAGCTGCAGTGATAATACGCCCTGAAAGATTAAGCGGCAACATGAGTATTCTTATGATACTTTTATTTTTGTTATTGCCGGATAATTTTATTTATGTGCAACTATTGCAGCGTTAACTGCAATAGCGCCCAATTTTTATTATTGTTTTTGACTCCCCCATCGATAAATTTCCGAGGGGTATAATTTACATAAACAAGCTGATATCTGCTTCGCCTGCAAATTCGAAGAATAATGCAGCACCACCGAATTCAACACCATCGATGAACGCTTTTGGATCTAAATCAAATAAATCTACGGTCATCTGGCAAGCAATAATGCGAACTTCTGCTTCTACACACAGTTCACGCAG
>Ga0207752_1000328_pt1 | contig 22640 bp, 16 predicted proteins | sample Pon2CUnioCityCA_6_FD_187272 | JGI IMG/M metagenome (GOLD analysis project Ga0207752, IMG submission 187272) | Marine sediment microbial community from Union City, CA, USA - Pond 2C Sediment 2 (SPAdes) | ecosystem: Environmental > Aquatic > Marine > Intertidal zone > Salt pond sediment ...
ACGGCATGCTGGCCCGCGAGGAGACGATGTCCACCTATCTGGGCAACGGCGTCTCGATTCCCCACGGCGAGTACGACGACCGCGCTTATATCAAGCAGACCGGCATCTCCGTGCTCCAGGTACCGGAGGGGGTGGAGTGGGAAGACGGCGAAAAAGCGTACCTGATTATCGGCATCGCTGCCTCCAAGGACGACCATGTGGGCGTTCTGGCCAACCTGGCCGAGGCGATTGAAGACGAAGCAGTGACGCAACGCCTGATTACCACCGACGATCCGCTGGAGATAATCGCCACGTTGGAGAAAGAAGCTGTGTAGAACAGAAGCCGGGCGTTGCCCACATAAGTACGAACGCCGGAGCAACAGGGAGACGCCTGGCTTCTGGAGAAAGAGAGAGGACCCGACCCGTGAAAGAACTTGAAATAAGGATCCACAACCCAACCGGGCTACACGCCCGGCCGGCAAAAGTCTTCGTCAACACCGCCAAGAAATTCGACAGCGATATCCGTGTTTTCCATGGAGAGAAAAAGGCGAACGCCAAAAGCCTGATCTCCATGTTGACGCTGGGCGCCGAACAGGGTGCCGAGATCCGGGTCACGGTTGAGGGGGACGACGAAGAGCAGGCAATGAGCACCCTGGAAGAGGCTGTTCGCAGCGGGCTGGGGGAGGAATTACCGGCAGGGGACGGCGCCGGCAGCGAGGGCAAAGCAGCGGCTACCGCCGAAACGCCCCCGCCGGCGAAGACAACCGCAGCCGCACCGGTCTCGCCACCGGCAGCGGAAAGAGAAGTAACCAGCGGGGATGTGGTCAGCGGGATCGCCGCTGCCCCGGGGATCGCCATCGGGCCTGTGTTTGTGCTGCAGGCGCAGCAGATCGAGGTAGATGAAACGACCTTTGCCGGGGCCGATGCAGAAGAGGCCCGGCTGGCCCAGGCCCGAGAAAAGGCCCACGCCGAGCTGGCCCAGTTGCAGGAAGCGATGGCTGCTCAGGCACCGGAGGAGGCAGCCATCTTCGAGGTTCATGGCGAACTGCTGGACGACCCCGATCTCCTGGAAAACGTACAGGAACGTATTGCCGACGGCCAGAATGCGGCTGTTGCCTGGCAACGGGCAATCAAAATCCGAGCCGATGCCGTGGCCGCCCTCAACGACCCCCTCCTGGCAGAACGGGCTGCGGATCTACGTGATGTGGGCCAGCGGGTGTTACGGCTGCTGGTGGGTGAGATCGATGGGCCTGCCCTGCCGGAGAAACCGGCCGTTATCCTGGCCCAGGACCTGACCCCATCGGACACCGCCACCCTGAGCGGGCTGGACGTCCTCGGCTTCTGCACGGCAGCCGGCGGACCGACGGCGCACGCGGCGATCATCGCCCGCGCGTTACGCCTGCCGGCCGTCGTCAGTGCCGGCCCGTCCGTCCTTAACCTGAAGGCAGACACCACCGTCATCCTCGACGGCAACGCGGGCACATTGACCGTGGATCCGGATGAGGCCACCCTGGCCCAGGCGCGAGAAGCCCAGGCCAGGTGGGAGGCAGCGCAGGAGACGGCCCTGGCCACGGCCGGTGAACCGGCCGTAACTGAGGACGGCCATCACGTCGAAGTTGTGGCCAACATCGGGGGCGCCAAAGATGCGCGCGAGGCAGCGTCTTCCGGCGCCGAAGGCGTGGGACTGCTGCGCACCGAGTTCCTATTCCTGGACCGAGCGGAGCCTCCGAGCGAAGGAGAGCAGGAAAAAGTATATCGTGAAATCGTCGAGGCCCTGGGAGGGCAACCGGTGATCGTGCGCACGCTGGATATCGGCGGGGATAAGCCCCTGCCCTACATCGACGTACCGGAAGAGGCCAACCCCTTCCTGGGGGAGCGAGGGATTCGCCTCTGTCTGGCCCGGCCCTCCCTGCTGCGCCAGCAGGTACGGGCGATTCTACGGGCAGCGACTTCCGGCCCGGTACGCATCATGTTTCCCATGGTGGCCGACCTGAATGAATGGCGCCAGGCTCGGGCCATCGTCGAGGAAGAGCGAGAAGCATTGGGCGCGCCGGCCGTGGAGCTGGGCATCATGATTGAAATCCCCTCCGCCGCGCTGCTCGCCGACCACTTTGCCCAGGAAGTCGATTTCTTTTCCATCGGCACGAACGACCTGACCCAATACACGCTGGCGATGGACCGGATGCACCCCACCCTGGCAGCGAACAGCGATGGCCTGCACCCGGCCGTGCTGCGCCTGATTGAACGCACCACCACCGCCGCCCACGAGCACGGCAAGTGGGTGGGTATCTGCGGCGAGCTGGGCGCAGATCCGCAGGCAGTACCGATCCTGATTGGGCTGGGCGTCGACGAACTGAGTGTCAACGTCCCGGCCATCGCTTCGGTGAAAGCGCAAATCCGCACGCTGAAACTGGCAGAGGCGCAAGCCCTGGCCCAACGCGCCCTCGCCTGTGCTGATGCCCGTGAAGTGCGCGCGCTGAGCGCGGGCAGGACGGCGTAGCTTGCCTGCCAGATCCGCCACAGGCGCAGATATGACAGCGATGAATACCTAGCGACGACCCGTCACCAACTACTGACCCTAAGGAGAGCCGCATTATGGTAAAAAAATACGAACAGTACCACCAACCACCTGCTACGTCCCCGGCAAATACCCTGGCCTGGAACCTGTACGGCGCCGGGCTGGAGAATATCGGCCAGGATGGCCGGCCCGAGTCTTTTCCGGTGCCGGAACCGGGGCCGGACCAGCTCCTGGTTCGCATCGACAGTGTCGGCATGTGCTTTTCCGACGTTAAGATCATCCGCCAGGGGCGGTCCCATCCAAAGCTTTACAATCGCGATCTGAAGGTAGAGCCAACCCGCCTGGGCCACGAAGTGGCGCTGACGGTGGTTAAGGTTGGTGCCAACCTCCGCGACCAATACCAACCGGGACAGCGCTTTGCCGTACAGCCCGACATCTACCAGCAGGGTAAAAGCACGGCCTACGGTTACACTGTGCCGGGTGGCCTCGTCCAATATCACCTGATTGGCGCGGAGGTGCTGGACACGGACGAAGGGGCCGGCCTGCTGCCTATCGAAGGCGATATGGGTTATGCCGAAGCGTCGCTGCTGGAACCGTGGGGGTGTGTGGTTGCCGCCTATACCCAGCGCCGCCGTCTGACCCCCAAAGAAGGGGGGATGATGTGGATCACCGGCCGGCCCGGCGACGAGAGGGAGTACACCTTTTCGGAAGGGCTGGCGGCGCCGGAGACGATTGTCCTGACCGACGTGCCGGACAGCGTCCGCAAGCTGGCAGAAGAAAGCGGTGCCCAATTGATCGTCCGTGATGGTCTACAACCGGACGATTACGAGGAGCTGGCAAACGATCTGACCGGCGGCAGCGGTTTCGACGACATCGTCGTCCTGGATCCGCGCGAGGCCGGCCCCGTGAGCGAAATTGCGCGCCACATTGCCCGGCGCGGCACCATGAATATGGTGGGCGAGACACCGCTGGACGGCCGGGCCGATACCGACGTCGGCCGGCTCCATTACGACTACATTGCCCTGATCGGCAACCGGGGTCCCGACATCGCCCGCTCCTACGGAGAAGCGCGCAACCGCTGCGAGCTGCACCCGGACGGGGTGGCCGTCTTCGTCGGCGCGGGGGGACCGATGGGGCAAATGCACGTGCAGCGGGCGATCGAGTTGCCCGACGGGCCGCGTACCATTGTGGCCACCGAGATTAGCGACGAACGGTTGGAGACACTGCGCCAGGGCTTCGCGCCGCTGGCGGAGGCCCACGACGTCGAGCTGCACGTGGTTAATCCGCAAAAGCCGGGCTTCTCCCTCTACCAATTCGTCATGGATCTGACCGACGGGACCGGGGCCGACGACGTCGTCGTCTCTGTTCCCGCAGCCGGGCTGATGGCCGAGGCAGCGACGATGATGAACCCCGACGGCATGCTCGTGCTCTTTGCCGGCGTGCCTAACGGGACCCTCGCTCCGCTCAACCTGAGTAACGTCTACCTGCACAATGCGCAGTACACGGGAACATCCGGGCTGACGCTCAGCGACCAGCGACAGGTGATGACGCGCGCCCTCGCCGGCTCACTCTCCCCCGATCGGGTGGTGGCCGCCATCGGTGGCATGAACGCTGCCCTCGAAGGGTTGGAGGCACTGATCGAAGGGCGTTACCCCGGGAAGATCGTCATCTTCCCCCAGATGCCCGACCTACCCCTGATGGGGTTAGACGAGGTGAAAGAGAAAATGCCCGAAGTAGGGGCAAAACTCGGCCCGGGGGACACCTGGACCCAGGAAGCAGAAGCCGCACTCTTCGACCAGGCCTGGCAGGAAAATGGTGAAGGATAAAAAACGCACAGACCAGGGCGGCGGTTCCCTATCCCGGCACTTGCTGACCGGCGCCGCCCTGGGTCTCTACTTCGGACTCTTTTTCCGGCCGGCGCGGGAGCCCAGCCTGCTGCTGGCAGTCGGGCTGAGCCTGGCCAGCGCCCTGGCAATCACGCTCTTGCAGCTACGCCACCCCGAGAAACGGAGCGGGCGTGTTTTGCTCCCCTACTTCTTCAAGGCATGGGGGGGCTTCGCGCTGGTGCTGGCGATGCTGGAACTACGTCACTTCTTCTATAACTTTGGCGGCCGGCTGGCAACCACCGTCTTCACCACGCTCTATGGTGCTGTACTGGGCGTCATCTATGCCAGGACGGCCGGGCAGGAGGCGAAATGATTTACACGGTGACTTTGAATCCGGCGGTAGACCGGGAATTGACCGTTCCCGAGTTTGCCTACAACACGGTTCTGCGGGCCACTGCCTGGCAGGTGGATTATGGCGGCAAAGGGTTCAACGTTTCGCGCATGTTGCGCTCGCTGGGCGCTCCCAGCGTGGCCCTGGCCCTTGCCGGCGGCAAGGCGGGCGAGTTATTACAAGAGGGGTTGGCCTCACTCCAGATTGAAACGGCTTTTGTCGAGGTGGCAGGTGAGACAAGGACCAACGTGAGCATCGTGACCGAGGCGCACGACCGCTATCTCAAGGTGAACGAGCCCGGCCCGACTATCGGTGCCGCTGCCCGCACAGCCTTTTTGGAGCGGATAGAAGGATTGGCCCGGCCGGGGGAGTGGTGGGTGCTGGCAGGTAGTACTCCTCCCGGCATCGAGGCAACATACTATGCCGAGATTATCCGCATTGTGCGGGCAGCCGGCGGGCGCACGCTGCTGGATACCAGTGGGGAAGCATTGCGGGCGGGCGTGGCGGCCGGCCCCGATCTCGTCAAACCGAACGACGTCGAATTGGCCCAGTTAACGGGTCTGCCGGTAACCAACCAGGCCCAGATCATTGCAGCCGCCCGGCAGGTGCAGGATCAGGGACCGGCACAGGTCGTCGTCTCCCTGGGCAAGAAGGGGGCGCTGGCCATCGACGACGCGGAGGTATACCGGGTCACGGCGCCGCGCATCGAGGAGAAAAACCCCATCGGCGCCGGCGATTCGCTGGTAGCCGGCCTGGTGTGGGCGCTGGACCAGGGACAGTCGCTGGCCGGCGCTTTGCAGTGGGGGGTTGCCTGTGGCGCTGCCACCGCTGCCAGTAGCGGAACGGCCGTTGGCAGCCGCGCAGAGGTCGAGCAGTTACGCGCCCAGACACAGGTGCATACCCTGGCCGGCACACCCTAGCACCGGGCCTCCCGGGACATCCTGCCATTTGATTACCGGAAATTATTGCCCAGAGGAAGAATTATGTCGTACAAGATTAATGAAAAGAAAAGCTACACGGCCGGACCGGACGCGCTTTACCAGGCTGCGCTGGCTGCCGTCGCCGGCCTGGAAGGCAAAGTCGAAGAAGAGGACGCAGCGGCCCACACGCTTCAGGCGAAATTCGACAAAAAGATCCACGGCCAGGTATTGGGTGACCGCACCCGGCTCCACGTCCAGATCAGTGGCAACAACGGGGAGAGCCAGATTGCCATCGAAGCGTACCCCATCGATCCGGTCGGCCGGGAGTTGAAGTTCGGCGCCCGCAAAGGAGTGACGGCCAAAGTCGTCAACTGGTTCTTTGCCCACCTGGAGCACCAGGTTACCAAGACGTAAGGTCAGCGCCGCGCTTCAAGGGTTACCCTTTTCTGCACTGCCACGACCGGAACCGGCCGCGGCCTCCGGCTGAAACGTGACGGAAAGGAGCACGAGGTTTAGATCCCAGATGCGGTCGAGAATGCGACGGAGGGCAACCTGGTCAGGCACAACCGCCAGCAGGAGACTCCGCTCACCAGTATCAAGCAAGGCGACCGGTCCAAGCAGGTGCAGCCAGCTTTCGTCGATCATGCCGGCAACGGCAATCTGATAGCGGTCGCCGGTTTCATGCAGGTCATCGCTCACGTTCCGATCCTCCATTGCATTTGATTACCCTAACTATGCCACAACCAGGGAGGGGTCTTGACCCGTCGAAGGTATAGGTGAGGGCGGATGCAGGCGGAAAAGGGAAAATCAGGGGAGCAGGCCCAACTGTTGGGCCCGCACGACTGCTTCAGTGCGGTTGCCGACGTTCAGCTTGCCGTAGATGTTGCTGGCATGCCATTTGACGGTAGCCAGAGAAATGGAGAGGGCCAGCCCAATCTCCCGGTTGGAACGGCCGACGCTCAGTAACTGTAGCACGTCAAGCTCGCGTTCGCTCAGCGGTTCCACCAGGGACACGGTTCTGGCGGGCACCGGCGGGGCAGCACCTTCTCCCACCAGTGCCAGGATCTGGTCAGTAAAGGCGGGGGTTACGGCCCTGGCCGAACCTTTGAGCAGGGGAACCAATGCTGGCCCGGCATCGACAAAGGGGAAAAGGCATGATTCAGGCGCTGCCAGTCGCAACGCGCGCGACAACGCCGCCCGGGCCTCTTCCGCCACCGCAGCGCTTCGTGCCTGCAACAGCAGCACTTTGACCAGTTCGGTACGGGCGCCGGCGGCTTCCACCAGCGGCAAGAGGCGGTCGAGCACCGGACGGGCGGACGCCGGTTCGCCACGGGCAAGCAGATAGGTAGCCAGCAGCCGGTAATCGGCACAATGGTAGTAGTCGAAGCTGTCGCCGGCGCTGACATCCAGCCGGTCGAAAAGCGCACCGGCCCGCGCCAGGTCTCCCTGGCCCAGGGCGACGACCAGCTCTGCGTGGGTGAGAATACGTTCGAACCAGGGGGACCCCATGCGGACGATTAGCTGGCGCATCTGGCCGATGCGGACATAAGCCTCGGCGAATTGCCCGCGGGCGCTGAGGGCGCCCGTCAGATTAACGGTGCTGAGGGTGAGCATATCCACCTGGCCCCATTGGCGGGCCAGAGCCAGGGCGCGACGGGTGTGCGCCAACGCCTCGTCAAGCCGGTACCAGTGAACGTCAACCGTCCCGCGCAGCGCATGGACCAGCGCCAGAACGGGCAACTCTCGCCCGAACGGGGCGCGGCCGCCCGCTGCGGCCAGGGCCTCGTCACAGATAGCGGCGGCCTGCTGCAACTGGCCCAATCCCAGCAGATGGTAGGCCATGCTACCCGCAGCGAAGAGGGGGAGGTGGCCGGATGGGAGGTGGGCGGCGAGGGCCAGGGCCTGTTCGAAGGCCTGACCTGCATCGTCCAGCATGCCAATTTCGTGCTGTGCGTTGCCCAGGGTGGCAGCCACCAGGCAACGGACCGCCCTCTCCTTCGCGGGCAAGGCGACCAAGGCGTGGCGGGCCAGGTTACACGCTTCCGTCTGCTCTCCCTGGAGCCAGGCAACATAGGCGCGTAGCGCAGCCCCGTACCCCGGCCACCGCCCCACATCCAATTCGTCCGGCTCAACACCGGCCGTCACCTCGTCTGCGGCGAGCAGCGCTTCTTCCAGGCGCCCGGCATAGGCCAGCACCCAGCCCTGGGCCAGCCGCAACCAGCGGCGCGAGGCCAGTGCATTAGCCGGCAGGGCATCCAACCAGCGCGCCAGAAGCGTCACGTCGCCATGCTCCATCAGCCCCAGCACGTTACGCTCCGCCAGGCGGGCCACGAGATCGACATCGCCCGCGGACAGGGCAGCCGGCAGCGCCTCGGTGAGCATTCCCTGCGTCTCGTACCAGAGGGCAGCGCGGCGATAGAGCTCCGGCAGAAGCTGCGGTTGCTCTTGTTCCAGGCGCGCCCGTAACAGGTCGGCAAAGAGCCGATGATAACGATACCAGCAACGCCTGTCGTCAAGCGAGATCACGAACAAATTGACCTCTTCCAGATAGGACAACATGGCCTGTGCCCGCTCGGAATCCCCGCTATCGCCCAGCACAGCGCTACATAGAGCAGCCGAAAGGGCTTCGAGAATGCTTGTGTGGAGAAGAAAGGATTGTACTTCCGCCGGCTGCTGCTCCAGTACCTCTTCCAGGAGATAGTCGAGGATGTGGCGATGGGTACCGGCAAAGTTCTCGACGAAGCGATGCACCGCCTGGGGTGCCTGTCCGGCACTACCCTGCAGGGCCATGGCTGCCATCTGCAACCCCGCCGCCCATCCCTCAGTTCGCCGGGCCAACGTCTCGACGTCCACCGCATTAACGGTCGGGGAGACCGCCTCGGCAAAGAAAGCGCGGGCCTCAGCCGGGGTGAAACGCAGGTCCGCCTGGCGGAGCTCGGTCATCTGTCCCTGCCCCCGCAGGCGCGACAGCGGCAGCGGGGGGTCAGCACGGGTTGCCAGCAACAAGTGTAGCTGGGGCGGCAGGTTGGTCAGAAGATAGGTAACCGCTTCATGGATTGCCGAATCGTGGATCAGGTGATAATCGTCGAGGACAAGCACAACGGGGGGTGCGCACGCTGCCGCGGTGTTCAGAAAATGGACGAGGGCGGGCGTTCCCGGCAGGGAAAACGGCGCCTCTGCCGGAGCCGGCAGGTCCGGCGCCTGCACCGGCTCCCCCAGCGCAACACGCTCCAGGGCGGCAAAAAGGTAGGCCAAAAAGCTTTCGCGATCATTGTCCGCGGCATCTAACGTGAGCCAGGCGACCGGCAGCTCGCCCGCCGCAATCCACGCCGCCGCCAGGGTCGTCTTGCCGTAACCGGCCGGAGCGGAAATCAGGGTCAGCCGGCGCTGCCAGACGCCATCGCGAGGCAGCGCCTCGTCCAGCCGGGCCAGCAAACGCGGGCGCGCCACCAGTGCCCCCCGTAAGGGCGGCACATATAGTTTTGTGGCTAACAGATTCCTGACCATTATCCTCCCTCCTCCACCATATCATATATCAGCGGAGAAGAAGTGTCACTGCCCTTCCGGCGAGTCGGCGAGTACAAGAGCTTCTCCGAAACCTGGACTTAAACTCGACCGGGCCATATCTCTGACCGCGCCCGTGCCGTCCACCAGGAGGCAGGCAGCACAGGTTGGGCCAGATGGGCCAACTGAAACTGGCTGCAGCACAATTGCGACAGAACACCTACAGCAAGAACGGAGATAGAGCATCGTCGGGTCAATGTGTTATACTGGGTCTGTGGTCAATGCTATTTGCCCGGCCAGCAGTCCTGCCACGCCGATTGTTTCCGTATGCCATGATCCTTGGGAAAAGCTATGAGCCGTTTCCGTCTTACCGGGTTGCGTTCGCGCATCCTCTTGCTGATGACCGTGGCCATGTTGCCCGCGCTGGTGCTGGTGCTTTACAGTGCCGAACGCGAGCGACAGGAACGTGCTGAACGGGTGCAGCAAGAAGCACTACAGCTTGCCTCACTCGCCACCACCCGCCATGAAGAATTGATTGACGGCGCCCGCGAGCTTGAGGAAATGCTATCGCTGCTACCGTTTGTTGTGGAAGGGCAAGAACCAGCCTGTGGCGAACTCCTGGCGTCATTGCTGGAGAAGAACTTACACTACTCTGGAATCTTCGTTCTTGACCCGCTGGGAGATCTCATTTGCAGCGCCCCTGCATCTGACGGGGAGATGAACCTGGCCGATCGCGATTATTTCCAGCAGGCGTTGGAGTGGCGCCGCTTTTTTGTCGGACCGTATATCGTCGGCCGGCTTACGGACCGGCGGACGCTACCTGCGGTTTACCCGGTGGTGAGCGCCGAGGGAGAAGTACAGGCAGTGCTCGTCGTCGGCCTTGACCTGGGCTGGCTCGGTCGCCTCAACGCTGCCTGGGGCAGTGAGGAGCAGACAATTATCGTGTTTGATGAGGAGGGGACGCTGCTTTCATTCTATCCCAGTGGTGGCGTGCAGATTGGCGACCAGAGCACTGCCCCTATCATCCGCCACGTGCTCGCCAACCCAACCGCGGGCATCGCCGAGGCCGAAGGTGTGGATGGGGCGGAGAAGCTGTATGGCTATGCGCCCCTGGTTCAGCCCGGCGATAACACCGTTTTCGTAGCCGTCGGAATTCCGGCAACCATCGCCTACGCGCCAGCCACGCGCGAGTTGATCTCCGACGTCAGCGCGCTGTTGCTGCTCCTGGCATCGCTGGCGCTGGCCTGGTTATTTGGCGAAATGTTGATCATGCGCCGGGTAGACCATCTGGTAGCCACCACCCAGGCCCTTGCCGATGGCGATCTCGACGCACGCACCAACGTGTCCCAGGTTTGGGGCGAGCTAGATCACCTGGCGCAGACTGTCGACGAAATGGCCGATTCCCTCCAGCAGAAAATCGAGGAGCGCCAGCGGACAGAAGCGCACCTGCACCGGCTGGCCCGGCGCCTGGCAACGGCCCAGGAGGAAGAGCGACGATTGCTGGCCCGTGAACTCCACGACGGTGCCGGCCAGCTCGTGACGGCCCTGGTGATCAAGCTGCAAATGCTGCAATCCGAACTGCCCGAGAGCGCCACCGCCCTGCGTGAGGAACTGGAAGCCAGCGCAGACCTGGCAGCAAATTTGGGCGATGAACTGCGCGACCTGTCACATAGCCTGCGGCCGCCCGCCCTGGACCAGTTGGGGCTGGACGCCGCATTGAGAAATCTATGTCAGGAGTTCACGCGCCACACCGAGTTACCCATTTCCTATGAGGGCGCTGAGCTAGCCAACGTGCCGGAGACGGTAGCCATCTCTTGCTTCCGTTTTGTCCAGGAGGGGCTAAACAACATCGTCAAACATGCGCAGGCAAGCGAGGCCAGCGTGACGTTGTCCTACGAAACAGACAGCCTGATCCTGACGCTGGCCGACGATGGAATTGGCTTTTCAGCAGACGCCGCCCCCGGCATGGGTTTGCTGAGCATGCGCGAGCGGATTGAAGGAGTTGGAGGCGAGCTAGAGATCGACTCTTCCGGGGAGGGTACCTGCATCACAGCCCGGCTACCTCTGGCAGCAGACTTTGTTGCCTGACGAGCCAGAGCGGGCTGGCGATCGCTGCAGGTAGGGCGCAAGTAGCGTGCAGGTAGCGCGCAGGTAGCGCGCAGGTAGCGTATTGAAATTCACCAGGAGGGGCACGATGGGCGACGGCCATGCTCGCACCGATACCGGCAACGGAGGGCACCACACTTTCAGCTATCTGCGCGCAGCCATCGCCGGCCTCGGCTACTTCTCCGTCAGCGTCGTCTGGGCAATCTTCAACCAGTTCGTGCCGCTCATCCTCCAGGCGGGTCGTCCCGGTTTTGAACGAGAACTACTTGTGCCTGGGTCACAGCCACCGATTGCCGGATTTGGCCTCCCGGCGAGCGTGGCTCTGTTCATCATGACCTGGGACAACATCATTAACGTTTTTTTTCAGCCCTGGATTGGCGCCCGCAGCGACCGCACCTGGAATCGCTTTGGCCGGCGCAAGCCGTGGGTGCTGTCCGGGTTGCCGATTGTCCTCGTGGGCTTTATGGCCATACCTTTTGCCCGTAGTGTGCCGGCCATCATCTTCTTTATTCTGGCAACGAACGTCGGCATGGCTTTCTTCCGCTCGCCGACGGCTGCCTGGCTGGGCGATCTTTTCAACCCGAAGGATCGTAGCAAAGCGAACGGAACCATTAACATTATGGGCGGTCTCGGCGGGATTCTGGCCCTCTTCCTGGCAGGCGCTCTCTTCAATCGCTATGGGATAGGAGCCCCTTTTGTGGCCGGCGCGGTACTGGTACTGGGCGCGGTGGCAATCATTACCATTGGCGTGCGAGAACCACCACGGTTACACGTCCGGCCGGTCGCCGGAGACACGTGGACCGTTCTGCGGCGAGCAGTCAGGCGCCTGGACCGGAACGCCATCCTGGTTCTGGTGACAATTTTGTTCTATTCTACTGCCTACTACGGCATCGAAGCCGGCCTCTCCTCTTTCGTGGTCTTTTCCCTGGGCATCTCGCCGGGCGCAACGTCCATCTATGGGGGGATTGGCATGGCCGTTTTCCTCCTCTTTGCACTCCCGGCCGGTTTGCTCGGCACGCGTTATAGCCGGCGGCGGATGGTGCACGGCGGGCTGGCCGGGCTCGCATTTGTCTTCCTCCTCAGTTACGTGGTGATCCGTAACGGAACCACTTTGCTGATAATGCTAATCCTGTTCAGCGCCCTCTGGTCGCTGGTCAGTGTTAATGGGTTACCTCTCCTGTACGATCATGGCGACGAGCGCTACATCGGCGCTTTTACCGGCTTCTACTACTTTTGTTCCCAACTCGCCGCCGTGATCGGACCGACCGGTGGCGGCCTCCTCGTCGATTGGTTAGATAACGAGTACCGGTTCCTATTTATTTTCAGCAGCTTGTTTTTCGCTCTGGCCTGGCTGGTGATTGGCCGGGTACGTCCGCGTCTGGCGTCATAGGCGGCAGAGAATGCAAGCGGTCCAACTGCCTGAGCAGTCGTCGCCATTTCGTCAATGCCGCTGCGTCCGAAAAGGCTTCACTCCCAACGCGAATTCTGGCATAATGAAGATGATAGTGTACCCACCACCGTACAGCCCAAAGCAGGTCTCGTCATGGAGAAAGATTTACTGTGGACGAAGCTGCAGGTTCCGCGCCCGCGCGCGGGCCGGGTTGAACGCAGGCACCTGCTGGCCCGGCTGGACTCGCTCCTGCCGGAACCGGGGGGCTGGCGGCGGAAGGTAACCCTCGTTTCGGCCCCGGCCGGTTATGGCAAAACCACCCTTCTGAGCGCGTGGCAGGCCCGTGCCCCCTGCCGGGTGGCGTGGCTCTCCCTCGAAAGTGGGGACGACGATTTGCCGCGCTTCCTCACCTATCTGGTGGCGGCGCTCCAAGAGGCAACCAGCGGGGTCGGCAAGGATACGCTGGCACTCCTGTCAGGCGGCCAGTCGCTGCCGGTCGCGGCCCTGCTTGGCCCGTTACTCAATGAGCTGGCCGGAGAGCCGGCCGCGCTGGCGCTGATCCTGGACGATTATCACACCATTCAAGCCGAAGCCATTCACCGGGCTCTCACGTTCTTCGTCGAACACCAACCACCGCAACTTCACCTGGCCATCCTGACCCGCGAAGATCCGCCGCTGCCGCTGGCGCGGTGGCGGGCGGTGGGAGCATTGGCGGAGATCCGCCAGGAAGATTTGCGCTTTTCAGAGGCAGAAGCCACTACTTTTCTCCAGGAAGTGGTGGCGCTACCTTTGAGCATCGAGCAGGTTGCAGCACTGGAAACACGCACCGAAGGGTGGATTGCCGGTCTGCAGCTGGCAGCGCTGGCCCTGAAAGGGTGCGCAGACGCAGACGCGTTCGTCGAATCCTTTGCCGGAAGCAACCGCTATGTTCTTGACTATCTCCTGGAGGAAGTATTCGGCCACCAGCCAGCGGCTGTACGGGAGTTTCTGCTGGCCACTTCCATCCTGGAACGGTTTACAGCCCCCCTGTGTGCAGCCGTCATGGCCACCCTCGGGGGCCCAGAAGCTGATTGGACAGCTATCCTATCCGCGGTCCGCTCGCATCTGACTTACCTGGACCGCGCCAACCTCTTTGTCGTCGCGCTGGATGACCGGCGCGAGTGGTTCCGCTACCATCACCTGTTTGCCGAGCTTCTGCGCCACCAGCTCCGTTTGCGTGGCCTGCCGCTGGGCAAATTACACCGCGCGGCCGGAGAGTGGTTCCTGGCGCAGCAGATGATGGAGGCTGCCACTGAACAGTTCCTGGCTGGGGGCGCGTGGCAGCAGGCGGCAACAGTCATCGAACAGCAGAGCGACCGTTTGCTGAAACAGGGAGCGTGCCGCACCCTGCTGCGCTGGCTCCGGCAAATGCCGGAAGAGGTGATCCGCAACCAGCCCCAACTCTGCCTCACCTACGCCTGGGCGCTGATATTTGGCGGCCAAACGGAGACGGCGGCCGCCTACCTGCAGGAAACAGCAGGCGCCATCGCGACCGATCCGGAACTGCGCCGGGGTGTGCTGGAAGCCCAGGCGTATATCGCCCGCATGCGCCACGATCTACCCCAGACCATCTCGCTCTCCAGGCAGGCGCTGGCCCTGCCCCCGGCAGCGGATGCCAGCGAGCGGGCGGTGCTGGCGTTGGGGCTGGGACTCGCCTACTGGCAAAGCGGGCAACCCCGCGAGGCAGAGGAGGTGCTGCTGGAAGCAATTGAGGCAGCGGAGCGGTCGCACAACCAGTACGCGCAACTGGTCGCTACCGGCTTTCTGGGCACCGTGCGCGCCACCCTGGGAGGGCTACAGGAGGCCACTCAGATGTTGGAGGACACCGTGCGCCGGGTAGGCCAGCAGCCACCAGCGGCCATTGCCTACCACGTCCTGGGCGCGCTGCTGTACGAATGGAATGACCTGGAACGGGCAGAACACCTCCTCGGGCAGGCGGTGGTCCTGGCCCGCCGAAGCGCTAACGCGGAGCTGATCGAGGGCGCCTGCCGCCAGCTGGCACGCCTCCGCCAGGCCAAGGGGGATGAGGCCGGGGCGCTGGCGGCGCTGGCCGAAGCTGAGCGAGCCGTCGGCGACGAAGCCTCGGATCTGGCCCGTTCGCGGATTGCCGATGCTTACGTACAGATGGCGCTGGCTCAGGGCGATCGGGCAGCAGCCACCTATTGGGCCGGGCGGCGTTCACTTCCCGTCGACGCTATGCCTTTCTATCCACAACTGGACCTGACGCCGGCCCGCCTCTATCTGGCCGAGGGTGACAACGAAGCTGCAGCCCGGCACTTGGCAAAGCAGGCAGAACGGGCCGCGACAGCGGGATGGGAGTATGGTCTGGTCGAAACACGGGTCCTGCAGGCGCTGGCGGCGGAAGACGAAACGACTGCGCTATCGTTCCTGACCGCAGCCCTGACGCTGGCCCGGCGGGGGGGATATGTGCGCACCTTTGTGGACAAAGGGGAACCGTTGGCCGCCCTCCTCCGCCTGGCCGTCACCCGCGGTATCGCCGCCGGGCAGGCTACCGCTCTCCTTGCGGCATTTGATCCTGGGACGGCCGGGGAAGAACCCGTGGCCGCCCACCGCCCACCAACGCCACTGGTAGATCCGCTCAGCGAGCGGGAGATAGAGATAGTTACTCTACTGGCGCGAAGATATACCAATGCGGAGATCGCGGAAACGCTGACCGTCTCCGTCAATACAGTCAAGACCCATCTGCGCCACATTTACGAGAAACTGGGCGTGCACGACCGGCGCGACGCCGTGGCACGCGCCCGCAAGTTCAACCTCGTCCCCCAAAAGCGTTAGAGCTTCCTCCCCCAATCACCCCCTGAATCACCCCCCAATCATCCGCCACGGGTGACGACAGGCGCCGCCGGCCGTTTTATCCTGAAAGCAACAATAAGCGACCAACAGGAGAATAACGATAATGAACGCAAACAGATTTGTCGCCGCAATCATCGTGCTGGCTGTGGCTGCGCTGCTGGCGACTCTCAATGCCGTCCTGCCGCCGGAGGAGCTGATGTTCACCATCGGCGATGAAAATATGCCATTCGTTCCTGTCATTGTGCTGGCCATTGCCGGCGTGTGGTTGCTGGTCACGGCGATGCGAACTGAGACAAAGACTGGGGCAACGAAGGAAAAGGCGCCGGACTTTGTGGCGGATCCTGAGAAGGTGGCCCTGAACAAACGCCTGGAAACCGTCGCCTGGGGCCTGTTCCTGATCATGTTAGGGGGTTTCATGCTCGTGCCCCACGAGCTGGTCGCCGGAGGGGTCTGGTCGATTGGCGTTGGCCTGATCATGCTGGGACTGAATGGTGCTCGCTACCTCTACGGACTTAGAATGAGTGGTTTCACCACGTTCCTGGGCATCCTCTCCCTGATTACGGGAACAGCGCAGTTGCTCGGCTTCTCCGCCCTGGAAGGGCCTCTGTTCCTGATCATCCTCGGCGCCTACCTGATCCTGAAGCCGTGGTTTGACCGGAAACAGCTTTTTGGAAAGGTACAGGAAGGATAGACGGCCGGGCAACGATATATCTCTCACAGAGGGAACGGCTATGCTGAACGTAGAGATTAGGGTGAAAAACCATCTAGATTCACATTGGTCTGAATGGCTGGAACACCTGAGCATCGTACACACCGAGGAGAACCAGACGGTGTTGACGGGCACGGTCCCTGACGAGAGTGCACTTTATGGCGTGTTGACGAAGATTCGGAATCTAGGCCTGGCGCTGGTTTCGGTGAGTAGCACCGAAATCGACGAGGTGCCTCTGTCCGAAACCAAGGAGGATGGCTGATGCCTGCAATCTTAGAAGTAGAACATCTGGTAAAGAAGTATGGTGACTTCGCGGCTGTAAACGATATCTCTTTTAGTGTGGAAGAGGGAGAAGTGTTCGGGCTGCTAGGCCCGAACGGGGCCGGCAAAACTCAGACGATTTCCATGCTGACCGGGATTGTCGAACCGACCGGGGGGACGGCGCGGATCGGCGGTCACGATATTGAGCGCCAGCTAAAAGAAACGAAACAGATCAGCGGCCTGGTACCGCAGGAGTTGGCCCTCTACCCGACCCTCAGCGCCCGGGCCAACCTCGATTTTTTCGGCCGCATCTATGGCCTGCGGGGCCGGACGCTGAAAGAGCGGGTGGATGACGTGCTGCAAATCGTGGCCCTGACCGACCGCGCCGACGAGCCGGTGGAGAATTACTCGGGCGGCATGAAACGACGGGTGAACATCGCCGCGGGCCTGGTCCACCAGCCGAAACTGCTCTTTTTGGACGAGCCGACGGTCGGCGTCGACCCCCAGAGCCGCAACCACATCTTCGAGAGCGTGCTCAAGCTGAATCGCGACCGGGGGATGAGCATCATCTACACTAGCCACTATATGGAAGAGGTGGAGCTGCTCTGCAACCGGGTGGCGATCATCGATCGTGGCCGGATCATTGCCCTGGATACCATCAGGAATCTGATGGCCATCCTCGGCGGCGGGATCCTGCAGGTCGGCGTGCCCACGGTGACCCGGCAATTGCTGCGGGAGTTGACCGCACTCCCGGCGGTGGAAGAAGCGTGCCCCGGCGATCCGGCCGTAGCGGTTGCCGAAGAAAGCAATGGGGAGCCGGAGCCAGAGACACAGACGATCAAGATCATGACCCGCGATAGCCAGTACGCATTGGTGAACGTCATCGGCTATCTCAACGAGCGCGATATTCCCATCACCTCGTTGACCATTCTGGAGCCCAACCTGGAAACGGTGTTCCTGCACCTGACGGGCAAGAAACTACGGGAGTAAGGAGGCGACGATGAAGGCGCTAAGCATTGCTTTAAAAGATATTCGCCTGGCCTTACAGGACCCAGGCACGTGGGTCAGCCTGTTCTTGCTGCCGCTGTTGTTCATCTTCATCTTCAGCGGCGGGTTGGGCGCGCTGGCCGGCGAGAACGGCGACGAAGAAACGGGAGCCGCCCAGATGGCGCTGCCGGTAGTCAACCGGGACGAAGAGCGGGAGCTGTCCCAGGCGTTACTGGGCCGGCTGGAAGCGTCGGGGGCGGTTGTCCTACAGCCCCTAACCCAGGCAGAAGCAGACCAGCGCCTGGATACCCAGGAAATTTACCACGTACTGGTGATTCCCGAGGAGTTCACAGCCAGTTTCGCAGCCGGCATCCCATCAGAAGTGCGCTTGATCAATCACCTGTCGGCCGATGCCGGTACGACAGAAGCCCTGCGCCTGGCCGTGGACGGCGCCGTCCAGGACCTGGTTCTGGAGGAGCAACTGGTGGCCAGCCTGGAGCAGATGGGCGCGATGCAGGGAGCGTCCGTACCCGAACAGGCTTTCTCAACCGAGCGAATCGTGGCCCAGGCAGAGAGCCAGTTCGTGCGCGCCCAGACACAGCCACTGGTGACCGTGTCCCGGGTCGATCCCGGACAGAGCGGAGAGGAAGTGCGGGAGACCAGCTTCCTGGGCGTGCAGGTGTTTGTACCCGGCTTCGCCGTCCTCTTCATCTTCCTGGCCGCCCAGACCACCGCTCGCTCCATCTACGACGAAAAGAAAGAGGGGACGTTCCGGCGCCTGCTGGCCGGGCCCATTGGCAAGAGCAGCCTGCTCGCCGGGAAACTGCTCCCCAACCTGATTCTGGCCCTGATCCAGTTCGCCGTCATCTTCGCCGTGGCCATCTTTATCCTGCCCCTGGTGGGGCTGGACCGGCTGAACCTCGGTAATGACCCGCTGGCGTTGATCTTGCTCTGCGTGCTGGTCGCCCTCTGCTCGACCACGCTGGGCATTCTCATCGCGGCCGTGGCCCGCACCGAAAACCAGATTGGCGGCATCAGTACGGTTGTAATTTGGGGTGCCGGGATTCTGGGAGGCGCGATGATTCCCACCTTCTTGATCAGCGATCTGCTGGACAAGATCGGCCGGGTTGTGCCCCACTACTGGGCGGTTGACGGCTTTTACGAGCTGTTGGTGCTGGGAGGCGGCCTGGCGGACATCGCCTTGCCGCTGGCAGCACTCGCTGCCTTTACCCTGCTCTTCTTTGCCGCCGGTGTCTGGCGCTTTGACTATCGATAGGAGGAATGGAAATGAACCTATTATGGGATACGTTGGCAGTTGCCTGGAAGGAATTGCAGGTCCTGGCCCGGGATAGAGGCGCGCTCGCCATCTTCCTGGGGCTCCCCCTCTTGATCGCCGGCCTGATGAACGCGCCTCAGATTGCTAGCTGGCAGAATGAAGAAGAGCCGCAACTGTCCCTCGGGTTGCTCGTGGTTAACGAAGATGAGGGCGCCTACGGCGAGCAGGTGGTGAATGCGCTGGCGGGAATTGGAATCATCGAGGTCGAAGAAGTGGCGGACACGGCCACGGCTGACGATCGGGTGACAGAACGGGAAGCGGAGGCGGCAGTGATCATCCCTGCCGGCTTGAGCCGCCAGATCGACGCTTATGAGCCGACCGCGGTGCAGTTAATTATAGACCCCACGCAGGAAGCTACGGTGAGCCTGATCACGGGGGTGCTGGACAGCGTGGTCGCCGAGGTGAACATGGTAGGCGAGATCCGCTACGGGATCCGCGCCGTCCTAGACGAGTCCGGCGTGCTGGAAGGGGCAGATGCGGCCGTGCGCCAGGGCGTCGAAGCACAGACGCTGGGGGTGATCATGACCCAATTGAACGAGCGGCGCGAGCGCCCGGCCATCGCCGTGCGCAGCGAGGACATGACGGGCAAGACCACGACCGATCTGATGAATATCACGGTTACGGCGATGATGCCCGGCATAGCCGTCCTCTTTGCCTTCTTCGTGAGCACGGCCGTGATCTCCTCTGTGTATGGCGAGAAGGATCAGGGTTCTTTCCGGCGCCTGCTCGCCGCCCCTATCTCTCGCGGTGCCATTGTGGCCGGCAAGATGATCGCCTATATGGTGGTCGTCTTCTTGCAGATCGGGATCATGATCGCCATCTCCAACCTGCTCTTTGGCCTGCCCATCGGCGAGTCGCCCCTGGCCCTGATCTCCCTGACCCTGCTGTTGGCCCTGGTGGTCACCGGCATCGGCCTCTTCCTCACGGCCGTGACACGAACAGAGAAGCAGGCCTTCGCCTGGGCCATGGTTCTCTCTTTTGTGCTGGGTGCCGTCGGCGGCGCCCTGCACGGCATCCCCATGCCGCTGGTTTACCGCTCCAGCAGCTTCCTGGGCACCCTCTCCCGGCTCACACCTCAGGGCAACGCCATGGAAGGATACGTCAGCATTCTGGTCGAAGGGGCCGGAATGGTTGAGGTTATGCCCCAATTGCTCACACTACTGGTGATGACGGTGGTCCTCTATGTGGTGGCCGTCTGGCGCTTCCGCTTCGAGTAATTGGCGACGTCCCCAGATCTGAGAGAAACTGTATGAGCCCGCGCCGCTTATGGCACGGGCTCATGCGCTTCAGGAGGTGTGCTATGCAAACAATGGAAGAGGTATTCTGGGCAATTCGGGAAGCATCCGCCCGCAACGAGGATATCGTGGGCTTCGTGGTGACCGGTTCGCGGGGTAAAGGATTCGAAAACCAGTGGTCTGACTACGACTTCGCCATCTTTGTCAAAGATGAAGCTTTAGAGGAATACCAGCGGCGATACAAACAATTACCGCCGGGAGGACGTCTATACATCTTCACTCTCGACTCATTCAAGGCGCGGGCCTCGTGGCGCGGCCCTCGCCACTGGGAACGCTATACCTGGGCCCGCCTGACGGTTGAGAATGACCGGTCCGGGGGCGAGATCCAGAAGCTGCTGGAGGAGAAAAGCCACGTGCCGGTTGAGCAAGTAGAGGCCCATATTCGCGGATCTCTTAGCTGGTATTTCAACCAGGTCTATCATTCGCTGAAGAATTTGCGCGCCGGAAACCTGATCGGGCACCGCCTGGAAGCGGCTGAGAGCATTCACCCTTTCCTGGATGTAATCTTCTGCCTTCACGACCGGCGCCTGGTGCCATACTATAAGTATCTCGCCTGGGAGCTTGAGAACTACCCGCTGACGAGCCTCAATCTCTCGGCAGAGGAACTGCTGGCCTGTCTGCTGGAAACAACAGAATCAGGGGCATGGCGCACGCAGCAGCGATTGCTCCGAGAAGCAAAGCGGGTATGCACCCTGGCGGGCTACGGCGAATATTTCGAGTGGCCGATGGCCCAGTTCAGTTTGAATTACTCACCCACATCCGAGGCGGAGGGGCGCGGGTGAAAGGACCACAGGCTGAGGTGACCCCTTCACCCAGCGTCAGAGACGGAGCGCTTACCAGCCGGGCGGGAGCCCCGCATCCGGCAAGGTGTAATCACAGACGCCGGCCGGGAAGATCTGCTCCAGCAGCAGTTGTTGTTCAACCGTGGGCGTCCACACGCCGTAATCGCCGCCGGCGATGGCCTGGGCCACCGGCTTCAACTGGCACTTGAAGACGCCACCGCGAATTGGCCCGCCGGCCACCGTGCGCGACGTGCCATAAACCGGGAACTGGGCGGTACAGGCACCGGCCGGATCGTCGTCCAGGATACCGTCCCAGACGTCGTCGCCGGCTGCGATTTCAGTGCCGTCGACATTGAAACAGCGGTCGACTGCCCGCGCCGGCTTATTGCCGGCAACACCCAGCTCCGGATGTTCAAGGATGTTCGTCATCCACTCGTCCATCACCTGGAACGCCTCCGGTGTCTGGTCAAATTCCGGCGTGCCGCCGGCGACGTCGGTAAACCAGATCACCTGATTGTCGGAGTTGCCCCGGAAATCGCGGATGCGCTGGCGCGAAGCGAAGGATTGGTGAGAATTGTGCATGTCCAGCTCATCTTCCAGGTAGTGACGCCAGTCGATAATGGGAATGTCGATGTCGCCAACGAAGACGAGGCCAGACTCGTAGGCGGCGTTCATCGCCAGCAAATCGCCTACGGTACGCGGCGCGGGCGCCGTCGGGTCGGTGCTGTATACCTGGTTGCGGGAACTCCACGGATCCCAGTTGGTCAGGTCGATTTCGCCAGGCGGGAAGAAGGGAGAACCTTCCTGGACCATCTCCGGCTCGTTCTTCCAGCCGCCGACGACGGTATTCACTTGTAGGAATTCCTGCGGGGTGATCGCGCCTGAGGCTACGCTTTCCAGGCCGTACTGGACGCCCACGTTATCCCAGTAACTACGGGCGAAGCCGTCTTCGGCCGTGCCATAAACGTTCACCAGGTCCTGGAAGTGGGTCCAATCAATGGCGGCTACCGCCGCAGCCGGCTCGATCAGCTCCTGCCCCTCGACGTACCCGTAGTGGGGGTTGAGGACCAGGGGCGACAGGCCACGCCAGCCGTTGACACACTCGCTATTGCCGAAGGACTGGGTGTAGGGATTAAAGACGGTACTGCTGGCATTCATCCCTTCCAGCAAGGTCCGGTTATTCCAATCCTGCCAGAGCGGATTGCCGCTGATAGCGTCCATGTAGAACTCGAGCAACTCACAATCGCCCACGTGGATCGCCTGGGTAACCATATCGGGATAAGAGTATTGGGGAATGGCCGCGTCCAACAACCCTTTGTGGTTCTGGCCGTAGACATATTGCTGGATGCCACCGCCGGACCCGCCAACGCCGACGGTGTAAACGGGGAGGTCGTACAGCTCAACAAACCGCTCCTTGACCATCAGCGCGGTCTCGCCACCGACGACCAGATTGTAGTGGGTGCCGGTCTTGGTCCCCGTGGAGTAGGCGATGGCGTATCCCTGGGAGAGGCCGTAATCGTAGAGCATACGGCTGCCGCTGGGATCACCCTGATCGTGGCCGATGGCCACGCCACCCTGGAAATAGTAGATCAACTTACCGTTCCAGGCCGTGCGGGTGAGATCGCCGGGGCCGCCGTCATCCGGGGCCAGCATGGCGATGCTGTAGATGAAGCGGTTGATGGTGCCCCGCTCCCAGCGGACGATGTAATCGACCGTGAGGCCGTCCATGGTCGTCGTCTGGGCCATATCGGCCGGGCGCTCGCCACCGGGTGCGTAGGGCTTG
>Ga0207752_1000329_pt1 | contig 22574 bp, 22 predicted proteins | sample Pon2CUnioCityCA_6_FD_187272 | JGI IMG/M metagenome (GOLD analysis project Ga0207752, IMG submission 187272) | Marine sediment microbial community from Union City, CA, USA - Pond 2C Sediment 2 (SPAdes) | ecosystem: Environmental > Aquatic > Marine > Intertidal zone > Salt pond sediment ...
CGGCAACACGGCGATGCCTATAGCTGTGCCCAAAAGCGTCTCCGGCACCTGCATGATGAACCAGGCATAATTCAAAGCCGTCACTGCGCCTTCGCCCATCTGTGAAGCCAGGTTGTCGCGAATGTAGAAGAACATATATAAGAAGAACATGGTCAGCACGCGCGGTCCCAGCAGCCGGAGCACCTTACGAACTCCTGGATCGCGCAAATGAATGGCCGGCGCCCAGCGAAATCCGAAGCGGATCAGTCCCGGGACCTGGATACCGAGATGCAGCAGCGCTCCCAGGATCACGCCGTAAACCAGCCCGTGGATGCCGAGCCCCAAGGCCGGCAGTGTCACTGGCCCAAAGGTAAGACCCGTCTCCGGGGCCAGGATGGCGACGCCAAAAATCTGGCCTAGATTGTAAAGGCCAGGCGCCAGCGCCGGCAACAGGAAGTGCTGGTTGGCTTGCAGGCCGGCCATGACCAGACCGCTGATGGAGAAGATCAGGATGGCGATCAGGTCCAGGCGCATCAATTCGACGGTCAGTGCCTGCTGTTCGGGCGGGAAACCCGGTGCGATACCGAAAGGATGGGAGACCAACGGCCGGGCGATCAAGGCGATCAACACGGATAGCGAGGCAGTAACCAAAAAGGCCAGATTGATGATGCGTGAGAACAGGTCCCAGGCGGCGTCCCGGTCGCGCAGTTCCAGGTACTCCGACAGCACCGGGATCAAGGCAACGCCTAATGCGCCGCCGGAGATCAGCGCCGAGAGCAAATCGGGAATATTGTTGGCAGCGTTGAATACGTCGATCTCGTAGGTCAGGGCGAACTGCCTGGCTACCAGGAACTGGCGCACGAAACCGAGCACTTTGTCCAGTCCGAAGAAGACGGCGATAATGAGCGTTGATCGAGCGATGTGGTTTATTTTCATGCAAACTCTCGCTTTTATGCGGTCCAAGGACCACTTGCGATAGGGGCAAGTATAGCATGTTGCCGCGCAAAGCGCCAAATTCTGTTTTTTCGGTAAAATCGATGTGTTGGCGGGATTTCGGATTTGCTGCCAAACGTTGCCGCCCACTCTTACGTATGGTAGAATATCCCACGCTTGGGAGAGACGCCCTTGTTTTTTACAACCCGGAGGGATGGCCGAGCGGACTAAGGCGGCTGTCTTGAAAACAGCTGTGGGGCAACCCACCGGGGGTTCGAATCCCTCTCCCTCCGCCTCGCGGTGCATTAATAAAGGAACACGATCCCGTAGTACACTCGGATATTTATGGGGAGGTGCCAGAGTGGCTGATTGGGGCCGCCTGCTAAGCGGTTGTCGGGGCATAAAACCTCGACCGCGGGTTCGAATCCCGCCCTCCCCGCCTGCGCGTAACATCTAAGACGGAGTCACTGGCACTCAAATCATCGAAAAACAATCTCAAGGTCTTAGAGTGTGCGCAGAAATCGCCCAGTTGCCGCTGGGCGATTTCACTTTTAATATGCAAAGTTGTCAAACATAAAACAGACTGAATAACATCAACCTCAGGTTACTTCACCGTTCGTCTCGTGGACCAGAAAATGGATCGCCACCGTCACACGTCGCGCATCGGCGCCAACCGGCTGGTGGACATCTGTGGCATCGAAGACGTAACCTTTCCCTGGCGGGTAGTCGCGCTCGCTGATCAGCGCCAACTCTCCCGAGGCATTGTGTGCAAACCGGCGGTCGCACTCGACTCCCTGGACCGTCGCTGCGCAGCCCCAGCCGCCGTGGTCGTGGGGGGAGGTGCGTTGTCCGGGTCTCAGGATGATCGCGGCCAGTGACCAACGGTCGGGGTCTTCATAGAGTACGCGCCGGCCGTAACCGGACGGCGAACCTGCCTCGCCGCTGCCATCGACGAGCCGCGCCACGCTCTTGACCTGCTCGAGCAAGCGTGCCTGGAGCGCCGGAGATGCCGGGGAAAGCGGGCCAAGTGCGTTGACCCTGGCAGCGAAGCGCGCGACAATCGCTTTTTCTTCTATCTTTATGACACCGTCTATCTGTGACTCCCCGTAGATTGTAGTGTTCTTCTTCTCAGGCAGCATTTCCTGCCTCCTTTTCGCAAAGCTTCGGGATGGCCACCTGAGCCGCCTCGCCTTGAGGCCGTGAGGTCGTCCCCTCCTCCTGGGATGTTGCGGGAACGCAGCGCAGCACGACCAGGGCAATTAGCGCTGTAACAATTGCTACGCTGGCGCTGATCGCAGCAGCCAGATGCAGCCCCTGGACGAATGCCTGGCGGGCAACGTCAAGCAGCGCCAGGCCGAGTGGGTTGGGTAGATGTTTTGCGACCACTACCGCGCCGCCCAGTGTGTCCAGCGCGGCTTTTGCCGACTCGCCCGGGATGCCGGCTGGGATGGCGCTAGCCACCACGCTCCGGTATAGCGCCGTGCCAATGCTGCCTAGAATAGCAATGCCCAGCGCCCCACCCAATTCTGCGCCGGTCTCGGAGATTCCCGAGGCCGCCCCGGCCTTCTCGGGCGGGGCGCTGCCGACGATCAATTCAGTCGTCAGAGTGAACACAGGCGACAACGCCAGCGAGATCGCAACCGAGGCAGCCACGACGATCGTCAGGCCGTTGGCGCCAGAGACCTGCGTGAGCATTCCCAGGGCTAGGGCGGCCAGCGTCAACGCGGCACTGAGTACAAATGCCGGGCGGACCCGGTGTACGAAGCTCGGTGCCAGATTGGACCCAACGATGAACCCCACCGACGAGGGCAGCGACCACAGGCCAGCGTGTAAGGGTGACAGGCCGATTACCAGTTGGAGATACTGTGCCACGAACAAGAAGTATCCAACCGAGATGAAGACCGAGAGAACGTTTGTTAGCAGTGATACGCTGAAAGTTGGTGTGCGGAAAAGGCGCAGGTCGATCAAGGGATCGGCCAGGCTTGCCTGGCGTCGCAGAAACAGAAGTCCGGTGGCCAACCCCATCAGGATGATGGCTGCCGGCAGCAGGCCAAAGCCGTTCTGCACAGTCTCCTTGAGACCGAAGATCACGGCGAGTATCGCCGTAAGCGACATCGCCGCGCTGGGCAAGTCCAGGCGGCCCGCATCCGGATCGCGGAACTCCGGCAGCAGGCGTGGCCCCAACAAGAGCAGCAGCGCCATCACCGGCAAAGCCAGCAGGAACACCGAGCCCCACCAGAAATACTCCAGCATCAACCCTCCCAGGAGCGGGCCGATCGCGCCGCCGACTGAGAAGCTGGTTATCCACATGCCAATGGCAGCTGAGCGCTGCCTGGGGTCACGGAACATGTTGAAGATCAACGATAGGGTGGAGGGCGCCAGCGTTGCTCCGGCGATCCCCATCAGAGCGCGGCTCACGATGAGCATAGTGGCGCTGGTCGAGAACGCGGCCAGCAACGAAGCCAGACCAAACGCAGTGGCGCCCGTGAGAAGCAGCCGGCGACGACCGATCCGGTCGCCAAGGGTACCCATGGTGATCAACGATCCGGCGACCAGGAATCCATAGATATCCACAATCCACAGCAGTTGGGCGCTGGTGGGCTCGAGATCCTCGCTGATGCTTGGTACCGCTAGGTGCAGCACGGTCAGGTCCATCGCGTAAAGCACACAGGCTAAAGCGAGCACGGCCAATCCAACCCATTCACGACGCCCAGCTCGGGCTGGGAGGTCTGTACCCGTCAAATTTCCTTTCTCTTTTGTAATCGTCATAACCACTCCTTTCCTTTTGCTATGCTGATGTGTAAGATCATGTTTCTTTGTTTGCAAATGCTCGTAATTGGAGTATTTAGAGCAAATTTAGAACACATGTTCCATCACTATACACCCTCTACTTCAAAAAGTCAAGTAACTAATATATTAAAATTTGTTTAAATTTTCAAAACTGAATTATCTTCAATTTATGTTATACTATGCGTTATGAGTAGTCGAAGTTATAACCAGTATTGTGGGTTGGCATACGCCCTGGATATCGTCGGAGAACGCTGGACGCTGCTGATCATTCGTGAATTGATCCCCGGCCCGCGACGATTTACTGACCTCCTGGACGGGCTGCCAGGGATTAGTACGAATTTGCTCTCTGAGCGTCTCAAGAGCCTGGAGAAGCAAGGTCTACTCAGCCGGCGCGTGCTGCCGCCGCCGGCCGGCTCAACTGTTTACGAGCTGACTTCATTGGGACAGGCCCTGGAAAACACCTTGATTGAACTGGGAAGGTGGGGCAGCCAATTCGTGCCAGCCTCGGCGGAAGAGGCCGCCTTGCTCAATGTAGGTTCTTATGCACTGACCTTGAAGACATTTTTCAGGCCGCAGCAGGCCCAGGGGATCGATGAAACCTATGAACTGCGCATTGATAACGAAGTTCTACAGGTGCAGATCAAGGCGGGAGAGCTGTCAGTCCAGCAGGGTGAAGCCCTCCATGCCGATGCAGTTTTCTATACCGATATGCCGTCTTACCTAGGGCTGCTCACCGGTCAGATCAAACCGGACGAGGCCATTTCCAGGGGATTGGTTCAGGTCGAGGGGGATCCAACCGCTTTGGGTCGGTTTCTGAATCTATGTGGGGTGCCGCTTCGCCCATTGGATGCAGTGGAAAACATTCAGCCAGAGCCTGCTAATTCAACAGGGTGATCTTTAACTCTGACGAGGGACATCCCCTCTCGCATTTGCGGTTTGGTTGGCTAAAAGCCAATTTTATTCATGCAAAGGCCAAACGGAATTTTCGCTGCCTATCGCATTAAACTTAAATCTCCTATCAATCACCCGGACACGGGTGATTTTGTTTACACTTACCTGGTTCGTCCTTGGCTTTGTGAGCCCGGGTTTCACAATCTTTGGCACCCTCATCGCACCCTACTCGACGATCAGCCAACCGATCAGCGGCCTGGTGGGCCTTGGCCCCACCGGCCCTGGCGCTGCTGGTGCTATCCTTCGCTACCTTAGATCCGGCCGCATCTGGGACCGGGCTTGGTGTAGCCGGGCTGACGCAGCGCATCCTGGTCACCGAGGTTTTGGGCTGGGTCGCAGCCATGGGATGGAAAGCCTTCCGCAGTTCGTAATGGCTCGAACCCGTACCACAGCAGAAGAGCAACTGGAGTCTGGCGCCGTAAAGAAGTCTATACGGCGCCAGACTAATAAATAGGAACACCGAATGGTTTTCAAGACAATATTAAAGTGAGTAGGCCTTGTCCTGGACATGCCCGTGCCGCCGGAAACTTGCCATTTTATACAAGACGTACTGCCCTGGCTGGTTTATCATACCTATAAGATAAAAATAACCGACAACCATGAAAGGAGATTTACCATGGGAACTATCAGTGCAGGATTCAGCATGTCCCTGGATGGATTTATCGCCGGACCAAACGATGATGTCAATCGGCTCTTTGGATGGATGGCGCTTGGCAACACGGACCTTGAATTATCAAGTGGTGATACGGACTTCGACCTTCAAATGTCATCCGAGGACGCTGGGCAATATCAGGAAATGATGGTACAGACCGGAGCAATCGTATCCGGGCGTAGAATGTTTGATGTAGCTGGCGCATGGGGTGGGAAACACCCGATGGGCGTGCCGGTCGTCGTCGTCACTCATAACCCCCCTCAGGAATGGGTGTACGAAGGATCGCCCTTCACGTTCGTCACGGAGGGCGTTGAAAGCGCTATTGAAAAAGCCAGGCAGATCGCTGGGGAAAAGAATATCGGCGTCGGCGGCGCAGACATCGCTCGACAGTGCCTAATATTGGGCCTGCTCGATGAAATAAATATCGATCTTGTGCCTGTCCTGCTAGGTCAAGGGGTGCGCTTGTTCGAATACCTGGGTATTGAACCGGTCGAGCTGGAGCCCATCGGGGGGAGAAAAGCTCCTGGTGTTATTCACCTTTCATTCCGCGTCTGCAAGTGATTCAGGCTTAAACGTCGATCGGGGTCTCCCTGGCAGACCCCGATCGAAAAGTGCGGGTGCAATTTTGCTGATTTGTATGCGCGCATCACAGATATGCTTTAAATGCATACCAAGCGCTATAAGCTGATCTTGCTCCTTCGCTTCTGAATAAGCAGCAGCGCCAGGATAACGATCCAAACGCCAATCCTCACCGTCATGGCGCGGATACTATCGGGTGCGACGACATCGCGATAAGCGGTCTGCAAGACGATCATCACCAAGGCGTGAGCGCTCAAAGTTGCGACCGCAGCAGGCAGTGCATAGCGGGTATTCTTCCAAATAACGATCGCCGTACCCAGGGCACTGATCACACCCACGCTGAAGTTATAGATTGGAAGCCAATCGATGACGTAGTAGTCCGGAAGTTGGCCGAGGAGCACCTGACCCCCCGCGAAGATTGCCATTGCTCCGATCACAAGCGCCAGGACGGCAGCGGCTTTAGAGAGAATTGAGTTCATATGCTATTCCTTAATCAGGTTTATAGACCTGGATGGTGTTCGTTATCCATCCGAGTCTGAGGTTTTATGATGTGAATCCGGTTCAAGAAACTGAACGGGAAACCCTACAGGTACACGATTAATGTGCATATCTAGATCGGGTCTCCATTTTCCAGAACACGCATGGCACAAAAGCCGGGGTGGGAACAAGGCTTGACCGCATCGCCTGCAGATGGTTCCAACAAGCTGGTAGCGCGGTTTGCGCAATCTCCAAAGCCGTGAGTTCCTGAAAGTCATATGAAAGCAAAGCCTCCCACAAAAGCCGCCGTCATCAGCAAGAGCAGACCCGGCAGGACGGTTAAGATCTTTTCCCTGGACAGGACCGGCCTGCCGGCTTTGAGAAAGGCCAAAAGCAGCCCGCCCAGGCCGATCAAAGCTCCGCCGACACCGACCAGGGCGAAGCCGGCCGGCACTTTCCCTTGAATTACCAGGCCGAGCGGCAGTAAGAAGATCACCAGACCGGCTATGCCGTGCACGAGGGCCAGGACGAACGTTGACAGTTTCCCGGGTATGGGGATGGCACGCGAAAAGGCGACTGCTAGAAAGCCGATTGCGACGAAGATTAGATAGGGGACTTGCCAGGCTGGGATATGCTCCCATACCAATCCCAACGATAGGCTGAGCGGGATCAGGGTCGAGACTACGACTACTGCCGGGCTATCGAGTACATCAAAACCAATGATGATGAGCAATATGCCAGCTAAAAGTAGAATGCCAAAAGCTGTCGTATAAGCCCAGATGGGAAGGGCGCTCAAATTGTCAATTCCAACAATAATCTGGAAAGCGGCAAGCACTCCGGTAGCCAGGAGAAGGATACGATCGAGAGCAGACATTTTAGGCCCCATACATCACCATAAGTAACATTGAAGTCAACATATACAGCGAGGCATACTTGAAAAGACCGAAATTCACGCGCTCTGAAGGCTTCATCAGGCTGCTGACTGCCAGAGTTAGCAGACCGGCCGACAGTACCACCAGCATGCGTAAGTATCCCCACGTCATGCCGATACCGTAAGCGGCGATACCCATCGAAAGCGCTGCAACGATGCTGGATATAGCGACGGCTGCCCGCGTGAGCGAGAAACCATAGCTGGATGGGAAGGTCGGAACGCCAGCAGCCTTGTAATCTTCGTGGTATTTCATGCTAAAGGTCATGATGTGGGTGGGGATCCAGAACAGGACCGCCAGAGACAGCACGATCCCCACCCAATCCAGCCCTCCTGTACTCAGGGCACGGCCAGCCAGTATAGGCATGCCGCCCGAGATACCTCCCCAAAGGATGCTCCAGCAGGTACGGCGCTTGAGCCAGATTGTGTAGACCACTACGTCAAAGAACAATCCGGCAAAGACGATCAGCCCATACAATACATTAATGGAGACTGCCCAGGCCACGCCCACAAGCGAGAGGACCAATCCCAATTGCAGTGCTACTAAAGGATTGATCTTGCCCGCTGCCAATGGGCGTTTGCGAGTGCGGTCCATCTGGCTGTCTATGTCGCGGTCGTACCACATATTCAAGATGGTACTGCCGCTGATCGCCAGAAACAAGCTGCCGATGAGACCCAAAAGCGTTGTCCAATGGGTGATCGGGCAACTGGCGCTCATATATCCGGCTAGGCCGGTGCCGAGCAACAGGCCGGTTTGCAGACTCTTAATCAGCGATCCATAAAGTCGGAGTTTGGCGAGCAGAGATTTCATGGCTTTTCTTTGTCTCGCGTCCAATCATGCAGGTCTGGCAGACCGCCCATATCAGGTTTGCCGGGCGAGACCGGCCTGCCAAACGTTCGAAGTCTCATATTCAATAAGTGCTTAGCGGACACAGCGAAAACCTGTACCGGGGCTGGTGTAAGTTGGCGTAGCGTTGTTGCTTACCCAGGCACGCAAATCGTTTTCATACAGGTCTTTCGAGCCCCCGCGCATGTAGCGGTAATGCTGCTCTTCATACACGTCGGCGGTCCACTGCCAGACATTGCCGGCCATATCGTACAATCCATAGGGACTTTTGGAATCAATCGTCACATAGCCCTCGTAGACTTGTCCGTTGTAGAAACCGGCCGGGGTCGTTCGTGATCCAGCCGAACGCATATCCTCAAATGGATCGTGGCTGGAGTAGAAGTTGGCATTGTTGCGAGCAATTCCTTCCCCCCAGGGATACGGCCGTCCGTCCGTGCCGCGAGCAGCCTTCTCCCATTCCATTTCGGTCGGCAGGCGATAGCCGTAGAAATCACAGTAGGCTTTGGCGCCAAACCAGGAAACCATACTCATCGGGTGGTTGGCATAATCTTCCTTGGCGGCGAATGTTGTGCCGTCGAAGGACAGTCGCAGAGCAGGGTCATCCATCGGAATGTAGATATAATCGCCCGGGTCGATCCGCTCTTCGTGGCGACCATTATGGAAGGTGTCGCCCGGATAAAAGCCGATAATCTGGTTATTTTCGACCTTGGCTGCATATTCCGCCAGCGCCTCGTTCAGGAATCGTGCATATTGGGCGTTAGTTACGTTTGTGACCATCATCTGGTAGTCATAATCGATCGTCTGCGTTTCATCGAACTGGCCCCACAGGAACTCGCCTGCCGGTATGGTCGCCCAGGCTTGAGGGTCGACACCGGTGTCGTAACTGGGAACGGGAGCATCCAAATCGACCGGAGTGCAAGCCGAAAGAGCGAGCGCGATAGCTGCCGCGATCAAGACGAGCTTTTTCATTGGGTTACCTCCGCTGTGGAATCGAGGCGTTCGTTGATCTCTTCCGTCCAGCGACCTTTCTTTTTGAACAAGTCAACGAATCGCCATGCCAGGAGCACGGCGAGCAGCAGCAGAACCGTGCCCAGGCCGATGTCTGCCAAGAGCATAGTGAGGTTGATGAGCGGTTGTTGCGTGGCTTCGTCAACGAAGAAGCGCTTCATCTCAAATATGGTCACCGCGCCGAAGGCCAGATCGGACATAACGATGATCCCCCAGCCAAACCACTTGCGGACTTTGCCCTTCAATCCTGCCAGATCGGCGTAATAAAGCAGCAGGATTGTGGCAGTCAGGGCAGAGAGAATATGCCAGTGCCCGGTCAGAATGTAGCGTTCATCGCGCCACGGCCAAACTCGAAAGATTTCATCCAGTTTGACCGCAACAAAGATGCCGACACCACTGACGGTGAAATTCATAAAGACCATTTGCCAGGTGGCGCCGAACTTCAGCGGATCGTGCACCAAGGCAGCCACTCTCTGAAAGAAATTGCCTTTTTTGAGACCTTTCTCAGCCAGACCTTCCTTGATCAATTTATCCCAGGCAAAGATGACCATAAAGAGAGCCGCCAGCATGGCTACGGTTGAACCACCGTAGATGACCCAGTGAGCGATCGATTCGAACGGCACGACCAGCCAGGTGCCCAATGCCAGGATGAAGGAACCGAAGATCATGAACGGCATGGCCAACTTATGCAGGCGGCCTTTGAAGTCCAACCAGCGGCCAACGATCAAGGTGGCTGCTATAGCGATCAAAGCCAGCATGATGTGCAGGTGGCCGATGATCGAAAGGTCAAGCGCAGGCTTGATTGGATCTCGGATCGTGTTTTCGGCCAGGAAGACTTGAAAACCATTCCCGAAATAAGACCCAGGCACTGCGCCGAAAATGGCCGACGTCAGCGTAGTGATCGTCATGGTAAAGAAGGCCGCGCGTTCCAGATCCATACCGCCCCGGGTATGGGCATACTCGGGAGATTTAACCCGGTATGCCTTGCTCCAGGGCCACAAGGCAACCGCCAGCATTATCCCTGCGAAGAAAACCAGCACCAGACCTGATACGTACAATCCGTGAAACGCCCAATTATGACCCCAGTAGGCGAACGGCAGGCCAAACAACACGGCCAGCATATAGCCTGCAGTGATGGTGGCGTTGATGGTGGTCTGCTGTTTTTGGGTCATGGGGATCAGGCCGGTGATCATATACGTTTCGATCGCAACGACCACCATGGCGATGGTGTGGTAAAGAATGATCAGGCGCCCCTCACGTTCGGCCTCCACCAGGTCCATGTTAAAGAGCCTCACCACCACATCTCGCACACCCCATTCGGCCATTGGCCCGGAGAGCATGCCGAAAAAGGCGCTGGTCAATCCGATCAAAGCGATCGCGACCAGGATCAAACCCTTCGTTGAGCGGAATAGATAATTGAAGCGTTGTGTTAATCTGCTCACAATGACTCCTTTGAGGATGATTGGTAATCCCTATCCAATGTATAACAATCTGAACAGCTAAGCATTGACTCTTGTCAAACAATTTGACAGTAGGATTCAATCGCCCAGGCTCTTCTCCTGATTGCTCTTCAATAGCCGTTTGCCCCATGGAGAAAACAGGACAATGACCAACGCAGTGCTGAGCAATGGGGCGGGCAAAAACATCGAAAAGCGATTTACTTCAAAAATATTGTTAATCCCCAACGGATACCCGCCCAACATCGACATCAACCCGGCAAAGATTCCAAGTGGCAATGCCCAGGATTTACGTTTGAGTACCGCGAAAATGAACACGGCCCAAGCTGCTGAAGCCCACCAGTTGATCTGCTGAGACATGACGTACATACCATTCCAGAAACTGTCGTCATGCGAGGTCTGGAATTTGGAGATTGGGGCTACCCCATCGATGAAGGTCAGCACGTAGGCCAGCCCAGCGACGAAGGTCAGTGCCATGATCTTTTTCTCTACGCCGCCGATCAGGAGCATCCCGAACCAAAGTACGGCGCCCAGCAGAAAAATCACGATGGTTGGGGTGGATAGCCCGCTGTCCATCGCCGGGATCATCGGAAAGAATCCGGCCAACAGTTGGATGGTTGCGGCCACAGCTCCCCAGAACCAGGCCCAATTCTGTTTATTCAGAAAGCCATACAGCACCACACCCCAGATTGCCCCAGCAGAGATACCTAACCAGCCCAGCAGCGCGTATACAACACGCACCGAATTGGCTTCATCCATCCGCCCCTGGATAATTTTGGTCTCGATGGTTGGGTTGTAGACGCTGCCCAGAATGTAGTACACCAGCAAGCCGGTCAGGATGCCGATCACGGCCAGAATCGCTCCAAGTTTGTAGTTGTTTTTCATCGCAAATCTCCTAAGAATATAATTTTGTGTTATCAGGCCTCTTGCACGTCTTTATTATTTTCATTTGGGCCCCTGCTTTGTTTTTTTGTTGTGACTTCTTCTAAAGACGCGTTAGGTGGCAGATCGAGGTGGATCGTCCGAGCTGGGGAGGGCGCGCCTGGGGCTTCGATACGGTTGACCACGCCTCGCACTCCCGGTACCTGCGCCGCAATCTGCTCTGCCAGCTTCCACAAAATCATGCTAGGCGCATACCCGGCAAGGTGGGCCACTGCATTCATCACACCCACTCGCAAATTGAGTGGGCCGGTTTGGTCGTTCGCAGCCAGTGTTTCCACCACGGCCATACGTAATTTTTCGTCGGAAGAATCGTTATCTGCCATTTTTGTCCTTCATTCAACAGCTTAACAATTTATTGTGCGCTTGCATAATACTTTTGTCTTATTAACAGTCACAAAGGCTATAGAAAATATCTATAAATAGCAAGTTCCTGCTGCCCGCAATTGCATGGCTTGGCTTGCCGGCCAGGAAGCGCGTAAAAAAAGACCCAGGTGTTATCGATGACCTGAATCTGGTTTCTGGGCGGCAGTGTGTTATCCGGTTGCGCTTCCGATCGAGTTATATTTCCCCCAGTTCGGACAATCGCTTAGGATCTAAGATGACGATTTCGTCTCGCTCAATTCGCAGTACCCCTGCCTCTTCCATTGCCCGCAAGCTGCGACCCAAGACATCCCGCACGGTTCCTAAACGTATAGCCATCTCGTCGATCGTTGTCCATGGACGGCGGGGAACAACGAACCTGCCGTTCGATACCTGCGCGTGAATTAGCAGCGTGTGAGCCAGTCTGGCTTCTACACTTCTAAGCGATAGATCTTCCACCAACCCAACAAAATGCAGAATCCGTTCTCCAAAGCGTTGGATCACAGCGCTAGCCAGCTCCGCATGAGAAGCGACGAGGGGCAATATGATTTCTCGCTCAATCGCTAATACAGAAACGGATTCAAGCGCGATGACGGTTCCAGGGTAGGTGGTTCCGGTTAAAACCGCCACATCCCCAAATAATTCGCCGGGTTTCAAAAACATAATGGCCTGTTCTCGTCCCTGGCGGGACATCCGAATCGATTTAACCCAACCCTTCTCCAGGATGTAGAGTGTATCTGCCGGCTCACCTTCAAGAAAAATGACCTGGTCGGCATGGAACCGGCGGGGGATAGCCTGTGCAGCAATGGCATCTTGCACATCGGCGGGGAGTCCGGCAAAATGGTGGACGGAACTCAAAATTTGCCTGGTCGCGCCCAGGGATTTTTCGCTCACTTGAGCGCCACCAACACAGCCAGGGTAACGGATGCGCCCACAAGCCCGCCAGCCACAACCTGGGCCCAGGTATGCCGCTGCCGGTATACGCGCGCCCAACCTACAATTGGGATTGCCAAAAAGCAGAGCGCCCAGGCGGGGCCGAATGTCCAGGTCAGGAATGCCGCGAAGCCCCCCACACCGCCGGTGTGCAGGCTGATCTTCCAGAAATTGGAAATACTCAACATCGTGATGGCTAGCGCCACGTAAATCAGTAACAGCACCGGAAGCGATCCGGGGGCGTTCAGCGCGCGTAGCAAAAGATACCCCAAACCATTGCCGATCAGGTTAACGGCGATAAAGGGGGCGCGCTCCTGCCGGCGCGGCAGGTCGAACCCGCTGACCCAACCTCTGCGCCGGCCCAGGCTTATGTAGGCTAGCGGGACGCCAACGGCGAACAGCAGCGCCAGGGTCGCCCAACCCAGGGCTGGGAGAAGGGCGCCCGTTTCAGCCCAGGCCACACCCAGAAAGACCGGCACTGCGATCACTGAACTATCGAACAAGATGGAGAGCCAGCTCGCTAAAACCTGTCTCGGCTCTCCTGAGATCTCACTCTGACCCTGGTTTTCATCCAGCATGGTATGCCTCACTCGCAATAGGATGATCGTGTTGATGCCGTAAATACTTTATCATACCTTCACATCGTCGCCTGTGCTGCCGGCGATCTATCCGTGAAGCGGCTATAGAAGAAAGCCATCACCAGGCCAGCCACGAAGCCGCCGATATGAGCCCAGTAAGCTACACCGCTGGTTTCTGCAGTACTGACGCCCAGCGCACCCATGCCGTTGAAAAACTGGGTGACAAACCAGACGCCGATAAATAGCAGGGCTGAGATACGAGTCGTGCGGCTGAGCGGACCGAGAAAGAAGAAAACGCGCACTCTGCCCTTGGGGAAAAGTAAAACGTAGCCGGCCAGGATGCCGGCGATCGCCCCGCTGGCGCCAACAGTAGGCACCTGTGATGCGGGGTTGACGACGATCTGGGCGAGCGAGGCCAGCAGACCTGAGAGTAGATAGAATATCAGGAAACGCCACCGTCCCAAGCGGTCTTCTACGTTATCGCCGAAAGCTAACAAATAGAGCATATTGAAGCCGATATGCGTCAAACTGCCGTGTACAAACATGGCGGTGAAGGGCGTCAGGAAGAAAGGTATCAGCAAGCTTTTACCGCTCGTTACGGCGGCAGGAACAATTCCAAAAGCCGTCATGAAGGTATTCAAGGCTTGCTCTCCACCTGTCCACAAAAGGAACAATTCAAACAAAAAGACCAGGCTGTTGATTACCACCAGGATTATCGTGACGTAAGGGTAACGCTGGCGAGTTTCGTATTCTTCGGTTCCAACTGGAATAAACATGTTATCCCTCCAGAATCTCGTGTGGCGAATACCAGATTTTTACTTCACCAGGATCACAGACAGGTGTGCACAACGGGCGACGTGTTCGCTAACGCTTCCTAAGCTTCGTTTGCTAGCCTGCTCCATTCCATGGCGACCGATTACAATCAGGTCGCATCCCTGTGCTTCAGCGATCTCGCACAGCACCTGGGCCGGAAGACCTCGCTCCCAACGGGCTGTGTATCGCGCTCCTACTTGTTCTAACACCTGCACTGATTTTCTCAAAATATCCTCGGCAGCCTTTTCCGTGCCTCGCAAGGCAGCCATGCTCCCGGCGCCGGTGAGCACACCTCCGTTTTCAACGGCGGCCTTTTGCAAGGCCGGCACCGGGCGCAGCACGTATACTGTCACCACCGGGATATCGAACTGGTAGGATAGTTCCCCGGCCAAGCGGGCTGCCCGTAGGGCGTTTTCGGAACCGTCGGTCGCCAATAAAATCTTTCTCATCGTTCCTCACTCCAGTAATCCAGCATGCTGCCGGCGTATTCAGGTTGAAAAGTGGGCAAGCCATCCAGATACCGTCGATCTATTCTCAGGTGCACGCTATCCGCTGTTACGTCGTCGATCAACTCGGTTGGGATGAGCTGCTCGGTTGCGCTGTGCGGGTTGCGGAAGACGATGTATTTGCCTTTTCGTTCGTCGCCATCCACGATCAGGCCTGCGACCTTCCCCACTTCCCGGCCGTAGCTATCTCGGATGACCAAGCCTTTCTCCACTGCCAGGGAACGCTCAGGCACCGCGCGCTGTTTCAACACCATGTAACCCTTATTAGCCGGGGGCGTGTACACTGCGACCGGCCGGCGGCCGATCAGCTTTGGGATCTCGTATTTTCCTCTGTGCACGGTGTATTCGTAGACCGGAAAATCACGCAATGCATCCAAAGTAATGGAGAGTTGGACACTCTCCATTACGACCGCTTCCACCAGAGAGACCGGCACGACAAGTTCGGTCGTGCGCAGCCGGCCGCGCTTGACGACCAGGTAAGTCGGGCGGTGACTCTCGGGATCCGCGATGATCTTACTGATCTTGCCGGCTCTGCCATCCAGGCAGTTAACCGTCATTCCTAGCTTTAGCTGTTTGCGATGGATGTGTAGTTCTTTCATTTGTAACTCCTTATTAATATTTCTTCTCAAGCGGCGACACTGACCGGTTCTGTTACTCGCCCATCTCTGACAGGCATACGATCCAGGATGGCATTTACTTCTGCACCATCAACGGTCTCCTGGATGTACAATTTTTCAGCCAATGCTTTCAAGGCGGCAGCCTGGGATTCCAGCAGTTCTCCGGCTACGTTGGCGGCTGCCTCGATCAACCGGCGTATCTCAGCATCCACCTGGGAGGCGGTCTGCGGGCTGATGTGGGCGTCCAATCCCTGAAAACCTCCCAGGTAGGCGCCTTGCTGGGGATCAGCAGCCAACCGCACCGGGCCCAGCGTGGGGCTCATGCCATACTCGATCACCATGCGCCGGGACAAGTCTGTCGCCCGCGCCAGATCGTCGGCTGCACCGGTTGAGAATTCCCCAAACGTCAGGGCCTCTGCCACGCGGCCTCCTAGAAGCGTGGCCAGTCGTGCGTGCAGTTCACCCTCGGACAACAGGTAGCGGTCTTCAGTTGGTCGCTGCCAGGTGTAGCCCAGGGCTCGCCCACGCGGCACAATGGACACCTTATGAACCGGGTCATTCCCGGGCAGCAAGCTGGCCACCAGGGCGTGTCCCGCTTCGTGGACAGCGACGATCTCTTTCTCACGCTCGTTCATCACTCGCGTACGCTGCTCCGATCCGGCGATAACCCGTTCAATGGCCTCGTTGAAGTCGCTCATTTCCACAAACGGTTTGCCGCTGCGGGCGGCCAGCAAAGCAGCCTGGTTGATCACGTTCTCCAGGTCTGCCCCGGAGAAACCTGAGGTAATACGCGCCACGGTTTCCAGGCTTACATCGGCGCCCAGCGTGACCTGCCTGGTGTGGATGTCCAGAATTTCCTGCCGGCCGGTCAAGTCGGGCAAATCTACACTGATCTGGCGGTCAAAGCGCCCCGGGCGCAGCAAGGCCGGGTCGAGCACTTCCGGACGATTGGTGGCTGCCAGGACGATTACGCCACGTGTCGATTCAAAGCCATCCATCTCAGCTAAAAGCTGGTTGAGGGTCTGTTCACGCTCTTCATGAACGTTCATGGCTCCGGCGCCGGCGCGCCGGCTGCCGATCGCGTCGATCTCGTCGATAAAGATGATACTGGGCGCGGTTTTCTTAGCCTGCTCGAACAGGTCACGCACCCGCGAAGCACCGACACCCACGAACATTTCCACAAATTCGGCGCCGCTCAGCGAGTAGAAAGGCACACCCGCTTCACCCGCGGTTGCGCGCGCCAGCAAGGTCTTGCCGGTCCCTGGAGGTCCCACCAGGAGCACACCTTTGGGCATCTTCCCGCCCAGGCGCTGAAAACGATCGGGATTCTTAAGGAACTCGGTAACTTCACGCAATTCCACGACCGCTTCGCCGGCTCCACCGACATCCTTGAAAGTCACACCGGTCTGTTCGCCCTGGACGAGGCGCGCTTTGCTCTTGCCCATGGAAAAGACACTACTTCCCGAGCCACCTTTCATGCGCCTCAGCAGGAAGTAATAGAATGCGCCCATCAATACCAATGGAAGCACCCAACCCAGCAGAGTTCCGAGCCCCCAATCGCTGGAAACCTGGCCGGTGATCTCTACATTTTGAGCTTCAAGTTCCTGGATTAGATCCGGGTCCTCCACGCGAATGGCGTAAAACTGGCTGTCTTCCGCTTTCATCACTCCGGACACGCGCTCTTCCGATAGAGTCACGCTCTTGATCTGGCCGGCGCGCAGGTCGGACTTGAACTGGCTGTAGGGAATCTCGGTTTGTTGAGCCAGCAAGGGTTCGGTGATAAAGCTGCGGATCAGCGTCAGGATCAAAATCGCAGCGATCAAATACCAGATTGAAAACTTGATCTTCTTGTCTTTAAGATCGTCGTCTTTTTTATCTGAAAATAGGTCTTTCATCGTGGTTCTCCTTCTTATTTACTACTCAAGGGTTGTTTTCTGATGAGACTGCCTGGCGCAAGATATCCAGGAACTCTTCCAGGGGAACGCGGTGGATGCGGGCGGCCCATTCTACGGTCAGCGCCCTGGCCGCCAGGGAACGCAGCGAATAGCGCCCCACTCGTTTTACGCCGAAGAGTTCCATTACATCGGCGATATCGCCGTACTCTTCGAGGATCTCGGACACACGTGTATCTTTTGTTATTTCCATGGCTCTCCCTCCTAACACTACTGAGCTGCTGGAGCCAGATCGGGACTGGCGGAAAGCAAGCGATAAGCCTCGTTGATATCCGCGGCTGTGAGCAATCCGACCAGTCTGCCATCACGATCGACGACCGGAATGGCCTGCAGGCGGCTCTCGTTCATGCGCTGCTGTACCTGGTAAAGCGGTTCGTGCAGCGCGGCGGTCGGGAATTGCGTGTGCATGCTGCGTGCGACCAATGAGTTGCTGCCATCGGCACGCAGACCTTTAAGTAAATCTGCTTCGGTCAACAGTCCCGCCAACCGCCCACCGGACCTCTCCAGCACCGGAAAATCAACCTGGGCGCTGCTCAGCGTAATTTCCACTGCGCGCTCCAGGGTATCGTCCGTGGAAAGCGTTTGCGGGCTGAGGGTTACCGCCTCCCCCACTCGGATGTTACGCAGCACGCTCTTAGTGTCGAGCTGTTTCCCTTCCTGACCGGCCCCTAACCAGACGAAAATGGCGATGATCACCAGTGTCCAGTTGCCGTTCATGACTCCCCACAATCCCAGGAGCCAGGCAAGACCCTGCCCGACCGCGATGGCGATGGAAGTCGCTTTCCCATAATCCAACCGCATGGCCAGTAAGGCGCGCAGCACCCGGCCCCCGTCCATCGGATAAGCGGGGATCAGGTTGAATATCCCCAATGCCAGGTTGGCCATGCTAAGGTAGGCCAACATTCCATTCCAACTGATCTGCCCGATCGATCGAGCCAGCTCGTCCAGCGTGATCACAGATCGGATTTGCAGTATAGCTCCCAGGCCAATTAATAAAGCCGCGATGGCGAAGTTGACCAGCGGCCCGGCCAGGGCGATGCGTAATTCCTGTGCGGGTTTTTCAGGGATTTCATCCATGCGGGCCAGCCCGCCCATGGGCATCAGTGTGATGTCACGCACCTTCACGCCATATTTGATGGCCTGGAAGCTGTGACCAAACTCGTGCAGCGTGACCGCGGCAAACAACAGCAATGTGGCTACCACGCCGAACAATGCTCCTTGCCAGCCTGCACCGCTGCCGCTGCTCCAGCGGTAGGCAGCCCAGATCAAGATCAAAACGAACGTTAAGTGAACCTTGACTTCAATCCCCTTGAAACGGAATAATTTTATGGACCAACTCATCGAAAACTCTCCTTATTTGAAAAATCTTGCTTCTTCTTGATCGAGCCTCATTAAAGCCCCGAACTTTTCTTCTTCATCCTTCTATCATGGCTGCTACTGTTACCATCACTCGACGGCCGGTTCCCGTTTGAATGTGTTTCAGATATACTTCTGATCCCTGGTAAGGATATGGCGGTTGCCAGCCCTCGCCGGGTGTGATGTAGCTACTAACATGGAAGTCCGCATACTTGGCCACATTCCAGGCTTTTTCCGTCAGGTGTACCCCACCTGGAGCGGTGTGGCGAATCGATCCGGCCGGTATCGAAACCAGGCGCTTTTGCAGGGGGAGTTGGTAGGTTTTCATTTCTGGTTGCGACCGCCCTAAATCCGGGAACTCACCGCGCACGACGATCTCGGCTACGAGCCGGTTTTCTGGGTTGATCACCACGTGCTCCACGCGCCCTAGATACATATCGCTGGCGTACACCTGGTCGTTCACCTGGGGGAAGATGGCACGCGCTGCTGCTTGTCGAGATACGCCGGGCGCCTGGATGGTATTCACCACACCACGCACCTGCGGCACGCCGGCGGCGTAGCGCTCAGCAGCCAGACGGTTTTCTGGGTCGCTCAGCTTACCGTTCAGATGGATCACCCCGCGGCTGGCGCCCACAAAGATGGAACCTTGCTGGGTGAGGTGGTGCCGGGCGATCTCTTGCGCCACGCTGATCTCCAGCTCATCATCGGCGATGAGCCGGTTATCGACATCAACGACGCTGCGTATACGCCGGATCGAACGCTCCATGCGCGCTTTGATCATCGAGGTTGCCACGTGCCCTTTCAAGGTTACAACGCCATCCAGCGCTTCTACTTTGAAAGCATTCGTTCCGGAGCTGCGTGTGAATCCTTCATTCCATAGAACAGCCTCAACCCGTGCTGCAATGGCCCGATCGCTGGCATATTCTGTCAAAGAATTAAGCTCATCCACGTCGAGCGCCAAATGTACACCCATCTGATCCACCCCGGAGACGTACTCGGCCGGGATGATTACGGCAGATTTTAGGAGCGGTGATTTCCCAAAGACAAAGGCTTTCACTTCACCGGTGGGACTAAAAAGTAATCGTGACACTTCGCCGGCTGGCCTGCCTTGTGCGTATACGCGCTGATCCGGTTGAATCATCAACACGGGATTGTTTTGAAGGGCAGCGGTTTTGGAGTCACTATTCACAGAAGAAGATTGGGATTGATGCGCAAGGCGCTCAATAAAGCCCTGCCGCGTTTCGACCAACTCATGGTACTGGGCCGGATTTACACCTTGCAGTTCCTTCACTTGGGCGCGTGAGATATTTAGATGGATTTCATCGTCTTCGGCTTCGGTCACATGCCGGATGGGGACGAGAACGGAGTGATTGGCCAAAAGTCCGGGCCGGACGATCAGGGAAATGATCTGGCTCTCCAGTGGATCGACCACCACCCTTTGAACGCGCCCGCTGGCGCCATCGGTGGCGCTTACTTTCGCGCCGAGCTTGATTTCCATTCTTGGTTCGATCATGGTTACCGCCTGTATATGAAAAATCGGTGCTTGTCACTGGTCCTGAGCTTGTGAGATGATCCTGGTGATAGCGATGAGCCTGGATGCTCGTACATGCAGAAAGCTCAGGCACTGTTCCTAAGATAGCACCTGAGCTGCAATAATTCCACGACTTTTATCGGATTTGGGAATAACTATTCGGATTTTTATTATCTTCCCGGCCGGTCTCTATTTTTATGTCGAAAGCTGCCGGCAAATTTCCTCATAATTTTTGTTTTATTCAAACTTGGTTCCGTGCATTCCCCATCTTGATCTGATAATAATGTGTTTGAATATCCCTTGACAAATATAAATAAACACTGTATATTTACACTGTAAATAAATTGTATTGCATGGAGTGAAACATGTCCCCTCGTCCCAAACTGGTCACCCCGCACGGCGATTTACAGCAAGCGATTATCAAGACCGCCTGGCAGCAGATTGCAGAGCAGGGCGCTCCCGCCCTGAGCTTACGCGCCATCGCCCGGGCGCTGAATATCACCGCCCCGGCGATTTACAATTATTATGCGGATCGCGACGCGCTGGTGACTGCGCTGATTGTGAAAGCCTTCATTTCTTTTGGGGATACTCAGGAGCAAGCCATCGCGACCATCCCGGAAACGGAACACGCCCAACGGCTGCGCGCTTTGGGATTGGCTTATCGCCAGTGGGCGGTGACTTATCCGGAACGTTACCAGCTCATCTTTGGCACGCCCATCGCCGGGTACAGCGCTCCCATGGAGATCACGATGCCTGCCGCAGAGCGCTCCCTGGCAGTCCTGGTCAAGGTGTTAGATGATGCACACAAAGCAGACAAGTTGAAGGTGGATGAATCGTTAAAGATGACGCCCAAAACGGAGTCCATGCTTAAAGAGTGGCAAGCCAGCCGCGCTCCGGATGTGTATATCGAGACGCTCTTTCTGGCGCTGACCATCTGGGGATGCGTACACGGCCTGGTGTCACTGGAAGTGGGAAATCAGTTCCCACTCTTCATCCGCGATACGGGTGAAATTTACCGGCGTGAATTGGAAGGCATTATCATGCGAACGATAAAAACTTAGGCTCGTAATGAAATAGTAGCCTAAGCTCACATTTTTATTGGAGAAAGAATAATGAACGATCTGCATGTTGTTTTTGGAACCGGCCCCCTGGGGCGCTGGACAGCCAATGCGCTGCTCGAGATGGGTAAAACTGTGCGCATGGTTAACCGCTCGGGCAAAATGGTCGCTGCCCCCGCGGGCGTGAAAATTATCGCCAGTGATGCCTACGATGCGGAGAAAAACATCGCCATCACCCGGGGTGCGAGCACCATTTATCAATGCGCTCAGCCGCCTTACTATGAATGGTCAGAGAAATTTCCACCCTTACAAAAAGCCATCCTTAAAGCGGCGATGACCAACGGGGCCAAGTTGGTCGTGGGGGATAACCTGTATATGTACGGGCACTTCAGCGGCAAATTGCGCGAGGAATCCCCTATCCAGCCCAATACCAAAAAGGGCCGCGTACGCGCGGCCATGGCGCAGGAGATTTTGGATGCGCACGCTGCGGGCAAAGTACGCGCAGCCATTGGGCGCGCCTCGGATTTCTTCGGCCCCTACGACACTTCCCTAACCGATTATGCCATCCTGCCCGCCGTGCAAGGCAAGCCGCTAAACTTGATCGGTCGTGCCGATCAGCCGCACACCTTCACTTACATCAAGGATTTCGGGAGATTGCTGGCTACCATCGGCACGCGCGAGGATGCACTGGGTCAGGTTTGGTTTGCACCCAGCAACCCGCCGCTCACCCAGGCGGAGGTTGTCGAGTTAATCGAGGCAGAATTGAGTCAACCGGTTAAATACAGGTTAGGCGGCCCGTTAATGATGCGTGTTCTGGGTTTGTTTAACAGGGAAATCGCCGAAACGGTGGAGATGATGTACGCGTGGACAGACCCATATGTCGTGGATAGCAGCAAAGCCGAAAAGGCTTTTGGGTTGAAACCTACCGTGATGCAAGAGGCGATTAAGGATACTTTGACCTGGTGCCGGTCAACCGGAGATTTGTAAATGTTCGCTTCTTTCAACGATTAATCATTGGTAAATACACCTGCCGGTTGATCCCATTGATGAAAGTGTAAGCATAGGCTTCGCCTGGCAAGGCCAGCCCAAAATTATAACTGCTGGGAGTCAAGGTCTTCCAACCAGGAGCCGTGACCTGCGAAACCCCATAGGTGTGGTTCGGCGCCAGGTCACCCCAGGTGTAGCAGCCATCGGCGCCGGTGGTCGCTCCCACTTGCTGGCGGACGCCGTCCACGTGCAGGAAGACCGTCCAGCCAGGCAAAGGCGCCCGGTCGCCGGTTGTTGTCAGGTCGCCGTCGGCGTCGGAAAGGCTGCAGGCGCGCACCGT
>Ga0207752_1000330_pt1 | contig 22540 bp, 19 predicted proteins | sample Pon2CUnioCityCA_6_FD_187272 | JGI IMG/M metagenome (GOLD analysis project Ga0207752, IMG submission 187272) | Marine sediment microbial community from Union City, CA, USA - Pond 2C Sediment 2 (SPAdes) | ecosystem: Environmental > Aquatic > Marine > Intertidal zone > Salt pond sediment ...
TCCCCACCAGCCCCGGCCATTCTCCACTCCAGTTGGCGACGGTGAGGATCGGCCCCTGGTGACTACGCAGTCCCGCCAGCACGTGGTGGCTATATTGCCAGACCGCCTCGGCCACGACCAGCGGAGCCCCGGGATCGATCTCTTTAAAGATGTCCATCCCCTGCCGCTGGCTGGCAATGAATCCATGCCCCTCTTCCGGGTCATAAGGGTGGCCACGGCGCAGGGTGTAGCCCTCTCCGGCAAAGACGGCGGCGAGTTTCTCCTCCATCGCCTTTTGCGCGGGCCAACAGTTCTGGTTAGCGGACAGGCGCAGGTCACCGCTGGCGACCAGAATCACTTCTTTCTCCCCGATCTTTTCTGCGCGGTCAATCGATGGCACTTCGTAGTTCGACATAGCTAACTTCCTTTGTGATCCTCCACGCCGTCGTGACATCCGCACGACTCGCGTACAATAAACTTACTCTTCAGCACTACCTCGCGCGTCGGCCGCGCCGGGTTGCGCAGGCGCTGGATCAAGAGATCGGCCGCCAACCGCCCCATCTCGTAAGTGGGCTGCCGGATACAGGTCAGGCCGGGACGTACCAGCGTCGACCAGAAGGGATCGTCGAAACCGGCCAGGGCCACGTCGCCGGGCACTTCCAGCTTCAGTTCCCGGATGGCGCGCAGGGCGCCGGCCATCAAAACCTCGGTGCTGGTAAAGACGGCCGCCGGGCGCTGCTTCCACAGGGCCTTCATTGCCTGGTAACCGTTGACGTCGCGCGGCACCACAGTCATCACCAGATTTGAATCGAAGGGAATATCATGGGTCGCCAGGGCCCGCCGGTACCCTTCCAGGCGTTCGCGCCCGGTGGTTATGGTGGGAATGCCGACGATGGCCCCAACCCGCCGGTGGCCATGGGCAATGAGATGGCTGACGATCTTGAAGGTCGCGTCCAGATTATCACTGAGAACGGTATCCACCTCGAACTGCTCCACGCGCCGGTCGACGGCCACCACCGGGATCTTATCTTCCAGCAACGGTGCCAGCCGCACGCCGACGTCGCGCGTCGGAGCGATGATCATGCCCGCGACATGCTCGGCCCGCATCAGGTCGAGGTACAGTCGTTCGCGTTCCGGCGTTTCGTCTGTGTTACAGAGAAAAAGGGCAAACTCGTTTTCAAAGGCGACATCTTCGACAGCGCGGGCGATAGTCGTGAAGAAGTTGTTTTCAATATCGGTCACGGCAAGACCGATGATGTTCGACTGTTGCACACGCAGGCTGCGCGCCACGCGGTTGGGACGGTAGTTCAGCTCGCGTACTGCGTCCATCACCCGGTCGCGCATTTCCTGGCGCACGTTCGGGCTATTGCGTAAGACCCGGGAGACGGTTGCGCTGGAAACGCCGGCGAGTTTGGCAACGTCTTTCATACTGGCCATAATGCTGATCCTGGTGGTCGAATGGCTACATGAGCATCCGGTTCCTGACTTCGTATGGCTCTTTCGAGAGAGGCAACCCCATTCTGTAATACAGTTTGTCTTTGCCTTTGCTCATTGTAATCGATTACAAATAGCTAGTCAACAATTCCCTATTCACTCAGACAAGTCGCCCAGAAGCTAGCATACAATGTGGGGCAGATAGGATAATTGCGGGACAGAACATGGGTATATGGACGCGATCGATCGTCAGTAACAGGGCCAGGCTCTTGACATCAGTCTGTAATCGATTACAATAATAACATCAAATTTGCATTAGAATGGTTGCTGTCGTGCCAGAGGATGCAACATGCTAATTGGCATATCTCCCATCATTGGTCCCGAACTCCTCTCACTCCTTTACCGCATGGGGCATGGCGACGAAGTTGTTCTCGCCGACGCCTTCTTCCCCGCGGAAAGCTGTGGGCAACGAGTGGTGCGCCGTGACGGGATCGGCATTCCGGCCCTGCTTGATGCCATTCTACCGCTGTTTGCCCTCGATACCTATGTGGACAGCCCCCTGGTGATGATGTCCCCGGTAACAGGCGACCAACTGGACCCGGCAGTGGAGCAGGCCTATCGGGCCGTGATCGACCGCTACTGGCCAGACACCCCGCCTGTCGCTCGTGTCGAGCGCTTCGCTTTCTATGAGCGCGCCGGCAAGGCATTCGCCGTCGTCGTAACGGGTGAGACGGTCAAGTATGGGAATCTGATCCTGCAAAAGGGGGTAACACCGCTGGCTGCTTAGCCGCCAAGGCAGGGCGCCAGCGCCAGCCACCACGGCACGTGTCCGTCTGGTGAAGGAGGAAAGCTATCGCCCGACATTTCTATCGGCACCCGGTGTGGCTCTAGCCTACCGGACTCTTTCTTTAGCCAATTAACCCGTAAGTTCAGAAGTTAGAAGAGGAGTTTTATAATATGAAGAAGAACAGAGTATTCACCCTCCTGGTCGGTCTGCTGGTGCTATCTTTGTTGCTGGTCGCCTGCCAGTCGGAAGAACCGGCCGCCGACACCGAAGCTGATACGGCCGAACAACCTGCGGAAGACACGGCCGAGGATACGGCTGCCGAAGATGAGGAGATCTATGTGGCCATGGTCTCCAAAGGTTTCCAGCACCAATTCTGGCAGGCTGTAAACGCCGGGGCCGACCAGGCTGCCGAGGATTACGGCGTGCGCATCACCTTTGAAGGGCCAGAAACCGAGGCCATGGTCGACAAGCAGGTGGAGATGGTGCAGGCTGCCCTGGACCGCAATCCCGACGCCCTCTGTCTGGCCGCCCTCGATAGCCAGGCGCTGATCCCGCAGCTCCAACGCGCTCAGGAAGAGGGTATCCCTGTCGTCGGCTTTGACTCCGGCGTCGATAGCGATATCCCGGTCAGCACGGCCGCGACCGACAACGTCGCTGCTGCGGCACACGCCGCCGACAAGATGGCCGAACTGATCGGTGGTGAGGGCCAGGTGGCCGTGATCGTCCACGACCAGACGAGTCGCACCGGTATCGATCGTCGCGACGGCTTTGTCAACCAGATCGAATCGGAATATCCGGACATCGAGATCGTCGACATCCAATACGGCGGCGGCGATCATCTGCGCTCTACTGACCTGGCCAAGGCGATTATCCAGGCGAACCCTGAACTGGACGGTTTCTTTGGCGCGAACGAAGGCTCCATCATCGGCGTCCTCAATGCCGTGAGCGAGCTGGGCAAAGAAGGCGAGATCGTCGTCATCGGCTATGACTCCGGCCAACAGCAGATGGAAGCGATTCGCGCCGGCACCGAAGCAGGCGCCATCACCCAGGATCCCATCGGCATCGGCTACAAGTGCGTTGAGGCCGCCGTCAAAGCGCTCAACGGCGAAGAACTGCCCGAGAGCATTGACACCGGCTTCCACTGGTACGATGCCTCGAATATCGACGACGAGCAGATCCAGGCGTTGCTGTACGAGTAAACCTTAAAGTAACAACAGCGGGTAACAGGGCAGGTGGCAACGCCTGCCCTGCCCCATTCCCGGTAGTTCCATGGACAAACCAATCGTCTTAATGGAAGGCATCGACAAGAGCTTTCCCGGCGTGCGCGCCCTGAACAAGGCGCGTTTTGACTTGTTTCCGGGCGAGGTACACGCCCTGGTAGGGGAAAACGGGGCCGGCAAGTCCACGTTAATGAAGATTCTGGCCGGCATCTACAGCAAAGACGAGGGCCGGATCCTCTACAAAGGGAACGAAGTTGAGGTGACGAACCCGCGGGCGGGGCAGGAGCTGGGGATCAGCATGATCCACCAGGAGCTGAACCTGATGCCGCACCTGACCATTGCTCAGAATATCTTTATCGGCCGGGAACCCCGGAGTTTCGGCGGCATAGTAATCGACGAAACGACGATGAACGAACGGGCAGAGGCGTTGTTCGAACCGCTGCACCTGCGGCTCCATCCGGGTACACGGGTTCAGTCTCTGACCATCGCCCAGCAGCAAATGGTAGAAATCGCCAAGGCAACCTCGTTCAACGCCGAAGTGGTGATCATGGACGAGCCGACGGCTGCGCTGACAGATGCGGAGATTGCCGATCTGTTCGCTCTGATCCGCCGGTTCCGGGCGCAGGGCGTGGGCATTATCTATATTTCGCACCGGCTTGAAGAGCTGAAGCAGATCTCCGACCGGATTACCGTCATGCGGGATGGGCACTACATCGACACCGTCCCCACCGAGGAAGCGAGAATTGACGAGATCATTCGCATGATGGTCGGGCGCACTATCTTTGAGACCGCCGACGAATCGCTGCCACGCAACGGCAACCAGGACATAGTGCTGGAAGTGAAAGGGCTGAGCCGCGGACGGGCTCTACGAGATATCAACTTTACCTTGAAGAAGGGCGAAATCCTGGGCTTTGCCGGCCTGATGGGCGCCGGGCGCACGGACGTGGCCCGCGCTATTTTCGGCGCAGACCCGGTAGACGAAGGCGAAATCTACATTGACGGCCAGAAGGTGCGTATCAACAGCCCACGGGATGCCGTGACGAACGGTATTGGCTACCTCTCTGAGGACCGCAAGCGCTATGGCCTGGCTCTGAAGCTGGACGTCAAAACCAATATCGTCCTGGCGGCGGTCCGCAAATTCCTGGGAGTGGGTGGCGTCGTGGACGACAGCACCGCCCGCGATACGGCCCAGAAGTATGTTGAAGCGCTCTCCATCCGGACGCCAAGTGTCGAGCAGAAGGTGAAAAACCTGTCCGGCGGGAACCAGCAGAAGGTAGTCATCGCCAAATGGCTGACGGCCGATACGGACATCCTCATCTTCGACGAGCCAACGCGCGGTATCGACGTCGGCGCCAAGAGCGAGATTTACCGGCTACTGAACGACCTGGCCCAGGAAGGGAAGTCGATTATCATGATCTCCTCGGAGTTGCCCGAGATTTTGCGTATGAGCCACCGGATCATCGTGATGTGCGAAGGGCGCATTACGGGCGAACTACCCATTGCCGAAGCAACCCAGGAGAAGATTATGACCTTTGCCACCCAGCGCGCCCAATTGGGACACCACGGACAACCCTGATGGCTGAAGCCGCCAGCACGAACCTGAAGCGCGAGCTAACAGTGCCTGAGCGAGCGGAGTATAGCGACCACAGTAACAGCAGTTAAGAGAGATAGAGAGGGCCTGATGACGGAAGCAGAAACCGCCGCCGTGGCAACAACCACACCTCAGAAGAAATCATTTTTCCACTCTGACGCCGCCCAGAAAATCCTGGCCTTTGCTGCCCTATTCATGATGTTTGTCGTCTTTTCACTGGCGTCACCCAATTTCTTCCAGTTCACCAATATCGTCGGCATCCTGCTGGCGACGGCCGTAAACGGAGTATTGGCCCTGGGGGCCACCTTCGTGATTATCACGGCGGGCATTGACCTCTCAGTGGGCACGGTGATGACCTTATCGGCCGTGATGAGCGGCGTCTTTGTCACCTTCTTTGGCCTGCCGATACCATTGGGCATTCTGGCCGGGCTAGGCACCGGGGCGCTCGCCGGGCTGGTCAACGGCATCGTGATCACCAAGATGAGGATCCCCCCCTTCGTCGCCACCCTCGGCATGCTATATATTGCCAAGGGGCTGGCGCTGGTTATTTCCGGGCTCAAGCCGATCTACTTTACTGACACGCCTTCCTTCAGCCAGATTGCCACCGGTTCGATACTGGGGGCGATTATACCCGGCTTTGATATTCCTAACGCAGTCCTCCTCTTCTTCGGTGCGGGCCTCGTCGCCTACTTCGTCTTGAACAAGACGGTGTTGGGCCGCTACACCTTTGCCATGGGCAGCAATGAAGAAGCGACCCGCCTGTCGGGCGTCAACGTCGACCGCTGGAAGACGGCCGTGTACACGCTGGCGGGGGCTTTTGCCGGCCTGGGTGGGGTGATCATGGCTGCTCGCCTCAACTCGGCCCAACCGGCGCTCGGCGCCGGCTACGAGCTGGACGCCATTGCCGCGGTGGTGATCGGCGGCACCTCCCTCAGCGGCGGCGAGGGTACCATTCTGGGCACGATCATCGGCGCCTTCGTAATCAGCGTGCTGACCAACGGCCTGCGCATCCTGTCGGTGCCCCAGGAGTGGCAGATTGTCGTCACCGGCGCCATCGTGATCCTGGCCGTTTACGCCGACACGCTGCGCCGCCGCCAGGCCTGAGCCGGCTAGCGGCAGCGGGCCGGAGATTTTACCGACAAGATTAACCTTCCCCGGGATCGCCCACCCGGATGGTTCGCGTCGAGCGTTTCACCAAACCTGCATTGCCACCAAGGACGCTATGTTTGACCAAATTGCCCTTTACCTTGAAGCCCTATCGAAAGTCCTGCCGGTTATCCTGATGATCCTGACCGGCGTGGCTCTTCGTCGCACATCCTTTATTTCGCCGACCACGGTTCAGGAATCCAAGAAGCTGGTGGTTAACGTTACTTTGCCCGCCCTGCTCTTCCTGGCCTTTTCCGGCGTTGACCTGCAAGGGCAACATCTGATCGTGGTCGCCCTGGTGTTTGTGGCCTGCGTGCTGGTCCTGTTACTGGGTTTTCTGCTGCGCCCCGTTGCCGGTGCCGGCTCGCCCTACTTTCCGATGTTGCTCACCGGCTTCGAGGCAGGGATGATGGGCTATGCCATCTTCGGCGCCATTTACGGGGCCGACAACATCTTTAAATTTGGCGTCGTCGACCTGGGCCAGGTCACGTTCGTCTTTTTCGTGATGGTTACCTTCCTGGAACGTTACAGCAGTGGCGCCCGGCCATTACGTGATACGGTCGCCGGCTTCCTGCGCACGCCGGTGATTCTGGCGATCCTGGCCGGCGTCCTTTTTAACCAGCTAGGGCTGACCACCCTTTTCCGGGGCTGGCCGGTCACCGACGGCCTGCTGGAAGGGGTTTCCCTGCTGGGAAGCCTGACGGTGCCGCTGGTGACTATTGCCATCGGCTATGAGATGACGCTACGTCCGGGCAACCTGGGCCGACCGGCTGTGACGGTCGGCCTGCGCCTGGCGATGTGGGTAACCATCGGGCTGCTGCTGAACCATTTTGTCATCACCCGCCTGCCGGGCCTGGAGGCCGGCTTCCAGGCGGCCGTGCTGACGATGTTCATCCTGCCGCCACCGTTCATCATCCCCCTGTTTATGCCCCAGGCCGCGCGCGCGGACCGCGATTACGTGTTGAATACCCTGACCCTGGCGACGTTGGCCACTCTCTTCGCCGTTTCTCTGGTCAGCCTCCTGTATCCGCCACTCTGAGGAGCCGATCATGTCTACCAGCACCCGTGCCGCCCCTGCCTACCTCGCCTTCGACCTCGGCGCCGCCAGCGGGCGCGCCATTCTCGGGCGTCGCGTGGAGCGGCGCCTGGTCCTGGAAGAGTTGCATCGCTTTCCCAATGGTGGGGTGCGCCTGCCCTCTGGCCTGCATTGGGACGTATTACGAATCTGGGAAGAGATGCAACAGGGGCTGGCGCAGGCCGCCGACGCCTGTGGTGACAGGCTGCAAAGCGTAGCCGTGGACACCTGGGGCGTCGACTTCGCCCTGCTGGCCGGCGATGATGCGCTACTGGGCAACCCCTATCACTACCGGGACAGCCGGACCGATGGCATCCTGGAGCGGGCCTTTGCGCGCATGCCGGCCGCGGAGATTTACCGGCGCACGGGCGTGCAGATGATGCAGATCAACAGCCTGTTTCAGTTGCTGGCGATGGTGGAAACGGGCTCGCCGCTGCTGGAGGTTGCCGGCCGCTTCCTGAACATGCCCGATCTCTTCAACTTCTGGCTTTCGGGTCGCAAGGCGAACGAATTTACGATTGCCACCACGACCCAGTGTTATAGCCCATTGGCCGGAGAATGGGACCACGAGTTGCTGGCGGCGATGAGTGTGCCGTCCCACCTTTTCGGGGAGATGATCGCTCCCACGACCCCTCTGGACACCTTGCGCGATGCCGTGCGCGCGGAAACGGGCGCCCCGCCGCTGACGGTGGTGGCGGCCGCCGGCCATGACACGGCCTGCGCTGTAGCGGCCGTGCCCGGTACCGGCCCGGATTTCATCTTCCTCAGCTCCGGAACCTGGTCCCTGATGGGCATCGAGGTAACGGCACCGATCATCACCGAGGCCAGCCAACAGGCGCAGGTAACCAATGAGGGGAGTGTAGGCAATACCTACCGCTTCCTCAAGAACATTATGGGGATGTGGCTGCTGCAGGAATGTCGCCGCACCTGGCAGCAACAGGGAGCAGCATTATCCTACGCCGAATTGACGGCGCTCGCCGCCGAAGCACCGGCCTTCGGCTCCTTCATCGTGCCTGACGATCCTGGCTTCCTGCCTCCCGGGGACATGCCGGCGCGTATTCAATCTTTCTGCGCGCAAACCGGACAGACAGTGCCCCAGAGCCGGGGCGAGATCGTACGTTGCGTGCTGGAAAGCCTGGCTCTGACCTACCGCGAGGTGGCCGACCATCTCGCGCAGCTTTCCGGCCGGGTGCTGCCGGTCATCCACATCATCGGAGGCGGCTCGCAAAATCGCCTGCTGAACCAGTTTACGGCCGATGCCACCGGGCGCGCGGTCGTCGCCGGTCCGGTGGAAGCCACGGCAGCCGGCAACGTCCTCCTGCAGATGATGGCCATGGGCGAGCTAGATAGCGTGGCCGAGGGGCGCGCCCTGGTACGCCATTCCTTCGACCTTGAAAGTTACGAGCCTGGAAACGGCGACGGCTGGGAAGCCGCTTACGCCCGGTTCCGGCTTTTACCCCGAATTGAATACGAAAGTGAGTGATCTGTTATGAGTGCTTATATGAGTGAATATCGACTGCGCCAGGAGATTATCCGGGTGACGCGCATTGTCGCCGCCCAGGGCCTGATCCGTTCCAGCGATGGGAATATTTCTGTGCGCCTGGCCCCCGACCGATTCCTGGTGACGCCCAGCGGCCTCTACAAGATGTCCATGGAGCCGGACGACGCCCTTGTCGTCGACGACAAGGGCCACGTGAAGGAAGGGAAAGAAGGGCATCGCCCGACGTCAGAGCTGAATATGCACCTGGAAGTGTACCGGCAGCGGCCTGACGTCCACGCGGTGCTCCACGCCCACCCACCGTACGCCACGGCGCTGACCATCGCCGGGTTGCCCTTCCCCACCGACTATATGCCCGAGGTTCTGCTGGCACTGGGCAGGGTGCCGGTTGCACCCTACGCTCGCCCGGGCACACCCGCGCTGGCAGAGAGTATCCGGGAATCGATCCGCGAGCATAACAACATCTTGCTGAGCCATCACGGCAGCCTCTCGGTGGGCAACACCCTGGAAGAGACGCTGATTGCCCTGGAACGGATGGAAGCAGCGGCCCATACCTTCTACCTGGCCCGCGGGCTGGGGGAGACGGTGCCTCTGCCAGCCCAGGAGCTGGAAGCACTAGCGGAGATCGGTGCACCGGCAACGGCCCCGAACAAAGGAGATTACTGATGGACGGTTGGACGAGACAAGTATTGCGGGTGAACCTCAGTAGCGGCGAGAGCCGGGTAGAGGAGCTGGATCCAGCGCTGCTGGTCCAGTATCTGGGGGGGCGCGGGCTGGGCACCCACTTTGTCTATAACGAAGTGGTTCCGGGCAGCGATCCGCTGGGTCCGGACAACATCCTGGCCTTTTGCACCGGGCCGCTGACCGGCGTGCGCCTGCCCACCGGTGGACGGTCCAGCATGAGTACCTACTCACCCCTGACGGGCACCGTGCTCGACGCCAACAGCGGCTCCCAATTCGGCGTGCGCCTGAAGTGGGCCGGCTTTGATGCGCTGATTATCAGCGGGCGGTCGCCGGAGCCGGTATGGCTGGAGGTGAGTGCCGAAGGGGTCACCATTCACCCGGCCGGAGAGCTGTGGGGTCTGGACATTCCGACGACAGTAGAGCACCTGCACCAACGGGGCACGGCCGTCGTCTGCATCGGCCCGGCCGGGGAGCGGCAGGTGCGTTTCGCCTCCATCGCCAACGAAGAAGGGCGTTCCTATGGGCGGGGCGGTACCGGCGCCGTCATGGGATCGAAGAATCTGAAAGCGATCCAGGCCCGCGGCACGGTTAAACCGTCCATTGCCGAAGAAGAGTTGTATAAATTCGTGGAATACGAGGCACGCAAGATGGTTTCGGCCTCGCCGCGAACGTCGCGAGGTTTGCCCGAGTTCGGCACGGCTGTTCTGGTTAACCTGATGAACCGCTATGGGGTGTTCCCGACGCGCAACTTCCAGGCCGGCACCTTCGCCGGGGCGGAAGCGATCTCCGGCGAGCGGCTACGCGAAGAGTACCTGGTCAAACGCGGTGCCTGTTGGAGTTGCCCTATCGGTTGCAAGCGGGTAACGAAAACGAATGGGGCAACGGGAGAAGGGCCGGAATACGAAACGATTTATGCCCTGGGGTCCAACCTGGATAACGACGACTTCGACACCCTCATCGAAGCCAACTACCTTTGCAACCGGCTGGGGCTGGACACGATTTCGGCCGGGGCCACCATTGGCTGCGCGATGGAGCTGGTTGAGGAAGGCGTCCTGGACGCCGAACTCTCCTTTGGTCGCAGCGACCTACTCCTACAAACGGTCGAGGATATCGCCTACCGGCGCGGGCTGGGCGACGAGCTGGCCGAAGGGTCGCGCCGCCTGGCCGAACGGTACGGGCGCCCTGAGTTGGCGATGCAGGTCAAAGGGCTGGAGCTGCCGGCCTACGACCCGCGGGGGATGCAGGGCCAGGGGCTGCTCTACGCCACGTCCAATCGCGGGGCGTGCCACCTGCGCGGTAACATGCTGGGACCAGAACTGCTGGGTATCCCCAAAATGCTGGACCGCTTCTCCCATCAGGGGAAGGCCGGCCTATTGATCGTGATCCAGCACACCAACGCCGTAATCGATTCCATCGGCCTCTGCAAATTCGTCAACTTCGCCATCGGCGACGATTTCTTCGCCCGGATGATGTCTGCCGTAACCGGGATGAAGCTGGAGGTGCAGGATCTGCTGCTGGCGGGGGAGCGGATCTGGAACCTGGAGCGGCTGTATAATCTACGCGCCGGCTTCACCCGCGCCGACGATACGCTGCCCGCGCGCTTCCTGGAGACTCCCCTGCCCGAAGGCAGTAGCGCCGGCCATGTCGTGCATCTTGACGAGATGCTGGCCGATTATTACCGCTTCCGCGGCTGGACGCCAGACGGCATTCCAACGCCCGGCAAACTCGCCGCCCTGGGGCTGGACGAGTTACCCTACCTACAGGAGGTTGTCCATGCTTGAGCAATTCCAAAAATTCGGCCGTGACCTCTTTCAGAGTGGCCTGACTTCATCTCACGGGGGCAACATGAGCGTGCGGATGGGTGATCGGATCGTGATCACCCGCACCGGCTCCATGCTCAACCACCTTACCGCCGCCGACCTCATCGAAACCGGGCTGGAGGAAGATGATAGCAACGTGATGCTCGCCTCCAGCGAGCTGATCGTGCACCGCGCCATTTACCAGAACACGTCGGCGCTGGCCATCGTCCACGTGCACCCCCCCCATGCCGTCGCCCTCTCCCTGGTGGAGCCGGAAGCGATTATTCCCATCGACAATGAAGGCTCATACGTGCTGCGCAAGGTGCCCATCGTGCAGACCGAACTGACCACCGGCTCAAAACAGGTGGCGAAACTGGCGGCCGAGATGCTGCGCGAGTACAAGATCTTCATGCTGCGCGGGCACGGCTGTTTCTCCACCGGCCCGTTGCTGGAAGAAGCTTACCAATGGTGTTCCAGTCTGGAGGAAGCGTGCAGGATCATGTACCTGACGCGCATGCTGCAGCTGGCCCAGGCGACCGTTCCTTCCCAGAGTGGCGCCATGCACCTGGAGTACCGCAAGCACACCGATAATTACGGCACCTGGTAACCAGGAGGAGCGACAAGCGCCCTGCCTGAAAGCAGGGCCGCCGGTCAGGTCGCCTTGGATCTCTGGGCCGTTACCGGTTGTTCATTTTTTCCAGGCGCCGGGCAAGATCATCTCTTTTACCCTGCGGGCGCAGGCCGATGCGGTAGGCGGCCGAGCTGAGGGCATGGCCCGTTACCGGCCCGGCCAGGAGTAAGAGGGCCATAAACAGTAGCCCCAGCCCCGGCGACAACGGCGTCCAGAAGATCGCGGCTACCAGCAGGAGCACAACGCCAAAGACGCCTACCTTGCCGGTGGCGTGCAGGCGGGTGTAGACGTCGGGCAGGCGCAGATAGCCAAGAACGCCGACGACGGAAAAGAAGGTGCCGCCCAGTAAGGCCAGCAGGGTGAGGGTCTGTCCCACAATTTCCATCGCTCTCTCCTAAAACATCTGCTCGTCTGCCAGGTAGCGGGCCAGGGCAAGAATGCCCACAAATCCCAGCGCTGCCAGTCCCAGAGCCACCTCGACGTAGAGACTGTCCTGCCGGACCAGGGCCAGCAAGATCAGGATGGCCATGGTCAGAGTAGCTACCAGATCGGCACCTGCCAGCCGGTCAATCACATTTTCGCCCCGCCATACGCGCCAGACGACGATGCCCAGCAGGAGCAGGTGCACGAGCAAGGCCAGGTTGAGCACGTTTGCTATGATCTGATCCATTTTCTATTTCCTTTCCAGCTAATCAACTGAAGATCCGGCGCAGTAAAACCCGGCGTAGTTGTTGGGCCGCTTCCACACGGGCCGGGGCAACGGTCACGTCCAGCATATGCGTGTACATCATCCCTGCGTCGTCAATCTCCACAACCAATTCACCTGGGGTGACGGAAATGGCGTGGGCGCTGAGAGCGGTAGCCAGTTCTGAATCGGTACCGGCGGGAATAGCGACGATGCCCGGATCGATTTCAATCCGCGGGCGGAGCACGATTCGTGCCACCTGGAAACCGCTCTGAATCAAATCCCAGAGCAGGTAGAGCAGGTAGCGAAACAGGGCCACACCGGCTCCCGGCAGGCGGCGCCAGGAGAACGGCCGGTGCCGCGGTTGGAGCAACCAGGCAATGCCCAGGGCCAGCAGGAAGCCGACCACCAGATTACTGGCGACCAGCGTGCCCGCCATCGCCAGGTAAATGTCACCTGTCATCGCCAGGTAAATAAGGAAAAGGACGAAAACCAGAGGAATCATCATTGTCCTCCCAGAACGGCGCCGATGTAGACAGCGGGTGTTTGCAACCAGCCGGCCGTCTCCTGCGCCAGTTGCACCAGCGGGCTCGCCCACAAACCGAGGAGCAGCACCAACCCGAGGAGGAGGGCCGGCGCCAGCAGCCGGTCACCCGCTTTCAGAGCCAGAGGTCCGGCCGGTTCCTGCCACCAGATCCGCTGGAACGCACGCATGGTGTAGATCAGAGTTAACAGCCCGCCGGCAGCGATGAGGGCCAGGATGACCCATCCCTGGACGGCAATGCCGCTGCGGAAGAGGAGCAACTTGCTCACAAAACCGTTGGTCGGTGGAATCCCGGCCAGGGCCAGGGCACCGGCAAAGAAGAGGGCGCCCGGCAGAGGAAAGGAACGTCCGGCTCCGGTAAGGGCACTGAAGGCGGCCGACTTTTCCTGGATCCGGCTGGCCATAGCGCCGGCCAGCATGAGCAACGCGGCTTTGATCAGGCTATGGTTTACGGTAAACACCAGGGCAGCGGCCAGGGCCAACGGCGTCCCCCAGCCGACGCCGATAAGGATGAAGCCAACCTGGGCCAGGGTGGAGTAGGCGAGCATCCGCTTCACGTTATGCGTGCCGACGGCCGAAAGGCCGCCCACGAGCACGCCCGCGCTGCCCAGGAGGAGCAGCACCCATTGGATCAGCTCGGCCTGTTGTACGAAGAGCAGGGTCGTCATTCGCAGAAAGCCGTATACACCCAGTTTGACCACCACCGAGGATAGCATGGCGCTGACGGCCGTGGGCGCTGCGGTATGAAAATCGGGCTGCCAGAAGTGGAAAGGAAAGACCGCGCTCTTGATCATGAAGGTTGCCAGCAAGAGGCCAATGGCAGCCGGCAATAACGGGGCAGAGGGATCGGCGCCGACGCGCGCGGCCAGGTCGGCCATATTCAAGGTGCCGTAGCTAACGTAAAGGCTGCCGATGGCCAGCAACATGAAGGCGGAAGCAAGCAGGCTGATATAAAAGTATTTATAGGCGGCCTCTACCCCGTAACGATCGTCGCCAATCGCGGTCAGGATCGTCCCGGAGATGACCAACAGCTCGGCAAAGACAAAGAGGTTGAAAAGATCGCCGGTCAGGAACGCGCCGCTGAGGCCGGTGGCCAGTAACAAAAAGAGAGAGTAGAAGCCGGGCGTGCGCACCACCCGGTCGCCGGCCCCGGCCGCGTACAGTAAGCCACTGAAGAGCACCAACTGGCTCATCAGGACCAGCATCGCCGCCAGCAGATCGGCAACGAGCACGATGCCAAAGGGGGGTAACCAGCCCCCAGAGGCAAAGGTCAGGGGCGCGCCGCGCTGCCAGACGCTGGTTAGCAACCAGCCACTGCTGGCCAGGGCGGTGCCCATGGTGGCCAGCGCCCAGCCCACCTGCAGCCGGCCATTCGGGCGAAGGAGCAGGGCGACCGCCGCGCCCGCCAGCGGGATCAAGATGGGAAGCAAAGGAAGGTGTTCGAACAGGATCTCCATTACTGCCTCAACTGGCTGACTTCATCCTGATCGCTGGTCTGATAACGATCAGAGATGACGTAGAGCAGGGCGAGGACGAAGGCAGTCCCCCCCATGCTGATCACGATGGCGGTCAGGATCAACGCCTGGGGCAAAGCGTCACTGCGGGGAGCAGGGTAGGCGCTGTAGGCAGCCGCAACGCCCTGGTAGGCCCCGGTGCTTAAGAGGAAGAGGTTAATGGCGCTGGCCAGAATCATCAGGCCCATGGCCGAACGGATAACGTTGCGGCGCAAGATCTGGAAAATGCCCAGGGCAAAGAGGGTGCCGACGGCTACGGCCGTGACGATGTCCATGATCAATGTTCCTCCACAATCTCTGTGCCGGCTACCGGCACCGGTGACGGCGGCTCGGTCACCGGTGTCATTTCGGCAGCAGGCGCCGCTTCCCGGCCGGGATGGCCGAGCACATTCAGGATATAGGCGGCGCTGCCCAGCACCGTCAGGGCGATGGCCACTTCAAAGAGGAAAGCGCGGCTCAGATAGAAACCGGGCGGAAGAGGCAGGTTCCAGTTCTTTCCCCAATCCACCGGAGCCAGGAAAACGCCATCGGGCAGGGCAGCAAGTACGCCGGTCACCAGAGCCAACAGCAAACCGCCGCTCAGCAGCAACCGGGGGCGCAGCCAGAAAAGCCGGGCCCGAATCTCCTCATAGCCAAAGACCACGTACCAGAAAGCGATGGCGAGGCTGACGAGCACCCCGGCGGTGAAGCCGTCACCCGGCCGGTCATGACCGTAGATCGTATGGACGGCAGCCAGCATCAGCGCCAGGGGCAAGGCCAGGTAGGCCAGCGCGCGTACGAAGGGCGAGGCCTGAAAACCGCCCAGGCCGTGGGTGGGCCAGCGCCAGGTGGAGGCCGGGAGCAGCGGTTGCTCCGTCCGGCGTACTGTGTGCCGGAGGAGGATATAGACTCCCAGACCGGCGGCGCCAAAGACGGCAATCTCCAATAACGTATCCAAGGCCCGGAAATCGACAATGATGGCACCGACGATATCCTGAGCACCGGTCAACGGTTTGGCATTCTCTTCGTAGAAAGGGGTGACCACGCTGCTGCGCGGGCGGGAAAGGAGGGCCACCAGCGTCAGCGCCCCCATGACCACGCCTCCGGCCAGGGCAACCAGGCCATCGCGGACGAGGCCGGCCCGGCTCTGGAGAAAGGTAAGGTCGGACGCCCGCCGCCGTTGCGCCCGGGGGAGACGGGTCAGGGCCAGCACCAGAATCACGAGCGCCAGCACGTCGACGATCACCTGGACCAGGGCGACATCAGGGGCCGGTTCCAGAGCCATCAGCAGCGCCACGCCCAACCCGGCCGCGCCGAAGGCGACGATCGCCGCAAAGTCCCGGCGCAACAGAACGGAAGCCAGCGTCGCCCCCACAGTAACAATTAGCGCCACCAGGCGGGCGATGCCCAGGACACCGGCTGCCGGCGCCACGGCGCGGGGCAGCTCGGGCGAGGACGCGTTCGGCGCCAGGTAAAAGGCCAGCAGCAAGAGTGGGATCCCGCTCAGAATAACAAGCAGGTAGAAACGCAGGCGTCCCTGCTGCAGCCGGGTGGCGATGGCGGCAGCCCGGTCCATTGCGGCAAGGAGTCCCCGGTAGCCGGTTTCCAGGCTCCAGTCCAGACGGGCCTGTTGCGCCCGCACCCTGGTGCGAAAGCGGAAGAGGAGCAACCCCAGGGAGACGGCTACGATGGAGAGGGAAAGAGGCACCGTGAGGCCGGTCCACAACGCCAATGATACTTTTACCTCCCCGCCAAAGGCCGTCCGGGCAGCGGCGGCGAAAAAGGTAGCGACGCCTTCCGGCTCCGGCAGGAGGCCGATGGCCAGAGAGAGCAACGCGGGGATTGCCGGGGCAAGCAACATTACCCGGGGTGCCTCCTGGATTTTGGTAGCCGTTGCCTGCTGATTGCCACGCCGGCCCAGGAAGACGTCGACCAGCAAGAGCCCGCTCTGGGCCAGCAGAAAAGAGCCGGCAAAGACGGTCGCTGCAGGCAAAATCCAGGCGACGGCGGCCGGCAGCGTCGGGTGAACGGCCGTCGCCAGCAACGTCTCCTTGGCCAAAAACCCAAAGAGAGGGGGCAAACCCGCCATGGAGAGGGCGGCGGGCACGACCAGGAGAAAGGTCAGGGGCAGCGCCCGCCGCAGCCCGCCGAGCCGGCGTAAATCGCGGGTACCGGCCTGCAGATCCACGATCCCCACCAACAGGAAGAGGGCACTCTTATAGAGGGCGTGGGCCACAACGCCAATCACCAGCGCCTTGAAGGCGATGGCCGTGTCCTGGCCGATGAGCAGGAGCAGGGCCCCAAGCTGGCTGACGGTAGAGTAGGCGAGGAGCGCTTTCAGATCATTCTGTTTCAGGCCAAGGTAAGCGCCGGTAACCATCGTCAGCAGACCAACCGTACCCAGGAGCCAGAACCAGAGTTCGGTCAGCCCCAGGGCAGGATTCAGGCGGGCCAGCAAGTAGATGCCGGCCTTAACCATCGTCGCCGAGTGCAGATAGGCACTGGCCGGGGTGGGCGCGCTCATTGCCCCGGGTAACCAGACATGAAATGGGAACTGGGCACTCTTGGTGAAGGCGCCCAGCGCCACCAAACCCAACATCAGCCCATACCAGGCGCTGGCCCGCAACTGCGGACCGGCTGCCAGGATCTGTTGCCACTGGCTGCCGCCGGCCACCTCTGCCACCAGCAACAGGCCGGCCAGCAGGGCAATGCCCCCACCACCGGTGAGCAGGAGGGCTTTAAAGGCACCACGCCGGGCGGAAGGGTAATCGGTTTTGTAGGCAACCAGCAGAAAGGAGAAGATGCTGGTCCCTTCCCAGAAGATAAAGAGGGTAATCAGATCACCGGCCAGAACCAGACCCAACATGGCGCTCATGAAGAAGAGCAGATAGGTGAAGAAGCGCCATACACCGGCCGGATCCGTGCGGAAGTAGTAGCCGCTGTAGAGCAATACCAGCGTACCGATCCCGGTAATGAGCAGGCCAAATAGGGCGCTGAGCGGATCGAGGTAGAGGGAGAGGGGGAAGGAAAGACCCGCTGCGCCTTCCGCAGGTAACCAGGCGATCTGCCAGACATAGACGGTACCCGCATTCAGCTCGGGCAGGTGTACCAGCAGCCAGAGGAAGGCAGCGAGGGGTGCCAGGGCCAGCAGGGCACCCTGCAGGGGTACGCCGAATCGCCTGGAGAAGCCGGCGAAGCGGCTCAGAAATGCCATCAACCCGGCTAAGAATAGGACCAGAAGGGGAAGGAAAAGCAGTTCACTATTCATCTTCATATCCCCGGAGGTTCTGCTCAGGCAGCAGGAGCCTCGATCGCCTCGGCCGGCTGTTCCCCTTGGTCCAGCTCTGCCACCGGCTCGACCAGACTGATCAAAGTCTGGCCAGGCTTCGGAATCGGCTGGTAGTCGGTGGTGTAGATGACCAGCTTATCTCGCTTGGTGATGAGAAAGAGGGGAATAGCCGTGTGGTTATAGCGCGTCTGGAAGTCTACGTAATCGAATTTCTCGGTAAGGGGAGTCGCTTTAATGACAGCCCCTTGCTGGAATTTCTCCATCAGGAAGGGAAAGGTCATCTTCTGGCCGAACAGGTAACGGCCGGTGAGATGTTGGGGCGCCAGTTCGCTCCGGGTCTCACCCCGTTCCTGTTTCAGAGGCAACTGGAATACGTCAGCACGGCTGAACACCTCGGGAAAGTGGATGGCAGCGAGAGAATTGACCTCGTCGTTGGACGTCAGCGCCAGCAGGCGACCGATTCCGGCTAAATCCAGATCTTCCAGCACCTCCTCCGAAAAAGCGTTGCCGTGATGAGTGCTCAACCCCTCCATCCGCCCCCGGACGATGTTATCCCAGTTGGTATCCAGCAGCAGCGCCTTGAAGCCGTGCTGCTGGATGGTGTCGGCAATGGCCCGGGCCAGGGGGTGGGCACCGACGATGAGCACGCCCTGGGGATCGGTCTCCGCCAGATCGAGCCAGCGGGCGACGATCCCGGCCGTGAGCCCATAGAAGGAAACCGTGCCCACGATGACGACGAAGGTCAGGGGGACCAATTGCTCCGCCCCGCTATGGCCGGCTTCCACCAGTTCAAAGGCGAAGATCGAGGCCACGGCTGCGGCCACGATCCCCCGCGGCGCCATCCAGGCCATAAAGAGACGCTCCTGCCAGCTCAGTTCCGAGCGCCAGGTGGAGAGGAAGATAGCCAGCGGGCGGGCAATCACGATCAGCACCGCCAGGAACACCAGACTCATCCAGCCCAGATTGAGAATGACAGCCGGCTCGACCCGAGCAGAGAGAAGAATGAAGAGGGTGCCAATGAGCAATACCTGCAGATTCTCCTTAAACTCGACGATGTGGCGCACCGAGACCAGTCGTTGGTTGGCCATAACCAGCCCCATCACGGTTACCGTCAGCAGGCCCGATTCAGGCTGCAATTCATTGGAAAGGGTAAAGGTGAAGACGATCAGCAGCAAGGCAACAGCATTCTGCAGATGATCGGGCACCAGGAAACGGCGCAGCAAGAAGATGAGGATCGCGGCGCCGGCAACCCCGATTCCCAGACCGATGATAATCGTGACCAACACGCCGGAGAAAACCGCACCGGGGGCCTGTCCGAACTCGCCCGCCAGAATCACTTCGAAGATGAGAACGGCGAGGACCGCGCCCACCGGGTCGATCAGGATGCCTTCCCACTTGAGGGCAGCCCCGACCTGCCCTTTGGGCTGGATCTGGCGTAGCAGGGGGCCGATCACGGTCGGGCCGGTAACCACGAGGATCGCTCCCGACAGTACCGACATGGCCCAATCCAATTGGATCAGATAGTGGGCGGCAACGGCCGTCACGATCCAGGTAGCCAGGGCGCCGACGGTAATCAGCCGGGAAATCACGCCGCCGACATGGGGCAGTTCCGCCAGGCGTAGCGTCAACCCCCCTTCAAAGAGGATGATGGCCACCGAAATAGAAACGATGGGGAAAAGCAATTCGCCAAACAATTCATCCGGATGGATCAGGCCCGTGATGGGGCCGGCAACAAACCCAGCCAAGAGAAGCAAGAGAATGGAAGGAAGGCGAAGCCGCCAGGCCAACCACTGCGCGCCTACCGCCAGAACCACAACACTCGCTAATCCGACTAACAGATGTTCGCTCATAGCTTACTCCTTATTTTGTCCGGCTCAGGTGCCGCTTAACGGTCCGGCCCGAGAATTGCCCTGACGATGCAGCCGCGCCTGGTGCCAGCCTTCCACCGGTTAGCCGTTGCTTGGCCTTTTTCCCCTCGCGCGTAGCGCGTGTTCCGTAGCGCGCGTAAAGAAAAAACCGGCACATCTCCGGGCTGCTGTGCCTGGAGCTTTGTGCCGGCTTACCCTACAGACAGTCTCCTACGGTTCCGGACCGCTTCCGCTGGAAGCGACGGCCGGTCGAGGCTACCGCCTACCCTGCATGCCGTGCGTTGCCCTCTATTTTCAGTTGGTACGGTTATCCACCAGAGGTGGGTCGATTGTCTTACGTACAATTACTATCCATAGATTGCACAGATGCCAACCCGCAAAGGCGATCTCTTACGCAATATTTACAGGTCCGGGCTTGCTCCCGGTCTCTAAAGGTTAAAGTCAGCGGCAGCGATCTCTTATGCCAATATCCGGCTGGGATCCGATCCGGCCAGCTTCGCGGCGAACAGCCGCGTTTACGCCAGTTCCAATTCCTTGAAGGCTTCCACCTGACCGCGAATGGCCCGTTCAGTCGGCAACCGCTCGATGGAGCTGGCGCCGAAGAAACCGGCAATGCCCGGCATCTGCGCCAGTGCCTTGCCCACGTTGGGCGGCTCGTCGAAGGGCCCGCCGTGGCAGATGACGAGAATGTCTTCCCGTACCCGGCGCCCGGCGCCGGCAATGGCCATCACCTTCTTGATCGCTTCGTCGAGGGTAAAGGCGACGCCGGCCCCAATCGAGCCGGAGGTGGTCAGGCCGACGTGGGCCACGAGTTGGTCGGCGCCGGCCTCGGCCATCGCCCTGGCCTGGTCCACATCAAAGACGTAGGGCGAGGTGAAGAGGTCCAGCTCGTGGGCGAGGCGGACCATCTCGATCTCCTTGTCGTAGCCCATGCCGGTGGCTTCCAGATTGGCGCGGAAGTCGCCGTCGATGAGACCAACGGTGGGGAAGTTCTGGACACCGGAGAAACCCATCTGCTTTAGCTGCTTCAGAAAGACCGGCATCAGGCGGAAGGGATCGGTACCGCAGACCCCGGCCAGGACCGGCGTGTCTTTTACAACCGGCAGCACTTCGGCGGCCATCTCGACGACAATGCCGTTGGCGTCACCGTAGGGCAGCAGCCCGGCCAGGGAGCCGCGGCCGGCCATGCGGTAACGGCCGGAGTTGTAGATAATGATCAGATCAGAACCACCGGCTTCGGCAAGCTTGGCCGAGATACCGGTGCCGGCGCCGCAGCCGACGATGGGCTTACCGGCATCTACCTGCGCCTGCAGGCGCTTCAAGATTTCTTTACGGGGGATTGCCATGACTTTTCCTCCTTACGCTTCCAGCATCCCTAACAGAGTGCTGGCTACTTTGTCCGCAAAGGCGGGGTCGTTGATGTTCTCTTCCATCTCGACGACGGTCACATCGGGGTCGACGTTCTCTTTGATCGCCTGGAAGCAGGCCCGGTCCGCTTCCGGATCCCAGAAACGGCCGCCTTCACTGTCCAGCATAGAAACGCCACCCAGGGGCAAGAGAATGACCACCGGCGCAGTGGAGAGATTGGCGGCCGCGGCGATCATCTCGCCCATCTGCCGGTTCTCTTCCACATTGGTCCGCAGCAGGGTCACGTTGGGGTTCCACTGGTAGAGGTTGCGATCGCGGTACTTGTCCGGCACCGTCTCGATCCCGCCGAAGTTGGCCATATCGACACAGCCGGGCACGATCACGGCCGGGATACCCGCCAGGGAAGCGGCCCTGCCCCGATCGGGGCCGGCGCTGAAGATGCCGCCACAGACGTGATCCGCCAGCTCTGTGGTCGTTATATCCATCGAACCGACGATGTAACCGTCTTCGATGAGACTCTCCATCGTCCGCCCGCCGGCGCCGGTGGCGTGGAAGACTAGCACTTCGTACCCTTCTCCTTCCATCATCTGGCGGGCGCGGTTCACCGCTTCGGTGGTATTGCCGAACATCGAGGCGGTAATCAGCGGTTTCGTCTCAATTTCGGGCTTCTCCATCTTGACCATGCCGGCAACCGCCCCGGCCGCGTTGGCGTAGATGGTACTGCTGATGCTGTTGATGCCGGCTACGTCGACAATGGAAGGCATAAAGGTAACGTCTTTGGTGCCGGCGTAGGCGCTGACGTCGCCACCGGCAACGGTGGAAACCATTACCTTGGGCACGCCGACGGGTAGGGCGCGCATCGCGGCCGTGGCCAGGGAAGTGCCTCCGCTCCCACCCATGCCGATGATCCCGTCCAGCCGGCCCTCTTCGTAGAGCCGTGCCACGATAGCGGTCAGGCCGCGGGCCATGGCCTCCATCGCTTCGTCTTTGTGATCGCCGCTGCTGAGATAAGCCAGGTCGGCTCCGGCGGCCTCGGCCACTTCTTCCCGGCTGACATCGGGAGTAAAGGCGGGGCGTCCCATCACCCCAAAATCGACGACCAGCGTCTCTAAGCCTTCGCCTGCGATCAGCTCCTTAACAAACGCGAACTCCTCTGCCTTCGTATCCAGTGTGCCTACAATCACAACGGTTTTTGCCATGTGTGTCCTCCTCTGACTGGTAACGTGTAGAGGTTGCGTCCCACCTCCCTCTCTAGTATACCCGAAATTGGCTCCTGGTGGCAGCGAGCCGAGGAGAGAGCGAATAAATTCGCCACTACAAACGAGGCCCTTTCGTAGTAGTGAAGCTATTCGCCGGCATCCGGCGTAGAGGACGATAGGCTGGCCAGAGCATCAAATTCCCTCAGGAGTGCCGCAGCCGTCTCCCACAAATCCAGCGCCCGGCCCCGTT
>Ga0207752_1000331_pt1 | contig 22528 bp, 20 predicted proteins | sample Pon2CUnioCityCA_6_FD_187272 | JGI IMG/M metagenome (GOLD analysis project Ga0207752, IMG submission 187272) | Marine sediment microbial community from Union City, CA, USA - Pond 2C Sediment 2 (SPAdes) | ecosystem: Environmental > Aquatic > Marine > Intertidal zone > Salt pond sediment ...
CAGATCCCATAGCAAGATTATTCATACTGCCATGACTGGCAGCGGGAATTTTACCGGGTAAGGCTTGTGCAAGTGCCCCCATGACAACATCAACAATACGGGTGCTGGTCTCTACATTCCCCGCAGCAACAGCCGCCGGTCTTTTTGCATTTAACAGGCAGCCTTCAGGTGCTGTAATTGATATCGGCCTGAAACTGCCTGCACATGCCGGGGTTTGCTTTGGCATTAAACAACGAAAGACGTAATACACTGCTGCCGCGGCAACAGATAATGGACAATTAATGTTGCCCTCTGTTTGCGCTGTCGTACCATTAAAATCAACACTGACATTATGCTCACTTATTTTAATAGAGGCATTGATAACTAAATCAACATTACCTAAACCATCATCATCCATCATATCGGAAAAGGTATATTCGCCGTCTGGAATGTCATTGATCACGCTTCTTGCAAGACGTTCACCATAATCGTTCAGTTCAGATAACGCGGTTAAAAATTCTGATTGACCAAGTGAGTGGATTAAAGACAGTAAACGTTCAACACCAGCGTGGTTGGCACTCATTTGAGCTGAAAAATCCCCCTTACCCGCATGGCCGCTTCGAACCGAGCTTAATATTTTCTCCATGAATGTATCATTAAGCTTACCCTGCATAATTAAGTGAGTAGGTGGAATGACTAATCCCTCCTCTTCCAGGCTTTTTGATAACGGCATTGAGCCCGGTGACTCGGCACCAATATCTGCATGATGCGCACGGTTGGCAATAAACGCGAGTAATGTTCCCTCGAAGAAAACCGGGGCTACCAGGGTAATATCAGGTAAATGCGTGCCGCCCAGGAAAGGGTCATTAACGATAACCATGTCACCTTCATGCCAATCGAGCTGACTGACAATACTTTGCATGGCATAAGCCATGCTGCCCAGGTGGACAGGGATATGGGCTGCCTGCGCACATAATTCACCCTCGGCATTGAACACGGCGCAGGAAAAATCGAGGCGATCACGAATATTGGGCGAAAAAGCGGCACGCTGTAGGACCGCCCCCATTTCATCACAAACGGCATCAAGTCGGCTGGTAAATAAGCTAAGTTCTATATTATTCAATGTGTTATATCGTGTTTGGGTTTAATGAACTTAATTCTTTATGGACATTTTTCAGAAGATATATAGTAACATTAGCTTAAAAGAACACTGGAATAATTACTATTCCACTTTAGATAGTGTCTAAAGTATAATACTGTAGTAAACTACTCAGTAATTAATAATATTATACCTTTTTAAATAATAATCAGGGGAACATTACCATGAATCCATTAACGTCCGTTAAGGGCACAATCATCACTGGCTTTATATTAGCTGCAATTATCGTTTTCGCAGGTGGCATGTCCGGTTTTAGCATTCTTAATATTGAAGTTTGGCTTCACGTATTAGCGGGTATTACCTGGATTGGTTTACTTTACTACTTCAACTTTGTGCAGGTTCCTGGTGTTGGCGCCGCTTTAGCTGATGCAGATAACGGTGGTCCTGGCCCAGCAGCTATCAACAAATACGTAGCTCCACGTGCTTTACTATGGTTCCGTTGGGGTGCGGTTGTGACTTGGGTAACTGGTGTTGGTGCATTAGAAGGCTTAGGTGGCGCAATGGGTGCCTTTACTTTCTCTGCCGGCATGGAAGTTATCGGTCTTGGCGCATGGTTAGGTACCATCATGTTGTTTAACGTTTGGGTTCTTATCTGGCCAAACCAGCAAAAAATTCTCGGCATGAAAGAAGCTTCAGCTGAAGAAATTGCAAAAGCAAAATTTGTTGCCTTAATGGCGTCACGTACAAATACTGTACTGTCTATTCCAATGTTATTGTGCATGATTGGTTTTGGACACGGATTAACTTTCTAAAACTAGAAAGATTTTCCTAAAAACCCAGTCTCTGTCCTGATACGGAATGGAGGCTGGGTTTTTTTATTCTCCTAAATTGGCTAAAAATACAGCGAATATTTGCTGTATTGCTCGTCAAGGTCTAAAATTAGCTTTTTCGTAGGCGGTCCGTCTTCAACAACGGACTGCCTTTTTATTTTTGGCGACTGAATACTTATTTAAAATGGAATTCGTAAGAACATGAGCGACACATTAATGCACAACTATGCCCCTCTACCTGTCAGCTTTGAAAAAGGTGACGGCGCACAGCTGTGGGACACTGAAGGTAAAACTTATCTTGACGCCCTGGGGGGAATTGCAGTGTGTGGGCTTGGCCATGCTCACCCGACAGTCACCCAGGCAATTTGTGAGCAAGCTGGTAGCCTGGTTCATACCTCGAATCTCTATGGCATCCAGAACCAACAAATGCTGGCCGATAAACTGACTGGCTTATCGGGAATGGATAACGTGTTCTTTAGTAATTCAGGCGCAGAAGCTAACGAAGCAGCCATTAAACTTGCACGGCTTTACGGTCACTCTAAAAACATAGACCAACCTGCCATTATCGTAATGGAAGGCAGCTTCCATGGCCGGACCATGGCGACCCTGACAGCAACCGGTAACCGGAAAATTCAGGCAGGCTTTGAACCCCTGGTGCAAGGTTTTGTCCGCGCCCCCTACAATGATGTAGAAGCAATTAAAAATATTGCTAAAAACAATCCGAATGTCGTGGCTGTTCTGGTTGAACCCATTACAGGCGAAGGCGGAATTAATATTCCTGCCGATGATTACCTCAATCAAATTCGTGATATTTGCGATGAAAATAACTGGTTAATGATGCTGGATGAAATTCAAACCGGTATTTGTCGAACAGGTAAATGGTTTGCTCATCAACATAACAATATTACTCCTGACGTAATGACACTTGCGAAAGCACTGGGTAACGGTGTACCTATTGGTGCATGCCTGGCAAAAGGTGAAGCAGCAAAATTATTTCAACCGGGTCATCACGGTTCAACTTATGGTGGTAACCCATTAGTGACATCTGCTGCACTCGCCGTTATTGATACCTGCGAAAAAGAAAAGCTGGCAGAACGGGCAACTGCTCTTGGCGAAAAAATCCTCAATGGCTTTAATGATCAGCTCAAAGAGCTTGATGAGGTGATTGATATTCGGGGCAAAGGTTTAATGATCGGTATACAGCTGGACAGGCCTTGTGCTGAACTGGTTAAAGCTGGTCTTGATGCAGGTATTTTAATTAACGTTACCGCAGGTGATGTCGTACGTTTATTACCACCTCTTATTATTTCAGACGAACAAGCTGACAAGATTGTTTCAACCGTTAGCGATCTGATTCGTTCTTTTATTTCTTAATTTTACTTCAGTAATTTAATTTTTCAGGTAGAGCATAATGACTCAACATTTTCTGACCCTTATGGATCTCGACAAAGCGACATTAAAAACGCTTATCAACCGGGCCATTGAACTCAAAGCAATGCGAAACTCTGGTGAGATCTATGAACCACTTAAGAATCGTGTTTTAGGAATGATCTTTGACAAATCATCAACGCGTACCCGTGTTTCATTTGAAACCGGTATGGTTCAGTTTGGTGGTCATGCTATTTTTCTTTCGCCACGCGATACCCAGTTTGGTCGTGGTGAACCGGTTGAAGACAGCGCACGTGTTTTATCACGCATGGTTGATGCCATTATGGTCAGAACATTTGATCATGAGATGCTGGAAACATTTGCCGAGTATTCTAACGTACCAGTTATTAATGCACTAACTGATATGTATCATCCCTGCCAGTTACTGGCTGATATGCAAACCTATTATGAACACCGTGGTGATATCGCAGGCAAAACCGTAACCTATATTGGTGACGGTAATAACATGTGCCACTCTTATATGAACGCGGCACGCCAATACGGTTTCACTTTAAATGTTGCTGTACCTGAAGGCTATGATCCTGATCCTGCTCTTCTTGAAGAAACAAAAAATTGTGTAAATATTTTCCGCAAACCTGAAGATGCAATGAAGGGTGCACACATGGTAACGACCGATGTCTGGGCAAGTATGGGCCAGGAAGAAGAACAAGCTATTCGGGAAAAGGCTTTTGCCGGTTACCAGGTGAATGACAAGTTAATGGCACTTGCAGATAAAGAAGCGATCTTTATGCACTGCTTACCGGCGCACCGTGAAGAAGAAGTCAGTGCCACTGTTATTGATGGCCCTCAAAGTGTTGTTTGGGACCAGGCAGAAAATCGATTACATGCACAAAAAGCATTGCTCGAACTACTGATGACAAAAAAATAAGCTGTTCTATAATTTAGATAGTTAAACATTAAGGCAATTCTTTAATCATGTTAAAACGTTTTATTTTAGTTCTCGTTCACATTTCAATTTTATCTTTTTCAGCACAAGCAGCTGAGCTTGAAGATGGGTTTAAGGCTTTTAAAGCAGGAAGTTATGAAAAAGCTTTACGTCTTTGGCTACCCATTGCAGAAAAAGATAATGCGGATGCGCAATACAATATCGGCATTTTATATATGAAAGGCCTGGGCGTTGAGAAAAATGAAAAGACCGCATTCATCTGGTACAAACGTTCAGCGGCCAATGGCAATACCGATGCAATGTATAACCTGGGTACCATGTATAACCAGGGGCGAGTTGTCGTTCGCAGCACTAAAGATGCGGTTAAATGGTGGAAAGAATCGGCTGAACGGGGAAATGCATCCGGCCAATTTAATTTAGGTGTTGTTTATGCCTATGGTCGAAGAGTAAAACAAAACACAGAAGAAGCTTTGAAGTGGTGGAAAAAATCTGCAAAGCAAGGTAACAAGGATGCACGAGCTGCGTTGTACCAGGTTTATAGCGAAGGCTTATTTGATATCCCAGCCAATCCAAAAGAAGCTAAACGCTGGAAATAAAAAAGATAAAAAAATGCCCCTTAAAAAAGGGGCATTAAAATTAATTCAATTAGTTTCAATCAAATTAACGCGACATCATGTCGCTTTTTATTTTTCACCTAACAAATTACATATATATTTTTAGAAGTTCAAAATCATGGGTAACAATCCTTGTTACCGTTATCTTCCCTGTGTTCTGTACAATTCGCTTAGAATTTTAAGATATAACCAACAGAAAGTTGTGACGTATCTACAGATGTAGTCGTAGCTTTCTCTTCAAGAGTGTTATACATCGCGTATACAGTAGCTTTCTTGCCTAACTTGTGGTCAATACCGAAAGAAGTATTAGTGCTTTCTTTAGCAGGTGAGGCACCGTCTTCAACTGTGATATGTTGGAATTTCAGCTTGTTGTTACCCATTTTCATAGCGAAGCTCAGACCTAACCAGTCTTCTTTATCAGCAGCTGTACCTGGTTTTTCTACACCAGACTGTGAAAGTAAACCGAATTGCATAGAACCCATTTTATAAGTCGCAACAAAACGAGTTAAAGAATCTTCAGCAGCACCACCAGTGCTGTCATAAGAATCATTAGCAACAGCTAAGTATAATGGACCATCTTTGTATGAAACAGCGATTGAAGTTGTATCTGAGATACCATTACCACTAGTTACACCATCACCTTCACCTGGAACTAATTGAACGTTTACTGCTAACTTGTCAAATTTACCCAGGTAAGTGATTGAGCTGTCGTTACGGTTCTCACCATCTTGGTCACCAGTAAACTTAATATCACCAACTGTGTCACCGAACAGGTCAAATTTACCTTGAGCCATTTTTAAAGGAGAGTCATGACGACCGATACGTACTTCACCGAAGCCACCTTTTAAACCAAGATACTGGTTACGACGCGAAATACCTGAATCATTTGCAGGTTCATCAGCAATATCAAGACCCATTTCATACTTATATGTACCTGTTAAACCACCATCTAAAGGAATCGCACCTTTAAAACCTAAACGTGAATCAATACTTTTCACTTGCCAGTTATCATTTGCAGTATTAAGCGCATCATCATTTGATTGAACAGCTACGTGTACTTTTCCGTATACTTCTAATTTTTTATCCGCAACATCTACTGCGTGAGCAGAAACCATTGGAAGAGCTAAACCCGCAGCAACGGCAACGGCAACTAATTTTTTGTTCATGAGTAATCCCCAAGTTTTAATTAAAATTTAGACAAATCATGTTTGTCTTTGAACGGGGAGTATCATGAAGCTCGAATATGACAGTCGGATGACGGCAATATGACAAAAAGATGAAACTGGCTAACAGGGAAAAAGTAATTAATTTTAATTTCTAAATGAGTATTGTTCTCATTTGGGAATAAAAGCTGTATTATACCTATTATATATGAAACCCATTCTTGAACTAAAAAATATTGAATGCCAGCATCGTGGACAAACCGTTGTCCAGGAGATGTCGTGTCATATCAATAAAGGGGATTTGCATTGCTTGCTTGGCCCAAGTGGCTGCGGCAAGACAACCGCTTTGCGTGCGATCGCAGGCTTTCAACCCTTATCCCAGGGTGAAATTTTCTTAAATAACGAACGCATCTCCTACCCCGGCTATACCAAGGCGCCTGAAAAACGTCATATTGGAATGGTGTTTCAGGATTATGCCCTTTTTCCTCACATGAATGTGAACCAGAATATTGCTTTTGGTCTGCGCAATAAAACGGAGCGGGAAAAACAGGTTTCTGTCGATCAAATACTCGAGGTAGTCGGCTTGTCAGGATACGGCGAGCGCTATATTCATGAGCTCTCGGGTGGGCAACAGCAACGTGTCGCTTTGGCGCGGGCACTGGCACCTGAACCTGAACTGGTTTTACTGGATGAGCCTTTTTCAAATCTTGATATTGAAATGCGCGAACGCCTCAGTCGTGATGTCCGCGATATTTTAAAATCTCGAAATGCCACCGGTATTTTGGTCACCCATGATCAACATGAAGCTTTTTCCTTTGGTGACATGATTGCGGTGATGAACAGTGGCAAAATTTTACAACGTGATACGGCTTATAACCTTTACCACTCACCTTCAAACCGCTTCGTCGCTGATTTTATTGGCCAGGGCGTCTTTATCAAGGGCACCATGTCCTCGCATGACACTGTAGAAACGGATCTCGGCACAATAAAAGGGGATCGGGCTTATGAGTGGTCAGAGGGTACCGCGGTCGAATTACTGCTACGTCCCGATGATATTATCTCTAATGAGAATGGGAATTTAGAAGGGACAATAATTCAAAAAGCGTTTAAAGGTGCTGAAATTCTTTACACTTTAAAATTACCCCAGGATACGGAAGTATTATCACTCTTCCCTTCTCACCATAACCATGAGATTGGGGAAAAAGTAAAACTCAGTTTAGAACTTGATCACATGGTTGCCTTCCGCCAGGGATGAAAACTTGAGCATTTTTCAAAAAAGTGTATAAATGTCACAGTTAAATCTAATAACAAATATATAAGGTAGTTTTTCGTGAAAACACGTTTTTTTATTATTTCCTGTTTACTTCTGTCTTCTTTTTCATTTTCGGCCCAGGCGAAAACACAATATGTTAGTGATCATCTTGTCATCACTGTTCGCACCGGCCAGGGTGCACAGTACCAGATAATTAAAACACTGGAGACAGGTACCCATGTTGAAGTACTGGAAACAACGGAGACAGGATATACCCGTGTGAAAACACCTGATGGGGTTGAAGGCTGGGTCCGTAGTCAATATCTTGCCGATGAGCCCGTGGCAAAAGAAAAACTTGAGCGCGCCCTGTCTCAACTTGCCAAAACTCGGGACGCACTTAAAAAGATTAAAGATAGCTATGCTAACCTGAGCAAAGAGCACAAAGAACTTTCTCAGAACCAGTCAACACTTAGCACTGATAAAAAACAACTTGATTCTGAGTTAGCTCGTTTAAGAGAAGTTGCCAAAAAACCCATTATTCTTGATAAGCAAAACCGCGAGCTACAACAAAAAAATGTCACCCTGGAAAAAGATTTACAACGCTTGAACCAGGAGAACCATTCATTAAAAGATCGTTCTCAGCGTGAGTGGTTTATTGCTGGCGCCCTGGTTTTATTTGGCGGAATTGTTCTTGGATTAATTGTTCCAAAATTACGACGCCGTAAAACCAGTTCCTGGTAATCTTCTAGCGGTTATAACCTGATTTACCCTTTATTCCGGCGCAAACTCTTGCGCCGGTCTTGTATTTCCACCTTAAAACTTGCTTGCGCATGCTTTTGCATGGGATCATACTAACGTTAATAAATTTACACTCACTCAAGTAGTTTGAACTGATTTGGTCAGCAGCATGGGCAAACAAAAGAATACACAAGACATCGACTTTGTACGTTCCTTCAGAAATTCTTCTGGCTATATCAATGCCTTTAGAGGACGTACCTTTGTGATCGCTTTTGGTGGTGAAATGCTCACAGATGAACAATTCGCACCACTGGTTCATGACATTGCATTGTTAAACAGCCTGGGTATTAAACTTGTGCTGGTTCACGGTGCTCGCCCTCAAATTGAATCACGCTTAAAAGAACGTAACTTCGCCAGTGAATATTCCGAAGATATTCGTATTACGGATGACAATGCCCTCACCTGCGTAAAAGAAGCCAGCAGCAGTGTAAGAGCAGATATTGAAGCGCTATTATCCATGGGGATCAGTAATAGTCCGGGAAGCAATGTCCGTATTAGCGTCGTTTCCGGTAATTTTGTTACCGCACAACCCTATGGTGTACGCGATGGTGTCGACTATATGCACACCGGTGAAGTCAGGAAAATAGATCACTGCGCCATTAACAATGCTTTAGAAAAAAATTCTATAGTGCTGCTCTCCCCTATTGGTTATTCATCAACAGGCGAAATTTTTAATCTCAGTGTTGAAGATGTGGCGACCCAGGCTGCCATTGAATTAAAAGCCAGTAAACTCATTTACCTTGTGGGCACAAAAGGTGTTACCAATAAACGCGGCACCCTCATCCGGGAACTCACTCTGGATGAAGCAAAAGATTTACTTGAAGCAAACACAAAGTTAAAAGCCCCGGTTCAACGTTGCCTCTCAAGTGCAATAAAAGCCTGTCAAAATGATATTGAACGCACACATATTATTAACCGCGATATTGAAGGTGCATTATTACTTGAACTGTTTACCCGAGATGGTTGTGGTACCTTAATTACCTCTGAAAGTTTTGAAGATATACGCCCCGCAAGCATTGATGATCTTGCCGGTCTAATCGAGCTCATTACACCATTGGAAAATGAAGATATACTGGTCAGGCGTTCACGTGAAAAGCTGGAAATGGAAATTGAACATTTCACCGTGGTTGAGCGTGATGGCATGATTATCGCCTGCGCTGCACTTTATCCTTACTTACAAGACAAGGTAGCAGAACTTGCCTGCCTCGCGGTACACCCGGATTACCAGGACAATGGCCGCGGTGACCAGTTATTAAAATATATTGAACGCCAAACCCGTCAACTCGGAGTTAAACAACTATTTGTATTAACCACCCGAACGGCGCACTGGTTTCGTGAACGTAATTTTGCTGCAACCGATATTAAAAAGTTACCTGTTAAACGTAAGTCACTTTACAATTATCAACGTAACTCAAAAATGTTTGCAAAAAAAATTCAGCCTTAAGGAATTTAATTCAGGTTGTATTAATGGCAGCAACATCAAAAAACAATAATAAAAAACAAGTATCACCTACCCGCCCTTTTCTAAAATGGGCGGGTAACAAATACCGCATTATTGACCGCGTAAAAAAAGCCCTTCCCGAAGGTAAATGTTTAATCGAACCTTTTGCCGGTTCAGCCGCTGTTTTTCTTAACACCGATTATGAACGCTATATTATTAATGATAATAATCCGGACCTGATCAATTTATACAATTTACTAAAAAATGAAGGCATGACATTTATAAAAAAATGTCGCCACTACTTTTCTGGTAAATACAATAATGAAGAGCAGTACTATAAATTACGAAAACAATTTAATGAAACAAGTGATCAGCACAAACGTGCCGTTTTATTTGTTTACCTGAATCGACACGGCTATAACGGTCTGTGCCGTTATAATTTAAAAGGCGGCTATAACGTTCCTTTTGGTCGCTACAAAGCGCCCTACTTTCCTGAAAAAGAAATGCTGGTTTTTCATGAAAAAGCTCAAAATGCAGAGTTCGTATTATCGAGTTTTGAGGAAGTGATCCAGTCAGCCAAAAAAGGCGATGTTATTTACTGCGATCCACCTTATGTTCCCTTATCAAGCTCGGCAAACTTTACCAGTTACAGTACCGGTAGCTTTAATATTGATAAACAACAGCAGCTCGCTGACCTGGCAAAACAAACATCTTCCAGGGGCATACCGATATTAATTTCCAATCACAATACCGCCTTCACAAGAAAGGCATACAATAAAGCCAACAAAATAACCAAGTTTCATGTGCAACGCTTTATAAGTTGTAATGGAAAAAAACGGGGAACGGCAGGCGAATTACTTGCTTTATTTAATGAATGCTAGCAGCCATTAAGCTATCTTCAGCATGGTTCATTCTCTATGCAGCATAAACATCGTAAAAAAAATAGAGTGTAATACTGAACCCAGCAAAAATCACAAAATATCTTACATACATTTCCGATATTTTCCGGGATAAACGAGCAGCAATATATCCACCTGCTAAAGTGCCAACAAACACAATGCACCCTTCAAGCCATGCAATTTCACCGTTGTAAATAAACAATGCGATAGCCGCTAATGATACACACGCCGAAGTCAATAACTTGAGCCCGTTCATTGCATTGATATTTTTATGACCAGCCAAGGCTAAATAACTCAACATAATAATACCGAGTCCGGCATTAAAAAAGCCTCCATAAATACACACCCCCAGCAGCAATATGAACAACAGTAAACTACCAATAGAAGCCCCATGCCGGTAGAGTGAAGACAGTTTCTTCAAGCGTTCATTTAACTCCGCCCCGATGACAAAAAGGATTGTCGCAAACAAAAGCAGCCATGGGATTGCATCACGAAATAGTTGGGCTGGTGTTTGCAGTAAGAGCCATGCACCCACCATACCGCCAATAAGACTGATTAGAATATATTTAGCAAGCTCACTCTTATGTGCTTGCAATTCCATTCGAAAAGCATAAGCACCACTTATATAGCCGGAGCATGAAGCAAAAGTATTTGTAGCGTTTGCACTGATTGGTGGAACACCAGCAAATAATAATGCAGGGAAAGTAATAAAAGTACCACCACCCGCTATTGAATTAAGCATGCCACCAAATAATCCAGCAATAAAGAGTAGTAGTAAATCTGGCTCCATCATAAAGCCAATATAATTTTAAATCGCATCAATACTACAATAACCATATTCAAATTCTGTTTATTCTTAGAGTCCATTAAAATCGTTTACTGACCTTAACCTTTGCTTAGCAGGATTTATATTTCTAATAATTCAAAGATCGTATTTATGCTCCCAGATATTTCCAGCACTCACATCCCTGGAATGATTAAGCAGTTCCGTAATCTCTTTTAAAGATAGATTAGACATAATTTCATGGAGTTCAGTGCGGGTGAGACCATGTTTATTTATCAGCTCATGGATGTGTTCCTTATCATCCACTTCATCATGGCCCTGAATTATAAAGGTATTTTCTGCAATACTTAGCGGGGCTTCAGGATTTGTGGGGCTTGGGTTATTAAGCAGCTGATACTGTTTATTTACATGCTCATCCTCAGCCTCGGAAAGAAATTCACGATAAAGGCTCCATGAATCTGCTGCATTAAGATGCACGTGCCTAATCCATGCTGAAAGAAAACCACTAGCATTATCAAATAACATTTTGCGTTGAATATAGATTTCTTCGAGCTGAGGAGAATGAGCCTCGATAGCTGACTGTATTTTTTCTGTTATTTCAATTGTTTCAACTAAAAACTCTTCGACCTGGGCAAGCCTCTTACGATATTCTTCAACGGTCATTTTTACTTGTTTGTTCATTTCAGCACCCAGTTATTATTCTTGTATCCAGTCCTTAGCAGTATCAATATCTTTAAAAATTTCAACATTATTTGGAAAATTAGATTCCATCATAATTTCACATATCCGTGACTTACCGTAATCCACGGCATCATTTACAACCAGCGCAGCTTTACTGTGGCCTTCTTTTCCCCAGTTCTTACCTACAAAATCATTTGAAATGAAATATCTCTTCTGCATTCACGTTTGAAAAATCAGCATCAAAAAGATTCCAGAAGACATTCATATTTGAATCAAAATCTAGCGAGGTATATATTTTCTGCAGGTATTGACTAAGCTCGGCAATATCAATAACACCTTTGACCGTATGCCACCTTATGTTGTTTTCTATGTTGGTTGATATTTCCACGATGAAAACCTTTAAATTGTAAGCAAGGATGAGCCTGTATTAATTACCAGCTCTGACCAGGCCTCCCATACCTGCATTTTCAAATGTTTCATTAAGATACTTTCTTATTCCGGCAGCATCTTCAAGCAGTAATACTTCACTGAGTATTTGCCGTGCACGTTCGCGAGTCACATTACGTACAACCCATTTAACCCTGGGCAAACTCGACACACTCATGCTCAAGCTATCAATGCCCATGGCAAGTAGCAGTAATGCGGCTACCGGGTCACCGGCCATTTCACCACAGACACTCACCGGGATGTCATGTGCACCGGCACTTTCAACGACCTGTAATATGGCGCGGATTACCGCGGGATGTAATGAATCATAAAGCGAGGCAACACGGGCATTATTACGATCTACCGCAAGCAAGTACTGCGTAAGATCGTTTGTGCCGATAGAAAGAAAATCGACCCGGCGTGCCAGGTTACCTGCCTGGTAAACAGCAGATGGAACTTCGATCATGACACCGATTTTTGGCATCACCACGTCTTCGCCTTCTTCGAGTAATTCACCGTAAACCTGGTGGATCAGACCGAGTGAATCATTTAGCTCACCCACATCACTGATCATCGGCAGTAATATGTTTAAATTATTAAGACCAATGCTTGCGCGCATCATGGCCCGTACCTGTACCAGGAATATTTCAGGATGATCCAGTGTAATACGAATACCGCGCCAACCTAGAAACGGGTTGTCTTCTTCAATCGGGAAATACGGTAATGCTTTATCACCACCGACATCAAGAGTACGTAACGTCACCGGGCGCGGATGAAAACTTTCTAATACCTGGCGATAGATACTCCGTTGTTCTTCTTCACTGGGAAATTTTTGCCGTGACATAAAAGGAAATTCAGTACGGTAAAGCCCGATCCCTTCTGCACCACTTTGTAGGCTTGGTGTGATATCCGAGAGTAAACCGGAGTTTGCCAGCAAGGATATTTTTATGCCGTCTTCTGTTTGTGCCGGAAGATCACGTAATGCAGTAAGTTCATCCGATAAACTTTCTTCTTGCCTGAGTAATTCTTTAAATTCCTCCTGAACTTTTTCTGATGGTGAAATAAAGATTCGACCGCTATAGCCATCAGCGATCACCAGGCGTCCATCAACTTTACCTACCGGTAAATCCGTTGCCCCCATAACAGCTGAAATACCCATGGCACGCGCAAGGATCGCAACATGTGATGTTCTTGAACCACGCACTGAAATAACACCAGCTAATTTTTCAGCGGGCACTTCCGCCAACATGGATGCTGAAATTTCGTCACCCACCAGTATCGCGTTTTCAGGAAATTCGATTTGATCTTGTGACTCTTCCTGTAGATGCATCAGGATACGACGACCCAGGTCTCGCACATCATCTGCACGTTCACGTAAGTAACTGTCTTCCATTTCCCGGAATACTTTTTCATGTTCCTGGATAGTGTCGCGTAATGCACCCGGCGCCCAGTTTCCTTCTCGTATCCTGTCACGGGTAATACCTGACATTGCCTGGCTGTTTAACATTAACAGGTAAACATCAAATAAGGCGCGATCTTCTTCCGGTAAAACACTTTTTAAACGCTGAGAAAGTTTTTTTATATCTTCTACAACCGCTTCAACAGCGGCATCAAATACTTTAACTTCATTTTCAACATCATCAACAAAACGATCAGGGATGGCATCAATATCTGCCGGGGGATAGATCACTAACGCGGTACCAATCGCAACACCGGGGGCACCGGGTAAACCATGAATCGGTTTTGATTCCTGCTCTGGTTGAGTTTTATCTGTTGCCTGTTTAAGACCAGTAATTCCTCCACTGGCTTCAGCATGGACAATAGCCGCGGCAAGTTGTGCTGCAACAGTAATTAAAAAGGTTTCATCGTCATCGCTAAATTTTTGTATCTTGGTACTTTGAATAACAAGCACACCGAGTATCTTACGATGCTGAATAATCGGCACACCTAAAAAACCATGAAAGGCTTCTTCACTTGCTTCAGGGAAATGTTTGTAACGCGGATTCTGGGAGGCATCAGCAAGATTAATGGGCTCTGCCCGTTTTGCCACCAGGCTGACTAAACCTTTATCATGGCCTAATCGCACTTTACCGATGGCATCAGGATTTAAACCATCCGTTGCCATCAGGACGTATTCATTATCCAGCTCGTTACTTAAAAATACCGAGCAGACTTCAACTTTCATTTCGCTTTTTACCCGGCGCACAATAACGTTCAGTGCTTGCTCAAGGTTTTGAGCAAAATTTACTTCCTGAACAATGCGTCGCAAAATATCAAGCATAAGTCATCATCACATATCGTTATAATTTTAGTCGTGTTAATGAATACACGTATTCATTAAGGTTACAGCAAGACAAAAGGTGAATGCCCACTTCAAACGTTTACCGGATTAATGGCAATAATTCGTTTAATGCTTTGGTATAAACACTGCGTTTAAATGAAATAACTGAACGCGGTGGAACCAGCTGATCAACCCAGCGCCATTGATCAAATTCCGGTTTTTCGCATTTATCCAGGCAGACATCGGATTCATCACCGGTAAAACTGAGTAAAAACCAGCGTTGTTTCTGCCCAATACAACAGGGTGTTTGATGACGCCGAATAAGATGTTCCGGAATGTTGTATCGTAACCAGTCCTGTGTACAACCAATTAATTCAACCGAATCTTTAGTTACGCCTACTTCTTCCTGTAATTCACGGTAGACCGCCTGCTCTGCCGATTCAGACTCCCGAATACCACCCTGGGGAAATTGCCAGGCATCTTCACCGATTCTTTTTGCCCAAAATAGGCCACCTTCTGTATTTACTAATATAATACCAACGTTGGCCCTGTATCCTTCCGTATCAATCACTTAACAACTCTCTTTATTTGTTAATTTAGATTGTTTCACGTTCACCGCTTATCAGCAAATCTAATCAAAACACATTAATAGTTTTATTAATCAATAACTTAAAAATATTAGTGGTATCTGACATGCCTATATAGCCAGATTTACGGTAACATTAGCCCTTCATCTTAATTAAAGGCTAAAACCGTGACACTCGCAATTTTCGATCTGGATCACACCCTGTTAAACGGCGACAGTGACTACCTGTGGGGGCAATTTTTGACTCAACATGGCCATGTTGATGCCAGCACTTATGAAAAAGAAAACCAGCGTTTTTATGATGAATATGTCGCCGGTACGTTAGATATTTTTGAATTCCTGGAATTTAGCCTGGCTCCCTTAAGCCAGATGGAAATGAGCGAGTTAAACCAGCTGCATGATCAATTCATGGATGAATGTATTCGTCCAATTATCACGAATAAAAGTCGCGCCTTGATCAAGAAACACCAGGATGCGGCGGATACTTTGCTCATTATTACCGCGACCAACCTGTTTATTACCGGGCCAATCGCAAAGGAACTGGGCATTGATAATATTCTTGCCACGGATCCTGAAATGATTAATAACCGCTATACCGGGAAAGTTGCCGGCACTCCTTGCTTCAGGGAAGGTAAAGTTGAAAGACTCAAAGACTGGTTAAAACTCAACGGCAGTAACCTTGCTGACAGTTGTTTCTACAGTGACTCACACAACGATCTGCCTTTATTAGAAATGGTAACAAGACCTGTTGCCGTTGATCCGGATGATACCCTGCGTTCACACGCAGAAATGAAAGGCTGGGAAATTATTAGTTTAGTAGATTAGGTTTTAAACTAATTAAAACAGTTCGACTTCGCTTTCCGCGATAACAGCATCGCCACCTTCATGTAGTGACACTTCTTCTGCTGTGGTGTAGCTTAGTTTTAAGGTAGTTAAGATGTGATCAATATTGATCTCATGAATGTCACCCTTTGAGAGCATGTGTAGCTGCTCGTTAATCAATCTTGGTAATTCATTCAGACCGTCAATAACATGGACTAATATTTGACTGGTACGATCCTGAAATTGCAGCGACATGATAATTTCATTCACTTCCCGAATAATTTCTACACTTTCCGTTTTCAGAATATCTGATGATTCAGATAAGCCTTTAGTCATCCATGATAAGCTTTCTAATACTGTTTTTATGGTTGCTGAGCCATCTTCTTCAAGCATCATCTCTTTTTCCATCGCCATGGTGGCCTGTTCCATGGTCTTTTCAACCGAATTTGTGAAATGATTAATCGTTTCTGAAATTTGTCGTCCTGTTTTACCTGATTGAATAGATAATGAACGAACTTCGTCCGCTACCACGGCAAATCCACGACCAACTTCACCCGCTCGTGCCGCTTCTATCGCCGCATTTAATGCCAGCAAATTGGTTTGAGACGCAATTTTTTCAACAGCTGCCGCCATGCTTGTCAAAACAGCTGTATCGTCTGCTAATTCTTTAAGTTGCTCAAAGGATGATTTTCGATTTGCTAATGCTTCGCCAAGATTAGTAATCACACCGAGTAATTGTTTACGACTATCGATGAAAACATTATCCAGCAAGGTGGATTCGGAACCATCTTCTGCGGGTATTTCAGCATTTGCAAGGTTAGCCGCTTCAACAGCATAATTCAGTCGCCCTACTAAAGAGGTAAAACGTTCCGACATCGAGGTAATGGCATCTTCAGTCTGGTTTCTTGAGGTTTCTATCTGGCGGTTTGAGACTTCAATAACCTGGGATATTACATTGGCAATGTTCTCAAGCTGCACATCTGTATTGACCGTCTTGGTTTCTTCAAGTTCTTCTACTTCTGTAACAATACTCTTTTCAATAATAAGACGTTGTTTTTCAAGCCTGTATGCGAGCAAGCCTGAAACCAACAAGATGATGACAACTTTGACCCAGGCAGTTTCCACCCAGAAAACGGTGAGTCCAATCAATATTAACCCGGCAACAAGGGGTAAAACCCAAAATTGGCTTAATTTAAGTGTTTGTTTTTTGTCCATAAAGTTAATATTTTTCGACTTTGAAGTTAATTATTTTGTCATGTAAATTATTCAAAATGACATTAATCTTATCGTCCTGAGAGTCAGAATCTTTAACCCTATCAACAAAAGTCATTAGAAATACAGGTGATTACATTCCGGGCGCAATAACACCCGCAAGACAGATAAATTACGTGGTTTACAAGGGATAGCAGGTATCAGGGTTTACGAGAATACTTTAATGCGCAATATGATGTTTTGTTTTTACCGGGTAAACATCTTCCAGCCAGCGCGTTAATGGACGCCATTCTTGTTTATCGCTTTCGGTGCGTTTATCCCACATTTCAAAAATACCAATACCTCTTTCAGCGGCATGCACATAATTTTGTGTGTCACGTAAGGTGGTAATAAATGGTAATTTGAGGGTTTTTAAAAAGCGCTCAAGTGCTCGATAGGTTAAGGTATTTTTCTTGGCTCGATTTGCAATGACCGCCACGTTCATCCCTTTTTGACGGACTTTTCCTACCACCAGCAGCTCTTCGATAAAACGGGTTACCGCGTGAATATCAATCGAAGATGGCAACACGGGAACAAGAATCGTATCAACGTGACGAATTAGATCAATAAGTTCATTCCCGGTGACACCGGCTGGTGCATCAATAATCATACGCTCCGTTTCGGGCGGAACCCGCATCTGGAAGGAACGCGTCATACCCGTGGTATTTTTTCGGTTGGCAACATGAACGCCATAGATTTCAGGACCCGATTTTGGACGTTGATTTAGCCAGCGGATACTTGAACCTTGTGGATCAAAATCAAGTAATGCGGTTTCCAGTCCTTCTGACACAAAATAGCTGGCAAGATTAGTCGCCATGGTTGTTTTACCACAACCACCTTTTGAATTAATCACCAGTATTTTTTGCATAACAACTTAACCTGTCCATGAGGCTGAAATGACACCCTAGAAAAACGGCTACCCCATACTTTTCTTATCATTCAGTCTAGATAAGATCAGCTGTATTTTCCCTCTCAAACAGGAAATTAGTTGAGCCGCATTTCACAGTTTAGACTAATTTTACTTAAAAGTTAATGTTTTAACTAAATTAAGGAGCGTAAGTCACTGTATTTAATAAAGAATTAATCAACTACAGGGAAAACAAAGATAGTAAGCACTTACTTTTAATGCTGTTTCAGCCAAATAATCAGGAATGATCAGCCATGACTTTGTTCACCAGCGTCTTTAATTCGCCGTCTTTAACCGCTTTTCGATCAACAATGGTATTAAAATCATCCGGGTTGGCAATATCTTCCCTGGCCCGGGAAGTGACAAGAATAACCTCGATATCTTTATTGCTGTTACGAACCAGTCGTAATGCTGCAGCCAGGGCATCCCCATTCAGGCGCGGTGTTTCGAGCGCCGAAATCACCAGGTCATATTGATTTATCAGTAAATTTTCGAGTGCCTGAAAGCCATCGCTCACAAAGGTAAAATCAATCGAAAGCTTTTCCAGGCTATGGCCTATTAAACTGGCATACAGTTTTGAGGGCTCCACCACCAGGATCTTGAGCTTTTCAGCAAAAACCTGCTGACGTAATTTTGCCAACCGTTCTTCTAAATCAAGCGGAGCTGATTTACTGTCAATAAACGATTCCGTTGTGCTCCTAAGAAGATCGATAAATTTAAGTAAGATCTGCACCGTTGAAGAAGCACTAAATTGCTGCTTCTGCATTAAGGCCATCATGACGTCTTCCATGCCATGTGCAATATTCGAGATTTCATAGAAATTGTAGGTACCAGCACTGCCTTTTAAGCTATGCACCATACGGAATAACTCATCATAGGTATCAGCATCATGTGATGACATGATTTCTGCTTCAATTTTATCAATGCGGGCAGGTAAATCATCAAGGAAGCCTTGATGTAACTGGGCAAGTAAATCGGTAACGGAAACATCAGTCATGCCAATTTATATCGACGTTGTTTTTGATTTTTTAAGTACTAATGTGAAAAATACAGCAATCATTTTTTAATGACCTATAAAAAGAAATACATTCCGCTTTGTAATGACGATATTTTGGTGTTCTAATCAGCTTTTATATTAATTTGGACAAACGAATAAATGCGTCCTCTCGCTTTTATCACTGTTTTAGCGCTATTAAGTATCGTGTTAATTATCAGCTCATTGTTTATGGGAAGTATTCCCCTGTCCTGGAAAACGGTGTGGCTTTCATTACTGGGGAGCAATACTGAAACCAGTTCGATGATCGTAACCGAGCTTCGCTTGCCCCGTGCCCTTGCCGCATTTGCGACCGGTGCCTTGCTGGCTCAAGCCGGTGCGTTAATGCAGGTACTGGTACGAAATCCTTTAGCCGATCCATACATCTTAGGTGTTTCAGGCGGAGCCGCAACAGCAGTATTGATTGGCATGTTACTGGGATTCACCAGCGCATTTGGATTAACCAGCCTCGCATTTATCGGTGCCCTGGTAGCCATGTTCCTGGTCTTTGTTCTGGCTCACCAAAAAGGCAACTGGACTCCAACACGCCTATTACTCACCGGTGTTGTCATTGCAGCCGGTTGGGGCGCCGCGATCAGTTTAATCTTAACTATTTCACCATCGAATAATTTACATGGCATGTTATTTTGGCTGATGGGTGATCTTAGTTACAGCAACTCCGTCAGTTTTGCTTTTACCGCGCTCATCATTGGTTTAATCCTGAGCATGTTGCTGTCATCACAACTTAACGTTTTAATTCGTGGTGATAAACTTGCGGCAACATTAGGAATTAACTTAAAACAACTGCATATAAAAATTTATATCCTTGCTTCACTGCTCACCGCGGCGGCGGTTGTTCAGGCTGGCAGTATTGGCTTTGTGGGTTTTATTGTGCCGCACTTAATTCGCCTGGCTGGCATTACGGATCATCGCTATCTTTTACCTGCGGCAACCCTGGGTGGTGGTCTTTTAGTACTGGTTGCAGATACCGCGGCAAGAACCCTTATTGCACCACAACAACTCCCGGTGGGCATTATTACCGCCTTAATTGGTATTCCTTTATTTCTTTACTTATTACAACGCGAGGCAAAACAATGAGCCTGTTAAGTTGTAATAAGCTGGATATTAAAATTGCAGAAAAACAAATCTGCCATAATCTTTCGTTAACGATTAATCCCGGCGAAAACTGGGCCATACTTGGAATGAATGGCTGCGGTAAAACCACCTTGCTCCACCACCTTGCTGGTTTACTTCCCGTGCAAGCCGGTGAAATACAGGTTAACGAAACGAATATTGAACAGTTATCACGCCGGCAAATTGCACAGCAACTTTCCTTACTGTTACAACACCAGGAAGATTATTTCCCCGGCACGGTATTGGAAGCCGTGTTAGTGGGACGACACCCACATTTAAAAAGCTGGCAATGGGAAACGGATAGCGACAAACAGTTAGCACTTGAAGCATTACAGCTGGTTGGCCTGAATGACTTTGCCGATCGCGCCATCCTGACTTTATCCGGGGGTGAACGCCAACGCGTTGCACTGGCCACCTTGCTGGTGCAACAAACCGCTATTCGCTTGCTGGATGAACCGGTGAACCACCTTGATATTCATCATCAACATGAAGTGATGAAAATGATCTCATCGAATAATAACCAGGTAGCCAATGTCTTTGTCCTGCATGATGTCAATCTTGCCGTGCGCTATTGTGATCATGTCCTGCTCATGCCAGAAAACGGGGAGACCATCCAGGGAAGCTGCGATAAAATATTAACCCCGGAAAACTTAAGCGCGCTCTATCAACATCCCATCAGGGAAATCACACACCAGCAACAACGCTGGTTTATAGCCGACTCCCATTAATGTCAGCAATAAAGTAATCTTGCTAAGCACCTGTTTTACTTAGATTAATTTCACATAAGCTATTGATTTTAATAAAAATCTAATTTGACAGTTCCTATCAAGCCCGTTAAAGTCGCGGCACTTTTACTGCTTCAGGTGCGAAGCCAAATAACCTTTTTGGCAACGTGAAACGAGAAGTCGGTGCGAATAACCAAGTTTTAAATGGTAATTCAATTCCGACGCTGCCCCCGCAACGGTAGTCGAGTCAAAGTGAATCATCCCTGCCACTGTGTCTAATGACATGGGAAGGCGATTCACCCGGCAATTTTCATTGCTAACTCGAGAGCCCGGAGACCGGCCTGATGTGATCGTAGTGTATCGCGGAGGGCGATGACGGGCGGAGAACTCTATTTCCTGACCCTCTTTTCCTCTTGTGAATACTTAATTATTACGCACGCGGGTGTGCGTTTACTCGAGGAAATAAAAATGAATAAAACCAGGCAAGCTTTTCTGGCCGCTATTGCTACTACCCTTACTATTCCAGTAACGGCAGAAGAACAATCACCAATTATTGTTACAGCAACACGTACTGCACAAACTGTTGATGAGTCGTTAGCATCAGTAACAGTTATAACCAAAGAAGACATTTCAAAACATCAAGCAACTGATTTACAAGATATCTTAAATGGAATTGCTGGTATTGATATGACTAGTTCTGGTGGATATGGAACTTCTCAAAGTTTGTATATGCGAGGTACGAATACTGGCCATGTATTAGTAATGCTAGATGGTGTACAGATTGGTTCAGCTACATTAGGGCAGGCTTCATACCAGGATATTCCCATCGACATGATCGAACGTATTGAAATAGTTCGTGGTGCCAGGGCTTCACTTTATGGCTCAGAGGCAATTGGTGGTGTCATTCAAATTTTTACCCGGCAACCAACAGAGACAACAAAACTAAATTATTCTTCTTCTTTTGGTACATATCAAACAGAAAAGCATGCAGCAGGTATTTCAGGAAAAATAAATAAAACTTTTTATGCTTTGCAGGCGAGTACTTTTTCATCACAAGGCTTTGATGCTAAAACAGATAAGAACCCTGATGATGATGGTTACGAGCAAGACTCAGCAAGCTTGTATTTAAAGCATAACTTCAACAACACTGACAACCTGGAGTTTACTGTAACAAATTCAAATAGCATTAACGATTATGATGGAAGTACCACTGCTTCTTTATATCATGCAGAAGGGTTTAAACAAACTACAGGTGTAAAAAGTACTTTTAATGCAAATTCAAACTGGCAAGTAATTCTTAAAGCCAACCAAAGTAAAGATGAAAGTAATTCATTTAAAGATGATGTAAAAACAGGTATTTATAATACTAAACGTGATATTTATGTAGTCCAAAACAATATCACGTTAAATGAGAATAACTTTTTAACGATTGGTGCAGAGAACAAAAATACATCAGTTGATGGAACTTCAACATATTCAAAAAGCGCC
>Ga0207752_1000333_pt1 | contig 22341 bp, 11 predicted proteins | sample Pon2CUnioCityCA_6_FD_187272 | JGI IMG/M metagenome (GOLD analysis project Ga0207752, IMG submission 187272) | Marine sediment microbial community from Union City, CA, USA - Pond 2C Sediment 2 (SPAdes) | ecosystem: Environmental > Aquatic > Marine > Intertidal zone > Salt pond sediment ...
GTAAGGTAAAATCAGCCTGCATTAAATTTAAATACATAACAGAAATAAAGATATATACTTTGTTTTTTGACATGATGACATCAAACGACAATCATTCGTGGGAGAATGGATGGAAGTGCAGGCTGATTTTATGAATAACCAGGATTATCTTGACATGCCGATACAGAAGTGATAGATAAAAGGTCTTGCATTTACTATGTTTAATCAAACCCACTTTAACCATATCTTCACATTAAAATCATTTTATGGAGGGAATTTATTATGAGTAAAAAATGTATCATCTTTGTTTGTATCACGTTACTTCTTCTTCCCCTTGCGCTTTCCGCACAGACGCATCCGGAAGAATTTCTGGGGCACAAAGTCGGCGCTGACAGAAAACTTGCCGATTATACCCAAATAACGGACTACTTCAAAAAGCTGGATGAAGAATCGAACAGGATCCAGGTTTTGACCATCGGAGAATCCACCCTTGGAAAGCCCATCATTATGGCCGTGATAACAGATGAAGAAAACATGGACAAGCTGGATGCCTACACACAAATAACCAAAAGATTGAGAGATGCCAGAGGCTTGAGCACTGAGGAAGCAAAAAATCTTTCCAAAGAAGGAAAGGCCATCCTGCTCATAACATGCAATATCCATGCCACGGAAATCGCTTCTTCCCAGATGGCCATGGAACTTGCCTATGACCTGGTTACTGGAAACACTGCCTTTGATGCTGAACTCGCTCTTAAAGACGTGATCGTGCTTCTGGTCCCATCCACCAATCCTGACGGAGAGCAGATGGTGACAGAATGGTACAAAAAATGGGTAGGCACGAAATATGAAGGATCAGGAATGCCCTGGCTCTACCATCATTACGCAGGCCATGATGACAACCGCGACTGGTTCATGTTCAATCTAAAGGAAACCAGAGCTGTAACTAAAGTCCTTTATCATGACTGGATTCCCCAGATCCATATAGACGAACACCAAATGGGATCGACCGGAGCCCGTTTGTTTATCCCACCCTTCATGGATCCCCCTGTTCCCACCATCAATCCCCTCCTCTGGAGAGGCGTGGCTCTCTGTGGAACGAATATGGCCTATGACCTCCAGAAAAACGGATTCAAAGGCGTGGTGCACGCAAGAAGCTTCACAGCCTGGTGGATCGGAGCCTGCGATGATACTTCCTGGCTTCACAACTGCATAGGGCTGCTCAGTGAGATGGCCTCTGTCCGTGTCGCAACTCCTATCTACATAGACCCGACAGAAATCCCCGATTCCTATATGGAAAAAAGACTCCAGTTCCCGGACCCATGGATGGGCGGATGGTGGAGACTGAGAGACCTGGTGGATTATGAGCTCACACTGTCCAAAAGCCTGGTTGAAACAGCCTACCACCACAAAGAAGACTTTCTCTTTAATTTTTATAAAATGTGTAAGGATGAGATCGAAATAAGGGAAGAAGGCGATCCGTTTGCCTTTGTGGTTTCCAAAGACCAAAGAGATTATCCCACTACGCTGCGTATGCTGGAGATCCTGAAATTTGGAGGAGTCGAAATACACAAAGCCCAAAATGACTTTGTTGCGGACGGCAAGCTTTTCCCTGCAGGTTCATTTGTGGTTCTTATGTCCCAGCCGTACCGGCCGTACGCTCAATCACTCTTAGAGAAACAGGAATATCCGGATATGAGGCAGTATCCCGGAGGCCCCCCGGAACCTCCTTATGATAATGCCGGCTGGACGCTTCCTCTTCAGATGGGAGTGGGTTGTGAGCAAATCAACACTCCCTTTAAGACAGAACTTGTCAAGCTAGATGAGGTCCCCGACCCGGAAATCCAAGTTCCTTCCGAAGATGAAAAATACATCGTTCTGGATTCCAAACAAAACGCCTCCTACTCAGTCGTCCTTTCCCTGCTCAAAACGAATGCCACGGCCTACCGTTCCAAACAGCCTGTGAACGGAGATGACTTCCACACATGCTTCGGCAGCTTCTTGATTGAAAACACCCCCGAGGTCCAAGAACAGCTCCCGGCGCTGCTCGAAAAATGGAATGTCAAAGCTTTTTCCATAGATGATATATCAGACATACCAAAAGATCCGTTACCCAATCCAAGAATAGCTCTTTACCAATCGTGGAGATCAAACATGGATGAAGGATGGACCCGTTATGTTCTCGATGACCTCGAAGTTCCTTACGCCACCATTCACAATGAAGATTTCAAAGACAAAAAAGATAAGCCCGCTGATCTAAAGGACAAATTCGATGTGATCGTCTTTGCCAGCGAAAATCCTGATATCATAAAAACAGGAAAGCCTGGTCCCGGTTCAAGATACTCCAGATACTACACCGAAGGCCCTCCAGAATATGAGGGAGGAATCGGCAAAGAGGGTGTCGAGGCTTTAAAGACCTTTGTGTCTGTGGGAGGAATCCTCGTCACTTTAAACGACGCCTGCGAGCTGGCTATTCAGGAATTCAAACCGCCTGTATCCAATACTCTTGATGGTGTATCCAGAGACAGGTTCTTCTGCCCGACATCCATACTTAAAGTGAAAGTCAATCAACAAACACCCATTGGTTATGGAATGAATAAAGAATCAGCCGTTGTCTTTTCCCGAAGCCTTGCTTTTCGGACCAATACTCCTAATGTGGAATGGGACCGGACCGTAGTGGCCAGCTACCCCAAAAAAGATGTCCTGCTCAGCGGCTGGCTTCTGGGCGAAGACACCATAAGCCGGAGTCCTGCTGTGGTTGATGTAACATACAAAAAAGGCCATCTCATCCTGATAGGAATCCGCTGCCAGCACAGAGCCCAGTCTCACGGTTCTTACAAATTCCTGCTGAACGCCATGCTCTATCCCCAATCCGATTGACCTGAACTTTTTATAAGAACAACGGTGGTGAAGACTTAACTCTCTTCCCATTTCTCTGCGATCGCCACTACCAGTTCAGTCAGGGCTTCGAGATCCTTCTTGTGTATCTTTTCAATAAAAGAATGGGAATAGACGCCAGGCCAGGAAAGAGGGATGTTTACAGAACCCTTTGGAACAAACACAGATCCGTCGTTTCCTCCTTTGGTATTTCCTGTCTGCACGGGAATATGACTTGATTCTGCGATTTTCATGACTTTCTGAACAAAAGTCCACGGCGTGATGCTGCTGCTGTCAATAGCGCGTATCACCGCTCCTTGACCTAACGGAAGCCGGGCAAATCTTTTTGAATCAAAAGGTGCATCTGAAGACACGAACGTATCAACAGGAAAAACATAGTCTGCATCCAACACTTCAGCCAGTCTCGATGCGCCTTTCAGACCAATCTCTTCCTGAACATCCCAGGCAAATGTCACTCGCCTGCCTTTTATACTCTCCCATTTGACCCTCTCCATGGCATCCAGCAGCACCGCACATCCCGCCCGGTCATCAACTCCCCTGGCAGCAATGACCTCAGGAGATAGCTCTGTTACTACTTTTTTTATGGTTATCTGATCCCCCGGGGATACACCCAGATCCTCGGCTTCTTTTTTTGTTGATACGCCTAGATATATTTCAATATCATTGATTCCGAAAGAAGAAACATCCGGAGTCCCAGAAAAATATCCTCTTCTGGGAGCCGCTATCCCATCAACAGGACCTCCTTTTGTAGTAACAACGACCAAATGGCCTTCGTACATTTTCGGGAAAAAACCACCCTGCCCCTTTACTTTTAGCATTCCCTCCTTGGTGATCTCCTCAACTAAGAGGCCAATCTCATCTGTATGAGCCACAAATAGGATATGAGGCTCTCCTTCACCGGCCGTGAACCATATATTGTTCATTTCATCTCTATTTGGATTAAGGGAATCCGGAATCATTGAAAAAACAAAATCAGCAACGCGGCTTTCCTGGCCGGAGACTCCGGGGATCAAAAGCATCTCTTTTAAGAGACTCCAGGCGCTGGATTTAGGTTGTTCGGAAGAGCAAAACATCAGTGAGCTTAACAGGAGAGAAATCACTGTGCCAAAAGAGATCTTTCTCATCTTTTCCTCCTCTCAGTGAGAACGACCATAACCAATCTCTCTAATGCTTTAAGGTCTTTGAAATCAATGACTTCAGATGGAGTAGATGCAAATCTAGCCGGAATAAATAGTCCTGCAAAATCTTTTTCGCTGAATGAAAACGCATTCATGAGCAAAGACTCATATCCTCCTGCTGTCTGTATCCTGATGTCCTGGTTTTCAGCGCTCTCTAAAATCAATCTGCTGAGCTTTGACGCTTCCTTCCCTTTACCTATCAAAACCGGCCCTTCACCAATATGAATACCCTCATTTTGCAGCCTATCCGTGGGAAACACATCAATGATGATATTTTCAAAAGAGGCCAAATATTTTTCCGCTCTCACCCCCCCGACACAAGCTCTGGGGCTGGATCCTCTGGAAACCATTCTTGTTTGAGCCAGCCAGCCTAGAGTGACCTTTCCGAGGTTTTCTTCAGACAGGACTTTTTCAGCTATTTTCACAAGAACCGCCGCGCATGCCTTTTGTCCTATAAAAGAACCAGCTATTTTCCCATCCTGCAGATAACCAATTTTTTTGCCAGGTGTTACAGGTGAGCCGTATTGAATCCCCTTCTCCAATACCTGCTCTCTACTGGAAGCCCCTATATCCAGTCTCATTTTTTCAAGAGTGAAGTACTCAGAAAACCTTTCTCTTTCTCTTCTGGGAAAGATATGAAGAGAGGGAATCGCCAGTACTCCTTTCACAGGTCCGCTTTCAGTCCTTACCTCCATGGCATGGCCGGGAAAAAAAGAATCAAAAAGCGGATGAGGAGCTGCCACGACCCTGTCCAGGGTGATCGTCCCTTGCGCATCGATGCCTCCCACTATATACCCCGCTTCATCCATGCCGCATACCACAGATATATGAGGAAGGTCTCCGTCTTTTGAGAAATAAACACTGCCTAGAAGGCTCCTGCTCACAGCGCTGCTGTCCGGAATCTGCCGCATGATCCTTTCTGCAAGCATGTTTTCATACCCTGTCGGAGAAGGGATAAAAAACAGCTCTTCAATATCTTTTTCAGTCATATTACTGGAACCGGATAAAGGCAGATAAAGAACAGATATGACAAGACCTATAACAAGAAACCCTCGATTAACGTTCATTTGCCCTCCTTACTTTATTATGCTTCTTAATGACATCCTCAATACGGCATCAGCCAAACATGAGTTTCATTAAATCCTCAGAAATCCCGGCGGCCAGTAATAAGTGAGACTAATACTCAATGGTCTGGGGAATAAGAAGGGGCGGAACATTGTTTTCTGAAAAGATCCTGTTTATCTGCTTGGCTTTCTCCCCCAGATATTCATTGATCTGACTCATCCCGGCCTCAAATTCCTTCTGCAGCTCATCAAAATAATCCCCTTGAGCTCTGGTCGGAGCTTTGTTAACACTGTCTATAGACTGGAATAATGAGCTCAATCTTTCAATAAGCCGCGGGCCTTCACTCCAGAAGGGAGCTCCCTCAGGCTTGGTCAGGATCATCTGGATCTGAGCGACCTCCTGAATATGGCTGTCAATGGCATCCATAACTTCCTCAGAAAATTTGTTCGTTTGCTTTAAAATCGTGTTTTTCCTCTCTCTAAGCTGCTCTAACAGAGTATCAAAAGCCCTGAGTCCGTTATTCACACAGGACTGCATAAAGCACAGATCCGAAGCATACCTGTGCTGAAGCTCGAGGTCATCAAGGCTGACCTCGACGGTGGGATCTATTCCAACAGTCAATTCTTCCTTAAACGCCTGTTCACCTATGACAAGCCTTACGGTATACGTTCCGGGAAGTACTTGAGGCCCCCGGGGTCCTCTTGAAAAAAAACTCTCCTCTTGCTCTCTTTCTGTCCTCTGGCTGGGAGCTGTTTCCCTCAAATCCCATACGGCTCTGTTTATCCCTTTTTCCGCAGGAAGTTTTGTTACTCTTCTGATTAAATTTTTGCCTTCGTCGTAGATATCTATCCTCAAATCTTCTTTGTTATCAATCCTGTTTTTTAGATAATAAGTGATAAGAGCTCCATAAGGGGGATTCTCTCCGGTGTATACTCTGTCTCCTATTCCGTACCGGGTCGCTTTTTCGGCAAAACGGATAGCGGGTCGCATCCTGAATAGATGGGCTTCTTTCTCAAGAAGTTCCTTATAGATTTCTCTTATGAATGAAACATCATCAAAAATCCAGATCCCTCTGCCGTGAGTGCCCAGAATCAAATCCTTCTCTCTCGGGTGGAGCAGAATATCGTGAACCGCTACAGTCGGAAGGTTACTCAAATGAAACTTCACCCAGTGTGTCCCGCGGCTGAAGGAAACAAAAAGGCCTAGTTCTGTTCCCGCATAGATGATTTGAGGGCGCAGCGGGTCTTCCCTGACCACCCAAACATAAGCATTGTCAGGAAGATTCCCCGTTATATCAACCCAGGTCCTGCCAAAATCAGAGGTCCGGTATACATACGGGCTGAAGTCATCCAGCATATGCCTGTCAAAAGTCGCATAGGCCATACCAGCCGAAGTAAGAGAAGGTTCCACATGAGAAACCGGTGTATAGGAAGGCAGGTCAGGAATGCTGTTCACCACATTTTCCCATTCATTGCCTCCGTTCATGGTCACATGAAGCTGGCCGTCATCTGTTCCTGCCCAAATCACTCCCGGCTGAACCGGAGATTCGGCCAGGCTTATAATGGTGCAGTAATATTCAGCTGTTGTGTTCTCAGGCCAGGCCGGGCCTCCTGCGGTCTTCTGTTTTTCAGGATCATCGGTTGTCAAATCAGGACTTATCACCTCCCAGGTGGAACCAAAGTCCAGTGATTTAAAAACAACATTGCCTCCCACATAAATCGTCTTTTTATCATGAGGAGACGGGATAATAGGAGTGTTCCAATTAAAACGGTACTCAAGTTCGGAAACAGGAGCTCCATCAGCCCTTCTGGGTTGAGGGCTGACATCCTGCTGTTCTCTAGTGTTCATATCCGTCCTCACGATACCGCCCCCCTGTCTCTCACTAATAAAAAGATCAGGATTATCAGGATGGCAGGTGACATGAAATCCGTCTCCAAAACTTATCATCCTCCAATCAGCTTTGAGAATCCCGAACGTTTCTTTGTTTCTGCTGGGGCCGTACCAGACCCCATTGTCCTGAAGCCCCCCACCTACATAATAAAAGGGCTCCCTGTCATCTGCATATATCTGATAAAACTGCGCGGCACAGATATCATTGACATAATCCCAATTCCCTCCTCTGTCATAAGAAACAGCTATCCCTCCATCCTGTCCCTGCCAGATCCGGTCAGGATTTTCAGGGTCTATCCAGAGAGAATGAAAATCAACATGAGTTGACTGAGATATCCGCCTGAAGGTTTTTCCTCCGTCTATGGAAACATGAAGCCGTGAAGAGACAGCATAGACCCGGTTTTCATCAACAGGGTCCACTCTGAGGTCTGTATAATAAAAACCTCTGGAAACGATCTGTTTATCCTCTGAAACACAGCGGAAACTTTTGCCTCCGTCATCAGAACGGTAGAGGGTTCCTTCCGGAGATTCTGTTATGGCATAAACCACATCCGGATCGCTGGGCGCTATTTTGATCCCGATACGCCCTATCAATTCAGGAAGCCCTTGAGTGACTTTGCTCCAGGTTCTTCCCCCATCCACAGATCTGAACACACCGCCTTCCTTATCTCCGCTTTCAAAGGTCCATGGTTTTCTCACAAACCTCCACAAACCCGCAAAAAGAATATTGGGATTTTTCTGGTTAATATCCAAATCTGAGATCCCATGCCATTCATCCTTATAAAGTGTCTTTTCCCAGCTTTTTCCTCCGTCTCTGGAAACAAAGACTCCTCTGACCGCATTGGGCCCGAACGCACGGCCTAGAGCTCCCATATACACAACATCCGGATTATTGGGATTGATCACAATTCGAGAGATGTGCTCGGTATCGTTGAGACCAAGATAATTCCAGGTGTGCCCTCCGTCTGTCGATTTATAGGCCCCATTGCCAAAGGAAACACTGTTCCGCACATTGGATTCTCCCGTGCCTACATAAATAACATCCGGATTTCCGGGCTCAAGAGCTATGTCTCCAATAGACGCCACAGGCTGCCCGTCAAATATGGGAGTCCATGTGGTCCCACCGTTCGTTGTTTTCCACACACCGCCGGATGCGCTTCCAACATACACAATATTGGGATTTCCGGGAACTCCTTCCACATCAGTGATCCTTCCGACCATGTTGGCCGGTCCAATATTTCTCCATGATAAATTCTCAAAAAGAACTGAATCAAGGTCTACCTCATCATCCGAAACTGAACCTGCTGCTTTTCCAGCAGCCAAAGACCCCGTAACGAATATTATAAAAAAAACAATGAAAAATAACGGATACATACGAAGATTTCTCATTACTTCCCTCCCAGATTTATCGAGAGATTCTCTCATTTGATGATAAGAGGATGATATAACAGAAAATCAAAAAGTTCAATCAAATATCTTTTCAGGATTGAGTATGTGATGGGGATCAAAAACCTTTTTTATCCCTTTCATCAGAAAAATCTCTTCTTCATCCACAACATAGGGAAGATATGCTTTTTTCACTAGCCCTATCCCGTGTTCCCCCGAAATGGTGCCCCCTCTGTCTCTGCAGTCCTGAAACAGCTCCCTGCGCACTTTTTCCAGTTTCTCTTTCCATTCTTTTTCTGGCAAGGGCGTGGCCTTTCCCTTATCATAGCGGATCTTCATGATATGCGTGTGCACATTTCCATCAGCGGCGTGTCCGTAAGTCGGAAGCCACATTCCATATTTTTCCTCGACTTCCATCACTTTCTTGACATGATCGGCTATTTCAGCCCTGGGTACAGCAATATCCAGGGTCTCAACATTATCCTCTTTTATGGACTCATATATCTTGCTTCTTATATCCAGAACCTGTTTTTGTTTCTCGGGGCTGTCTGCTACAAAAACATCCAAAGCCCCTTTATCAAGGCTGACCTCAGCTACCTTTTCTGAGAGTTTATCGATTTCATCCTCGCTCGAAGCGTCCAGTATCACTAAAAGATAGGTGTTGCCCATTTTGCTGGGCCATCTCTTTTTTAACAGTTCTTCGGTCCTGACGATCACTTCCTTTGGGATAAACTCCACGGCCATGGGAAGTATTTTCCTTTTGATCAAAAGAGGCACGGTTTCAATCGCCCGGGCAAGGTCATCATAAGGGATAATAAGAGAGCGGGTCGCTTCAGGAGGAGGCATAAGCTGTATAACGGCTGAGGTTACAACGCCCAGAGTTCCCTCAGAACCGATAAACAGGTTGAGCAAACTGTATCCTGAACTGCTTTTCATGACTTTCCCGCCGGGGCGTATTATCTTTCCTGAAGCCAGTACTACTTCAAGCCCTCTTATGTAATTCCTTATAACTCCATATTTCACAGCCCGGGCTCCTCCTGCGTTCGCTGCGATCAGACCTCCGATCATGGCGCTCTCGTCTCCGGGGTGAGGAGGGAAAAACAAGCCAGCAGCTTCTATGGATTCATAAAAATCCATCAGAGTGACCCCGGCTTCCACCACAGCCATCTGGTTATCCACATCCACTTCCTTGATGCGGTTCATTCTTTCAACGGACAGAACGACACCTCCGAGGCAAGGGACACACCCGCCGCAGAGGCCGGTAGCCCCTCCTCTGGGAGTAACCGGTATCCGGTTGTTACCAGCGTATTCCAGGATTTTAGATACCTCTTCCGTGTTTCCGGGCTTGACCACCACATCCGGCATATGAGCGATATCAGAAAGGGTAAATTCATCATGGCTGTAATCGATCATCCTGGACTCTTCAGTTATGACATTCTTCTCCCCTGCGATGAGCTTCAAATCCTCAATCACCTTGTCATCCACTTTCTTGTATTCTGTCATTTTTCCTCTTCCTTTTTTAATTCCTTAAATTCGGGCTCGGTTTGAGCGACCTTGAAGACTGTGCCTTTTGATGCATAAATTTGATTCCGATTCATTCACGAGCCGTGGTTGTGTTAGGGAAGAAGGGCATGAGATGAGGAATCCCTGTCCCTCCCTTACACTTTCACTTTACTTTACGATCACAAACGGAATATCCGCCTTTTTTACCATTTTATTGAAGTTCTTCAGGTCTCGCTCCAGATAAAGGTCCAGAAGCCCTAACTGGGAGTCTGCCTTAGAGCACAGCTCATGAAATACTCTGTACGACTGCTCCGTAGGCCGAAAGTCAGCGCTGGATACATAGGAAGCAAGAGCTGCTATTTTATTGTCAATTTTGATGGGAAAATTTAAGGGATCCTGGCCGCTTTTTGACTTTGACTGGATAAGCTCATCTTCAACAGCAGTCAGCTTCTTTATGATATCCCTACCCGCCTCGATAATATTCTCACTGTTGTTATAGTCCTTATATCTTTCAAAAAAGTCCTGGATCTGGTGTTTCACACTTCTCAGTGTTTTGATCCCTCTGTTTACTTCACTGACCTTATCCCTGATCTCTATCAGAAAATCAAACTGTTCCTGAAAATCACGCTGCGCGGCCTCAATCCTGAGATCTTTTTTCCATTTCCAGTTCTTGATCATCCGGTCTTCCCTCACTTTTAGCCTGACCGTATAATCACCAGGAACAGCCACCGGACCTCTCAGTGAAGCTCCCCAGTAAACAGCACCGGGAAGCCTTTCGGCTCCGGGGTAGCGCATATCCCACACAAACCGGTTCATCCCCTCTTCGGTCGAGATCGTCTGGGCACCGGAATATCCCCAGCGTGAAAAAGTCCCGGACATGGCCTGTTCGCTTTCTCCAGATTCAAACTCTTTAATGAGATTACCCTGGCTGTCCAGAAACTGCATGGTTACTTCTCCTTCAGGCTTCTCTTTGAAATAGTAATAGATCACGCTTCCGGCAGGCGGATTCTCTCCCATATCCGAACTGGGGTATCCATACCCTCCCATTCTATAGGAAGTCCTTGGCTTAAAAAGAAAAAAATCAGCTTCCACTACGTCATTAGTCAGTTGGTGTAAAGGAGTCAGGTCATCAAGTATCCAAAACGCCCTTCCATGAGTCGCTGCTACCAGGTCATCCTCTTTGACGACCATATCGCGTATAGGGACCACCGGAAGGTTCAACTGCAGTGACTGCCAGTTTTTCCCGTCATCAAAGGACACAAAAACACCCGTCTCTGTCCCCGCATAGATCAATCCTTTTCTCTCGGGGTCTTCTCTGACAACACGCACGAACGTGTTATCAGGGATTCCATTCGTTATTTTTTCCCATGTCCTCCCAAAATCTTCTGTTTTATAAATATAAGGAGAAAAATCATCCAGTTTGTGCCTGTCCACAGCAATAAAAGCTCTTCCGGCTTTAAAAGTGGAGGTCTCTATCATGCTGATCATGCTCCACTCAGGCATGTTCTTGGGAGTGATGTTTTTCCAGGACTTGCCCCCGTCTCTGGTGATATGCATAAGCCCGTCATCAGATCCTGCCCATAAGATATCCGGGTCATACACAGATTCCGCGAGAGCAAAAATAGTGCAGTAGTATTCAACACTTGTGTCATCTTTGGTGATAGGCCCTCCGGATTGTTCTTGCTTGGATTTGTCATTTGTGGTGAGGTCAGGGCTTATAATCTTCCAGCTATGACCTTCATCAGTGGATTTGAACAAGACCTGAGCTGCATGATAAAGGACATTCGAATCGAACCTGGAAACAAGTATGGGCGCTGTCCACTGGAATCTGTACTTCAGGTCTTTGGCCCCCCATCCCATGGGATTTTCTGGCCAGGGATTTATAGCTCTTGTCTCACGTGTTTCATAATCCCAACGGGTTATCAATCCTCCGTAGCTGCCTGCATACACAATATTAGGGTTATCCGGTTTTGGTACAACATGCCCGCTTTCCCCGCCTCCTACCGAATGCCAGTACTTCGAGTCTATTCCGGATTCTGTGGTTCTGGAAGCAATGCGCACTGTGGAATTATCCTGCTGTGCGCCGTAGACCCAATAGGGAAAAAGGTCATCCGCGGAGACATGATAGAACTGAGCCGTGGGCTGGTTGTCCTGAGGAGTCCAGGAAACCCCTCCGTTGTAGGTCACATTCGCTCCGCCGTCATTGCTGTTTATCATACGGTCCGGATTATTGGGGTCTATCCACAGATCATGGTTATCCCCATGAGGGACTCTTATATAAGAAAAAGTGCGGCCTCCATCCGTAGAACGGTACAAACCGGTATTAAGGACATACACTTCATTGGGATTTTGAGGACCTGCGTAAATGCGGGAATAATACCAGGCTCTCTGACGGAGGTTTCTATCACTGTTGACTCTCAACCACGATTCCCCGCCGTTATCAGAAAGGAAAACACCTCCCTCTTCTGCTTCCACAATTGCCCAGACTCTATCCTGCCTGGCTCCGGACGCAGCCACGCCGATCTTGCCCAGTACTCCTTGTGGCATTCCCGGATTTTTGCTTAACTCGTTCCATGAGTCCCCGCTGTCCGTTGATTTGTAAAGCCCGCTTCCAGGACCTCCGCTCACCAAGCTGTAAGGCGTCCTGTGGGCTGACCAGAAAGCCGCATAAATAACCCTCGGGTTAAAAGGGTCCAGAACAAGGTCTATGGCTCCGGCTTTCTCACTGACATACAGGACTTTCTCCCAAGTCTGGCCCCCGTCTTTTGACCTGAAAACACCTCTCTGCATGTTGGGTCCATACACGTGTCCCAAAGCCGCCACATAAACCAGGTCGGGATTTCTGGGATGGATTCTGACTCTGGATATCTGACGGGTATCCCCGAGCCCTATATGCTTCCATGTCTTGCCACCGTCTACAGACTTATACATGCCGTCACCGTGGGAAACATTCCCCCTGATGGGAGCTTCCCCCATCCCCACATAAACAACATTGGGATCCCATTCAGAAACAGCAACAGCCCCGACAGAACCGGTTTTAAAATAACCATCGGATACAGGCCTCCAGTTGATCCCGCCGTCTTCAGTTTTCCAGACTCCTCCTCCGCAAGCGCCAAAATAATAGGTATAAGGCATGGAAGGAATCCCGGCTACAGCCGTCACTCTCCCCCCTCTATAGGGACCTATACACCTCCATTGCATTGCCTGATACGCCTTCTCATCAATACGTTTCACATCCTTCACTGCCTGGTTTCCCTGTAAAAAGAAAGGGACCACACAAATAAAAGACAGACAAAAAACAGCTGTAAAAATCTTTTTAAAGTTTAATTGACCCATAAAACACCTCTCGATTATTTAATATCTACAGCGTATCCAAGTACGCATTTATCCGGCTCATAGTTTTATCTCTGCCTATAAGCTCTAAAACCTCAAATATTCCGGGACTGACTTTCATTCCCAGCACAATGACTCTCAGAGCATGGATAAAAAAGGCTGCTTTCACTCCTTCATTTTCAGCTCTATTTCTTATGATTGATTCGACTTTTTCCGCCGAAAAATCATCACACTCTGAAAAATCCTGCAGGAGCTTAGGTAAAAACACCTTAAGGCGTTCATCCTTCAGGTATTCTGCAGCGGCCTCTTCCTCCACAGGATAGTCATCTGACAAAAAAGGCCTGGCTCTGGGCGTAAAATCCGTTATACGCCTGTTTCTTTGCTTTAAGAGCCCGATCAGTCTTAAAAACCATTTTCGCTGCCTCTTTTCGTAAGCATCGATCCACAAACCCGATCTTTGTAACTCCTCCCTCACATAAGGGAGCAATTCCTCTGCATCCATTTGAGAGAGGAGCTGACCATTGAGCCATTCCAGCTTATCCATGTCGAAAATGGGATGGCCGCTGCTTCTCCGGTCCAAATAGAACTTCTCTTTCATCTCTTCCATGGAATAGATTCGTTCCCTTCCCGGAGACCAACTCATCTGGGCAAGAAAGTTCACTACAGCCAAAGCAAGAAATCCTTTGTCACGGAATTCAAGAACAGATATCTCCCCATGCCTTTTGCTCAGCTTCTTTCTGTCCTTTCCCAGTATGAGAGACATATGGGCAAACCTCGGGATATCAGCTCCCAGGGCTTTATAAACAAGGATCTGTTTGGGCGTGTTTGAAATATGATCGTCTCCCCTTATGACATGAGTGACCTTTTGTTCGATATCATCGCTCACAACAGAGAGGTGATAAGTGGGAAATCCGTCCCGCCTGAGAAGCACAAAATCTTCAATATTATCCGATTGTGTTGTAATGGCTCCGTGTATCATGTCTTTGTATCTGACCTCTCCTGCCGGGACCTTGAATCGTATGGCTTTTTTAAGCTCTTGCTGTTCGTAACGTTCCTTCTCATCTTCAGAAAGGGCGGAACACGCACATCTGTTTTCCCATTGTCCGGAGGCTTTTCTGGCATCCGGAGGGCAGTAGCAGTAGTAAGCAGCTCCCCTTTTAACCAGTTCCTCTGCGTTTCTCCTATAAAACTCTATTCTTTTTGACTGGAATACAGGGCCTTCATCCCAGTCCAACCCAAGCCAGCTGAGCCCCTGAATGATCCCCTCGGTCATTTCCTGGGACGAACGTGAAGCATCCGTATCTTCAACGCGCAGAATAAATTTCCCTTTGTAGCGACGGGCATACAGCCAGTTATAGAGAGCTGTGCGGGCTGCCCCGATATGCAGGTGTCCTGTGGGGCTGGGAGCAAATCTTACGCGGACCATTATTCTAAACGAATATAGCAAAAAACCGGTAAACAGTAAACCTTTTGAATCTTATTGTTATTGGGGACGCTCCATTAGGTACCACCCTATATTACTGAATTCGTTGGATATAAAAAATATTCCAGATTGTCTCCCTCTGAACTATTTCCATTTAATACTCTACCGCAATCCTGCAGACGTAACCCCCTATATGAGTGGGTTCCAATGACAATGAGGCAGGACAAGGGAAGATCGCATTCTGGGAATAAGCCGTGTACATAAGCGGGATTCTATAGGGTGGTACCTAATGGGACGTCCCCAGTAAAAAAAGTATTGTGAAGCACACCATTAGATATTATAATGATTTGTTCTTTATCTTATGTCTTATGATACCATCGCCCATATTTAGGAACAATACAGATAAAAAAAGGGAGTTTTATTAATGGACAAAAAAGCAGCATTAAAAAAAATCGCACAGAGACTTCGTATCCATTCCTTAAAAATGACTTCTGAAGCAGGCTCTGGTCACCCCACGACCTGTCTTTCAATGGCTGAAATCGCGGCTTGTTTGTTTTTTGATGAGATGAGATACAACATACATGATCCTTTTGACTGGTCAAATGATGAATTCGTCCTCTCCAAAGGACACGCAGCTCCCCTTTTGTGGGCCTGCTATGCCGAAGCCGGTATCATCCCTATGGAAAACCTCATGGATCTGAGAAAAATCTCAAGTCCTTTAGAAGGTCATCCCACTCCCAGGATGAACTGGGTCAAATCAGCAACAGGTTCTCTCGGGCAGGGTCTTTCCATAGGAGTCGGGATAGCTGCCGCTATCAAACTGGCCGGAGCAGACCGAAGAGTGTATGTCGTGATGGGAGATGGTGAGTGCGCGGAAGGTTCGACCTGGGAAGCATCTAACAGTGCGGCTGACCTTGGATTGGATAACCTCTGTGCTGTGGTTGATATCAATAGGCTGTCCCAGTCAGGACCGACCATGCACGGTCACGATATTGGTGCCTATACCAGAAAATTCAGGGCATTTGGCTGGGAATGCATAGAGATAGACGGCCATAATATAGAACAAATTCTTCAAGCCCTGCATAAGGCCAAAACAGCTGAAAAACCTGTGGTCATTCTGGCAAGGACCATTAAAGGAAAGGGAGTGTCCTTCCTGGAAGATAAAAACGGATGGCACGGCAAGCCCTTAAAAGGCGATGATATCCATAAGGCTCTTAAGAAAATCGGACCTATGCCTGAAATAGATGCAAAAAAATATGTCAAAATACCGGATAAAGCAGCGGCTCCTGAATTGAAAAAAAGATATGACTTCGAAAAGCTGGACTATAAAAAGGATACAGCCTCGCGGAGAGGTTATGGAAACGCGCTTCTGAGCCTGGGAAAGGTCAATGAAGCGGTTGTATCCATAGACGGTGATGTGAAGAACTCAACATATGCGGAAGATTTCTTTGAAGCCTTTCCTGAAAGGTCCTTTCAATCCTATATTGCTGAACAGAATATGACAGGGATGGGCATAGGAATGGCTGTCAAAGGCTATATCCCGTTTATGGCTACGTTCTCAGCTTTTCTCGGAAGAGCGCATGACCAGATACGGATGGCAGCCTATTCCTTATCTAACATTAAACTGGTCGGTTCTCATGCGGGTATCAGCATAGGAGAGGACGGGCCATCCCAGATGGGACTGGAAGATATGGCCTTATTCACTCCCATCCCGGGATGTTTGGTCCTCTATCCCTGCGACGCTCCTTCTGCGGAAGCCTGTGTGGAAACAATGGCCAGATATAAAGGCATGGCCTATCTGAGGACAACCCGGCCTGCCACTCCGGTGCTCTATAAAAAGGGAGATAAATTTCCCGTGGGAGGGTCAAAAATCATAAAAAAGAGCGGCGAAGACAAAGCCCTTATCGCAGCAGCCGGAATCACTGTTTTCGAAGCTCTCAAGGCCTATGAAGCATTAAAGAAAAAAGGGATTTTGGTTCGTGTCATGGATGCCTATTCCATTAAGCCCATTGACGGCGACGGCTTGATAAAGAATGCGAAAGAAACGGGAAGCAAGGTCGTGGCTGTGGAAGACCATTATCCGTCCGGAGGACTGGGATGTTCTGTGGCTCAGGCTCTGGCGGGAAAAGCGAAAATCATCCATCTGGCTGTTGAGTCACTCCCTCGTTCGGGAAAACCTGAGGAGCTTCTGGACAAATACGGGATATCAGCCAAACACATCATAGAAGCCGTTGAAAAATTACAGTAAACAACGCTTTTACAAAACATCAAGAAAATTTTTCGTCTTTTTCTTATTTTGCATAGCTCTGTGGCTGCCGTGTGCCGCTCAGACAGACTCCGGCACGGTCACTGTGGTCTATGACGGAGACACCATCAAGGTCCTTCTTGCGAATGGGGAAGAAGAAAAAATCCGATTGATCGGAATTGATGCTCCGGAAACAAACTCTGAAGATAAAAAAAACAGGCTGAACGCATTCTACTCAAAAAGATTTGTCTTTAAGTCCCTTTATAAAAAACAGGTCAGCATAGAATATGATTGGGAAAAACGCGACAAATACGGGAGGCTTCTCGCCTATATTTGGACTGAAGACGGGACCTTGTTCAATGAATACGTCATTCAAAGAGGATTTGCCGCAGCTTACACACGGTTTCCCTATAAAGCAGAATACAGAAAGCGATTCCTGGACGCCGAACAATACGCCAAAGCCAGAGAAAACGGCATCTGGAAGAAAGAGCCGTTTCCCTTAGTCAGTAAACAAGAGGCTCCGGCTCACATGGGGATGCTGGTCTCCTGTGAATTTGTGTGCGCCACGATCCGGGACAAGGGAAATCTGCTGCTTCTGGAATCAAAAGAAGGCGACTTTGGCGCTACTGTATATAAAAAATACCAACATCTCTTCCCTGAAATGAATTCCCTGATTGGGAAAAAAGTCATCCTATCCGGTTTGCTGGAGGCATACAGGGGCCAGCCCCAGATCATGCTCTTCTTTCCTTCCCAAATCAAAAAATAAAACAAATAAAAAATGCGCCAGGCGGGATTCGAACCCGCGACCTTCGGTTCCGGAGACCGACACTCTATCCACTGAGCTACAGGCGCATAAATCTCAAGATAATAAATATAAATCAATCCATCTTATTTTTCAAACCTAAAGATATTTCAGCCCACCCTGTTCTTTAATAAAAAGGTTGACTAAAGAGCGAAAAATTACTATAAATTTAAAGGGCTATAAAGAGGATGTTTGTCTGATTTTTGTGTCAGATAATAATTAAATATATGCTAAGGTTGAGCCGTAGTGGATAAAAGCAACAACCCATACAATTCTATCAATAACTTTAGTATCCGCAGCTTTCCAAAAAATATCCTTATTCTCAACAACAACAGCAATGAAGCTTTTTTCCTGGACGGCCTGTGTCCTGATTCGGCCCGAGTGCACTACGCACCCAGCATTGAAAAAGCAGCTTCTCTCGCCAAATCCCTGGATTTTAATGTCCTCATAGCTGACTTTTCCCTTGCCAGTTACGCTCTTCTTCAAGGAATTTTCAAGAACACCACCACCCTCATCATAACAGGATATTCCGAGAGAGAAATAGTAAATACGGCCAGAGGATGGCCCCAGAACCGGTTTATCACTACCTTTGTGTTTTCACAATCAGAAAACAGCAAAACCTCATTCAGGCGTTCCCTGGAAACAGCCATAAAACATTCGCATCTTCTTCTTGAAGTCCAGGCTCTCAGAAAATCTGCCGGCAAAAAAGAAATAGATTACAAAAATGCTTTTTATGAAATAGAAAAGATAAAAAAATTCATCAAATCATCCATAGTCAAAGAAATCGAAAAACGTATTGCCTTCCAAGCTAAATACGACCATTTCAGAAAGGAAAGGCTTAAGATAGAAACGCTTCTGAAAAAACTTTATATGGCCAATGATGTGACCAGCCTGATCGACACCATCTATGATATCAAGGAACTCATAAACGCCAGCGGCACGACCATTTATATTCTTGAAGAGACCCGGTCCACGGGGAAGTATTTAAAGCCCCTGGTGTGGGATGATTCCATCCTCTCACATGTCGATTTTACAAAGCATATCGTCCGTTTGGATAACGATGACTTTGCGGCGAAGTCAGCCCGCCTCACAAAAATAATAAGAACCGCCGACATAAAAAAAGAGGACAGAATAAGCTCCCGTTACAGAGAGCAGTTGAATTCTCCTCTTTACAGTATCCTCTGTATACCCATCATATATAAAAACGAACCCGTAGGAGTGCTTGAAGTCTATAACAAGAAAAAAGACCAGAAGTTCTCTCCGCAGGGATTTGATCAAATCGACCAGGATACTCTGGTTCACATATCCGAACATATATCCATCGCCATTACAAAACTAAACTTGATCCAATACGACCCGCTTACTGGGCTTCTGAGGCCTGATCCCTTTTTTGAAAAGGTCATCCAGAAAATCAAACAGGAAAACAAAAGGCACAGGGAAGAAGGAAACTACGCTCTTGTGATGGGTGATGTGGACTGGTTTAAAAATTACAACGACAGGTTAGGCCATGAATCTGGAAACCGCCTGTTGAGAAAGCTGGGAGCGATCCTCAAAGTATCCACCCGTGAGGAAGATTTTCTCTGCCGTTACGGAGGAGAAGAATTTCTCTTCTTTTTATCCGGACTAGAGAACGAAGACGAAGCCCTCATGTTTACAGATAGAATAAGAAAAAATGTAGAAGAGACTTACTTTGATAACCAGGAACTCCAGCCCAGGAACAATCTCACCATGAGCTTTGGAATCACTAATTTTTCTAAAGAAAAATTCAAATCAACTCAATCCATTAACAAAGAGAATCTGATAAACCTCGTTAATGAGGCTGACATTGCTTTGGCTGAAGCAAAAGGGAAAAGAACCGCTTTTACAAGCAAAAAAGAAGAAGATGCCTTTGAAAAAAACAAGATCTCCGTGTATCACAGGCGCATCTCAGAACCAGAAGATCGTTCCTTTCTCATCAAACCAGACACTGAACCTGAAAAAGAAAAAAGGAGATATCCAAGATACTATTCTTCCATCCCCCTGATCTATAAAAATAAAAAAGGCCATGAAGCCACAAAAACAATAAACATAAGCCGAGGCGGGGCCAAAGTATCAAGCAGCTCATTGATCCCTCCTGACAAGACTTTAGATCTTATTATTGTTCTGACAAGCAAGGCCTTTGAATGCAGAGGGCATGTCGTCTATTCACATAAAGGAAACGGGCACCTCTCTTATTATTATGCAGGGATTGAGTTCACTAAGATGTCACTTGAAAACAAAAAGATGCTGGAAAAATACGTAAATTCCCTATCCTGACAATTCCTTGATTATTGATTCTGTATACTCTTCCAGGGGTGAGCTCTTTGAGTCGAATTCTATCCTTAGACCATCAATATACTCAGAAAAAGCATTAAAGTCATCCCTGTTGCTCCAGTTCTCCATGCTTACTCTCTCGAGCATTTCTTTGAGCTTATCCTCATTGAGAACATCTTTTGTGCTCTCAGGGAAAAAGCAGTCCTTCATCTCACAGACTCTCAGGCAGCCAAGAATGAGTTTGCGCACATTTTCCTGCTCCTGAATGATTTCCTGTTTTATAAAGAAATGCTCTTTAGGTGAAGTGGTCTTATCAAGTTTCCCATAGAGCTTATCTGCCTGGTTGATCTCATCTTTTACCGAATTTATGACATATTTACCGTCCAGAGTGATCTTGCCCTCATTTTCAAAATAAACCACTTTTGCTTCGGATTCGCTTCCTTCGGTCTTTTTGAACCTGTCTAATTTTTTATAACCCCCTGTGTCCTCTTCTTCTTCCTCCTCTTCTTCCTCTTCTTCTTCCTCCTCTTCTTCCTCTTCTTCTTCCTCCTCTTCTTCCCCGCTCTCTTCCTCTTCTTGGTCCTCTCTTTCTTCTAACTTCACTTCCTCTTCTGTTTCATCCCCAGGTTCATCTGTCTCGTCGGATGATTTCACCGGCTCCTCTTCCTCAGCTTCTTTTTCCTCAGGCTCTGAATCTTCTGCTCCGGCGTCTTCCTGTATCTTCTCTTCGATCTGTTCCTCGATAGTATCCGGTACCGCTATTTGACTGCCATTTTCCCCCAGAAGTTCTTTTATCTTACTGAGTCTTTGGAGCTCATCATCAAGGTCAAAATCTTCATTAAAAGGTCCGATGTTTTCAGGAATTTCTGCCTCTATCCCATATTTTTCCTCCAATTTCTTTCTTAAGGTAGATAACTTTTCGGTCGTTTCTTCATTTATGCTTTCAAGCTTCTTGTTTAATTCTTCTATGATCTTAAGCTCTTCCAGAGACTTTCCGGTCAGAGATTCGATATCAGACTGAAGCTTCATGACGATTTTAAGGTGAGACTTTATTTCATCTTTTATGGATGTTTTTTCATCCTCAAACTCGGACAGGAGTGTTTTATATTCACTGAGACTTTCTCTCTCTTCATTGACCTCGCTCTCTATCTCGCTTATCTTGCTCTCTGCCTCTTCTTTCTGCCTGTTTATCGCTTCTTCCAGATCTTCCTGTATTTTTTTCCTTCTCTCGTCAAGGATCTTGTTAAGCTGTTCCTCTACCTCTTCTATTATGGAAGACGAATTTTTTAAAAAAGAATCTTTTTTTCCCATTTTTTATCTCCTGTCCCCTTTGGTTAAATAATACATATGCCTCTGGTCTGTGTCAATATAGTCTCTCAATAATCACTCCTTTTATCTGTGCTCAATATAGCGAAAACCCCTTATCCATGACAATACTCTTTTGGGAGTAAATCAGGGGGGAATTTACTGCCAGGCCCCTCACCCATAAGGGTGAGGATAACAGAGGTACAGCTCTATTGAATGGCTGTGCTTTTTTTGGATGAGATGCTTGCCATATGCTCAAAAAAAGGCATCAGGCGGGTGCTTTCAAACCTTATCTTTTCCCACTTATTGATATCCAGCGAACAAAATGCCTTGACAACTTCCGGATCAAATTGAGTCCCGGCGTTTCTTTTGATCTCTTCTTTGGCAAACTTAAAATCACGCTCGTTCCTATAGGGACGGTAAGAAGTGATGGCATCCAGAGCATCTGCGACCGCAAAGATCCTTGCTTCCTGAGGGATTTCTTGCTCTTTAAGATTATTGGGATACCCGTCTCCGTCAAATCTTTCGTGGTGGTACAGAATGATATTTCCGACTTCCTCGACAAGCTTTATTTCCTTTATGAGACCATATCCAAGGGAAGGATGAAGCCTTATTTTCTCCCATTCCGAAAGTGAAAGAGAGCTTGGCTTTTTGAGAATGGAATCCGGGATGGCTATCTTTCCCACATCATGTAGAAGAGCGCCTTTTTTGATATTGTCCAGAGTTTCGGGGTCGTTTATTTCCAGTATCTTTGCCAACACCTGGCTGTATTTGGCTACTGTTCGTGAATGCCCGAACGTCTCAACATCCCTTAAGTCCAGAGCTGTCATAAGGTTTTCTAAAGTAGAATCATATATCTCTTCAAGGGCAAGCGCTTTTTTTAGGTTTTTCTCCTGCTGGTCCTTGATTTGCTCTATCCTCTCCTGATACATCCGTGTATCGCTTAAAAGGTCTTTTTTTAGCAGTTCGTTCTTTACAGCAGAATAGACTCCAGCCTTATTATCAGGTTTTACGATATGGTCTATGACTCTTTTTTTATACAGTG
>Ga0207752_1000334_pt1 | contig 22327 bp, 22 predicted proteins | sample Pon2CUnioCityCA_6_FD_187272 | JGI IMG/M metagenome (GOLD analysis project Ga0207752, IMG submission 187272) | Marine sediment microbial community from Union City, CA, USA - Pond 2C Sediment 2 (SPAdes) | ecosystem: Environmental > Aquatic > Marine > Intertidal zone > Salt pond sediment ...
TCGCGTTCCTGATTCTCTAGCGCACCTGAGATTATCATTCGGCTTCGGCAAGATGCCTAGATCGTCCCCTCAGCAAGTCGGCTCTGGCTCGTCGGGCTTTGCCCCGGTGCGTTGCTGCACCGCCGGGAGCACCAGATCGACGAATAGGACTCGCAGCGACGCAGCCAGCGGGACAGCGATCAGAGCGCCCAAGACGCCGCCCACGGTCCAGCCGGCGAAGATCGCAAAAAGGGTCGTCAATGGGGAGATACAGGTGTGCGGACGCATCGCGTTGGGTGAGATAAGATTCCCTTCCACCTGCTGGAGCCCAATGACGAACGCCAGGGCGATCAGGGCTTTCGTAGACGATTGGAGCAAAGCCACGATCACAATTGCTCCACCGGAGATGAAGGGTCCAATGAAGGGGATGAACTCGAAGATTCCGGACACTATGGCCAGGACCAGGGGGAAATTGACTCCGATCAACAGGAGGCCCACGTAGCTGAAGGTGCCGACGATTGCCCCGGTGATGACCGCTCCGCGCACGTGCCCCCCATAGCAGAGGCCATGCTCTCCAGGAGAGAGTTCACCTTCTCCTCCTGATCCGCTGGAAAGACGGAGAGGAATAGACGGTGCGCATCGGGCGCAGCGATCAGGGCGTAGAGAGAGATGAAACCCACTAGTAGAAGGTCGAGGACAGAACCGGAGATCTCCAGTGGCAGCGCGACGAGCGTCGAGCCGAGACCTGCCACCTGCGAGGCCAGTTGGTCCAGGATCGCTGCGTCGCTCAGCCGAAACCGTCTTCGAAACCAGCGCTGCGCTTGATCGGCCAACTCCGGCGTCCTTTCAGTCATCCGCCCGGCTTGATCGACCACGGGTGGCACGACGATGGCGCCCAGCAGGACCAGTACAAGCGTCAAGATCACGTATGTCGCCACCACGGCCGGCGTCCTGGGTAACCACTTCTCCACCCACCGCACAGCCGGCGCCATAGCTGGCGCGACTGTTAGGCCCAGGAAGAGAACTGCTAGAGGCCGCTGCATGAACCACAGCACGGCCAAGAGAGCGACCGCGAGAGCCAGGGCCGCCCCTCCGGCGGTCGCCACCCACAGCCATAAACCTCGCGAGATCGGGTCCCCCCTCGCTTTTACACCCAGTCCAGGCTCAACCACACCCTGCGTGTCGACAGATCTTGTTTCCTGCTCCTCGGTCATAGCACCGTCCTCCTGGCTCGATTTGCCCAGCCGACCAGCGAGCTGAATTCCTGGATAGCTTTAAGGCGGTTCTTCAGATCTTCCGCACTGAACTTCCAAGAGAACGGCTTGGCTACTTCCTGATAGTAGTCTTGAAAGTCCAGCAAGCGCTTGGTCAGAGTCGCTTTGTTGGTCACATCTAAAGGCGTCAGAACTTTGCGCTGAACGATAGAGAAGTAGATCTCGATCTGATTCAGCCAACTGGCATGAACGGGCAGCGAAACCGCCACAGCATTAGCATATATGCTGCTCAATCGCGTTGGAAAGGTGTTCCGATGATGGGCACTGCCTCCATCCACAATCCAGAAAGTTCGTCCAGATGTCTGGTACGGAGATTGAGTCATCACCAAGTCGACAAGCCGATTGAAGGTAGCAATGCACGTGTTAGGAGCAACCCGTCCGAAGACCTTGCCACGAAAGACATCCCAGGCCGCGTGATAGGCTACGGTTCCTTTCCGCTCGTATTCGAACTCGACCCGTTGTTCATATCCAGGGACTGCAGGCAAGCTGGGATGGCAGCGAGCCAAGACTTGGATCGTTTTCTCGTCTGCCGAAAGCACGTATTCGTCAGGCCCAAGACGCTGACCTTCCCAAAACCCAGCGTACAGGTCCAAGACCACTCACGCTCTGCTGACGAACTCGGGGTCACGCGGGAAAAGCCAGTAGCGATAGCGCCAAGGCTTGAGAGCATTCTGACGAAGAAACCGGGCCAGGCTGCTGTGACTGAGACTCGCCAGATTCTCTTCTTGGGTAACCACCCGGTGCAAGTCAGCGATCGAGAAGCGGCTGAGAGGCAACTCGTGTTTCCACAGAGTCTCGCAGACAACCGCTATGGCTTGGGCTCGCTCTGGAGGGCCATAAGTCACCGGTCTCCCGCTTCGAGGCAAGTCCTGCAGGGCCACCACAGGCCCTTCGGAGCGGCGAGCAAGGAAGCGTTTGCGCTGATTCAACACGGTCTGTTCACAGCAGCCCAAGACCTCAGCGGTGGCGGCGATGGTCCTCCCTGTGTCAGCAAGCAGGATGATCAAGCTACGAATCACCAGACGGGCACTCTTGCATCCCTTTCTCTTCACCTGACGCAGTGCTTGTTTCTCCCTACTGCTCAGCTTGATTCCGTATTTGTAAGGTTCGCGTCCGATGGTATTCTAAGTCCTCCTTTTCTAGGATGGCCTCAGTTTACCCTAAAGACTTTCGGAAGGCAGGTCCAGCACCTTCGATCCACACGGTCGTGCCGGAGATAGGACTCGGTGCACTTGACGCTAGGAACACCACTAGCTTAGCCACATCTCGTGACCTTATAGGTTTCCCGTTGGGCAGCGGGATCGACCTTGACACGTACGCCACCGCCTTGCTCACCCGCTTCGACGCCAGTTTTCCGATCGATTCCTCGATTTGCGTTGCGATAGCGCCGGGACAGATCAGGTTCACCCGAACCCGACGCACAGTCAGCTCCACCGCCACGGCGAATACCCCGAATGAATTTCGGTCAGAACGGTCGTTCATGCAGCATCGCTTGCTCGTCGGAAATCCTCATCGACCCACCGTCCGCCTGACCATCCGCTGCGACATCATACAGTAGCTTACACCAGATCGTCCGCTTCTAGCGTCCACGCCTCGTGGCGGGTATCCTCCCGGGTTCCTGCACCACCCTTACATCGACCAGAGGCACGACGGCCCCCTCCATATCCAGGAGGGCGTAGGAGATCGTGTTTTTCACGTAGGTCCCGATGTCCTCGGCCGCTAAGTTCGTCTTACCATCCGGCCGTACGTAGGCGATGACCAGCAGCGGTCGCCCCTCGCCATAGTCCGGACCACGGAAGCGGGTCTCCACGTCGACCAGCGAAGCGAATGGGATCTGGGACAATGCTTCCTCAACCACCTGCGCCGCTCGCGTCTCCTCACTCGACCGCTGCAGCCGGAGGGGACCGGAAAACTGCCACGCCAGAAGGGTGATCAGCATTACCAGACTGAGGCCCAGAGAGAGGTAGAAGGTCCGCTTCTTTCCCTGTCGCAATCGAACCAGGCCCGGCGTCACACCGTAGATGCGGAAGACGAGCGCCCCGCTCAAGTTGATGCCGATCAGCTGCAGTGCGAGTACGAACAGTGCGTTGTCGAGTATGTCCCAACGTCCCATGGCCAGGGTGATCCCAGCCAGACCGGCGGGCGGAGCTAGGGAGGCCGCTACAGCGACCCCTGTCGTCGCCCCCGGTATGAGATTGGCACCTTCCGATTGGACCAGGCTCAACGCTGCCACAGCTCCAGCCATAAGCGGAAGGAGCGCCGTGGCCTCCGACACCTCGCTCACTCCTTGCATCAGAGTTGTCACCGTGTGCTGACCTAACAGAAGGCTCAACCCACCGGTCACGAGGGCCGTGTTAGCGAGGGCGGCTATGTAGCGAACCAGGCTTCGACCGAGCAACTTCCCATCCCCGGCGGCCGACGCCATGGCGAAGTTCATCGCCGGCCCGGCGAAGGGAGCGATCAGCATCGAGGCCAGGATCAGGTAGACAGCGTTCGTGAAGAACCCGATCCACACGATGGCAGCGCCCACGGTCGCAAACGCCAGGAAGCCCGCCCACCGCCCGATGCTCTGCAGTCCTCCCAGGTAGATCTCCACCGGGCTGCGCGGGGCCAGGTCTCGTATGCTCTGAACAGCCCCACTGATGGGCGCTTCGAAGGGGATCACGTCGTCCGGGAAGAGCACCACCTCCAGCTCCGCTATCGGCTCCAGCTTAACCAGCACGTCCCCGACGGCGTCGTTCTTCACGTAGGCAATGACGAAATCGTAGCGCTCTTCCCCTCGCCCGACATCCAGCTGGGACACGTTAACGGCGTTCAACGAACGGAGAACATCCCGGATCTCCGCTCCTGATCCCCGTGGTGCCTGTACGGTAAGCTGTCTCACAGCGTGGCGTTCTCCTGCCTCACACCCGGTTTAGGAGCCCTCTGCTTCTTCTTGGCTCTCTCGTATCGTTCGAATAGCGAGTCCAGTTCCTCCGTGGACGCCATGTTCTCCAACATGGGGAAATGCGTCTTCTCTTCCTCGTCCATGTGGTGCCGGTTCATCTGTGCCATCGCCCACCTTGCCCGCTCTCACATCACTACGGGCACTGATCCACGTTGCGAATAGCCTCCTGAATGCTCTCCATCCGGTTCTCCGGGTTGGGATGGGTGCTGAAGAACTCCGGTGGAGCTCGGCCCTCACGAGCCTCGGCCAGCACCTCCATGACCTCCAGCAGCGCCCTGGGATCGTATCCGGCCGCTGACAGGAAGCAGACACCCAGTGTGTCCGCTTCCAGCTCGTGCTCGCGACTGAACTTCATGTTGATCAGCTGTCCCACCAGTGCGGCCATCTGGGCCACTTGCCGGCTCGACGGGTTGTCCGGATCGTATGTCGCGATCACGGCTGCCCCGGTCAGCCCCTCCGTGAGCTTCGCCTTGGCGATCTGTTCCGCTGAATGCCGGCCCACCACGTGCGCGACCTCGTGAGCCAGCACGCCCGCCAGCTCTGCCTCCGTGTCCAACTCCTCATACAGGGCGTCGGTGATGAAGACAGGCCCGCCAGGGAGCGCGAAGGCGTTGACCGTCTCGCCGTCGTCCAGTAGACTGAACTCGAACTCGTACGGTGAATCGCCCGCCACGGACTCGCGCACGATCTCCTGTCCGAGGCGATCGACCATCGCCTGTGCCTCGTCGTTCCGTTCCATCCCACCGAACCTCTGTGCCATCTTCGGGGCCGCCTCCAGCCCCAGGGTGATCTCCTGTTCCACACTCATGCCGACGTGCTGCGTCTCCCCCGTCACCGGGTTCTCTTGCTGGGACGTCAAGTAGACCACGAGGGATGAAATGGCTACTATGGCCCCGACGATCAACCGAACGGCGTTTAGCTGGCATCCACCTCTTCGTCGAGACATCGTTCTCCTCCTCCTACTCAACTCTCATCGGCTCGCGTTCCGGCTGGCGGACCGTCCAGACCAGCGTCAAGCCCGTGATGACGCCTGCGACGAGTCCCGTCACGCCTGAGATCGTCAGCGTGCTCACTACCTGGCTGATGACGTCGTCTGAGACCAGAAGAGTCAGCACCAGCTGACTGACGTAGGAGCCGATGGCCCACGCCGCGACGTTCGCCAGCACCCACGGCACCGCATGCCGAATCTCGCGCCGCAGCACCGGCCACTGGATCACTCCGATGATGGCGCCGAAGACCGCGTAGGCGAGAAGAGCCCCCAGCACGGTCTCGCTCAGGGCGCGGATGAGGATGAGGCCCAACGCATACCCGAGAGACCACCCCGCCCCTTCGTGGAGGATCCAGTCCACGGAGTGGGTCAAGTACTGTCTCAAGACCAGCCATTGGAACAATCCCACCAGAAACCCGGCCGACAGCGGAATCAGGATCAAGGCGACGACTAGACTGAGATCGTTCAACAGAAACACGTAGGGCAGCGAACCCAACACCATGCCCGCCGCCGTGGCCAATGCCCACCCTCCCCACAATCCGAGAGTGTTCCGAGCGACCTTCGCCTCACTCACGTCTACGGCCATACCGCCTCCTCATAGCTCAATCGCTATCTTATCTTCGTCGGCTACCTTTCCGGGGGTGTCACCTCGACGTCCGCCGCTCGCGCCTCGCCAGCGAGCACTGGCTGCAGCTACTGACGCTCCGCTCCCCCCGGTCACTACGCTGATGGTCCCTCCGGATCCTCACTCCCTGCTACCGCGGTGACCCGGGAACCGTACCGCCTGGCATACACCTCGGTGAACTCCGCTCCTATGAACAAGATCTGCGCCGAGTAGTAGATCCACAACAGGATCAAAACCAGCGACCCTGTCGTGGCATAGGTCGAGGCCACGCCCTGCGCCCTGGATAGTCCCTCAGCAGGGACTTGCCGAGCGAGAAGAGCGCCGCTGTCCCCCTGCCAATCGGAACGTCCCCCACGGCATCATTCTTCACGTGGGCGATGAGGAAATCGCAGCCCTCTTCCCGTCGGCCGAGGTCCCCTTGGCCTACGTTCCGCGCGTTCAAGGAACGGAGACCGCCCTGGTTGTGTTCGCCCCTCCTTGCCTCTGGCGAAGCTATGGGCTCTTCGCCTCGCGCTCTGCCTTCTCGTATCGTTCGAATAGCGCGTCCAGTTTCTCCCCGGACGCCATTCGCTCCAGTATGGGAAAATGCGTGTTCTCCTCCTCGTCCATGTGGTGCCGATTCACCTCGTCCAGAACGTAGGCCTTGGCCTTAAAGGTGTCCCCATCGAGAGTGAGATCCATCAGCTCTCTCAGGAGAACCTTACCCACGTGGTGTTCCTGGACGGCCTTCAATGCCTCCTCGCGTGCTTCTCCACCGGCCGACTTCATGAAGTCGAAGATCGACTCCTCTTCTCCAATCATATGGGGATAGAGCTCCTGCGACATCTCCTCGCGCAGCCTCCCGCGCTCCTCGACGGTCTCCGCGCTTCGCAGCGCCTTCCCCACCTGTCGCTGCTTCTCGTGGTCTTTCTTCAGATGTTGCACGAACTTGTGTGCCATCGCCTACTCCTTTCTGACTGGCTCCCGCCGGGCGGAACGCATCCGCCGCCCGTCTTTCCATCATAGGGCTACGCCAGGCCGCTGTGGAGAATTACCAGGGCCTGGCGTAGCTCTGCGCCCCCTGCCAGGGGTCCTCAAGCGAGGAAATTTATGATGAGCAATACAACCGCAACCACCAAGAAGATCCCAAAGAGCAGTCTTGCGATCGATGCCGCCCCTCGGGCAATCCCCCCGAACCCCAGCACCGCGGCCACCACGGCCACGGCCACAGCGATCAGCGCCCACGTTAACAGAGTCATTCTTGTCTCCTTTCACTTGGTTTGTTTCAGGGTTCTTCCAACCCAGCGTCATGGAGGACGTCCTACGCTTCCTCCCTTTTCGTCCACTCGCCATCGACCTTCTCGTACTCGTCTTTTACCGCACTCCAGGCCACCGCGTGGGCGGTCTCCTCGTGGGACGCATCTCCTTCCCGGTCCTCCGGATCCTCGTACTGCTCCCAGGCGCTGTTGAACGCCTCGCGGTAGATCTCCTGAACGTGCTCCGGGAGTGCGTCCTGTACGTCCTCAGGAAGGTCCTCGTTCCGGTCGTAAGGCATGGCTCTATGCCTTCCTCATCTGGCGCGCTCTCTCGGCTACTTCTTGCCCCGCCTCCTCCGTCTGCGAGCGCGCCTCCTCCGCCGTCTCCTGCACCTTCTTCTGGATCTGTTTCGCGCTCTCAGAGAGCTGCTGGCCGACCTCCTCCGCCTCTGAGCGAGCCTTCTGCGCCGTTTCCTGTGCCTTCTCTTGCACGTGCTTCGCGCTCTGAGATAGTTGATCGCCCATCTGCTTCGCCTGCGCGCGGGCCTCCTCCGCTGTTTGCTTTGCCCTCTCCTGGAGCTCCAAAGCGCGCTCTTCGATCATGCGGCGCGTCTCTGCCCCCGATCGAGGGGTCCGGAGCAGCGCAATGCCCGCACCGACGAGCCCACCGACCAGGAAGCCGGCGAGAAAGCTGTCCGTGCTCCCGCCTCGCCCGTTGTGTCTCTCCTTCGTTTTCATATCTCACCTCCTACCTACGTCATATCAAGTTGGTACCGATTTGGACTCACCACCCGGGCAGCACGAGGCCACCTCAGTCTCTTGGCACCAACTTCTACCAATACGGATCGTACCCATAGTACTCGTAGATCTCGACCATGTACTCGCGATCCCACGTTTGCGGCCAGTCGTCTTTGTCGAAACCCGGGGCTTCCTCAAGCACCTCTCGATCCACGTTCAGCACGAAGACCTCGCGCTCCGAATCGAGACTCAGAGCGGCCCAGGGGATCGCAAACAGCTTCTCGCCGAGACCGAGGAAGCCGCCGAAAGACAACACTGCGTATGCGATCTGGCCGGCGTCCAGGTCGATCATCAACTCCTTGATCTCGCCCAGGTTCTCACCTTCGGCGTTCACCACGTCGTCGCCCATAATCGTCGATGCGGATAGCACTTGCGGATGCATAGTCACGACCTCCTTGTTCCTTGATCATCAAAATGGTAGCCATCGCCTTGCTTCGAGGGCTGTGAGGAAGATGCTTGGCTTCTCATGCCTCGCCCCGGTGCGAGTGCCCCACGCAGCTCTGCTCCGACAGATCTCTGTCGCTAAACCGCCTCCTTTCCGCTCTTGCGGCTCAACGTCGACCGTGCTGGCTGTCATCCATCAGCAGTGGCCACGGTTGCCCCATCGACTTCATACAGTCCCCCACACCCGACGGATGCCCCCACTTCGACCGATGATAGTGTATCACAGAATCGCGTTTGCAATCGCTGGGGAAGGTTAGCCCGGGGTTGGAATCGGTTGTAGAACAGTTGGATTTTCGTTGGAGTGTGCCCGGCCAGTCGTCATTCTCAGAAATCCTCGGTGACTGGCCTCTCACCGTACCACCCGAAGGGATGAGCAGGAAGAGCACGACCTATCCAAGCAGCACAACGTATTCACAATTGAACGAAGTGGCACTTGCATGCACGAATGATTGACAACCGTTGCTCACAAGAGTATACTTCTGGTTAACTTCAGGGGTTGCTGCATACCAACCGTCATCGAACCCTGGCAAGTCCCGACGAGAAATTGGGACAGTAAGTTCGTGAGCCTGATCCGCAGAAGCGGAATGATTTGCTTTCGGTTTCTCAGCAGGTCTCGTCGCGCATAAGAGGGCCGAGATGTGTGCTTCTGAGCACGCTCAGGATGTCAGAGGAGACAGGGGTGATGGCTGAACAAGAAGCAGCCCAGGATGGCTGGGTCGTCCAGACCGAGGAGTTGACAAAACGGTTTGGAGACGAGGCCGCAGTCGACGAATTGACTTTCGAAGTACCACGTGGGCGGATCTTTGGCCTCATTGGGCCCAGCGGCTGCGGGAAGACGACGACGGTGCGGCTGCTGACCGGGGTCTACGAGCCAACCAAAGGTCGGGCTGTCGTGCTGGAATCCGAACCAGGCAACTTCTCAAGAGAAACCCGAGCGCAAATTGGCTACATGCCTCAGCACTCGATCCTCTACCCGAACCTCTCTGTATGGGAGAACCTCCGCTTCGCCGGTTCGATCTACGGCGTGAGTCCATTCGCAAAACGAAGACTGCTCGAGGTACTCGATTTCGTCGAGTTGGAGGAACACCGCCACAAACAAGTTCGCGACATATCTGGAGGCATGCAGCGCCGACTCAGTCTGGCAGCCTGCCTGATCCACGGGCCCTCCCTGCTGTTTCTTGATGAGCCGACGGGAGGGGTCGATCCCGTGTTGCGCCGCAAATTCTGGGACCACTTCGAGGCCTTGCGTGAAGAGGGAAACACGTTACTGGTCACGACGCAATACGTGGGGGAAGCAGCTTACTGCGACCTGGTCGGAGTTATGATGGCGGGGAGAATTGTCGTGGTGGACACCCCGGAGGGGCTGCGGCGACGCGCTTTCGGGGGAGAGGTGATCAACGTACGAACGAGGGAGTACCTGGAATACTCGATCACTCAAGCCCTGCGAGAGATAGAGGGGGTGCAGCATGTGATCCGTGTTGGGGAGACCCACGTTCGATTGCTGGTTGACGAGGCAAGCGTTGTCATACCGAGAATCACGGACTGGGCGAAGGGGCATGAGGTCGAAGTGGAATCAGTCCAGGAGTACCAGCCTCCGTTTGATGACGTCTTCGTGCGCATGGTCGAGCGCGAAACCGGACGCGACCAGGGAGAGTGGGGAGACGATGGGTAAGGGGATCCGAGAAGCAGCAGGGAATATAGCCAGAGCAGTCACCAGGACAACGGCTTTCCTCCGGAAAGACATCGTCGATTTTGTCAGGCAGCCGCGCCTGGTGTTGGCCTTGGTGCTGGGCCCGTTTCTGATCCTGCTGCTGTTCGGCCTGGGATTCAAGTCGGAGCCGATCGCTCTCCGAACCATCATCGTCATCGGGGAGGACAACCCGTTGCGGTCGTACGTCGAGGAGAATGCCGATACCCTGGTCAGACAGCTTGTCCTGGTGGACATCGTAGAGAGCGAATCCTACGCCAGGCACCAGCTCATCAACAACAGAGTCGACGTGGTGATTGTCGTGCCGGACACCGTGGAGCAGAAGATCCGCTCCAATGAGCAGGCAGTCTTTGTAACGCTCTACAACACGATCGACCCTATGCAGACGAACTACGTGCGGGCCTTTACGAACGTGTACGTTAGTGAAGTGAACCGGCGGGCCCATCTGATGGCCGTCCGAGAGGCTCAACAAGAGACTGGAGAAGTTGAGCCCGAGATTGAGGCCGCACGAGAGGACGCGGCCAACCTACGGCAAGCTATGGAACGGGGGGATGAGGAGGCAGCCCGGGAAGAACTTCTGCAGCTGCGCCGGACTCTAGCCGTGGTCCAGACAGCCCTCGGCCCCAGCGAATGGCTGCTCATCGGGTCCGGTGAACTGTTATCAGGTTCCGGAGGAGGAGGGCAAGAGAACGAGCCGAAGGACCTGCTCGCGGAGAGCCTGGAGAATCTGGACGCATTGAGCCAGACCGAGAGCGACCAGCTCGATACCCAGGAGAGCCTGGAGAAGGCCGCTCAACTCGAAGAGGATCTGGGCCAGCTGGAGACGGCAATGGAGGACTTCCGCAGTGCGGACCCGAACGTAATCGTCAGTCCTTTCGTGGGCGAGAACAGGACGGTCGGGCGAAGCGAGACAGACCTGTCAGACTACTACGTCCCCGGCACCATCGCCATGTTGCTTCAGCATCTGTGCATTACCCTTGGAGCACTCTCCTTCGTTCGCGAGCGGCAGACAGGGGCGATGGAGTTGTTTCAGACCTCCCCTCTTGCTGCGATCGAGGTGTTGGTCGGCAAGTACGTGGCCTATTGGCTCGCAGCTGCCCTGGCGGCGAGCGCGCTGACAGGTCTCTTGCTCCTTGTCCTGCAAGTGCCGATGATGGGGAGTTGGTGGGAGTATGCGGGGACGCTGGCGGCTTTGATGTTCACGTCGTTGGGAGTTGGTTTCCTCATCTCAATTGCGGCCCGGTCTATCAGCCAGGCGGTCCAGTACTCCATGATCGCGCTGCTGGCAAGCGTCTTCTTCTCCGGCTTCTTTCTGAGCCTGGACCTGTTGCGGTGGTTTGTGCGGCTCGTATCCTGGATTATTCCGGCTTCGTACGGGATCAGGTTGCTTCAAGACATTATGCTACGCGGACTGTCCTTCCAGGTATGGGAGGTCACGATTCTCGCGGGTATGGGACTGGTTCTGTTCATCGTCGCCTGGCTGGGGTTGCGACGAGAGCTGGCCCGAACGTAGCGCCACACACGACCGTCTTAAGCGTAACTTGTGGAAGATGCGCCTCACTTCCACTCCGACGCCATACTGAGGATAAGGCCCCTGTTGAGGGGTAACCAGGTTGCGAACGGTCCGTCTCTCGTCTGTCTGGCGCTTCGACGGGCTTGAGCATGGTCGGTGTGGCCTACGCGTCTTTGACGGCGCTTCCGGAGATGCCGTAGGGAGCAGGGGGGAAGCTGGCCTGCGGCCAGGCCCCGGGGGCACCTGGCCCAAGCACGGATCCAGGGCGAGCGGGGGGCGTGAGGTGCAATGCACGTCAACGACGCCTTCGGCAAGTGCAGCGCGCCATCAACGGTGCCAGTCCTCGAAGCGGCCCAGGACCAGGCAGGCGTTCTGCCCCCCGAGGCCGAAGGAGTTGGAGAGGGTGACGCGGACGTCCGCCTGGCGCGCCTCCCCCGGCACGTAGTCGAGATCGCACTCGGGACCCGGGTTCTCCAGATTGATGGTGGGGTGGATGGTGCCCTCTTCGATCGTCTTGATGCAGACGGCAGCCTCGATGGCGCCGGCGCCCCCCATCGCGTGGCCGATCATCGACTTGGTCGCGCTGATCGGCACCTCGTAGGCGCGCTCGCCGAAGAGCTCCTTGATGGCCATCGTCTCCACGGCGTCGTTGATGGGCGTGCTGGTGCCGTGGGCGTTGATGTAGTCGACGTCCGCCGGTGTCAGCCCGCCATCCTCCAGGGCCCGGCGCATGGCGCGGATGGCGCCCTTTCCCTCGGGATGGGGCTGGGCGATGTGGTAGGCGTCCGATGAGGAGGCGTGGCCCATCATCTCGGCGCGGATGCGGGCCCCCCTCCGGGTGGCGTGCTCCAGCGACTCGAGGACGAGGATGGCGCATCCCTCGCTGTAGATGAAGCCGTCCCGCTCCGCGTCGAAGGGGCGGCTCGCTTTCTCCGGCTCGTCGTTCCGGGTGGAGAGGGCGCGCATGGCGCAGAAACTCGTAATCGGGGCGAAGTGAATGAGTGCCTCGACCCCTCCGCAGATCATCACGTCGGCCGCCCCGAGGCGGATGGCGTCGGCCGCCTCTCCCACCGCCTGGGTGCCCGAGGCACAGGCGGCGACCTCGGTGCTGATGGGACCCTTGGCCCCGGCGTAGGAGCTGACGTGGTGCGACGGCATGTTGAGCAGCATGCCGATGGCGGTGAACGGATTGACCCGCCCCCAGCCCCTGCCGCGATGCTCGTCCACGACGCTGACGCTGTGTTCAAAGCCGCCGATGGCGGTCCCCATCAGCACGCCCACCCGGTCCTCGTCGGTCAGCGGGAGCTCGAGACCGGCGTCGGTCAGCGCTGCCTGGGCGACGGCGACGCTGACCTGGGAGCAGCGCGCCATACGCCGGGCCTCCTTCCGATCGATGTAGCTCCGGGGGTCGAAGCCCTTAATCTCACCGGCGATGCGCGACGGGGACCCGGAGGCATCGAATTGGGTGATAGGCCCCACCCCGGAGCGGCCGGCGACCAACCCCTGCCAGGTTTCCTCGAGGGTCAGGGCCAGCGGGGTCATAGCGCCCATACCTGTAACGACGACACGCTTTCTACCATTCATTTCCAGATATCCTCTCTCGTAACGGTCGGATGGCTTGAGACAGCGTCAGACCTGCGACAGCCTCACGGACCAGATTGGAGCCGAAGTATACCGGCAGTGGCGCGGGGACGCAAACAGGCGTGCGCGAGGGACATGCGTCGGAGACTCCGGCCCCGGGATCGGTCCCCGGGCGTGCAAAGGAAACGAAAAAGCCATCCCTGGTGACTTGCGCTTCCTGGGATGGCTCTGGGCACAGTCTTAGTCCTGTGAGGGACGTTACTGCGCAGGCTGACTAAAAGGATCGTCTAGAACCAGCCGGTGTCTTCCTCCAGCGACTTCACGTCGGCGGCGCGGGGTCCCTTCTCGCTCTGCTCGATGGTGAACTCCACCCGGTCCCCTTCGTTCAGCGACTTGAAGCCGCCGCCCTGAATGGAGGAGTAGTGGACGAACACGTCTTCGCCATTGTCGCGGGAGATGAAGCCGTACCCCTTCGGGTTGCTGAACCACTTGACGGTCCCCGTCAGGCGTTCACCTTCTTCGGCTTCTTCTTCAGCCTCTTCTTCGGCTTCTTCTTCAGCCTCTTCTTCGACGATAGGCTCGTCTATGGTTTCCGCCGCGGGAGACGCTTCCTCTTCGCCTTCTTCTTCAGCAGCGAATTCCTCTTCGCTCTCGGCTTGAGGCTCGACGTCGTTGCTTTCCTGCTCTTCGAACTCGAACATGATACCTATTGCTCCTTTGTTTCTGTGGCTGTTACGCCTTTTACGAAATACGTCCTGCGAAATACGTCCTACGGTTAGAGCGTGACCAAAAGAAAAAGATCGACCAGGCCCCGTAAGCCCAGGCGATCTCCTGTTGTTTGGTCACAGCTCACGTCATACTGATGTTGATGATAACACGGTCGCTGAGAATGTCAAGGGCCGGGAAGGATGCGCGAAGGTGACCGGCGTCGCGAGCGTGCGAAGCTAAGCCATTGCCGGTCACCTGCATCCATCGGAGAATGATGAGACTGTGGTCGAGCGAGGGGCGCTGGGCGCTAGGGCGCTTGTTCTCTCAACAGGATAGTGTAGAATGGGACGGTCAGGCCAGGGAGAGGACAGTGTGCACTGCGGTCGGTTGGCGGCCGTCAAAGCTATCCGGGACGGAAGCATGAACCATAACATCGAGGTCTTCTGGCGCACGGCTGAGCCTGACGGCCGAGCGTTGGATCTGTCCGTGCAGATCGCTCAGATAGGCATTGAGCGCGTTCAATCGGTCCGGGTGAGTGAGCTTACGTTCCTCCGGGGTGCGCTTTCCGCCCGAGACGTCGAGCGGCTGGCGGATGAGCTGTTGGTCGATCCCATCGTGGAAGGGTATCGCTGGTGGTCAGGCCGCAGCGTCGCTGCCCTGCAGGCCCGGAGGAGGGCTGACCAGGGGGCGGATCTGGCTGTAGAAGTCGGCTATCGCCCCGGCGTTACGGATCCGGTGGCCGATCGTCTGCAGCGTCGGATGCGAGCCCTGGGCATCGGATGCGTCGATGCCGTCGCCACGGGGACTCGCTACGTCTTCACCGGGGACCTCTCCGAGCGCGATCTCCACGTCATTGCCGAGCAGATCCTGTGCAATGATGTGATCCAGACCTACGCGCTGGGCCCTCTGCCGCCAGCCTTCGTGCCCCAAGCTGACCGGTCGGGTGAAGTGGAGATCGTCCCCCTGCGCGAGGTCGACGACGAAGCCCTGGCTCGGATGAGCATAGAGCGGGTTCTATTCCTCTCCCTCGAGGAGATGCGGACCATCCAGGCGGAGTTTCGTGGTATGGGACGCGACCCCACCGACGTGGAGCTCGAGACTCTGGCCCAGACCTGGTCGGAGCACTGCCAGCACAAGACATTCAAGGCTCGGATTGACTTCTTCTGTGAGGGTGGCGTGCGGCGCCTCGGGCAAAGCGGGCGTGCGGATGACAGGCCCTGTCGGGAGACGATCGACGGCCTGCTGCGCAGCTACATCCAGGGCGCGAGCAAGCAGCTAGATCGGGGCTGGGTCCGCTCGGCCTTCGTCGATAACGCCGGCATCATCGATTTCGACGATGAGTACGCCGTCTCCTTCAAGGTGGAGACGCACAACCATCCCTCGGCGCTGGAGCCGTTCGGCGGGGCCAACACGGGCGTCGGGGGCGTGATTCGCGACATCATCGGGGTCTCGGGGCGGCCGATCGCCAACACCGACGTGCTCTGCTTTGGTCCGCTGGACATAGAGGGCCCGGATCTGCCTGAGGGCGTTCTCCATCCACGCCGCATTGCACGGGGCGTTATTGCCGGGATCGAAGACTACGGCAACAAGATGGGCATCCCCACCGTGTCCGGTGCGATCCTCTACGATGACGGCTACGTCGCCAACCCCCTGGTCTACTGTGGCTGCGTCGGTCTGGCGCGGAAGGACCAGCACCCGAGGGATCCGCAGCCGGGAGACCTGTGCGTGGCGCTGGGGGGACGGACGGGTCGAGACGGGCTCCACGGGGCTACCTTCTCCTCGGCCGAGCTGACCCACGAGACGGGCCAGACGGTGGGGAGCGTGGTTCAGATCGGCGACCCGATCACGGAGCAGGCGATGATGGAGGCCGTCATCCAGGCTCGGGACGAGCGGCTGTACCACGCCATCACCGATTGTGGTGCGGGCGGGTTCTCCTCCGCTGCCGGGGAGATGGGGAAAGATGTGGGCGTGGAGGTCGAGCTGAGCGACGTACCCCTCAAGTATCCTGGCCTGCGGCCCTGGGAGATCTGGCTCTCGGAGGCGCAGGAACGCATGGTGCTCGCCGTGCCAGCGGAGCACCTGTCCCGTCTGGAAGAAATCTGTGGGGAGCTCGAGGTCGGATTGACCGTCATCGGGCGCTTCACGGGCGATGGTCGACTTCGGGTCCAGTATGAGGGGCGGACGGTGGCTGATCTGGATATGGCCTTTGTCCACGACGGCTGGCCCAGGCCGACGATGCGAGCGGTGTGGAAGCCACCGAGCGTTTCCGAGGTGGCGGTTGCGCCGACTGACGACCTCAGCTCCGTATTGTTGCAGATGCTCGCCGATCCCGATGTGACCAGCAAGGAAGGGGTGATTCGACGCTACGATCACGAGGTGCAGGGGGCGACGGTCGTGAAGCCGCTGGTGGGTGCGGCCGAAGACGGGCCTTCGGATGCGGCGGTGCTGAGCCCCTGGGAAACAGAGGGATGGCGGGGCATCGCGCTGGGGTGTGGCATCAATCCCTATTACGGAAAGATAGACCCGTACGCGATGGCGTGGGCGGTGGTGGACGAGGCGCTGCGAAACGTCGTCGCCGTCGGGGGAGATCCCGACCACACGGCCCTGCTCGACAACTTCTGCTGGGGGAATCCCGCCCTGCCAGACCGCCTCGGCGCCCTGGTGCGGGCGGCGCAGGGGTGTCACGACGCGGCCCTGGCATATGGGACGCCCTTCGTCTCCGGCAAGGACAGCCTCAACAACGAGTACGTCGACGCGGAGGGGGAGAAGCGGGCGGTCCCGCCTACGCTGCTCATCTCGTCGCTGAGCGTGATGACCGATGTGCGACAGGCGGTGACCATGGATCTGAAACGTCCCGGGGACCTGCTCTACGTCGTCGGGGAGACGCGAGCGGAGCTGGGAGGCGCGCTCTACTCCCGGCTGCACGGCGCCATCGGAGACGGGGTCCCAGAGCCGGTGCCTGACGCCATCGAGACTATGCGGGCCGTTCACGGGGCCATATCCAAAGGGATGATACGCGCCTGTCACGATCTTTCGGAGGGCGGGCTTGCGGTGGCGGCGGCGGAAATGGCAATTGCCGGCAGATCGGGTCTCGAGCTGGATCTGACGCACCTCCCACGAACTCCCGATGTCGACGCGGACGCGGTTGCTCTGTTTTCCGAGAGCAGTGCTCGCTTTCTCGTAGAGGTCGCGCCGGAGGTGGCCGCCTCCTTTTCGGAGATGCTGGCGGGGCGCCCAGTGGCTCGAGTAGGGCGGGTCACCGGAGATGAGGTGGTGCGGGTGCACGGGCTTGGGGGCCGCGTTATAGTCGAGTGTGAGGTCGAGGAGCTGGCGCACCGGTTCTTCGGTGAGAGTGGGAGGACGAGATCCCTGTGATAACGATCAGAAGAACCGTTTGCTCTGCCCTCTGCCGCATGCTGTCGACCAGAAGAGCCGTTGGCCATGATTGAAGCCCTCATCCTTCACGCTACGGGCACGAATCGCGACCGGGAGGCGGCGTGGGCCGTGGAGAAGGCCGGCGGTGACCCGGTTATCATGCACGTCAATGCGCTGCGCGACCGGCCGGCGCGGCTGCACGATTTTCGAATGCTGATTCTGCCCGGGGGCTTCTCCTACGGGGATGCGCTGGGGGCAGGACGTCTTCTGGCCTCCGACCTGCGCTGGTTCTTCGAGGACGAGCTGACCCGCTTCATCACGTCCGGCAAACCGGTCCTGGGCATCTGCAACGGCTTCCAGGCGCTGGTCAAGAGCGGCTGGCTGCCGGGACCATCGATGGATGGAGGATCGGGCTCTCCTGGGACGAGCGTAAAGGCCACGCTGGTCCGCAATGCATCGAACCGCTTTGAGTGCCGCTGGGTGTGGCTGGAGCCAGAGCCAAACAGCCCGTGTGTCTTCACCCGTGGTCTGGTCGGCGATGACGACGTGCGGATCACCTGCCCGGTGGCCCACGGTGAGGGGCGGTTCGTTCCCGGCGTGGGCGTGCTGGAGCGTCTGGAGGTGGGCGGGCAGATCGCGCTGAGGTACGTGCGCCGGGACGTCCGACTTGATCGGGGTGGAGAGGGGGCCTCTGCCAGCTATCCGGCGAACCCCAACGGCTCTGTGGCCGACATCGCTGGCATCTGCAACGAGAAGGGGAACGTGCTTGGCCTGATGCCCCATCCGGAAGACCACATCGTGCCCTGGCAGCACCCGCGTTGGACGCGAGGGGAGAACGATGGACTGGCCCTGCCCCTGTTCGAGGCGGGCGTGGCGTACGCAGCGAGGCTTTGATGATCAGACAGATCTGACTGTCATTTGTTGTAGCAGCTATGGAGGAACGTGTGATCGACGGAGATGCATTGTTTGAGGACCTTCCGCAGGCACTTGAAGCGATCGAAATCGACTGGCCGTATGAGCACGCGCGCGGTAAGGTGCGGGATCTGTTTTCTCTCACCGGCGACCGCTGGCTCATTGCGACGACGGATCGATTGTCGGCCTTTGACCGGATCCTTACGCTGATCCCGTTCAAAGGGCAGGTGCTGAACCAGCTCAGCGCATTCTGGTTCGACGCCACGAGGGACATCATACCGAATCATCTTCTGGGGGTGCCGGATCCCAACGTCAGCCTAGTTCATGAGTGTGAGCCGCTCCCGGTCGAGGTCGTCGTGCGGGGCTACATCACGGGCGTGACGAAGACGGCTCTCTGGTACCGCTACTCGCTGGGGGAGCGTCGTATCTACGGCTACGATTTCCCCGACGGGATGGAGAAGAACGAGAGGCTGCCGGTGCCCATCATCACGCCCACGACCAAAGGGCGCGCCGGCGAGCATGATGAGCGGATCACCTGTGCCGAGGTGGTGGAGCGCGGGCTCCTCGACGCAGAGACCTGGGACCAGGTCCAGGAGGCGGCGCTGGAGATATTCGAGCGGGGACAGGAGATTGCTGCGCAGGGCGGGCTGATCCTCGTGGATACCAAGTATGAGTTCGGGCGTGCGCCAGACGGCACGCTGATGCTCATCGACGAGGTGCATACGCCGGACAGCAGCCGCTTCTGGGTGGCAGAGACGTACGAGGAGCGAGTGACCGGGGGACTGGAGCCGGAGAACTTCGACAAGGAGTTCCTGCGCCTGTGGTACGCTGAGCGAGGGTATCGCGGCGACGGGGAGCCGCCGGCGGCGACCGAGGATCTAATCACGCGAGTGAGCCAGCGCTACATCTCCTTGTACGAGCGGCTAAGCGGTCGGGCGTTCGAACCAGGCACGTATCCTGCTGAATCGCGAATCGCCGAGGTGCTGAACGGGTTTCTATCATAGAGAGACCTGATCTGCGGAGTGTCGGATCTGAGCTGAGGGAGAATCACGGATGCTCGTCGTTATCATCATGGGATCGCCCAGCGATGCGCCCTTTTGTGGCCGTGTAACGGATGCGCTGGACAATTTTGGAATCCCCTGGGCGACACGCGTCGCGTCGGCTCACAAAGTGCCTCGCGAGCTCCTGGATCTGCTGGAGGCGTACGAAGCCGACGCAACCCCGAAGGTCTACATCACGGTGGCCGGCCGAAGCAATGCGTTGAGCGGTCTGGTGGACGCACAGGTGAGCGCGCCGGTGATCGCCTGCCCCCCCTACTCGGACAAGTTCTCTGGAGGTGATCTGCTCTCCTCCCTGCGTATGCCGTCGGGGGTTGCCCCGGCGGTGGTGCTGGAGCCGGAGAGCGCCGCGCTGCTGGCGGCGAAGATGCTGGGCCTGGTCAAGCCCCGCCTCCGCCAGGAGGTGCGAGAGGCGCAGGAAAGGCATACGCAACGGCTCCTGGACGCCGATGCAGCCGCGCGAGCGTGAGATGATCACGCATCCCCTCGTCGACAGCCCGCGGGAGGCCTGCGGCATTTTCGGCATCTACGCTCCGGGGACGAACGTGGCGCGTCTGACGTTCTTCGCCCTGTACGCCCTCCAACACCGGGGTCAGGAGAGCGCCGGGATTGCGACGGGCGACGGGAAACGAGCGCGGATCCACAAGGGCAGTGGGCTCGTCTCCCACGTCTTCAAGGAAGAGAACCTCGCCGACTTGCAGGGCCACATGGCTATTGGACATAACCGCTACTCCACGACCGGCGCATCGCGCCTGCGGAATGCACAGCCGTATCTCATCGAAACCGCGCTGGGCCCGCTGGGCATCGCGCACAACGGCAACCTGACGAACGCTTCCGTGCTGAGGCGAGAGCTGCTGTACGGAGGCGTGGGGCTGATCTCGTCGTCGGACACTGAGGTGATCACCCAGATGTTGGCCGGGGCGCCGGGGGAGTCGTGGGGGGAGCGGATTGAGGTTTTCATGGCGCTGGCCGAAGGTGCCTACTCGCTTACCATCCTGACCGAGGAGGCTGTCTATGCGGTGCGGGACCCCTGGGGGTTCCGGCCGCTCTGTCTGGGTCGCTTGAACGACGACGGATGGGCAATCGGGTCGGAGTCGTGCGCCCTGACGACAATCGGAGCCACCTTCGTTCGGGAAGTGCGCCCGGGTGAGATCGTGCGTCTGGACGCTGACGGCGTGAGCGCCTGGCAGGGTGTGGAGGCGACGACACGACCGTCGCTGTGCATTTTCGAGTACATCTACTTCGCCCGCCCGGACTCATTGCTGGAGGGGCGTTCTGTTCACCAGGTGCGCCGCCGCCTCGGGGAGCGCCTGGCGCGCGAGCATCCGGTGGACGCGGACATGGTGATCGGCGTGCCCGATTCGGCCACGGCTCACGCCATCGGCTACGCCCACGAGGCGGGGATTCCCTTCGGCGAGGTGTTGATGAAGAACCGCTACATCGGGCGAACGTTTATCCAGCCCGACGATCGTCTGCGCCGTCGAGGGATCGCGCTCAAGTTCAACCCTCTCCCCGATCTGAAGGGCCGCGGCAAGCGCATCATCATGGTTGACGATTCGATCGTGCGGGGGAACACGAGCGGCGCGATCGTCAACCTGCTGCGCGAGTCGGGGATCGACGAGGTCCATATGCGTGTGGCGTCGCCGCCGATCCGCCACCCGTGCTTCATGGGGGTGGATATGAGCACCCGCGAGGAGCTGATCGCCGCGCAGAAGGACGTGGATGAGATCGCCCGCCACATAGGAGCGGACAGCCTAAGTTATCTGTCTGTAGAGGGACTTCTGGAGGCGGTCGAGACGGACGAGGGGGGATACTGCCGGGCCTGCTTCACCGGGGAGTACCCCCTGCCGGCTGTGGCTGGAATTGGCAAGGACATGTTCGAATCTTGGTAGCGCGTATCGACGAGAGACGTGGGAGGAGACACCGAATGCGGTTGATGGTCGTCGGGTCGGGAGGACGGGAGCACGTCCTGGCGTGGAAACTGGGAGCATCAGCATCCTCGCGTGGCGGGATCGCCAGCTCACTGGCTGGTGACAGGCGAGGGAGCAGGAAGGAGGGAAGCGAGACTCGAATTGATCAGCTCTTCGTAGCGCCGGGCAACGGAGGAACAGCCACGATAGCAAAGAACGTCCCGATTCCGGCTGACGATGTTCCCTCTCTGGTCTCGTTCGCCCGCGAGGAGGAGATCGATTTGACCATCGTAGGACCGGAGGCTCCATTGGTCGCCGGGCTGGTGGACGCTTTCTCGGAAGCGGGGCTGCGTGCTTTCGGACCGACCGCCGGGGCGGCCCAACTGGAGGGATCGAAAGCCTTCGCCAAGCGCTTCATGATTGAGGAGGGCATCCCCACGGGGATGGGGGCGATCTTCCGCGACTACGAGACGGCTCTGAGCTATCTGCGTCAGCAGGAAGCGCCCATCGTGGTCAAGGCGAGCGGCCTGGCAGCGGGCAAAGGCGTCGCCGTCTGTCCCTCGCTGGCGGAAGCGGAGGCCGCGCTCCATAAGACGATGGTAGAGCGAGCGTTCGGGACGGCCGGTGACGAAGTACTGATCGAGGAATGCCTGATGGGCGAGGAGGCCTCTCTGCTCGCCTTCAGCGACGGGAATACCGTCGTGCCGATGGTCCCCGCTCGCGATTACAAGCGGGCCCACGACGGTGACCAGGGCCCCAACACCGGCGGGATGGGCTGCTATGCTCCCTCTCCTTACCTCCCTCCGGCCGTGGTGGATGAGGTGCTCGAGCGGGTGCTCCAGCCGGCCGTGGACGGGATGCGACGACGAGGGATGCCCTACGTGGGTGTCCTCTACGCTGGCTTGATGCTGACCGGGGATGGCCCCCGGGTTCTGGAGTTCAACTGCCGCTTCGGAGATCCGGAGGCCCAGGTGATCCTCCCCCTGCTCGAGAGCGATCTGGTCGACGTTCTGGTGGCGTGTCTGGAGGGGCGGCTGGACGAAATTGAGGTGGCGTGGCGATCGGAGCACACCGTCTGCGTGGTGAAGGCGTCAGGGGGCTATCCCATCGACTATGCGGTAGGAAAGCCGATTGTCGGCGTGGAGAAGGCGGACGCGCTGCCCCATACCGTCGTCTTCCAGGCTGGAACCGAGCAGAAGGACGGCAGGCTGCTCACCGCAGGCGGGCGCGTCCTCTCGGTGACGGCCGTCGCGCAGACGCTGGAGGAGGCCC
>Ga0207752_1000335_pt1 | contig 22315 bp, 19 predicted proteins | sample Pon2CUnioCityCA_6_FD_187272 | JGI IMG/M metagenome (GOLD analysis project Ga0207752, IMG submission 187272) | Marine sediment microbial community from Union City, CA, USA - Pond 2C Sediment 2 (SPAdes) | ecosystem: Environmental > Aquatic > Marine > Intertidal zone > Salt pond sediment ...
CCCGCTTTGCCGGTATCTGGGTGGACGACCCGAACCAGCCCGTCACCGTCCTCTACTACGGCCTGGAGAGTCCCGACGTGGGCGACCTGATTACGCCCCGTCACGGCCGCGTGATCGACATCGAGCGTTATTACAGCGACCTTCACGGCGAGGATCGCTGGGCCTTGCTCTTCGCCATGTTCAGCGGGGGGGAGCAATTCCAGCGCCGCAACGACAGTGCCGCTAACATCAGTTACTTCGACGGTATCTTCAGCGACGCCGACACTCACCTTATCGACATCGAGGCCTACGTGCTCAGTAGCAACAATCGCTATTCCGCCCTGTGGGGCGACACCTTCAAAACGCTGCACGAGGTGCCTGCAATCCAGGGCGATCTTGATCCGGAACCCCTGTCCACCACGCTCGGCAATCTTTTGGCCAACTTCGAGGCCAACAATCAGGGCGTCATCGGCCTCTATGCCAAGAATCTGCGCACCAACCAGTCTCTGGCCTACCGTTCATACGAACCTTTCTACCTCGCCAGTACCGCCAAGATACCCATCCACATCAAATATTGGCGCGAGGTTCAAAACGGCCACCTCAACGGCAACACCTCCCTGGCCTACACCGGGGGCAGCAACTCGGCGTCACCCTGGTATACGGGCAACCGCAACGACGCCGGTGCTTCCCGGCCGGCGCTGGGGGTCGCCGATTTCGGCTCATCCTTTACCCTGCAGCAATACGACAGCATGATGATGGACATTAGCGATAACGCCGCCACCTCAATCCTGATGGACCATCCGGACGTGGGCCTCACTCTCGATGGCTATGACGTCAATGAATGGCTGGCCGATATCGCCGGCGTGGGCCAGGGCTGGGGGCCGGTGACCTCGATCCAGGACGTGGACCGGGCCATCATGTGGCAGGGCCAGCAGACGGCGACCGACGCTGGCGACGACAGCTTCTTCCTGGCACCGCCTTCGGGATTGGAATCGTTGTTTCGCTGGGGAACCTGGGATTGTGATGGCAGCGGTGGCGCCAACTTCAGCGGCGACGCCGACTGCTGGAACGAGCTACGCACCTATTACGGCGTGTCCACCGTTGGCGCCCTGCCCGATTACAGTAGCTTCACCGGCCACCGGCGCTACTACAACATGGGCCTGAACACCGCCACGCCGCGGGCCACCGCCCTCTTGCTGGAGGAGCTGGCCGAGGGGCGGCTGCTGGACGCAACCAATACCAACAACGCCATTACCAGCATGACCGAGCCGACCCCCTTCGGCTGGTATGGCACCAATTCCTTCTGGCCCGGCTACATCAATATCTGGGCCAAAGGGGGCGTCAAGGGCTTCATCGACAATGCCAACAACCGCACCGTCCGCGCGGTCTCCGACGCAGCCATCATCGACAACGGCCAGGATGATATCGTGCTGGCCGTGTTGACCGAGGATAATTTCCGGCCGACGACGACCAATCCGGGCAATAACGGCGTGCGCGATGGTTTTACAGACCCCATCGCCGACGAGGTGCTGCGCCTGCTCACCCCGGACCTCGCCTCCTGCACGGCGGCGCTGGCCTCCAGTACCGCCACGGCCGGCGAAACATTCCAGATCCTGTGCGAACTGCCCAACGACGGCGGCGGGGATGCCCTCAATTTCGACGTCGACTTTTACGCTTCCACCAATACCACCATCTCCACCAGCGACTACTACCTGGGAAGCGTGACCGTCAACGAGGTGGCAGGCTTCGGCTCCGAGGTCATTAACCTGGCGATTTCCTTTCCCGACAATATCCCGCCGGGCGACTATTATCCCGGCTGGATCGTCGATCCCGGCGGCAGTGCCAACGGCGACGTGGGCGAGTTGAGCGAAACGAATAACACCGGATTTCTTGATTTCCGGTTCACCGTCACTCTGCCGCCGCCTGACCTGGGGATCACCGCTCTCTCGACCACCGACGCCCAATTGACCTGGGGCAGCACCACCCTTACCGTCTGTGACTACGATCTGTACGAGAGCGCGGCCCCTTACACCATGCCCCCCTCACCGGCAGTGTATGCCATCTCTTTTCCCCATACACTCCCCGGCCGTCTCGGTGATGCAGCCACCAATTACTACTACCTCGTCCGTATCGATTGCAACGGCCAATACACCGATTCAGCCTGGGTAGGCGCCTTCGATTTTGCCCTGGTTCCCGGCAACTAATAGCCGGATCACTTTCGCCCCGGCCCGAAACGGCATACAATCGGGTAGAGAATTCGTTGTCCGAGCGTGAATAGCAGTGAATTAGGTTACTTGAAATGTCCGACCGGCGTACCACACCCCTGAGCCAGGAATCATTCGAGCCTCAAACCTGCACCATCGATCTCCGCCTGGAGATCCTGCAGCAGCTTCCCTTCTTTTCTTCCCTGACCGAGCAGCAGGTGGAGGAAGCCAACGCCTACTTTCGGGAACAGGGCTTCATGCCGGGTGAACTGATCTACCTCATGGGCGAACCGGCCCGCCGCTTCTACGTGGTCGCCGCCGGCCAGGTGAAGCTGATGCGCCATACCCTGGGCGGGCAGGACGTGCTCCTGGAGATCCTGACCCCCGGCGACTTCTTTGGCAGCCTTGCCGCCCTGGGGGATGAACTCTACGCCGACACCGCCGAGGCCCAGACGGCCGTTTGCGTCCTCGGCATTAGCGCCGCCGATTTTCGCGCCCTCCTCGAACGCTACCCGGCTGTGTCCCTCGCCGTCCTCGACGAGGTCAGCGCGCGCCTGCGTTCTGCGCGCGAAATGGTCCGCCGTCTCAGTGCCCAGCCGGTCGAACAGCGGCTGGCCTACACGCTGCTCCAGCTTGCCGCCAAGCTGGGCGAGGAACGGGAAATGGGCACCCTCATCCAGATGCCCCTCTCGCGTGCCGATCTCGCCGGCATGGTCGGCACCACCGTCGAAACGGCCAGCCGGATCATGAGCCAGTTTCAGAAAGACGGGCTGATTGCCAGCGGTCGCCGCTGGGTAGCCGTCGCCGACCGTGACCGGCTGGCGCATATTGCCGAAGCAAATTGATCCAGATCATACAATTTCCCTCCTGACCCCCGTATACTGCAAATAGTGTTGTTCTGACCGGCACGATTTATCCGGTCCGGCAACCCAATCATAAACCAGGCCTGGCGACCGGCGCCTATCAACCGGCCGCCGGCCTCAGATACGGAGGTTACTGAGATGAAGACCCTGTTAAGAAGTGAAGAACTGAGCTGCCCTTCCTGTGTCGCCAAGATTGAGAGCGCCCTTAATGGCGTCCCCGGCGTGCAGAAGGCGAAAGTCCACTTCAACACCGGCCGGATCGAGGTGGAGCACGATCAGGTAGATCAGGACGAGCTGCTGCAGGCCGTGCGCAACGCCGGTTACGAAGTCCGCGTTTCCGCTTTTTAAACTCGGACAATCCTGAAGCAACCTCTTGGTTGTCATTAGCGTCCAAAGGAGAGATTCCATGATCGGCACCATCCGCACCTGGTGGCAAAATCCCCGGCGCCGCCGGGAAGCCCTGACCGTGACCAGCGGTCTCCTCATTATCCTCGCCCTGGTCGCCGGCTACCTGCTCCGGCAGCAACCGTGGCGGGACGCCTTGATGGCCCTCGCCGCCCTCATCGCCGGCGCCGATATTGCCCTGCGCGCCTGGAACAGTTTGCGCCACCGCCACGTCAGCATTGAATTGCTGGTGACCATTGCTGCGGCCGGCGCCCTGGTCATCGGCGAATACTGGGAAGCCGCGGCTGTCACCTTCCTTTTCCTCTTCGGCGCCTATCTCGAGGCGCGTACCCTGCGCCGCACCCGCCAGGTGCTGCAGGATCTGCTGGAGATGGCCCCCGACACGGCCGTCGTCATCCGCGACGGCGAACAGGTGGAGGTGATGGCCTTCGAGGTTCATCAGGGCGAGACGGTCCTGGTCAAGCCGGGCAGCAAGGTGCCCGTGGACGGGCGCGTTATCGGCGGCCGGTCGGTCGTCGACGAGAGTGCCATTACCGGCGAACCCCTCCCTGAAGAGAAGGAAGCGGGTGCTTCCGTCTATGCCGGGACCATCAACCAGGCGGGTCTGCTGAAAGTCGAAGCCACCGGGGTGGGGGCCGACACCACCCTGGCCCGCATCATTCGCCGGGTGGAGGAAGCCCAGGAAGCACAGGCCCCCACCCAGCGCTTCATCGAGCGCTTCGCCCGCTGGTATACGCCCTTCATCATCCTCCTCAGTATAGGGGCCTATCTCCTTACCCGCGACATTGCTCTGGCTCTGACCTTGCTGGTCATCGGCTGCCCCGGCGCCCTGGTCATTTCGACTCCCATCTCCATTGTGGCCGGCATCGGCCGGGCGGCGCAAAGGGGGATCCTGATCAAAGGGGGCGAGTACCTGGAGAAAGCGGGCAAAATTACGGCCCTGGCCCTGGACAAGACCGGCACGTTGACCGCAGGCCGGCCCCGGGTCCGTGAGGTCGTGGCCCTGCAACCCGAACCGGCCGTTGTCGCGGGTTCGCCCCCTCCTGCCGCTTCCGGGTCCTGGTCCGGCGCCGAAGCCGAGGTGCTGGCCTGGGCGGCCGTGGCCGAGGCCGGCTCCGAGCACCCGCTCGCCGGCGCCATTCTCGAGGACGCCGCTTATGCCCATCTGCCCGAGGCACACACTTTTGATACCTTCACCGGCCGGGGCGTGCGCGCCGAAACTCCTGAACATACCATCGCCGTCGGCACCGCCGCCTGGCTGGCAGATGAGTTGGACGTTTTCGTGCCGGCCCGAGCATACCGGCACCTGGAGCGGATGAAAGAAGAGGGGCAGACGGCCGTGATCGTGGCCCGCGATGGGGTCGCCCTGGGCATCGTAGGGATTGCCGATCAGGTCCGGGCCAGCGCCCGGCAGATGATCGCCGGCCTGCGCGAAACCGGCCTGGAAGAGATTGTAATGCTCACCGGCGACGACCGGCGCACCGCCCTGGCCATCGCTGCCGAAGTCGGCCTGCGGCCCGAAGAGGTACGGGCAGAACAGCTACCGGAACAGAAGCTGGACGCTATTCGCGCCTTGCAGGCCAAGGGCCACGTCGTCGCCATGGTTGGCGACGGCATCAACGACGCGCCCGCCCTCGCCGCCGCCGACATCGGCATTGCCATGGGCGCTGCCGGGACCGACATCGCCATCGAAACGGCCGACATCGCCCTCATGGCCGACGACCTGCTGAAGCTGCCCGAGGCGATCCGCCTCTCCGGCCTGACCCTGCGCAACATCCGCCAGAACGTGGCCATTGCTCTGGCAACCGTCGCTTTCCTCCTGGGAGGCGTGCTACTGGGCGAAGTCCACATGGCCGGCGGCATGCTCGTTCACGAGGCCTCCGTCATGGTCGTAATTCTCAACGGCATGCGCCTCCTGCGTGTCTGACCGCCATCGCCCCCTGATGAGGAGGAGGGGATCCTCAGATCCCCTCTCTACGCCTCCAATCTGGACCCCCTCAGCCACCCTCCTCAAAGCCGGCCACAATTGCCCCAATATCCAGAGAGCGGATCCCGTCCAGCGCCACTTCCAGCGCGCCTTCCGCACAGAGCCCGTCCATACTCGCCTGTTCAAATCCGGCCCGGGCGACCTCAAGACAGGCATTGCGTACCGCCTCGGCCAGCGCTTCCTTCTCTGGCTGTCCGCTTCCCTTGGCCCGGCTGCCGGTTCGTCGTGAACGGCTCATCCTTCCTCGCTCTTCCCTACCGCCACCCGCCACTCTCGGGGGCCTTCCTGCAGGTATTCCCAGGTGAACTCGCCGGTGCGCTCCGCCTGGAACTGGTAGTAAAGGGGTTTCGGATCGTGGTCATTGATCAGCACAAAGCTCTCTCCCGGGGCCAATGCCTCAAACCGCTGAAAGATGAGCGGGTGGCGTTGGGCCGGCGCGATGGGGCGGATGTCCAGGATGTTGTTTTCTTCCACTTGTCTGTACCTCCAGGTTGATTTACTCGCAAAAGGGCGCCATGGGCGGGTGCCCATCACTTACCCGTTAACGCTGCCATCATAACGCCCCATCGCCATTGCCACCTTGATCTAAATCAAGCTCGCAATCTTTGCACTCCAGCTCGTAGCCCAGGAACTGCGCCCGCCCTTCCTCCGTAAGCACCCACGGCCGGCTGACCAGCGGTGGATTATGGCGCACGTGCTGCCGGTGGCCGCAGGCCAGCATCGCCCGCCAATCGCCCACGTCGTCCTGGTCGAAGCCGACAATCCTGCGCTTCATCCCTATTCAGGGTATCCCAGTTCATCCACAATTGCCCGCGCGGCGCCACTTGTCTCCGCAGCCAGCACCTCCTTGATGCCCAGCACCAGGCCCCCGGCCGGCTCGCCTCCTGTGAGCGCCCTCCCAATCTCGCGGGCAATAGCCAGCCAGGGTGTGGGGGCCTCTTCGTCGCCAACGTACAACAACCCGCCATCGCGGTCCAGCACCGCCTTTGCCGGTTCCGGCGGGCTCAACGTTACCTCATCACCCAGGCGCAGCCGGTACTGCACCTGCAAAGGGGCCGCGTTAGCCACCTGCAACCCGTCCAGAAACTCCGCTGTCACCTCCTCGCCCGCTTCGGCCCGGGCAATCCGCCGGAGTAGCGCAGCCCGGTTGCGAATTCGCTCCTGGAGCGCAGGGGCGGGTTGCTGGCCGGCCGGGGTGCTGATTTTCACCTGCACCGCCTGGGATAGCGGCCGCACCCCGGCCAGGGCCCAGACCTCCGCTGTCTCTGCGCTGGGAGCGACCAACTGCGCTTCCAGGCCCGGAAAGTGAGCTACCACTTCCGGCGCATCGGCGAAGAAAACACTGTCCGCTCGCGCCAGCCGCGACCCGGCCGGGACAACCTCTTTCCCCTGTAAGCGAGACAGGCCAGCCGGGCCCACCTCACCCCGGGTGAATGCCGTCTGTAACCGTTGCCAGCAGCCGGTGGCCGTCTGCACTGCATCCGCCTCTTTCATTTCCAGCCGCCCAAGCTGTAGCAGGCGCTGTACCAGGTCCGTGGCCGATGGTTCCTCCCTGACGCCCAGCCAGTGATGGACCGCCTCCAGGGCTTGGGTCGGAGGCGGTTCGGCCACGTGGATTGTGTCGCCCAGGAGAACCCGCGCCTCGCGCGTGGCATACACCTCCCGCGCCGGCCGGAAGGATCCGTCCATGCACGGAATCAGCGGCAGGCGGCTCAACTGCTCCTGGAGGACGTCGTCGTCCCGGATTTCGCCCAGCCGCTCGGCCAGGAGTTGCAGTAGCTCGTGACGGGCATCGGAAGGGATATCCGGATGCTCGGCCAGCGCGCGCGGCATTTCCTGGTGGATATAACGCTCGAAACTCAACTCCTCGATGCCCAGATCTTCCAGGAATTGGCGCCGTCCACCTACCGCTTCCATGGGCACCGTGCCGGCCAACGCCAGCGGATCCTCAAACCCGCCGGGAATGTAGAGGGTGGCCAGCGGGCGCAGCTCCCCGGCCACCGGACAGAGCGGTAAGCGCCGGATCTCTTTTTGCAGGGCCGGATCGTCGGCAAAGATCTCGATCTGTTCCGACTCAAACCAGCGGAAGAGACGGGGAATATCCAGCCGGCCCAGCCGCCAAGCTTCTTCCAGGCGATCGATGGGCATCTCCGCCAGCCTTTCCACCGCCTGCCGCACGCCAAAATCGGCTACCAGCCGGCCGGGAAATCCCCGCTCCGGCAGGGATGGGTGTACCCAGGCAACGTCGGGAAAGAGGGCGCGCGCCTCCGCGCCTCCCCGGAAGACCCGGTCCGGCCGTTCCAGGACCATCTCCTCCGTCAGCACCAGTGCCACTCGATTCAACATCTGCCGTTCCCGCGCCTGCACTTCCGGAGTGGGGTATGACGTCGTCAACTGCTCCAATAGCTCCCACAAAGCCTGCAACGATTCCAGGCCGGCCAGGAAAGGGGGCGCTTCGGGCAGGGGCGTCGACCGCGTCAACCCGATCCGGCTTAAGCCTTCGACCACGTCCTTTAGGGTCAGGAGGGGCACCGCCACTTCCGGCGTGAGCATCAGTTCATAGGCGAACGACAGCGCCGGGTGGGCCAGCGGGATCGCCAGCCCTTTGAGGAGTGTTGTCGTGGCCGGAGCCGGCGCGTCCCCCGGCGGGATCCTGCCCCGCGCTGCCAGCATCCATTCTTCCTGGATCGTGTAAAGCAGCGGCTCTTCCCGGAATAGCGGGACAATCGCCTGCCAGAAGGCGGCAAAGATCGCCGGCAACTCCCCCTGGCTGGCCATCTCTCGCGTATAGGCGATCTCGTGCAGCAATTGCCAGAAGGCGGCCGGTGCCAGTTGCGCCCGCACCGTCTCCAGGTTGGTAGCCAGCAACCGGGCGGCTGCCTGCAGTGCTGCCTGGTTCCACTCTGCCTGGTAGCCGCCCGCGAAGTGGATCCGCTTCCGGTCCGAGGTCGGGAAGAAGTCGGCGTTGATGTGCAAGGGGAGCGGCGTTGTCGTTTCTGTGGGCAGCCCGGCAAAGAGCCGTCCCTGGTGCTGCCCGTCGTCTGTGGGCAGCGCCAGCCGCACCCGGTCGCCTCGCTCTTCTTCAATCTGTCCCCGGTAACGGGCGCGCAAGTCGGCCGCGGCAAAGGTGCCGCTAAAGAGCAACCAGGTCGCGCGCTGCCCGCTTTCATCTTGCAGGCGAAGCTGCTGTCCGGGCCCTTCTGTTGCCGGTGACAACTCCCGCTCGATCCGGCGGATCAGGCGCCCCTCTCGTTTTACTTCCAACACCTGTAACTGCCGCAGGAAGAGCGCGGCCAATTCCAACGCCTCCCCGATGTTGGCCGTCATCTCGTCCAGCGCTTCCCGGCGCACGGCCGGCAGCCGCAGCGTCTGGCGCACCGCCGACGCCGGATCAAAGGCCCATGGCAGGCGAAAACGCGTCCCGTCCGTCTCCGTTTTCCGCTCTCTGATCCGCTTCTCCGGCGCTGCCTCCGGGTGAATCGTCCACTGCCGGCCGGCCGAGAAGATTTCGGGGTTGTCTGTGACCTGGTAGACGGCCAGAAAACCGAGCCCAAACGCCCCGGTCGTGGCCGTTTCCAGCCGTTTACCCCCGCCGGCAATCATCTGCAGCCGCTCGAAATCCACCGGCCGGAACACCCCGTCGTTTTCGACGACCAGGGCCTCTTCGCGCACGTCGAATGAGATCCAGCTACTGGTGGGTCGCCCTTCCAGATCTTTCGCATCGTCGGCATTCTGGATCAACTCGTAGGCGAGGGTGGCAATCCCCTGCAAGTCGCGCAACTGGGTTTCCAGAAAACCGAGGTAACTTACGTCCTGTGCCTTGTAGGTGAATTCGTCTTCCATATGCGCTCTCTTCCAGGGGTTGGATCAATGCCGGGCTGCGATATGCACGGTGGCTATCGAGGCCCGCCGGAGCGCGAATCGTGCGCCCTCCCTCACATTATAGAAGAGCCCGGGCAGCGATCAAACGATTGCCGTGGCCTGGCCTCAAGTACACCTTCACCAGAACGGACCGCGGGCGTCTCGCCCGCAATTTAAGATTGGTCTGAATTCCCCTATGCAATAGCCCCGCTTCATGTTATGATCTGGATAACCCCCCAGAGGTGGCTGGTCGGCGCCCGCTGTACCGGCCACCTCGCTTTTTGGGAGCCAGGCTCAAGCCTCCTCGATATGGCGCAACAGGGCGACCAATACCCAGATGGCAAAGAGACCGAGGACGGCGAAACCGGCGATCGGTCCCACGATTTCCGGAATAGTAAAGACCACCCCGGCCGCCACCTGGCTTATCGTCATCAAGATGATCACCGGCACCAACATCACGATTAACAGCAGCAGGGGGAAAGCAAGCACCAGGCCCAGGGGCCGGCGCCGCCAGAGCAGAAGGCCGGTGACGAAGCAGGTAGGCGTAATCACCGCCAGGTCGAGGCCGAAAGTGACCATCGTCGTGTAGCCGTCGAGCAGGTCCGGCGGTTGGTTCTGGAGCAGCGCGCTCACCAGGGGTATGCTCCACACGAAGAGGGTGACCGCGCCCCCGGCAAACATGAAGATTGCCGGGCCCCGGCGTGGCATCTGCTGGTCGATGAACGCGGGCAGCGCCTTCAGGTCAATCGAGGTTACGGTGAGAACAAAGGCATAAAGGGAAGCGGAGAACAGGGCCACGTAGAGCAGGAAAAGCGGGTTATAGGCGGCGCCAAAGGCCATTGAAACGTACACGTACAGAATGAAACCCAGGATCCCGCTTAGCAACAGCCCCCCGCGCAGCGAGCCACCCCGGTACTGGTACGTGGCAAAGAGGAGCAGGGGGATCCCCAGGAAGAGCACCACCGCGTCCTGTCCCAGGTAGCCTGAGCCACTCATCAGCGAGTCGTGGCGGTACAACCCCCGGCCGTATAGCGTCGCCGTCTCGCCGCGGATCGTTGTGAAGGTTTTAGAGGTGCCTTCTTGATCAATCAGGCCGGCGCCGGCAGCCACCAAAGCCAGCAGGGCGATCAGCAGGGCCAGGCGCACCGCCAGCCGGGAGGGGGTAACCGCACCGTTAAATGTGCTTTCAGTATGCTTTGTCCGTAGAGAAATTTCGCGGGAGAGGTTCATTGGTCAGCTATCTCCTGTATCATTGACGAACGATCTGATGATAGGATACCTGTTTGGCCGGCCGCCTGGATCACATGGTGATGTGGTCTAGAATGTGATCTGCCCGGCGAGAGTGTGGTAAGATAGCCGTTGTCGCCATCGTCCGCGTTTCAGGAGGGAACGAGATGCTTCGCCGGCAGATTCTGTTTGCCATCCTCTTTCTTTTCTTCTTCCAGTTACTGGCCGAATTCGTTGCCGCCATCTATGCCTTTGGCCTGCTGGGGACCAGCATCCCCGCCGAGATGGTTGCCGTTCTCCTCTTCTTCTCGCCCCTGCTCCTCCTCTTGTGGCGGCGACCGCTGCCCTTGCGCCTGCTGCTCCTCCTCTTCCTGCTCTCTCGCGTTGTCCTCCCTTTCTTTTCGACCCGCGGGCGGTTGTTGGTGGCCGGGGCCGGCGTTGCCCTCTTTCTCCTCTGGCTGCCATCCTGGTTGGCAAGTCGGGCTCGGCCCCGCCCGAAAGTAGCTGCCGCCATCCTCGGACCGGCACTGCTGCTCGCTACCGGCGCCTCGGCCTTGCTCCGCGCTCTGGGGATGGGCATTGACGCTACCACGGCCGGCCACCTGGACCTGATCGCCTGGCTTCTGGCAGCGTTGGCGGTCGTCTTGCTGTTCCGGAGCGAGACGGCCATCGGAGAGGTCGAGCCGGTGCGGGGTGGGGGCTGGCCGGTGCTGCTCCTGGTTGGCGGTCTCTTCGCCGTCTTCATCCTCGTTTATTTTACCTTGCTGGCCCCGCACGTCGTCGCCCGCTGGGTAGACGTTCCCCTCTCCCTGGTACTGGGCCTTCTCGCCATTTCCTTGCCGGTCTGGGCGCTGCTCTTCATTGCGCCTTTGCCCGCTGCCCTCACCCCCCGCCTGCTGGCCCTGCTCACCCTGCTGCTCACCCTCGCCCTGGCCCTGGCCCTGCGCGGGCAGCAGATCGCCTTTCCGGCCACCCCGGACGCCTATCCCCTGGCGCCGGCACCGGCACCCGCCTGGCAACTGCTGCCCCTCGCCCTCTTTCTGTTGCTGGCCCCCGTCCTCTTTGTCGACGCCGGCCTGCTGCTGGAAACGATGTTGGCCCGGGACCCAGGCCGGCCGTTGCTGGTCGCCGCTTTCAGCGCCGGTAGCCTCTTCCTGCTGCTCATGATCTTCGCCCAGGTCTTCACCACCGTATACGATTACATCCCGCTCGCCGGGCCCTGGTTCCGCGACCGTTACTGGCTGGTTGTGCCCTTCCCCGGGTTGGTGGTGGTTCTGGCTCTGCTGGTCTCCGCCCGGCCTGCGCCCCGGCCCCGGGTATCACGTGCCTGGCTCCTGCCCCTGCTGGCTTTGCTCTTGGGCGGTGGCAGCCTCCTTGCCGCCTCCCTGGCTCCCGCCCGGCCGGATGTGGCCTCGCCATCCGCGACCCTGCGCGTGCTGACCTACAACATCCAGCAGGGATACAACGCTGCCGGCCAGCGCGCTTACCGGCAGCAACTGGACGTCATGCGCGAGGCGGCGCCCGACCTCATCGGCCTCCAGGAGAGCGACACCGCCCGCATCGCCACGGGCAACGACGACCTGGTTGCCTATTTTGCCGGCGAACTGGGGTACCATGCCTACTACGGGCCCTCTCCGGTGGCCGGTACCTTTGGGCTGGCCCTGCTTTCCCGCTACCCGTTGCAGGACCCGTACACCTTCTATATGTACAGCGAAGGGGAGCAAACGGCGACCATCGCTGCCACCGTGCAGACGGAGACCGGCCCCTGCCGCCTCTACGTGACCCACCTGGGCAATGGCGGCCCGCAGGTGCAACTGGAGGCGATTCTGGCCAAGCTCGGCGTGACGGAGAACGTGTTCCTGATGGGCGACTTCAATTTCCGCCCCGAAACGGAGCAATATGCGCTGGCCACCGCCTCCCTGGTCGATGCCTGGGAAATGGGCGACCCCCAGGAGGCGCCGCCTGTCTTCGACCCGGCCCGGCGCATCGACCACATTTTTGTCTCTCCGGATGTGACTGTCGAAGACGTGCGCTACCTTCCGCCCGTTGCTTCCGACCATCCCCCCTTGCTGGCTACGGTGCGTTGCCCGGCCGCCGAGTGACCCCGGTCACGGACCGGCCATTCTTTCGCCCAACCGGTCACATGACATAGATCACCGGCAGCCATAGGCCATTTGGCGCTCCCGGCGTGTGCCCCTTTCCCTTACAATCAGGTGTGTCTGATCAATATGAGGAGGTTTTGCATGAAGAAAACCATCACCTTCCTGGCGTTGCTGGCCGGCCTGTTCCTGCTCGGCGCCTGCGCCGGAACGGAGACGGCACCGGCCGCACCGGCCGGGGACAGTCCTGTCACGGCGCCGGAAGTAGTCGTCTATCTCAACCCCACCTGAGGTTGCTGTGGCGACTGGGTAGCGTACATGGAAGAACATGGGTACCCGGTCCAGGTCGAGAACATCGAGAACCCCTGGCCGGTGAAAGAAAGATACCATGTCCCTGACACGCTCATCGGTTGTCACACGGCCATCGTGGATGGCTACGTTATCGAAGGACACGTCCCGATTGATTCGCTTGAACGGCTCCTGGCCGAGCGCCCCGAGGTGACCGGCCTGGCGGTGCCGGGGATGCCCGTCGGCTCCCCGGGAATGGAACTCGCCGGCTCTGCCCCGGAAGCATACGACGTCCTTACCTTTACCGAAAACGGCGATACCACCGTCTTCGCCAGCTACAACCGGTAGTCCAGGGGCGCGCACCGGCGGGGGCGCGCCTCTCTTTTCCCCTATCCAGATAACCGTTAACTCGGCTCTCGCTTTTCCCCTCGTTATTTGCTCCCTCCTGCCATCGATCTATCCCCGCCCGCTCCTCTTCAGGCTTGACACCGCCGGGGAATCTGCTACCGTAATGTCAGATATCGTAGCGCTTTCTCTTTTTCTGCTCAGGCTGGGGGAATGTGGTCCTCCGGGCAAGGAGCGTCTCCGGGCGCAACTTTGCGGGGTAACTATGGACGAATTATTACAGCAGGCGATGGACGCCATCAGGACGGGTGACTGGGACAGGGGACGGCGGTTGCTCGTCAACATCTTGAACGAAGATCTGGATAATGAAACGGCGTGGCTCTGGCTGGCGGCGGTGGTGGAAGGCGAGCGGCGCCGCCACTGTCTGGAGCAGGTCCTACGGATCAATCCCGACAACCAGGCGGCACAGAAGGGGCTGGCAGAACTTGCCGGGACCTCTGTGGAGCCGGCCGAGGTGGAAGCGGACACGCAGCCACCGCCTGCGGTCGACGATGCCCCCTCGCCGGAGATTTCCGCAGAGGAAGAATGAGCCGGGGTAGAGGCGGGTACCGAGCCACCGGCTGCCGGCAATTCTTCCCTTTTCTCCGAAATAGCCGAGATGACTGGCCCTGAGGCCGGCGTAACTGGCGGCTTCTACCTGCTGCGCTGCTGCCTGCCGGTGGCCCTGCTTTATCATCACTTCCTGGCCCTTTCACCTGACAAACGTCACGCGCAGCTCGTGACAAAATTCACTATCCCCAGTCGCTGATCCGGTCTAAAACGAGTTACTTTCGAATCTAGAAACGCCAGCACTGTTCCTGCGCGCCGAACGTCGCTACATACTCAGAGGGAGGGTGGTAATGGCAGCCCAACGCTCACACATTGCTCTGTTGCTTATACTGGCCGGGTTACTTTTGATCGTCGTTTCCCCATGGCCCACCGCTGCCAGTCCCGCCGCGCCGGACGACGCCGTGGTCGCCTTCGTCGGCAACCACGTGGTCGACCTCGCCTGGGACCCGGTGCCGGCCGAATGGTACGAGGTCACCCGTAACGGCGTCCCGGCCGGCTGCACCCCTGGCGCCGACCCCTTCTCCGGCAAGATCTTCTGCCGCGACGACGGCCTGGCGTCCGGCGAGACCTACACCTACCTTGTCGAAGCCGTCAATGGCGACGAACGCACCACCGTCGGCGAGCAGTCGGCCACCACCGGCTTCGTCCGCGGTATCCTCTACCACAACCTCGACTGGAGCACGCCCGGCGAGACCTACTCCCTCGACGGGCAGGTGCTGGTCACCAACGGCGCCGTGCTCACCATTGGTAGCAACGTAGGCGTCGACAAATGGTCCTCGCCCAGCGAAGCCGCCGGCATCCAGACCACAGGCACTGGCGGCCTCCAGGTCACCTCTGCCTCGCCCCCCACCACCTTTAACGGCATCTACCTGCGGCTCGGCGCCGGCGCCGACGTCATCGCCGGCGTGGCGGATTCGCCGGTTCCGTTTGACGGCGTCAGCATGCGCCTCACCAACGCCGCTCTCCTCGACTACTGCTCCTTCACCCGCAGCTCAATCGAGATCACAGAAGAAGGCGGCGTCCCCTCCCTGACCAACAGCCACTTCATCAACGTGCCCATCTGGGTCAGTGCCACCTCCTCTCCTGTTGTCTTCGACAACGATCGCTTCGGTGACCCCGTCCTGGGCGATTTCTGGGTGCATGACGGTGGGCAGGTACACGTCAGCAACAGTCTCTTCGCTGCCAGCACCGGCATCGGCGTCGAGGTGGGTACCAACAGCATCGCCACGCTCGCCAACAACATCTTCAACATCACCAGCAGCACCGGTGTCCTGGTCTGGCCCGGCGTCGGGGCCGAGGTGACGGTCACCAAAAACAATTTCCAAAACATTGCCCCCGACTTCGCCCAGATGACGGGCGTCGCCGGCGACCACGGCGACCGGCACCTCCACGCCCTGACGGGCCAGAACAGCACCATCCTGGTGGAGGACAACATCTTTACCGGCCAACGTAGTCTGGGCATCTCTTCAACGGCCGCCGTCGACCTCGAAGCGCGCGGCAACAGCTTCGTGCAGGGCAGCAGCGCCTTTCGCGTCAACACGACTTACGATCCAGATCTGGAGCTGGGTAGCGTGCGCGTAAACAACAACTGCATCGCCTCCCGAACCGGTGCCTCTCTCGCCACCACCTCCGCCGTTAACGTGGACGCCACCGGCAATTGGTGGGGATCGGCCAGCGGCCCTACCGTCGCGGGGAACCCCGACGGCGACGGCGCTACCATTACCATCACCGGCGGAAATCTGACCTACGACGGCTGGCTACGAGAGGAGAATTGCGCCGTTCCCTGGCTCAACCTGACCCCGCGCAACATGGAAGCCGTCCAGGTCGTGCAGACCTGGGACAACCAGGTCCCCCTGGTCGCCGGCCGCCCGACGGTCGTCCGCGTCTATCCGGGCGCCTACCCCGGCCAGACCACAGACGTGAGCGGCGAGTTGACCGTCATCCGTGATGGCGCGCAAATGGGCACGCTCCGCCCGGCCGCCCCCCGCACCGTCGACTATTTCCTCGGCCTCGACGTCGGCACCCAGCTCGAGTACCGCTCGGCCGGCAATAACGGCCTCCTCTTCAAGGTGCCCGGCGAGTGGGTGAGCGGCGTCATGACCTTCACCGTCGAACTCAACGCCGATCGCGCCTATGAGGAGTACGACTATACAGACAACTTCCTCTCCGAAAGCTACACGACCGTGGAGGTGGCCCCCGTCAACGTGGGCATCGTGCCCGCCAACTACGTTCCCGAGGAGACCCGCTCTGCCGGTACGGCCCCCTCCCTGGAGGACACGCTGGAACTCGCCGGCCTCTTCTCCCGCATCTACCCCGGCAGCGAGATTAACCTCACCTTGTTCCCCACCCTCGACTGGCCCCACCGCCTGGACGGGCATGGGCTCAACCCCAAGTACCGCTATGTAGGCGGCGCTTTCATGACCACGCTCGGGTTGAGCCAGATGCGGCTGGCGGCTGAAGGGGGCATCACCGGCCCGCCCCCCGACCTCGTCTACGGCGCCATCTCTCCTGAGGCCTGGGACTTCTCTGAGATCTACGACTCTTTCTACGAACCGCTGTGGACCAGCCGCGCCGCCGTCAGCTACGGTAAGAGCTACGGCCATCTCTTCGCCCTCCGCCAGTTAGGTTTTCTCGGTCTTTGGGGCGTGCCTGCCCAGCGCCAGGCGGACAACGACTGTTATTTCTACGACGTCGGCTACGACGTTGCCCAGGACCGCATCATGGGGTACGGGCACGACACCTGCAGGCTCAGCTCGTCCTACCCCGACATCACCGACCCCGGTCGCTACTGGCTCGCCGTAGACCAGTACCAGAACCTGCTCGACTACGTGCCACCGGCCACGCCATCTGCTCCGGCCGTCGAACAGGCCTATGTTGCCGTGCTGGCCAACGTCTCCGGACAGGACGAAGTGGAGCTGCTGCCTGCCTGGCAGTTCACCAGCGGCACCCCGCCCCACAACCCACCCACCGGCGGCGGCGCTTACTGTGTCGAGCTGCTGGACGCTGGCAACGCCACGCTCAGCAGCCACTGCTTCGATCTCAATATTACCGTCGGCTCCCTCGGCTGGGACCATGTCCTCGTCACCCTACCCCTCACTGGAGAACCGGAGCGCGTCGCCATCCGGCGCGGCGACACCGAGATCGCCGAAATCCCCGTCACCGCCCACGCGCCCGTCGTCGCCATCGCCCGCGGTCCCCAGGCACCGTACAGTGCCCTCGCCCCTGACGACACCCTCTCTCTTCGCTGGGCGGCCACCGACGCCGACGGCGACGGCCTGGAATATAGCATCCTGGTCAGCTCGGATGACGGTGCCACCTGGCTCCCCGTCGCTGCCAACCTTGACGCCACGACCTTCGACCTCGATCTGAGCGAGATCCCGGCCGGCTCCCAGCTCTGGGTGCGCGTCGAGGCCAGCGACGGCTTCAACGTGGGTAGTGCCGGCTACGGTCCCTTCTCCCTGGCCAACCACACGCCGGAAGTGCTCATCCACGCCCCGGCCAACGGCGCCGTCATCTCTCCCACCGCCTCCCTCTCCGGCTTCGCCTACGACCGCGAGGAGGGCCAGTTAGACGGCGCGTCGCTGGTGTGGGCGTCCAGCATCGACGGCGAGTTGGGAACCGGCCCTCTCGTCTTCTCCGGCGCCCTCTCAGAAGGACGACACACGCTGACGCTGACGGCCACCGATGGGGCTGGTGCATCTGGCACCGCCACCGTCGTCGTTACAGTGGGCGATGCGCCCGGAGCGTACAACACTCTCTACCTGCCCCTTATATCCGGGCACTAGAGGAAGCCAGTTGCAAAGTCCGAAATTCGCTCGGACTCTTGTACAGCGGTATCCGACTGATTCATAGCCTACCGGAGGTGACGACGTCTTCGTCATGATGGCATTCTTCCGCTTTCGGCTGCCCGAAACTACTTTGCGATTGCCCTGCCACTGGCGGTAGTTACCAAGAAACTGCGGTTACGCGTACGACGTTGACCGCAATGCGTTCGGCTACATTGTAAGTGGCGGGGATGTCGACCTCTACAGAGAAGCAAACTGACGATACGGTCGTACGGTAAGCCAGCAGATACTGGCTACGGCTCCTCCTGGGTGGATACACGGATCATCTCCTTCTCCGCAAAGTTTCTGGTCTCGCCCGCTTCCTCATAAGTTTGCCGGAACGTCCACGTGTCCCGGTCGGGGTGCCAGGTAAGCGTATTGCTGAACTCCGTATCACCATAAGCAAACAGGAAAGGAATGGCGTTGCCTTCGCGCCGGCCCAGGCCGGGCACACACGCCGTAGGCACCTCGGTGGTGTCCAGTAGATACATCACGTACATCTGCTCGCGTTCGTTGAAGCCGAGATAGTAGACGGCTTCGTAAGCGGCGGTCGGATTGTCTGCCGGCGTAACCGACTTGAAGTAGAGGCGCAGGAACTTGCCGCCCAGGGTCCGCCCGGCCGAAACCTCCTGTCGCAGCGGCACCTCTCCCATCTTTCCCGTCAGCAGCCATTGGCCGACGAGACGTTCCAGAAAATCACGGCTGTTTTCCACAACGCTTTCTCCCATCTTGAAATAGTTTTCAGTGAGAGCTTACCGCAAAGAACACGAAGCGCGTCAGGCATTTCTCTTCGCACCCTTCGCGTCCTTTGCGGTGAGCCAGATACCGTGGCAGCCTTACCGCGAGCGGCGCCGGCGGCCGGCCCGGCGGCCCCGCCCTTCGCCTTCTTCCCCCGTTTCCCGGTTGGCCAGGATCCACGCCTCGCAATTTTCGTCGTTGCCCATCATCACGTTTGCCGCCTGGATCGCCTGCATAATCTCCGACTCCAGCGGGTTGGTGATCGCCGAGGTGAGGCCGTTGGCGATAGCCATGGCCAGGAAGGTGGCGTTGAGCGGGTCCCGGTTAGGCAGGCCAAAGCTGACGTTGCTGGCGCCACAGACGGTGTTCACCCCCAGCTCTTCGCGCACCCGGCGCAGGATCTGGAAAACCTGCCGCCCGGCGTAGCGCATGGCGCCGACAGGCATCACCAGCGGGTCGATCAGCACATCTTCTTTGGGAATCCCATGATCCTGGGCCCGCTCCACGATCTTCTTGGCGACGGCAAAGCGTACCTCTGGATCTTCGGAGATGCCGGTTTCGTCATTGGAAATGCCGATCACGGCCGCGCCATACTTCTTGATCAGGGGCAGCACTGACTCCAGCCGCTCCTCCTCGCCGGTCACCGAGTTGACCAGCGCTTTCCCCTCGTATGCTGCCAGCCCGCTCTCCAGCGCGGCCACCACCGACGAATCGATGGAGATAGGGACGTCGGTCACGGCCTGCACCTTCTGGATCGCCGTTGCCAGGATTGCCGGCTCGTCGGCCAGGGGAATGCCGGCGTTGACGTCCAGCATCTGGGCTCCCGCCTCCACCTGCGCCAGGGCGTCAGACACCACCCGCTCGTAATTGCCGGCCGCCATCTCCCGCGCCAGCGACTTCCGCCCGGTTGGATTAATCCGTTCGCCGATAATCGTAAAAGGCCGGTCCGGCCCGATGATAACGCTCTTGGTATTTGAACTGATCGTAGTCTCCATTGTAACCTCCGGTTAGGCGATTAGAGCGCAGAAAACAGGAAGGACAAAAAACCTCCAATCTCCAATCTCTAATCCCTATCACTCACGCGGGTGCCGGCGTGGCCGCTGCCGGCCGGGCGGTTCCACTCCCGGCTGGTACGGCCGGGGCAGCAACCCCGCTTCTTCAATAATTTCGGCCACCAGCTCCTCCTGGCGATAGGCCATCACGTGGACGCCGGCCACTCCTTCTATCTCTCGTACCTGCTGGATAATTTCAATACAGATCTGTTTCCCCTCCTCCCGCTGCAATTTCTTCGGTGTTTTGCGCAGACGCTCCACCACCGGGTCCGGGATACGCACGCCGGGCACGCGGGTGCGCATATATTCCGCCGCCCGCTCGGAGCGCAGGGGGCCGACGCCGACCAGGATGTGCACCTTTTCATGCAAGCCCAGGTCGCGTACCTGTTCCATGAACGCCCGGAAGCGGGGCACGTCAAAACAATATTGGGTCTGGATAAACTGGGCGCCGGCCTCCACTTTCTTCGCCAGCCGCAGCGGCCGCCATTTATAGGGGCGGGCAAACGGGTTGCTGGCTGCGCCCAGGAAGAGGCGGGGTGGGGTCGTCAGTTCGCGCCCGCTCAAAAACTGGCCTCTGTCGCGCATAATGGCTGCCGTGCGCAGCAGGTGGATCGAGTCAAAGTCGAACACCCGTTTGGCCTCCGGCTGGTCACCCACGATCACATCGTCGCCCGTTAGGCACAGCACGTTGCGCACCCCCATCGCAGCCGCGCCCAGCAAATCACCCTGGATGGCGATCCGGTTCCGGTCCCGGCAGGATACCTGGTACACCGGTTCATAGCCGGCCCGAGTGAGCAGGGCGCAGATCGCCACGCTGGACATGTGGCAGTGGGCGCCCGAGGCATCCGTAGCATTGATCCCGTCGCACACGCTGGAGAGGACCAGCGCTGCACTGTACACTTCCTGCGGATCGGCGCTATCCGGCGGGTCCAGTTCGGCTGTAACCGCAAAGCGTCCCGCCCGCAAAACCCGCTCTAAGCGGCTACCCGATGTCTCTTCCGAATTAACCATCACCCTCTAATCTCCAATCTCTATCTTCTCAATTCCCACCCACCCGGCCGGAACCTCCTTATCCTCGCCCGTCAGCATATTGATCCAGGCAGAAGAGCCTTGCAGGCGGCGGTTCACCGGCGGCTGCAGCAGCATCATCTCGTCGCCATAAGTCGCCATCTTCTGCGAACGTTCGTACGCCTCCACCCAGACACACATCATTTCTGGCTTCACCTCGCAGTGGCCGTTAGCCCGCACCCCGCCGCAGGGACCGTTGCGCAAATTCTTGGGGCACGTCATGGGGCAGGTCATGCCGGTGGAGTGGAGGATGCACTGGCCACACATGCGACAGTCGAAGACGATCTTTTTGCCCAGATCTTCGCCCGGCAGCAGCCAGCGTTCTACCCGGCCGTAGCCCAGCCGGCGGATCAGGGGATGCAGGCGCACAAACAGGCGATGCGTCAGCCGGTACGCGCGTTCCAGCCAGCGAGGGCGGTCGCGCAGCCAGCTACCGATCGTGGTCCGAGGGCGGTCGTCAGTGGACAGGGGCAATTACTCCTGATGGGTGGTGGTTAATACGCTGTCGCTGTCCTGCTCGCTTGATAGCCGCTTCTTTCCTCCTTTGCAGCGCTCACTGGCTGTCTGTTTCCGGCTTCCTACTTGCGGCGCCGGCGGTGGCGGCGCCGCCGTTTCGGGGCCGGGCCATCCGCGCCGTTCTCCACCGTTTGCGGTGGAACCACGGGACTCACTTCGATTTCTCCTGTAAGGGCCGCCTTCATCGCCCGGATGTGGGCCGGGGTGCTGCCGCAGCAACCGCCGATGAAGCGCGCGCCCAATTGGCGTACGTGCTCGGCATAGGCCGCCATCACCTCCGGCGTGCCGTCGTAAACCAATTCATCGCCGACCAGTTTCGGGATGCCCGCGTTGGCCTTGGCAATGAGGGGGACGTCTGGATTGGTGGCTTTCATCTTGTTGACCACGTCCTCGATCTCATCCGGGCCGTTGCCACAATTGGCGCCGATGGCCGTCAGGTCCAGCCGCCCTAGCGTTTCGATCGCCTGGGTAGGGCTGACCCCCATCATCGTGTGCCGGTTTGTGTCGAAGGTCATCGAAGCGGCGATGGGTAGGCTGCAGGCGGAGCGTGCGCCGGCCACGGCCGCTTTTACCTCCTCCAGATCGCTCATCGTCTCGATCCAGAGGAGGTCGGCGCCGCCCTCGGCCAGAGCCCGCGCCTGCTCGGCAAAGGCCACCTTTGCCTCCTCGTAGGTCAGAGTGCCCATGGGCGTCATCAGCTCGCCGGTCGGGCCCATCGACCCGGCAACCAGCACCGGGTGGGGCGCAGCGTCGGCCACGGCGCGGGCGTTGGCTGCGGCCGCCCGGTTCAGCTCCGCCACTCGCTTCTGCAGCCCGTGCAGCTTCAGCCGGTAGCGGCTGCCGCCAAAGGAATTGGTGAGGATGATGTGGGAGCCGGCCTCGACGTAGGCCTGGTGGACGGCCTGCACCCGGTCCGGATAAAGCACATTCCACTCTTCCGGCGGATCCCCCGATTCCAGGCCGGCATCCATCAACATCGTCCCCATCGCGCCGTCCAGCAGGACGTACTCGTTATCTTGGAGCAGTTGTTCCAGCTTATTCATCTTGGTTCCTTGTTGATAGTTGACAGTTGGTAGTTACCCCATCAGTATCCGCGTTAGCGACTTCCTGGCAACTGCCAACCGCCAACCGCCAACCACCAACTATCAACCACCCTGCCGTATCTTCATAAACTTCTTCGCCGTATCCACGGCCACGGCCGCGTCGCGGCAGTAAGCGTCCGCTTCGATATCTTCGGCGAAGGCATCGTT
>Ga0207752_1000336_pt1 | contig 22311 bp, 22 predicted proteins | sample Pon2CUnioCityCA_6_FD_187272 | JGI IMG/M metagenome (GOLD analysis project Ga0207752, IMG submission 187272) | Marine sediment microbial community from Union City, CA, USA - Pond 2C Sediment 2 (SPAdes) | ecosystem: Environmental > Aquatic > Marine > Intertidal zone > Salt pond sediment ...
ATCCGAGCATCGATTACCCTGCCTGTTGTCGCCATTGGTGGTATCACCCATGCAAATGCAAGCGAGTTATTAAAATACGATATTGATATGCTCGCGGTGATAGAAAGCCTGTTCGGTCAAAAGGATATTGGCCAATCTGCCCGTCGATTTGTTGATATATTCAAACGCAGAGATGACCGCAAGGCCTCGTCTGATTTATAATCATTTTTCTATATTTGACTAAATTTAACTAAGGAATCCTTATTATGTCCCGTTCAAGTGAACTATTTACTGCAGCTCAAAAACATATCCCGGGTGGTGTTAATTCCCCAGTTCGCGCATTCAACGGCGTCGGTGGTGACCCTGTTTTTTTCAGTAAAGCAAAAGGACCTTATGTTTACGATGAAGATAATAACCAGTACATCGACTACGTCGCGTCATGGGGCCCGATGATTGTTGGCCATGCCCACGATGATGTTTTAAAAAGCGTACAGGAGACTATGCAAAATGGTCTCAGCTTTGGTGCCCCCACTGAGCTTGAAACAAAAATGGCAGACCGGGTTTGTGAGTTAGTGCCATCAATGGACATGGTACGCATGGTGAGCTCAGGTACAGAAGCCACCATGAGTGCATTACGCCTGGCCCGTGGTTATACCGGTCGCGATAAGATTGTTAAGTTCGAAGGCTGCTACCATGGCCACTCTGATTCACTCCTGGTGAAAGCTGGTTCAGGTGCATTAACCATGGGCGTGCCGACTTCACCGGGCGTACCCGCGGCACTGGCAGAACTCACCATTACCCTGAGTTACAACAACCTTGAGCAGGTTAAAGAAACATTTAAAGAAGTGGGCGATCAGATTGCCTGCATCATTGTTGAACCTATCGCAGGCAACATGAACTGCATTCCTCCTGTAGCTGGCTTCCTTGAAGGCCTACGCGCAATCTGTGATGAATATGGCAGCGTACTTATTTTTGATGAAGTGATGTGTGGTTTTCGTGCTTCATTAGGCGGCGCACAAGGTTATTACAATATCAAACCTGATATGACTACCTTAGGTAAAGTGATTGGCGGTGGTATGCCTGTTGGTGCTTTTGGTGGCAAAAAAGAAATCATGGAACACATTGCACCCCTTGGCCCTGTTTACCAGGCCGGTACATTATCAGGTAACCCGGTTGCCATGGCGGCAGGTTTAACTACCTTAAACTTGATTGCACAACCCGGCTTCTTTGATGCACTCACCGAGAAAACGACAACGTTAGTTAAAGGTCTGGAAGAGCGTGCAGCAAAAGCCAATATCCCGTTAACCACTAACCAGGTCGGTGCAATGTTTGGTTATTTCTTTACCGAAGAAAAAAATATTTCAAGCTTTGCACAGGTTAGTGCCTGTGACGTTGAGCGCTTTAAAAAGTTTTATCACGGCATGCTTGAACAAGGCGTTTACCTTGCACCTTCTGCCTTTGAAGCTGGCTTCGTTTCCAGCACGCACAGTGAAAATGATATAAATAAAACATTAGAGGCAGCTGAAAAAGTTTTCTCAACTTTATAAGCGCGTTCTATAAAACTTTTCCCGGCAGCTTTGTATGAGAGGCTGTCGGGATACATCTTCAATCCCACCTGTTCGTAAAAATAATTCAAGTAAAAAATCTTCAACCTCCATGCAAAAATACTTCTAGCATGACGTATACTTTAGTTTATGCCTGAAGACATGATTGCAAAGCTGGTTGTTAGCCTACAACAATACCCGGCACTGACATTACTATTTGTATTTCTCGTTGCTTTCGCTGAGTCAGTCGTGATTGTCGGCTTGATCGTTCCCGGCGTAATATTCATGATCTTGTTTGGTGCACTTATTGCGATTGATGCACTTGAGTTCTGGCCAACTGTTTTATCTGCAACGCTGGGAGCAATCGCCGGAGACAGCCTGAGTTACTGGCTGGGTAAGCGATACAAAACAACGATCCACCGTAGCTGGCCCTTATCACGTCACCCGGAAATACTCGAAAGGGCAAATACTTTTTTTATTGAACACGGTGTAAAAAGCATCGTGCTTTCACGATTCATTGGCCTGCTACGCCCGGTTATCCCTGCCATTGCCGGCATGAGCAAAATGCCACTTAATATTTTTCTTTTAACCAATATCGGATCAGCCATATTCTGGGCACCGCTTTATTTATTACCCGGGCTACTTTTCGGGCTTTCGCTGGAAATGGCGAGCGAGTTTGCCAGCAAGTTCATACTTTTAATCGTTATTCTTTTATTAACAATATTTGTTGCATTACTGGCAATACAACGTCTTTATATTTTTTCAAAACCGTATAACGATAAAATAATTCATTACCTGGTAGATTGGGGGGCACGCCACCCACTGCTTGGTGAAATACCGGCATCAATATTCAATAAAGAACACCCTGAGTTAAAAGGTTTAACTATTGTTGCCTTACTGATCTTTATCGCCACGGCATTATTAACTTTTATAAACAGTCCCTTTGCTTTCGCATACAACCCGCTTTATTATAATTTTGATTCCTTTAATCAGTTTATTTATTTTAGCCTGCAGGCATTTCGTACTCCGCCACTTGATAACCTCATGCTGTGGCTTAACTTACTCGCCAGCAGCCAGTTTTTTGCCCTGTTATGTTTATCCGTCGGCATACTATTAATAAAGAAAAATAATTTAGTTTTATTATGGTACTGGCTGGCAGCAATATCACTACCATTACTGTTATCACCCTTGCTAACGAATAACCTGACCAGCGTGTTACAGCAAAACTTAAATATTAACACCCATGCATTACCTTTAACCGTTATCATTTCTGTTACAGGTTTTTTAACCATCATTATTAATTCAGGGCTAAGTTACGCCAGGCAAAAAATTATTTTCTATATTTCCTCTACCCTGGTTTTATTTTTAATCCTTGCACAACTTTATTTTGCCACACAGGTTTTTAGCCAGGTGATATTATCTTTAATCGTTGCCACTACCTGGTTTAACCTACTGGGTATCGCCTATCACCGACACACAAGCACTCCTCTTGACGATAGCAGTCGTAAAGGAATCATTATTATTATCCTTTTACTACTGGTTTATCCCAGCTGGAAAACGTTACAACAAGATGCGCTATATAGTACGGATAAAAACTACTACGTGATGGGCACTAATAGCTGGCGGGAAAGTGGCTGGGAAGTGCTCCCCATATTCCGTGAGGGGCTGAATAAAAAGAAAAACAACCTGTTTAACCTGCAATGGGCAGGAACACGGGGAAATATTCATTCCAGGTTATCGCAGCTTGGGTTTGAAAGCAGTGTGAATTCATCTCACACCTTATCAAACTGGTTCCTCAAAGATATTGATATAAGAGAACTCCCTGTGCTGCCGCACATTCATAAAGGTGAGTATGAGCAATTACGCTACTTCCGTTACAACGAAAAGAATCGTGAATTAGAAATAATCCGTTTATGGCCATCGATCTATAAACTCAGGCAAGACAGCCCGTTACAACCTCTTTGGGTGGGCAGTATTAGTCACCTTGAGATAAAAAAACATTTAGGCATTAATTATCTTGTGACTAAAGAACAAAGCATGGATGATATTGATTTTGACAAAGAAATTGTCAGGATTCAGAAAAATAAAATTTTCGATAATTCAGTTAACAAAGCGCGTACAGTTTTCCTTATTCAATAAAATTACAGCATTTCCATTTTCACCAGTAAAGGTTGCAGGTGATTAATTCTTTCGCTGACATTTCCCATCATTAACATGCTTTGTTTTTCTTTAAGAGGAAGGGGCAATAACTCGATCAGGCGTGCGCTGACCCAGTCCATATTATCGTAAAACTTTTTCATTGTTGTATAGGGTGGTTCGAGCTGGGCAATAATGCGTTTTAACAGGTTGATCAATTGTTCTGCATTATGTGTATTACTGGCTTCTTCTATATCAGGTAATAACTCAACTTCGGCAACAATTAACTGGTTACGATTCACCTCGGTTGAAAGCACACGAAAACGTTGTTCACCGGTCAGGGTTATCCCCAGCATACCGTCATTACGTTTATGCCAGTATGAAATAAAACTACTGGTACCAATATCATGTGCACTGGCCGCGGCACCGGCTTCATTACCGCTTTCAATCAGGACTACACCTATGCGGGTTTCATTCTTCATACAGTTACTCACCATATCAAGATAGCGTGGCTCAAATATACGCAGTGGCAATGCACCACCAGGGAACAAGACGGCATTAAGAGGAAACAGGGGTATTGTTATTCTTTCAGGGACATCCATGCTCATGCTACTTCTTCATCATATTTATACACAAAACAACATATAAACTTCTGTAAAAGGAATCTTCTAATTCTGGCACAAAATAATAAAAAACCCAGCTTTATTCACCCCAGCGTGCCTGTAATTGATGATCAATTTTAAGGTGATCGAGGATACGGGCAACCATGAAATCAATAATATCCTCGAGCGACTCAGGCTTTTGATAAAAGCCCGGGTTTGCCGGCATGATGGTGGCACCCGCCTGGGACAGCCTTAACATGTTTTCCAGGTGTATCTGTGAAAAAGGGGTTTCCCTTACCACCATAATGAGCTGCCTTTTTTCTTTAAGCATGACATCCGCTGCCCGCTCAAGTAAGTTGTCACTGTTGCCATTGGCAATTGCCGCCAGGGTGCCCGTGGTGCATGGACACACCACCATGGACATGGCCCTGTGTGAACCACTGGCAATCGGCGCGGTCCATTGCTCCTGTGAAAAGACACTTATTTGCCCTTTCTCAGCGTGATACTGCTCGCTAAAAAACCGTTCCATTTCTGCCGACTTGGCCGGCACCTTTAAATCCGTTTCCATCGATAAAACGATTTGTGCAGCTTTAGACACCATTAAGTAAACCGGGACTTTTGCTTCAACCAGGCACTGCAATAAACGCAAGGCATACTGTGCACCTGAGGCACCAGTTAATGCCAGGATAACGGGAGCTTGATTTTGATTATCCATTTATCGCTTATCTCTACTTATAATTCATTGTTTATTAAAATTTTGCCGTTAACGCATCCAGTAAACGTTGATGTATACCTTCAAAACCACCGTTACTCATGATGACAATATGATCATCTGCCTTCACTTCAAGCAGCAGCTTATCAATAATAGCCTGCGTTGAAGAAAATACCCGTATGCTTTCATTATTATTGCCGATTGCATCTGCAATATTCCATCCCAGCTCATCGCCCTGGTAAAGATAAACCAGGTCAGCCTTCTCAAGTGACGCTGCCAGTGTATCTTTATGTACGCCCATTTTCATGGTGTTTGATCGCGGTTCAAGTATGGCGAATATGCGTTTAGAGCCAATATTATTCCGTAAACCATCAAGCGTCAGTTTTATCGCGGTTGGGTGATGGGCAAAATCATCATAAACCGTAATATTATTCACCACGCCCCTGACTTCCATGCGACGTTTTATCCCCTTAAAGGTTGCCAGGCTTTCAACAGCCAGGTCTGCCGGTACACCGACATGCCGGGCAGCAGCAATCGCGGCCAGCGCATTATTCATATTATGTTCACCCAGCATTGACCACTTTGCCGTTGCCACTATTTCTTTATTAAATAACACCTCAAACTCAAGCCCATCTTTTGAAACAGGATTCACTTGCCAATGTTTCGTTTGCTTACCGGCAAAGTACTCAATGGGTGTCCAGCAGCCTTTTTCAATCACCTGGTCAAGATACAGTTCATCGGCATGAGAAATCACCAGACCGTTTGCCGGCACCGTGCGCATTAAATGATGGAACTGTGTTTTTATCGCTTCGATATCAGGAAAAATATCAGCATGATCATATTCAAGGTTATTGAGTATTAAGGTACGCGGATGATAATGAACAAACTTGGAGCGCTTATCAAAAAAAGCCGTGTCATATTCATCGGCTTCAACCACGAAAAAAGGAGTTTCACCCAGCCTTGCAGAAACGCCGAAATTGCCCGGTATACCACCAATTAAAAAACCCGGTGCGAGTTTATTATCTTCTAACAACCAGGCTAACAAACTTGCGGTTGAGGTTTTACCATGAGTACCGGCAACCGCTAACACCCAGCGATCCTGTAAAACATAATCGAGTAACCATTGTGCACCCGAGGTATAACGCAGGCCCTGTTGCAGCACCGCTTCAACCTCGGGATTACCACGTGACAACGCATTACCAATCACGACAATATCCGGTTCGGGTTTTAAATGTTCCGGATCATAACCCTGCATTAAGGTAATACCCTGCTCCTGCAATTGCGTACTCATTGGCGGGTAAACATTGGCATCTGAGCCACTGACTTTATGACCTAACTCACGCGCGAGTAATGCCAGGCCGCCCATAAAAGTGCCACAAATGCCAAGAATATGAATGTGCATAGATTATTATTATCCTGATAAAACGTTATGGCTTTTGTGTCGGGATTAAGATATCCGCGACAAATAAACCAAAAATAAAATAACTTAATGATAGTATCATGGCCAGCATCAGGTTAATTGAGAACGCATGACGAAAAATATGTGTATTAACCGTTAAGCGCCAGATAGTATCGGCCAGCACATAAAAAGCAAATGATTTAACTTCTTCTGCTGCCGAGTTCATCACTAACAATCCGGGCAATAACACCAGCGAGATAAGCAAACCTGAAGCTAAAAGAGCGGTCAACGTCTGCAGACCACGTGATGCATAGCCAATCAAGCGTAACAACAGGTAAATCGCAGTGATTAATATAATGTTATACAGGGTAACAATTTGAACTGTTTCTATCCCCCCAAGGCTGGGCATCAATATGGATGTTGCAAAACTGTCCATAATGATAGCTGCAATAAATGCGGCGAAAAGCAAATTACGTCCAGCCGGAACATCTTGTGGCCCGGCTTTTAAACGACAAATATCCCAGAATGTTTTAAACAAGTGCAACATAACAACTTTAAATTTGGTGTTTGATTATTAGCGATAAGCGGTAACACTAAAATATTACCTGTATTGTTATAGTTAATATCTTACCTTGCATGACTCGTACAAGAAATAGCATTTTGCTATTATAAACACTTAATCACCTGCAGGACTTTATTAGATGTCACATAAAAATGAGAGTAAAGCTGAATACGATTTTTTGTATATTGATAATCATGAGGCACTATTAAAATTCTGCGACTCCATAAAAGATGCCGAATTACTTATTCTTGATACCGAATTCATCCGCGAGAAAACTTACCGGGCCAGGCTTTGCCTGATCCAGATCGCGACAGATGAAGTTATCGCCTGTGTCGACCCAATTACCATTGATGATATCAGCCCGTTAATGGCCATCATTCATGACAGCAACAAACTTAAAGTGCTTCATGCCGCCCGGCAAGACTATGAAATCTTTTATGACCTGGATAAAAAATTACCGCAACCCCTGTTTGACTCGCAGCTGGCAGCAAGTTTACTGGGCTATGGCGAGCAGGTCGGTTATGGTGCACTGGTCAATAAAGTGCTCGGTGTACAGCTCGATAAAGCTCATACCCGTACCGACTGGAGTAAACGGCCACTGAGCAAAGCGCAAATTCGCTATGCCAGCGATGATGTTTATTATTTACGCCAGCTTTACCCACTGTTAAAAAAACAACTTATCGAACAGGGTCGCGAAGACTGGCTTGATGATGAGTTCCAGGCATTGTGTGAACCGGATCTATATATTACCCATCCTGAACAAGCCTGGAACAAAGTTAAAGGCATTAATCGCCTGAGACCAAGGCAACTGGCCGCGGCAAAAAATATTGCACAATGGCGAGAAGAAAGAGCGATCAAAAGTGACAAGCCACGCCGTTGGATCCTTGCTGATGATATCCTGCTTGCCGCAGCGCAACTAATGCCAAAAAATATTTCACAATTAAACAGTATTGTGAATATAAAAAAATCGATCGTAGAAAATTCCGGCGAAGCCATTCTTAACTGTATCCAGGATGCGTTAAAACTTGGTAATGATGAGTTGCCAGAGGTAGCAAAACCAAAACGCCTCAGTGCTGACCAGGAAGTGATTGCCGACCTGCTAATGACGCAACTCAAGCTCATTGCAAACGAACAAAATATCAGCCCGGCAAACATTGCCAGCCGTAAAATGATTGAAAAGATCATTAATGGAGAAAAGGATATCCCGCTACTAACAGGATGGCGTTACCATCTGGCCGGTCAAAAAATCAAACAATTACTTGATGGCGAACATTGCCTGCAGATAAAAAATAACAAAGTTACCCCTGTTGAACCTGCGTAGTGATTATATCTCTGCAATGAAACATTCAAAATCTTATCAATATCCCTGGCGCTACAATAATACATTCCAGCTATTGATTGATGGTAATGAATATTTTTCATCAATGCTTGATGAAATTAAAAACGCGAAAAAACATATTTTATTAGAGCAATACCTGTTTGAGTCAGGTAATACCGCAGACCAGTTTATAAACGAATTTTGCCTTGCCCAGCAGCGGGGTGTTTGTGTTTATCTCTTAATAGATGACTATGGTTCAGCCGGTTTGAGTGACGATGACAAGGAAAAATTAACTTCTGCCGGTGTTAGTTTACATTTATATAATCCAGCCAGCATATTTCATTTCAGTAAGAGCCTCAAACGTGATCACAGGAAACTGCTTGTTGTTGATAATCATACGGCTTTTATCGGTGGTGCCTGCATCATGGATGAATTTACGCCTGATGTCAGAAATGATTACTGGCATGATGTCATGTTAAAAATACAGGGAGATATTGTTTTCGATCTCATTGATTCATTTAATGATATATGGAAAAAACAAAAAGAATCACTGCAGATTTTTCAGGAAAAAACTGATGCCCTTACGAAAAATGAGAAACATAAAGCCCGTATCTTAATCTCAGCCGGCACCGAAAAAAATGAAATTATTCGTTCTGTTATAAAACGCATCCGTAACAGTAAGCAACATGTCTGGTTAACCTCTCCTTACTTTATTAGCAGCTGGAAAATCAGACGCGTCTTGCGCCACGCGGCCAAAAGAGGTGTTGATGTCAGGCTAGTTTTTCCCGGCCCACATAGTGACCACAAATGGGTCAGCTACGGTATTCAACGTTATTATCAACGTTTATTAAAGGCAAACGTTGCCGTTTATGAATTTCAACCCCGCTTTACCCACGCAAAAATCATTTTATGTGATGACTGGTATAGCATCGGTTCAAGTAACCTTGACCTGTGGAACCAGTACCTGAATCTTGATGCCAATATTGAGATTTATGATGCAGTGAGTCATCAACAAATTATTGAATTATTCAAAACGGACTTTGCCAAAAGCAACCCGATCCTTTTGCACAAGTGGAATACCCGTTCTTTCCTGCAACATGCAAAAGAACTTATTTCGGGTGTAATGATAAAGCTACTCAGGGCAATCAGCAGAAAGTTTAAACGTTAGGCTGGCTGTTCTGCTTGTTGCGTGTTTAACACGATAAGGGACATGTCATCATGGGCCTTTTCACCATCAAGGTGAGAAGTAAGCGCGTCGACAATATTGTTACGTAAGACAGCACCCTCTGAAGTTGTTTTTAAGACATCTAATAACATGTCTTCATCAAAAACCTTATTTTCAGTATTTTTTGCTTCAACCAGTCCATCCGAATACATGACTACAGCATTATTTCCCTCGCAACTGTAAAACTCGGTTTTCGCATCAAATTCTTCATCGGCTAAAATACCCAACGCCAGGTGTTTGGAGTCAAACGTCTTAACCACTTCTTTGTTTTCGTTGCTAACAAAGACAGGAGGGTTACCACCGTTCCATATTTCTAAAACATTATTTTCAATATCGACAAGTAACAAGGTAATCGCAACAAAGCGATTAATCGGCATAATAAACTTTAATTGTTTATTCATTTCACGGGCAATATTGCCGATCGAGAAGCCTTTATTCGCCATTTGGTAAAACGTTTGCGAGACAGGCAATAAAGGCAATGCCGCGGTCAGACCATGGCCTGTTGAGTCGGCGTGTAAAATATATAAACGGCTTTCAGATGATTTATTGGCAACAATTAAGTCACCACTAAAAAGTGTGGCCGGTGTGTGCCAGATATGAAAATTTTTACCTGCCAGGTGCTCCCCGGTATTAAACAGGCTTTCCATCAGATCGTAAGCCATTTCCTGTTCACGCTCTTCAGCCTGTTTATACTGCGTCAGCTCAAGCATGGTGTCAGTAAGTTTATGCTGTATATCAGAGATGCGCTGAACGGCTTTTAATTTTGCCGCGAGGATATTAAATTCGATAGGTTTAGTAATATAATCATCACCACCGATATCAAGACCTTTAATTTTATCTTCTTCGGATGCCAGCGCACTCATAAAGATAACAGGTACCCAGTTATCACCCGCCAATGCTTTTATTTTTGCCGTGGCCTCGAGTCCATTCATACCACCCATCATGATATCCATTAAAATAATATCAGGAGAATCAGACTTAAATTTTTCGATCGCTTCTTCGCCTGACTCGGCAGTAATGACATCGTAACCTTGCTTAATCAGGAATTGACCAAGAACCTTAATATTTACGAGATTGTCATCGACAGCTAATATTTTTACTTTTATATCACTCATAAAAACTATAAAACTTTAGCTGCCTCTTCAGGCTCTTCTGCATACTGCTCACGTATTTTAAGGATCTCGGGGAGTATCTCAATAAATAATGAAACCAGGCGAGGGTCAAAGTGCTTGCCACTTTGTTCATTCAAAAACTCAATGGCCTTTTCAATTGGCCACGCATCCTTATAAGGACGCTCAGTTGTTAAGGCATCGAATACATCGGCAACAGCAACAACACGCCCAACTAAAGGAATATCTTCCCCTGCAAGTTGACGCGGGTAGCCCGTGCCATCCCATTTTTCATGGTGATTTTGGGCAATTTCTGCAGCCATATTCATTAATTCAGAATCTGAACCTGATAAAATCTCGACACCAATATCAACATGACTCTGCATAATCTTCCATTCATCTGCATCTAATTTACCCGGTTTCATTAATACGCTATCTGGAATACCAATTTTACCGATATCATGCATCGGACTGGCATTAAGTAACATATCAGCTTCTTTCTCATCCATTCCAGCTGCCAGTGCGAGTTGCTGAGAGTAACGACTCATACGAACAATATGAAAGCCTGTCATATCATCACGGTATTCTGCTGCCCGGCCTAAGCGGCGAATAACTTCCAGGCGTGTATCATTGAGCTCCTGAGTACGCACCTTCACCATACCATCCAGAATCTTGTTCTGATTTTTCATGGCCGTTGTCATAATCCGAACTTCTAACATGTTTCGGATACGGGTCATCAACTCAACCCTGTCAAATGGTTTAGCCAGGAAATCACGTGCGCCAAGGTCCAGGGCTTTAATGCGGGATTCCCGATCACTTTGTGCCGTTAAAACGATAATCGGCGGGTAATCAGGGTCAACCTCACGTACTTTTGCCAGTACCTGGTAGCCGTCCATCACAGGCATATTCAAATCAAGCAAAATCAGGTCACTATTTTGTTCCATGTAAATGGATTCAACCTGGGTTGGATCGGTGGTGGAGATAACATTAATATAACCATCGATATCAAGCATCTTTTCTATCAACGTAACATTTGCAGGTTGATCATCAACGATTAAGATTTTTGCTTCTTTTATTGTCTTTTCTTCAAGCATTCTGATTTGATCTATTCATTACCAAAATTAATCTAACAACTAGAATATCGGCAAAGTTAAATAAAATATTAGTTGATTTTAAATCTTTTATTCAATAATTTTATTTAATATCCTATTTTAAATAAGTCTATTATGACAAATACATAAATGGGCACTCAAAAAAAAGTACGGGCATAACGCCCGTACTTTTTACCCTGTTTAGCTATGCAAAAATTTAACGTTTCTTACGCGCAGTTTTCTTTTTAGCTTTTTTCTTGCCTTTCTTCTTGGCGACTTTCTTTTTCGCCTTTTTCTTGGCTTTTTTCTTCGCTACTTTTTTCTTGGCCTTCTTCTTAGCAGCTTTCTTTTTCGCCTTTTTCTTGGCTTTTTTCTTCGCTACTTTTTTCTTAGCCTTCTTCTTAGCAGCTTTCTTTTTCGCCTTTTTCTTGGCTTTTTTCTTCGCTACTTTTTTCTTTGCCTTCTTCTTGGCGACTTTCTTTTTCGCCTTTTTCTTGGCTTTTTTCTTCGCTACTTTTTTCTTTGCCTTCTTCTTAGCCGCTTTCTTTTTCGCCTTTTTCTTGGCAGCCTTCTTCTTCGCTACTTTTTTCTTGGCTTTTTTCTTAGCGACCTTCTTCTTGGCAACTTTTTTCTTCGCAGTTTTCTTCTTGCTGGTTTTTTTCTTTTTAGCTGCAGTCTTTTTCTTCGCCGCTTTTTTCTTGCTGGCTTTTTTCTTCTTCACAGCGGCCTTTTTCTTCGCTGGCGCAGCAGCTTTCGTTTCAGCCGGCTTTTCCTCTTCTTTTGCTTGAGTACTTGCTGCTACAGGTGCTGGCGCAGAAGAACCCGCTGATGAAGGTAAGCTTTCTAAAACACGTTGAATTGCCGCGAAAATAGAATCCACTTCTCCGACACCACGTACCGTACGTAACTTACCCTGTTTACGGAAATAATCGACTAACGGTGCTGTTTCAGCTTCATATACACCTAAACGCTTGCTGATGGTTTCTTCATTATCATCTGCACGGTGATCCAGTGCACCACCACATTTATCACAACGGCCTTCAATACGTGGCGGTGAAGTATGTATATTGTACATTTGTCCACATGAACCACAGGTGCGACGACCTGTTAAGCGTTGCATCAGGATATTGAAATCAACATCGATAAGTAAACCTGCCTGCAGTGGCTTGCCAACTTCATCTAATAAGTTATCGAGTGCTTCAGCCTGTGGAATATTGCGTGGGAAACCGTCAAGAATAAAGCCATTTTGTGTATCACTTTGAGCAAGGCGTTCTTTGATCATGCCCAGTACGATGTCATCAGATACCAGTTGGCCGGCATCCATTGCTTGCTTTGCTTTCATACCTAAAGGAGAGCCAGCTTTTACTGCTTCTCTTAACAAATCACCAGTTGAAATCTGAGGAATACCATATTTTTCTACGAGTAATTTAGCTTGTGTGCCTTTGCCGCCACCTGGGGCACCTATTAATACGATTCTCATTATTCTTATACTCCATATAACTCGGGGTTAATCAGCGTTAATCTCGCATCCGGATTTTTATATTATTAAACACAATCTAATTAATATTTTGTAATAGACTCTAAAACTAATCCTTGATCTCGGCTAAGTCAATGCAATTAGCCGGGATTTTTGTTTTCCTTTTCGCATTTTATGATTTTCGCAACCTTTAGCCCGCTTAAATTAAAATTAGCTTTCCCTTATAAGAGAGTTTTAAAAAGCAGCAGCCAATAAATTTGAATAAATTTGTCAGGATTATGTGTTTTTCAGACTTACTGCTAGAATAGCCAGCCTTTTCCTGCTTCTATATATAAGCGGCTAATATGGTTTTCACAAGGATTAAATTATGAACCTGGATAGAGTAAGTACCGGTAAAAATGTCCCGGATGAAGTTAACGTGATTATTGAAATACCTTCTCATAGTGATCCCGTTAAATATGAAGTTGATAAAGATACCGGCGCCATGTTTGTTGACCGCTTTATGAATACCGCGATGCACTACCCGTGCAACTATGGCTATATTCCACATACCCTGTCAGAAGATGGTGATCCGGTAGATGTCCTGGTGCTTACGCCAATTCCCCTTATTAGTGGTTCGGTTATTCAATGCCGTGTGATCGGCATGCTAAGCATGACCGATGAAGCCGGTCCGGATGCCAAGTTACTTGCCGTGCCGATTAGCAAGCTCTGTAAAACGTACGAAAACATGAATCATCCTGACGATGCACCACCGCAACTGTTAGGTCAAATCACACATTTCTTTGAACACTATAAAGATCTCGAAGAAGGTAAGTGGGTAAAAGTTGAAGGCTGGTTAGATGCTGACGCGGCGAAAGGAGAAATTACCTCGGCGGTTAAACGTTACCAGGATGCACCTGAAAAACCTTGTTTCTAAGCTGAATATATAAAACCACGAAGCAGATCTCTCATGAAAGTATGTATAGTCTCCGACAGTCACGATAACCGTTTTTTACTCGCTGCAGCCGTTAAAGATGCCAAAGAGAAAGGTGCCGAATCTGTTATCCATTGCGGTGATGTCGTTGCACCCACCACGCTAAGAATTCTTAACCCTATCGGTTTACCGGTACACGTAATTCACGGCAACAATACCGGTGACATGTTCAGTCTTTCACGCCTGTCACATCATGCCGACAGCGTGGTTCAATACTACGGGCAAGATGCGGGCATAGAACTGGCAGATAAAAAAATATTCATGGTGCACTACCCGCATTATGCTGAAGCCATGGCCACCACTGGTGACTGGGATATTGTCTGCTGTGGTCATGACCACAAGGCCAGCGTGCGTGATATCAAGAATATCAAAGGTTCAACCACACTTTACGTCAATCCCGGTACCGTTGGCGGTGTTGGTGCAGTGCCCACTTATGTCATGGCTGATCTTGATAAAATGGAATTCGAGATTTGCGATGTACCAGTAGACGATGAACTACAGATCAATAAAACCCCGGTTACAAAGCACAGCTAAAGTCAAAAGCTTAAACCACAGAGGACGCAGAGGTTCACAGAGGAAAACAGGGCTTTTAAGAAGTAGTTTTGAGTCCAGAACAGACTTCAATCTTAGTTATCGTTACTAATAAAATTATATTTATTTATAGATTTTGAATACTTGCGGATTCTGAAAAAACACTGGAGTAAGCTTTTTATTAAATTATTCTCTGTGAACCTCCGTGTCCTCTGTGGTTCAAAGATTTTAGTGGTGAGTGAAATGTTTTAAGTATTCTTATCCACCCAGCGGCTTTTATCCGTAAGGCTTTCTTTTTTCCAGAACGGTGCACGCGACTTGAGTTCTTCCATCAGGTAACGACTGGCATCAAACGATGCCGCGCGGTGGGCTGACCAGACCGCAACGAGGACTATCGGATCATTAGGTAACATCTCACCCACCCGGTGCACAATAAGTGAATCCAGGATATCCCACTTAGTAGCCGCTTCCTCACTGATTTTTTGCAGGTATTTCTCCGTCATACCAGGGTAATGCTCCAGGGTCATGGCCGAAACATCATCGCCCTGGTTGAACTCACGCATACTGCCCACAAAGACAGAGGTTGCACCGTATTTTCCGGCAAAACCGGCTTCTCCCTGGTAGTCAACTAAACGCTGGTAGGGTTCGAAAGGTTTATCTTTAATCTCGATAAGCATGATTACCCCCCTGTCACGGGAGGAAAAAATGCCACCTCGTCACCGGCCTTAACCGGGTGCGAGGCTTCAACATAATCCATATTGACCGCCATCAAGGTGTTTTCAGGCATCTCCCGGTTATCAGTTGCGCTATTCCAGGCATCCATCACGGTACTGACCCCTGCTTCACTGATTTGAGCTTCAGCCAGGCCAACTTGCTCACGCAGGCTGGCAAAAAATTTAATGTTAATGATGGCATCACTCATAAATAAGCTATTCTCTTGATTGCGTATTTCAACACGCAAGCCTATCATGATTTACCTCATCTATGAACCGATGGTAATATTCGTAACCTATTGATATATAAGGACTAGCATGTCGGAATTAACGCATTTTAACAGCCGTGGTGAAGCCCACATGGTTGATGTCGGAGAAAAAGATCAAACCCACCGCGTGGCTGTTTGCGAAGGTCAAATTAGCATGGAGCGTGAGACCCTGAACAAGATTTTGCAGGGTGATCACAAAAAAGGCGATGTTCTGGGCATTGCCCGTATTGCTGGCATTATGGCGGCGAAGAAAACCTCTGACCTGATTCCGCTTTGCCATCCCCTTGCCCTGACCCATGTCGATATCGACTTCAATCCCGATACCGAGAATAACTGTATTTATGCCAGTTGCCGGGTTGAAACCCGTGGACAAACTGGCGTCGAGATGGAAGCCCTGACGGCTATCCAGGTTGCATTACTTACGATTTATGACATGTGCAAAGCAGTCGATCGGGGTATGGTAATGGGCAATATTCGCCTGGTTGAGAAGAAAGGCGGAAAATCCGGGCACTGGGTGCAAAATGCAGAAAAAAGTAAATAAAACCAGTGCGATTTCTCATCATTTATTAAATTTATACTAAGCTTTAATGAAGACCTATAAAAAATATCAGTACTTACTTAATTAAAAATTATTAAGGATTAGACTCTTTAAGAAAATATCAGGATAAATTAACAGGGAATCATTTTATGAGCTTATTTACCCCCGCAAATAAATTACTCATCTTTACCGCTTTATTATTCAGCCTTCTTATCACCCCGCTACCCAGCTCTGCCAATATTGCTGACTGGGGCATGGTGCAACAATTTAATAAAAAATTAGAACAGGCCAAGGCGGGTAAAATTTCGGCCATGTACGATGTTGGAAACCTCTATATGCGCGGACGGGGTGTAAATCGTAATATGACCAAGGCCGCGCAGTGGTTTCAAAAAGCAGCGTCCACCGGGCATGCCTTTGCCCAGGCCCGGCTAGGTATTCTTTACTTTGAAGGACGCGGCGTTAAGCAAAACTATCCCCAGGCACTCAAACTGTTGAATGCCGCGGCAAAACAAAATGTGCCCAGTGCCTATTACCAGCTGGCGAATATGTTTGAACTCGGAACGGGTGTACCGCAAGATTTACATCAGTCTATTTTCTGGTATAAAAAAGCAGAGAAGTCGGGTTATTACCTGGCTAAAGCAAAAATTGAACGGCTATCAAAAAGACTCGAAAATGGCGAGGTCACCACTTCAGCGTCAGCAAAACGTTCAACCGCACCATTAATGAAAACCCTGTTAAATGGCCGCTGGTTAAAACGTAAATCTGCTGTCGGTTACTTACCATCAAATATTGCTAACTGTGCAAAAGATTCGGCTAATACACTAAGTTGCATATCCACCTCGCAAGAACGCTCTACCGGTGCAGAAATCATCACCTACAACACAGAAAGTGTTATCACGATTAAAAATAACCAGTCCTTTAATATTACCTACAGCAATAATGTTCTTGATGTTAGCTTGCAGGAAGTTGAAGATGGTAACGGACAGGTTGTAAAACCCACAACGTCACGCATCAAGAAAGGTAAACAAGGTAAAAAGCGTAGGCTGAGTTGTGTGCTTAAAAACAGAAAAACAATCTCATGCACCAAAGGGGCATCATCCTTTAACCTCGTAACTCGATAACATTTTATATATAACTGGCATACAATACCGTGTATGTCAGTTAGCCCACCCAAAAGTGAAAAAGAATTACTCGAACGCACAAGAGAAATTGCAGGCTTAACCCTGTCCGATCTTGCAGAACGCTTTAAGCTGGACGTTCCAAAAGACACACGTCATGCAAAAGGCTGGATAGGCCAGTTGATCGAACTGACACTAGGTGCAACGGCTGCATCGTTAGCCGAACCTGATTTCCAGGAAATTGGTATTGAACTTAAAACACTGCCACTAACCAACAGTGGTAAACCCAAAGAATCCACTTATGTTTGTACCGTACCGTTAACAAATTTAACCGAGCAGCACTGGGAAACCTCCTGGATAAAAAGAAAGTTACAACGCGTATTATGGTTGCCGTTTGAAGCAGATAAAACGATTCCACTAGCACAACGTCATATTGGTAATGCCATTTTGTGGAGCCCAACGCAAACAGAATCACAACAACTGCAACAAGACTGGGAAGAACTGATGGAACTGGTTTGCCTGGGTAAGCTTGAACAAATCACGTCACACATGGGTCGCTATTTACAAATACGGCCTAAAGGGGCAAATGCAAAATCACTAACCACAACCCTTGATGAAGAAGGCAACAGCATTCAAACTTTGCCGCGTGGTTTTTATTTACGCCCTGACTTTACTCAACGTATTATTAGTAACCACTACGCGTAACCACGGTTACAAAATATATTTAAAATTAAACGGATAAAAAACATGGATGAAAAACAGGCTATCACACAGGTCTTTAACCTGGTATCAAAACTTTACGACAACCCCTCGTTACGCTTTTTCCCATCCTGTGCCGAAAAAATGGTGGGCTATGCAAATATAAAACCGGGTCAAAAAGTACTGGATGTGGCAACCGGTACCGGCATGGTTGCCATGGCAGCAGCGCAGGTAGTCGGTAACGAAGGACGTGTAGATGCTATCGACTTATCAGAAAGCATGCTCGAACAGGCTAAGCAAAATTTAAAACGTGCAGGCCTGTCAAACGTCGACTTTCATATTATGGATGGAGAACAACTTGAATTTGATGATGATGTCTTCGATGTCATCACCTGTTCCTATGGCCTGTTCTTTATGCCCGAGATGTCCGCGGCTTTAAAGAGCTGGTTAAGAGTGTTAAAGCCAGGCGGTAAAGTTATTTTTTCCAGCTTTGCCCCGTCAGCCTTCACCCCGCAAAATGATATTTTTTTGAATAATCTTGCCGAGTACAACATAGTTCCACCGACTCCGCGCTGGTTACAACTTGCTGAAGAGGACTTATGTAAAAACCTGCTTGAAGAAAACGGTTTTATTGATGCGCAGGTCAGGCAGGCACAGCTGGGGTATCACTTAAAAGAATGTACTGACTGGTGGCAATGCATACAAAGCGCGGGCTACCGTGGTCTATATGAGCAACTCCCGCATGAACATCGTGATGATTTTCAGAAAAAGCATCTTAGTGAAATTGAAACAGAACTCATGACAGACGATGGGATCTGGCTGGATGTACAAACGTTGTTTTCAACCGCGTTAAAACCCTAAGGTTAACTGTTAATTCTTATCCCTGTATTCCTCTAAAACAGCTGGCTCTGGATATAACACATCCAGCGCCACGGATTTTCCATTTGCCTGTACGATACGACAATGATGCCGCGATAACTCACGTGGATGTTTTACACCACAGGAGTGCGCAATCAAACCAACGCCATAATGAATTTTTGCAACAAAGTTTTTAACCCGAACCGATTTCTCTTCGACATCTAAGCCTTTTTGTAAGCCTTTATCATGCGTTGTAATGCCTGTTGGACAGGTGTTTTTATTGCATCTCAATGCCTGGATACAACCTAAAGAAAACATAAAACCACGTGCCGATGCGATTAAATCCGCGCCACTGCATAATGCCCAGGCGACACCCGAGGGGGTAATTAATTTACCCGAGGCAATAATACGAATGCGCTTGCGTAAATTATATTGACTCAGGATATCAACCACCATTGGTAGCGACTCTTTAATCGGAAGGCCCACATCATCCATTAACGGCATGGGCGCAGCACCTGTACCACCATCACAACTATCAATAGTAATAAAGTCCGGCGCACACTCAATGCCACTCTCTTGAATTTCTTCGCACATACTCTTTAACCAGTCATCTGAACCTATTACGACCTTGAAGCCAGTAGGCTTGCCGGTTACGTAACGTACGTGCTTAATAAATAACAGTAACTCTTTCATGTTACTGATTTCAGGATGACGGTTAGGCGAAATAGAATCTTGACCAATTTCTATGCCTCTTATTTGTGCAATCTCTTTTGTAACTTTCTTACCGGGTAATATCCCACCTTTACCCGGCTTGGCGCCCTGGCTCATTTTTATTTCAAACATTTTTACCTGCGGAATCGCGGCAAGCTCCGCTAATTTTTTATCATCCAGTTTTCCTTCAGCATTACGCACACCATACTTGGCTGTCCCGATCTGAAAAACAATATCGCAGCCACCTTCAAGATGATAAAGCGACAGCCCACCTTCCCCGGTATTCAGCCAGCAGCCTGCTAACTTCGCGCCTTTAGATAAAGCACGTACTGCAGGTTTTGAAATTGCACCGTAACTCATACCTGATATATGTATTAACGAGGAAGTTTTATACGGCTCACGGCAGTACGGACCAATTAAAAGCGGTTCCGCAAGTGTGGCGTGTTCATCCAGGGTGGGAAAAGGAAAGTTAATAAATAACGCGGTACCAGCTGGGTTAATATTTTTGGTTGAACCAAATGCCATGGTGTTATCAATAGCACGTGACGATTTATACACCCATTCACGTTCAGCCCGGTTAAAGGGCATCTCTTCACGGTCCATGGCGAAAAAATATTGTCTGAAAAATTCTCCAAGGGTACTAAAGATATAGCGGAAGCGACCTATAACGGGGTAATTACGGCGTATCGCATCTTTTGTTTGTGCGACATCTGTAATAAATAACACAACAATAAAAAGAACAACCAGACCCACTACGAAAATAAAAAGTGAAGCTAAAAATTCAAGCCCCTGGGTGGTAAGATCTGAAAAAAATGACATTGACTACTCCCTGGTATCAACAAATATAATATTTTATTACGCTTGTTTTTCTTATTAGCAGTTAATTTCTTTTTAAATGTATCTTTATAAACATCGAGACACTGAGGTTCTGTTAATAGTTCATATCTTTAAAAAATATAGCCTAAAAGTCATGATTATTCCCTTGTTATAAACACACAGTGATACCCTTGAAAAATAACAAGTATATAACCACCGTACTTTTAAGGACAAAAAGTCAGCATATATAAGCAAATCATGATGTTTTTTCGTTATAATAGTCGGCCAATTTTTTATGATTCTCAGCAAGACAGGCGTAGGAGTTTTACATGAGTGAAGAAAATGATATCAGCGCATCTTTATCAGGCGAAGAACGCCAGGAGCTGGCAGAAAAGTTAAACGTTTACCAGGAAAAGCTAGCCGCGCTGCCTGCTGATGTTACCCCGATGGAACGTGCACTGTTGCAACTTGATATTTCTGAACTGCAATTAGCGTTAGATCTTAAAGAAGACTCATGGAACTCAGCCCGTGCAACATTTGACACCTTTATTCAGAATGAACAGTGGCAACATGCAGTTGAAGCATGCAACGTAATGTACCAGACAGAACAACCTGCCTCGATTGTTGCGCTGGGCCATGCCGTGTGGTTGGCGGTAACCTATCCTATTGAAGCAGATACCAGTATCGCGGTACTCAATCACATTGTTGATGAAACACCGGCAGATTCAGATGGTGCAGCCGTCGCCGCAATGACCGGGTATTACATTGCTGATATTCGTTCCACCGATGAAAAACATGACAGCAATACTTTCCTTGCCAAAACCATTTTAGGCAATGTCGCCAAACGACACAGCAACGTGAACACGCAAAAAGAAATGGATGCCTGGTTATTCAAACTTGAACTGAATGATCCTGAAGTATTCTTGCCGCGTTTATCACTGGTCATCAATTCGATTGTTGAAGAAAACTGGTGGATTGATCGTGATGCGTTAAGAGCAAAACTTCCAGTAAACTAAAAAATCACTTCATGAAAAGCGAGAAGCCATATAGCTGCGTTAAAACCTCTTCAAAATGCTCATGTACTCATTCGTACACTCCGCTTTTTCATCGGTTTTGCCTTGCTCTATAACTTCTCGCTGTCCATGAAACGACTTTTAAACTTTATATAAAACTTATTGGAATAAATAGTATGGGTAATGCATTCCAGGATCAATTTCTTAAAGCCGGTGTTGTGACAAAACAGCAGGTTAAGAAAGCACAGTCTGCTAAAAATAAAAAAAGTAAACAACAACGTTCAAAAAAAGAAAAGGTTGTTGATGAAAACAAACTAAAAGCACAGCAAGCTGCAAAAGAAAAAGCAGCAGCAGACCGTGAACTTAACAGGAAAAAAGAAGAACAAGCCAGGCAAAAAGCTGTCTCGTCCGAAATTGACCAACTCATTACAAAAAATTGTCTCAAACGCGACGATGAAGCATGTGATATTGCCTATAACTTTCAACACCGTAAAAAAGTAAACCGTGTTTATGTTAACCAGGAAATGAAGCAGGATATTATTGACGGAAAACTTGGTATCGCCCGCATCGAGGGCCGCTATGAACTTGTTCCCCTGCCAATTGCCGAAAAAATTCAACAGCGCAACGATAAACGTGTCGTTGTGTTTGAAAAGGAAGACGAAGTGGTCGATGAAAACGATCCTTATGCAAAATTCCAGGTGCCGGATGATTTGGTCTGGTAAGTGGAATTAATTTCTAATTAATCCAAATTTCTTCTACTTTTTAAAGACTAATTCAAATCTAAATGCAATCGAATGTTCCGGATGAAAGCGATTGATCCTTTGATAGCGGATCTGAGGTTCGATTTCTATAAACAAATAATCTTTATGAATATTCTGACGGTAAATTGAACCAACTAAATACTGAGTGGTATGCACT
>Ga0207752_1000337_pt1 | contig 22280 bp, 16 predicted proteins | sample Pon2CUnioCityCA_6_FD_187272 | JGI IMG/M metagenome (GOLD analysis project Ga0207752, IMG submission 187272) | Marine sediment microbial community from Union City, CA, USA - Pond 2C Sediment 2 (SPAdes) | ecosystem: Environmental > Aquatic > Marine > Intertidal zone > Salt pond sediment ...
AGTTGTCCGGGCTGTCCAACGTCGAGTTTCACCTCGGCCGGCATGACGCGGAGGATTTCGCGACAGCCGACGTGGTGATCGCCAACCCGGCGGTTCCGTCGGACAATGAATACCTGCAAGTCGCCCGTCGGAACGGAAGAATCGTTACTTCGCAGATGGGTCTGTTTTTTCGGTTGTGCCCCGCGCGGATTATCGGGATCACCGGCGCCAACGGAAAGAGCACGACCACGGCTCTGACGGCCCACCTCCTCGAAAGAGCCGCGCCACCCACGGCCGAGCGTCCGTACGGCGCTGTCTGGCTCAGCGGCAACATCGGGGATAAGCCGCTGCTGACCATACTCGATCGAATCGGCCCCGACGACCTGGTCGTGCTGGAAATCTCCAGCTTTCAGGCCGAGCAGTTGGCGGAAATCCGGAAGGCTCCCCATGTGGCTCTGTTGACCAACCTCACGGCGAATCACCTGGACCGCTACGGCGCCTTCGATGCCTATTGTGCGGCCAAAGAGAGCCTCTTCCAGTATCAGCGACTCAATGGAGAGACTCCCGCCGTATCAATCTTCAATGCTGAGGATAAGGTCGCACGCGCCTGGTTCCGCAAGTACGACCGCCAGCCGGGACGCATCTGCCTGAAATTCTCTGCAGACGACGTAAGTGATGAAATTTGCGCCGCTTATGCCCTTCCCGGGCGGGCCAACCTCTCGAATCTTGCCGCCGCAATGGCCGTCGCGGGGCATTTCGGCCTGTCCGAACGTTCGATTCGGGACTGCCTGTCGGACTTCAAGGCGCTGCCGCACCGCCTCGAGCTGGTCGGCGAAGCAAAGGGCGTTCGCTGGTACAATGACTCCAAGGCCACCACGCCGGAGGGCGCGATGGTGGCTCTGGCGGCGTTCGAATGTCCGAAGGTCCTGATTGCGGGCGGCTACGACAAACACACCGGCTTCGACGAACTCGGACGGAGAATCGCGTCGAGTGCGAAAGCCGCAATCCTCATCGGACAGACGGCGCAACAGATCGCCGACGCGATTCGGGCCGCATCGCAGGATGGTCCTAGAATCGAGGTCCGATTCGCCGGCTCTCTCACGGAGGCGGTCGAGCTGGCGAGCCAATGCGCCGCTCCAGGGGATGTCGTCCTACTGAGCCCTGCCTGCGCGAGTTACGACATGTTCGACAACTACCAACACCGCGGACGCCTGTTCGCCGAGTCTATGCGCCGCATCGTCAAACGGTTATAGGAATCTCCCTTCGGGCGCGGTCAAATTCTCGCAGAAGATCCTCGCCACCCATCCGCATTTCCACCTGCAGAAACGGTCTCTCCGCCGTCCCGGCCAGGAGGGCCGTCGCTTTCTCGCCGGCGTTCGTTAAGTCCCCCCTACGTGTAGTCGATGTGTCTTTCGACGCGACTGAAACTCACATGGGTTGTAGAGGGTTGATACACATGACTGTGACGAGCGAACGCAGAGTGGAGCAGCGACTGAGTTACCATTGGCCCATCTGGTTTGCGGAGGATTTCAACGGGGAGCTCGCGCAGGGACAGATGGTGGATCTCTCCAGCCGGGGGGCTGCCTTTACGTGCTATGCCGATCGACAATGCCCATGGCCCGGCCAGTACGTAACCGCGCGTTTCAGTGTGCCTCAGTACGGCCCTGACGAATCGTTCGACATGGTGGAATTCGTTCGCGGGGGGCACGTCTGCCGGGTAGAGGGTGTGAATAACGCGCTGCGTCGCGTGGCGATGCAGTTCACTGAGCCACTGCCTTTCCGTCCGGGCGAGCAGAACGTCAACTCGGCCTCGTCCGACGAAGCGGACGAATTCGTACGGACTTTCGTCTGATACCGTCTGCTGTGGAGAGCGGATCACAGGATTCGTAAGAGTCCTATACGCCGCCCTCTCAGCGACTACCAACCGTCCTATTTCTTCTGGCGGGCCGGTACCCTGTACGGCATTCCCTCGCACGTGTCGGCCACGATCTTCCTGACCTGCTCCTCCTGCTCGGGTGAAAGTGCGTTGCCCGCGACGCCCCCGACGACACCGCCCAGAACGCCGCCGATTACTCTATCGCCTGTATCGCCGCCTGCCGCCACCGCACCTACCGCGGCGCCGGCGGCCGCGCCTACGAAGGTGGCGAGACCCTTACCCGTATCGCCCGTGGCGTTGCCGAGCCAGAGGACCGTACCGGTTTCGACTTCCACCATCTTCGCCGTGATGGTTATCTTGTCCTTGTACTTGGGTATGCTGATCAGCATGACGGCCGGGACGTTAAGAATCTCGCCCGCTTTGGCAGCCTCCTGACTGGTCGTGACGCCTGAGGCCTGGAACTCCTGCTCTTTCAGGAGGGCTTGCACATCCCTTCGCTCGATGACGCCATAGCCCCTCTTGAGAAGCTCCATTTGGAACATGCCCGCAATCTGGTTTTTGATGGCGTCGCCGTACGGGGCCCCCGTTACCTCCACAATCGCGACCCTGTCAAGACCGGCAAAATCATAGCCGGCCATGGCGTAGCTCTCCCCTTCACTCGAGGCGCAGCCGGCGACGGCCAATGCCATCAGTAATAAACTCACACATGCTGTTTTCATGGTTCGAACCTCCCGCATTGTCAACACGAACGAGAACTCACTCCCACCATACGTACCGCGTTCCGCACGTGTTGTCAATATAGAGAGAAAGGCCAAAGGTCGTTGCCTCTGGCCTTTCCGTATGTTTATCCGCCCTGTTAGGGGCGGGCCGCTTTTGAGCCGCGATGATGTGTATTACGTGGGATCGTACGTCGTGTTCGCGTATCCCGGCTCTTTGACAGGGGGATTGGGCCATTTGAGCATGTCAAAGAGGAATTCGCTGGCCTGGCGGATCATCACGCCCGGCGTGCACGGGCACATCTCGAACGATCCGATGACGTCGTTATCGGATTGGCTCAAAACGTTGAGCAGATAATCCCAATTCTCGCGTGGGATCCCGCCACGCAAGCCCGGCGGTTCGTGATCGTCCGTTTGGCCGTAGTTGTCCGTTAGGTGCAGATGCGCCACACGTGGAGCCAGCTCATCGACATATTGCCTGAAGGAATGCCCGGGATCGATATTCGCATGCCCCGTATCCAGGCAGTACCGGAGCGACTCGAATTTCCGGCCCATCTCAAGCATGATGGGCAGCGTACCCGTCTCCAGGCACAGCGTCACACCACTGGCGTCGGCCATTCTGATCACCTCGGTGGCCAGAGCGGTGCCGTTCAGTGCCGCGCCGGGCGCGATGTTGAGGCTCTGCAGCTCGGTGACGATGTTGGTATTCAGCAGCCTGGCACATTCAATCTGTTCGGCCCATTGTTCCAGCGTGGGCGCATCGGTCCGCGACCGCATGGAGACGAGCATGTCCTGGGTGGCCGCTTGGAGGCGGGGCCAGTTCCGTTGCTCGTACCGGCATCCGCTCTGTCCGCGAATGGTGGGCCACAATTCGATGCCGAAACCGAGGGCTTTGAGGTATTCGCATTCCTGCTCGAATGAGAGGGGATGCTCTCGCCACCAGAAGACCATCGTGGACACGACGTACTTGATTCGCATGATGCCGTCCCCATGCTCCTTGACTATATCCTTCTTTGGTAAGAGTAGTTATCGAAAGAAAACGGCACTTGGTTGAGTGTTTCTGCGAAATTTCGGGACTTTTCGGACGACCGGGCAGGTCGCTTCGCGCGTTGGGTGGCCGGGTCCCCGTTCGGTAATTCCGTACACCCGTGCGGCGGACGGCCTCGGGTATCGTTGATGCAGGATCGGCTGAAGAAACGCCATGGCGCGGAAAAGTGCGAACCTCTGCGGTTTGAGACGGTAAAAGGGGTTGGCCGGCGGTCGGAACGGCACTATAATGAGTCGGCTTTAACTTGTGGAGATGATTATGTCTGAAACGGGTAATCCGAGCGAAACCAGTGGTGAAAAGAGCTTTGCCGAGAAGGTTGGCGAGGTCATCGAGACGGTCCGGCCGGCCCTGCAGGGGCACGGCGGCGACGTGGAATTGGTCGGTGTGGACGAAGACAAGACCGTCAAGGTCCGTCTGCGGGGAGCCTGCCAGGGCTGTCCCGGAGCGACCATGACGATGAAGATGGGCATCGAGCGGATCCTGAAGGAACGCGTCCCCGACGTCAAGCAGGTCGTCGCGGTCGCTTGACCATTCGGTTTCGTGGATACACTGCGAGTGTCTGTCCGACCTATTCGAATGCCGCACGGATAGTGCTGGCATTCGGGTTTTCGATTACCGCTTTCTCCGTGATGATGGCTGTGATGTTCTCTGCGGGCGTGACGTCGAAGGCGGGATTGTAGACGGCGACGTCGTCGGGAGCGGTTTGTACGTTCCCGAATCGGATCACTTCCTTGCGATTCCTTTGCTCGATGGGGATTTCGGCCCCGCTTTCAAGGCTCAGGTCGAACGTGCTGGACGGGGCGGCCACGTAAAACGGGATGCCGTGATGCTTCGCCAGGACGCTAAGGCTGTAGGTGCCGATTTTATTGGCCGTGTCGCCGTTGGCCGCGATGCGGTCGGCCCCGGTAATCACCATCTGAAACTTCCCCTGCTTCATCAGGAAGCCCGCCATGTTGTCGCAGATGACGGTGACTTTGATGCCGGCCTGACGCAGCTCCCACGCCGTCAGGCGGGCCCCTTGCAGCAGGGGGCGCGTCTCGTCCGCATAGACCTCGAACGATCTGCCTCTTCGGTGGGCTTCGAACATGACCGCGCAGGCCGTGCCGGTCCCGGCGGTGGCGAGCGCGCCCGCGTTGCAGTGGGTCAGGACGCCGAAGCCATCGCGGATGAGGCTCTCGCCGTTTTCGCCGATCCGTCGGCACATCTCGATATCCTCGCGGCGGATCGTATTGGCCTCGTCCAGGATCGCCTCGTGGAGATCAGTCACGGTCGATTCAGGATCGAGGCCGGCCTGCTGTGCCCGGTGGCGAATCCGGTCCAGGGCCCAGAAGAGATTGACCGCCGTCGGACGCGATGTCGCGAGCGTATCGCAAGTCTCGATTACCTTCTTGATTGCGTCGTGCAGGTTCTGGTTCCCGGCCATCTTCTGCAATGCCAGGACGGGCCCGTAGGCCGCCGCCACGCCGATGGCCGGCGCGCCTCGAACGGCCAGCGTTCGGATTGCCTCGTGAAGCTGCGGCACGTTCCGGATGAGAAGCTGAACGGACTTTGTCGGAAGGAGACGCTGGTCGATGAGCTCCAGCACGCCGTCGGTTCCGCCGACCCATTTGACCGCTTCGATCTTCATAGCACTCACCGCTCGACGCGGGCCCCTGCGCCCTTCATGACCTTTTTGACTTCGTTGAGCGTCGCCATCGTCGTATCGCCCGGCGTTGTCATGGCCAGGGCCCCGTGGGCCGCTCCGTAGTTGACAGCCTGCTCGGGGCTCTTGCCTTCCATCAGGGCGTAGATCAAGCCGGAGGCGAAGCTGTCGCCGCCGCCCACGCGATCGTAGATGCCGAGGTCCGCCCGGAGAATCGCATCGTGGAACTGCCCGCCCGCGTATATAACGGCGCCCCAGTCGTTCACGGAGGCGGTCTTGGCGTTGCGAAGCGTGGTCGCCACGACCTTGAAGTTGGGGAACTCCCGGGCGGCCGCCTCGATCATCCGCTTGAAGTTGGCCGGATCGAGCTTGGAGTAGCTCTTGTCCAGCCCCTGCACGTCAAAGCCAAGTGCGGCGGTGAAGTCCTCCTCGTTGCCCAGCATCACATCGACGTGGGGCGCGATGGCCCGGTTGACCTCTCGGGCCTTCTCCTGACCGCCGATGTCGCGCCAGAGCGAGTTGCGATAGTTCAGATCGTACGAGACGATCGTGCCATGCTTCTTGGCGGTGGTGACAGCCTCGATGATGACGTCGGGGGTCGTTTCGGACAGGCCGGCGAAGATGCCGCCGGTGTGGAACCAGCGGATGCCGTCGGCGCCGAAGATTTTCTCCCAGTCGATATCGCCTTTCTTCAGTTGCGAGGCGGCGCTGTTGGCGCGGTCGGAGCAGCCGACGGCGGCCCGCACGCCGAAGCCACGCTCGGTGAAGTTCAGGCCGACGCGGGTCTTTCGCCCGATGCCGTCGAACGGGACCCACCGGACGTATTCCAGGCTGACTCCGCCCTGCAGCATGAGGTCTTCGAGCAGCCGGCCGACCGGGTTGTCCACGATGGCGGTGACCACGGCGGCCCTTTTGTCGAAGCAGCGCTTCAGGCCGCGGGCGACGTTGTACTCGCCGCCGCCTTCCCAGACGCGGAGGTGTCGCGTCGTGTGGATTCGTCCCTCACCCGGATCGAGGCGGATCATGATTTCCCCGAGCGAGAGGATGTCGTACCTGCATTCGGACGCAGGTCTGGTCTCAATCGTGGCCATATCGGTGCTCCTAACGCGTTAGCGGTAGATTTTGCCTTCTCGATAATCCTGCCAGGCGGGCTCGAATGCTTTCCTGTCGGTCGGCAGCGATCGCGGCTCGATGTTCGTCGTTTGAAACAGGTCCGTCGCGCCGGCGTCGTATTGAACGCGCAAGATGGACTTTCGCAACTCCTGGTTTTCCGGCTTGAACCGCAACGGCCGGCCGGTCGCTTTGTCGATCACGTCCGGATGGATTTCCGTTCCGTCCTCGGCGAGGACCAGGTGCGAGCCACGTGAGCCGCTGCCTTGCTCCAGCAGGGCGACGACGGCCTTCAGGAACCCTACGCTGGCGAGGGCCATATGGCGTGCCATGGCAGCGTCCGCCAGCTCGGTAGCGTCCTTTGTGCGGAAGCCGTGGCCGTTGATTTCTCGGAACAGCGCGATCGCCTCGGCCAAGGCACGACGTGCATCGGCGAGTCGTCGTATGTGCCCGCCGGCGCTGGTCATGCGTTGGCCGATCTGCTGCATGATCTCGCTCGGCGTATACCGACCGTCGGCGCTCGCCAGCTTCGCCAGCTCCTTGAGACAGAGCCCGAGCTGCTCGTCGATCTGTCGCGGATCGTAGTCGCAGACCTCGGGGCCGTACGCATTGGCGATGTACTCGGCCGCCCGCAAGCCGCCCGTCTGGCCGGCGTTCAGGGCCGAGCCGCCGGGACGTTTCACGCCGTGACTGCCGGCCATCTCGCCGATCACGAACGTCTGCGGGATGCTCGATTCCCACCAGCGGTTGACGGCGAAGCCGCCGTTGTTGTGCTGGGCGCACACCGCGATCTCCAGCGGTTCCGTGTAGAGATCGATGTCGTTCTCCTTGTAGATCTCGATGGCGAGCGGGTTCATGTGGGCCAGCCGCTCGATCGGCGTGGCCTGCAGCGCGCCGGTATTCTTCAGATAGGTCAGCGCCTCGTTCTCGAGGTCGTTCAGGTCGAAGGCCTTCATCGAAGGTCCGGGGATTGGGTTCTTCAAGAAGTCCATATAGACCCGGCGGCCCTTTTGTGTCTCGTTGAATACGAGAACGTCGATCAGCGAGGACTGAAGCTTCTCGATTCGCTGCGGGTCGAAGGGCCACTGGTATCCCTTGAGAAAGATGTTCGTGGCCATCTTCCGCATCGTGGGGAAGAACGGGGTGAGGAACTCCTGCTCGTCGCCGCCGTTGGCGTCCGTGCTGAAGATGCGAGGGACGACCTGCATGTACGTCCCCGAGACGTTCCATCGGAACTTGGTGCTGGCCAGGCCGAACTGCGATTCGGTGAGATTCTCGGCCGCTAAGCCGGCCTCGAAGGCCACGCCGTGCATGCCCACCTGGCCGGTCGGATAGACCGTTGTCTGGTACAGCTCGCCCGGTCCGCCGGCGGCGAGAACGACGTTGGCCGCCAGGAAGACGTTGACGCCGCGGCTGGGGTTCGTGATCTTCGATCTGTCGAGCGTCACGACGCCCGCGATTCGCTTTGACTTGCCTGCGCCGGTCGTGAGCAGGCGGGCCACTTCCTGATTGTCGAAGATCCGGATCCCGAAGTGATCGACCTGCTTCTGGAGGCATTGGCTCATGAACCGGCTCGTCTTCGGGCCGGCGGACGTGGCGCGCTCGTAGGGATCGTGGTCGGTCTTGTAGCCGATGTAGCTGCCCATCGGGTCGTGCGGGAAGGGCACGCCAACTTGGACGAGATGATAGAACTCTCGCAGTGAGCCGATTCCCTCGGCGAGGGCCAGGTCGCCGTGACAGCATCCGGCCGCCGTCAGGCTGCGGGAGAAGTCTTCTGCGCTGTCGGCCACGTTCCAGCTCGTGCCCATCTTGTAGTAGGTTTGCTTGTCGGAGCCGCTCATGCGCGATGCGCCCAGGCCGAGACCGCGCGTCACGACGGCGATTCTGGCTGCGGCGTCCTCAATGCCTTTGTCGCGCATGAATTCATACAGGTGCACCGCGCAATTCATGCCGGCGGCGCCGGCGCCCACGATCACCGTGTTGTACTTGTGAAGGGCAACGCTTTGCCCGGAGATTTCTCTCGTCTCCATGCTCACCTCATTCCTGCGATTGACAAATGGGCCGCCGTCAGGGCGGCTACGATACGTTGAATCTGCGCCCGGTTCGCTCGCTCACCTGCTCCAGCGTTGCGTGCTGGAAGTCGAGGTCCGGGTATTTCTCCTCGCGCACACGGTCGACAAGCTGCTTGATCGTCTTCAATTCCTTCCCCAGCAGCACATAGTCCTGTTCCTCGATGATCTTCTCGAGCGTGGCTTTGTCGATCATGCTGAACGACCCGCCGAGCACGAGCACGCCGGCGGCAACATAGTCGGGGATATTCGCGGCGTTGGTCCCTCCCGTCGGCACCAGGCTGATCGTCTTGTGAATGGCCGGATCGATGGCTTTGACGAACGCCGGCCCGCCCAGCTCTCTGGCGGGGAAGACCTTGCACAGGTTCGCTCCCTTGGCGAACTGTGTCACGACCTCGGTGGCGCTGCCGCAACCCGGGATCATCGCAACGTAACCGGCGAATCTCGCGAAGCCGGCGTCGCTGAAATTGACGGCCGAGACCAGATAACACGCGCCGGCGTCGACGACTTGCTGCAATGTGGGCAAGGGGTCCTCCGGATGGGCGTTGTTGTAGATCGCGAGCATGTCGGGCCAATCGATCAGGCTCGCGGCGCCGGCCACGAAGTCGGGCAGCTCCTTGCGCAGCCGCGCGAGCTTCTCCAGCGGCCTGTTGATCCGGCACGTGACCTCCATATTGTTGATTCCCGCCGCCATCAACGCCTCGGCGGTCTTGACGATATCGAGCTTGTCCTGGTTGAAAACGAGGATGAAGCCGTCCCGCAGCAGGGTGGTGATTACGATCTTGATGTCCATATGCCCCTCGTAATACTCAGAAATTCGAAATCCGAAGCACGAAACCCGAAACAAATCCAAATGACCGAAGCCCCAAACACGTCATTGCGAGGAGCGCAGCGACGAAGCAATCTCAACCCGCCGGATCGGAGATTGCTTCGCTTCGCTCGCAATGACATGAGCCAGCCTGGTATCAGCGATAGCGTTTCGGTCATTTGCCATTTGAATTTGTTTCGTATTTCGACATTCGAATTTCGTGCTTGTTCTCACTACAGTCTTCTCAGGTGAAATCCACCATCGACGTTGATGACCTGGCCGGTGCAGAAGTCGAGCCTACCCTGGGCGATGGCGCCGACGGCCCGGCCGATGTCTTCGGGCAGCCCCCAGCGCTGGATGGGCGTCAGGCCTTCCGCGATGAGCTTGTCGTATTTCGCCGTCACGACCTTGGTCATGTCCGTCTTGATGATGCCGGGACGGATCTCGAACACGCCGATGCCGAACTCGGCCAGCCGGTCGGCATAGAGAGCGGTCATCATGCCGATGCCGGCCTTGCTGATGCAGTACTCGCCGCGTGCCGGGCTGCTCGTGTACGCCGAGATCGAGCCGGTATTCACGATGCGATACTCGCCCTCGGGATCCTGCTTCTTCTGCTCGATCATCCAGTTAGCGACCATTTGAGTCAGGAAATGGGGCCCCTTGAGATTGATGTTCATGACACGGTCGAAGCTCTCCTCCGTAGCCTCCAGGAGGTCCATCCTTTTCGATGGGGCCACCCCGGCGTTGTTGGCCAGCAGGTTGCATCGGCCGAACTTGCTCCTGGCCAGCTCGACCAGCTTTCTGCGGTCCTCGCCCTTGCTGATATCCGCCCGCAGGACTTCGCACCGTGCGCCCAGAGCCTGGGCGTTCTTCTGCGTCTTGAGAACGTTGGTCTCGTCGGGCTTGCCTTGCTCGTCGAAATCGAAGTGAGCGATCACGAGATCATAACCAAGCCGGGCCAGCTCAAGGGCGATGCCCCTGCCAATGCCGCGACTGCCGCCTGTGACAATCGCCACGGGTCTGTCTGCCATGCTGAAGTCCCTTCAATGCTGTTGGAGGAATACGTCAATCTCTGCCGCCGCCTTCATGCCGTCTGCGACGGCGGCGACGACCGTCGAGGGCCCGCGGACCAGGTCGCCCCCGGCGAAGACGCCGCGCCGCGAGGTGGCCTGCGAGTCGGTCTTTGTGCGGATGAGCCCGCGCTCGAAATCGAGGCCGGCAAGCACGTTCTCAATGCCCGGAGGGGTCCTCTGGCCGAGGGCCTCGACCGCCACGTCCATATCCAGCTCATAGGCGCTCGATTCGATCGATTCCGGCCTGCGACGGCCGGTTCGGTCGGCAGCGCCCAGACGGGTGGGGCACAGCTTCATTCCTGTGAGCTTGTCTTTGACACCGTGAAATTCGAGCGCCTGGGTCAGGACGAGAAAATGGACGCCTCTCTGGATGGCGCGGTCCCGCTCGGCGCTCCAGGCGGGCATCTCCCTGAAGGATCGCCGATAGATCACATAGACATCGCGGGCCCCGAGTTCTGCGGCCGTGACGGCTACGTCCATCGCCGTATTGCCGCCGCCGATGACCGCGACCGATTTGCCGGTCAGCCTCAACCCATTGCCCAGCTTCGCAGCGAACAGGAAGTCCATCGCATTCCACAGCCCTTCGATCTGCTTGCCGGCGATGCTGACCGCCTCCGAAAGACCGAGCCCGATGAAGGCGGCGTCAAAGCCCTGAGAGAGGATCTCGTCGAGGTTGTGCTTTGCATCGAGCTTGCGCCCGAGTTCCAGGATCATACGGCCCTCGGGCACGTCGGCGAAGACGGCCGCAATCTCGTTTCGCAGCGCATCGCATTGTCGGTCCGCCGGGATGACGGATTCCACCAGGCCGCCGAAAGCCTTGTTCTTGTCGAAGATTGTCACGGTATGTCCGGCTTCGAGAAGCTTCGCCGCGCAGGCGAGCCCCGCGGGACCGGCGCCGACGATCGCGACTTTCTTTCCGCTTGCCTTCTCGCCGATGCGCAGCCTGGACCAGCCGTGCTTGTTGGCCTGTTCGGCGAGATGTCTTTGAATCTCCGCGATCGGGAGGGGGCCGTCGCCGATGAATCCTTGCAGGCAGTTGCCCTGGCATTGCTGCTCGACAGGACACAGCCACGCGCAGAGTTCCGGGAAGACGTTCGCTTTTCGGATGACCTCGTACGCCTCGCGGTCCTTGCCGTCGAGGAAGAGGCTGATGAACTCCGGGATGTCAATTCCGGCCGGGCAGCCGAGCTGGCACGTCGGCTCCTGACACGTCCGGCAATCGGAGGCCAGCCGCACCAGGTTCTCGCGGTCGCTCATGCGGCCGTGCCGGAAGATCGGGCCATAGACCTCGTTGTCCCGAACGACGCAGCCGGTCTTCCCTGCGTCCCGCATGATCTGCGTGCAAGCGCTGCACCCGACGCAGACCTTGTCCGCGTACATTCGCCCATCTCTGACAATGTCCCGCGCGAAGTCCGGATAGGCGAATCCCATGCGACCCGCGCCGATCAGCGTCACGAGGCCGTTCGCTTTGTTGGCGGCCCCGACGTTCGCGAAGAGCGTTCGCAGCCAGCTATAGCCGGTGCCGACGAGAGCGACATCCGGGAATTGTTTCTGGATTTCGCCCGTCAGGCCGGTGAGCCTTGCCACGCCGGCCAGAGGATGCTCCGGCTCATCGTACCCCCCGACAATCGGTTCATTGAAGGGCCGGCCCACATGCGGGTTGTAGTAAGGATTGGCGATCGTGACGTTGATGAGCCTCACGCCGCGCTGTTGCAGCAGGCCGATCAGTTTCTTCGGCTCGGCCAGGTCCGGCTTCGTGTAATCGTTCCGGTCCACGCCCCAGCCATACGGATGGGGGATGGCGTCGTAGATTCCGAGCCGCGTGACAATACGGGCCTCGTCGCCCAACTTGGCACGGATTCGGTCGATGACCTCCAGCACGAGTCTGGTCCGGTTCTCGAACGAGCCGCCGTACTTACCCGGCCGGTTGTGACAGGCCAGAAGCTCGTTGATGAGGTAGCCGTGGCACGACTTGATGTCCACCGCGTCGAAGCCGACCTCGAATGCGATGCGCGCCGCCTCGACGTATGCCTCCTGAAGCTGATCGAGATATTCGTCCGTGACCAGTGGCCAGTCGTCCGGGATTCGGCTCTTCCGGTTCGGATCGGGCTTCTGCTGCGGCGCCAGCGGATCGCGATACGGATCGCGCTGCGGGATGATCGGCTTGGCGACGCCGTCCGGCTTGCTGTAGCGGCCCGAATGCGTCAACTGCGCGACAATCACCGGTCGATGTCCGGAGCCGTTGACCTCGGCGGCCTTCTCTCGCGCCGTCTTGACGAGCGCCGCGAAGGCCTCCTTGCTGCCTTCGTGGAGCCACAACTGTCGTGGATTAGCCCGGGCCTCGTGGATGATGGCAATGGCCTCGGCCCAGATCAGCCCGGCGCCGCCGCCGGCGAATCGCTCGTAGCGCCGATAAGTGAGCTTGTCCGGCCGGCCTTGTGCGTCGCCGTCGCATCCTTCCATCGGGTGCACGGCCAGCGAGTTCGGAATGACGAGTCCGCCGAATTCGACGGGCTCGGCCAGGATCGACACGTCTTCAATGGCGTCGATAGCCAGGCCCAACCGGCGGCTCAACTGTCGGAGGTCTGCAATGCTGCTGAGTTGAAACTCCCATGGTCGCCGTTGCGTCGTTGGCTGTGCAGCTTGAATCGGACTACCTCCTTCTCTCGTGAAGCGCGGCGCAGGCCTTCTGAAGCGTCGCCGGTCGTTTCACGCTTCACTTCAATCTGCTCTTCAGGTACTTGCCCGTATAGCTCTTCCGGTTCTTGATGATTTCTTCGGGCGGCCCGGCGGCCACGACCGTTCCACCGGCGTCGCCGCCCTCGGGGCCGAGGTCTATTATATAATCCGCCGTCTTGACAACATCAAGGTTGTGCTCGATGACGACGACCGTATTGCCCAGGTCGCAGAGTCGTTGCAGGACGCTCAGGAGGTGGTGAATATCGGCGAAGTGCAGGCCGGTCGTGGGCTCATCGAGCAGATAGAGCGTGTGGCCGGTCGACGCCTTGCCCAGCTCGGCCGAGAGCTTCACTCGCTGGGCCTCGCCGCCTGAGAGGGTCGTCGAGGACTGGCCGAGCTGCATGTAGCCGAGTCCGACGTCGGTGAGCGTCTTCAGCACGCGGACGATCTTCGGGAAATTGGCGAAAAAGTCCACCGCGTCCTCGATCCGCATGTCGAGCACATCGGCGATGTTCTTGCCCTTGTACGTGATTTGAAGGGTCTCGGGGTTGTATCGTGTCCCCTTGCAGCTCTGGCAGGTCACATAGACATCGGGCAGGAAGTGCATCTCGATCTTCTTGGTGCCCTGGCCCCGGCAGGACTCGCATCGTCCGCCCTTGACGTTAAAGCTGAACCGCCCGGGGGCGTAGCCTCGGATCTTGGCTTCCCGCGTCATGGCGAAGAGCTTGCGGACCAGGTCGAACGCCCCGGTGTAGGTGGCGGGGTTGCTCCGCGGCGTCTTGCCGATCGGAGACTGATCGATCTCTATCACTTTATCGATCTGCGAGACGCCCAGAACGTTCTTATGTTTGCCGGGCTTTTCGCGAGACTGATACAGGCGGCGCTTCATGGCTCGCAGGAGGATGTGATTGACGAGGGTGCTCTTGCCCGAGCCGGAGACGCCGGTGACACAGGTGAAGACGCCGAGCGGGAATTTGACGTTGATATCTTTGAGATTGTGCTCCGTCGCGCCTTTGACTTCGAGGCACTTCCGGAGGCTGTATTTGCGCCGCTTGGCCGGGATTCTGATCGTCTTCTTGCCGCTGAGGTACTCGCCGGTGAGCGATCTCTCGGATTTGACAATGTCCTCGAAAGTCCCCTGCGCGACGACCTCGCCCCCGTGTGTACCGGCCGCCGGGCCGATGTCGATGATGTGATCGGCGGCGCCAATGATATCCTCATCGTGCTCGACGACGATGACGGTATTGCCGATTTGGCTGAGCGTCTTGAGGATGCCCAGGAGCCGGTCGTTATCGCGCTTGTGCAGACCGATGGTCGGCTCATCGAGCACGTAGCAGACCCCGACCAAGCCGCTGCCGACCTGGGTTGCCAGGCGGATCCGCTGCGCTTCCCCGCCGGCTAACGTGCTGCTGATGCGATTGAGCGTGAGATACCCGAGCCCGACGTCGAGCATGAATTCCAGGCGCGACCGGATCTCCTTGAGAATCTGGGCCGCGATGACCGTCTGCTCTTCGTTGAGGGCCAGGGCGTCGAAGAACTGCTGGGCTTGCTCCACGCTGATCTCGGTCAGTTCCCGTATGCACTTGCCGCCGACGGTCACGGCCATGGCCTCCGGGCGCAGACGCGCGCCATGGCACCCCTGGCAGGGCTGCTCGGAAAGGTAGCCGTGGAGCCGGGCCTTCACGTAGTCGCTGGTTGTGTTCTTCCAGCGTCGGGTGAGGTTCGGAATCACCCCTTCAAACGAGACGCCGTATTTCTCCTCGTCCGCCTCGGTCGTGCCGTACATGAGCACCCGCTGGAGGTCTTTGGGGGTCTGCTCGTATGGAATGGACTTTCCAAGGCCGACGTTCCGGCAGAAGCGCTTGATCAGGCGGTTGTAGAAGATGTTCATCCGCTTGCCGCCGCGACGCCAGGCGTCGATAGCCCCATTTTCGAGCGAGACAGTCTTATCCGGCACGATCAGATCCGGATCGAATTCGAGGATCGTGCCGAGCCCGTCGCAGCTCTTGCAGGCCCCATAGGGGCTGTTGAAGCTGAACAGTCTCGGCGAGAGCTCTTCCAGGCAGGCTTGGGGGTGCTCCGGGCAAGCGAATTTCTCGCTGTAGATGACCTCCTCCCATTTGCCGTTGCTCTCCTGGCCCTTCTCGGCCTCCGGCTCCTGCACGAGGACGAGGAGAATCCCCTCGGCGAGCTTCAGTGCCGTCTCGATCGAGTCGGCCAAACGAATACGGACCCCCTCGCGGAGGATCAGTCTGTCCACCACGGCGGCGATATCGTGCTTCTGGTTCTTGTTCAGCCGGGGGGCGTTGCGGATGTCGTGGGTGGTGCCGTCCACGCGGACCCGAACGAAGCCTTCCCGTTGGACATTGGCGAAGATGTCCTTGTGCTCGCCCTTCTTGCCGCGGACGAGCGGGGCGCAGATCTGGATCTTTGTCCCCTCCCGCCGAGTGAGGATCGACTCGACGATCTGGGAGGAGTGCTGGCTGGTGATCTCTCGGCCGCAGACCCAACAGTGGGGCTGGCCCACGCGAGCGAAGAGCAGCCGGAAGTAATCGTAAATCTCGGTCGTCGTGGCCACCGTCGAACGCGGATTGCTGCTGGCGCTGCGCTGCTCGATCGCGATGGTCGGCGGCAGACCCGAGATCTCGTTGACCGCCGGCTTTTGCATCTGCTCCAGAAACTGCCGGGCGTAGGCGCTGAGCGATTCAACGTACTTCCGCCGGCCCTCGGCGTAGATCGTGTCGAAGGCCAGCGAACTTTTGCCCGACCCGCTGATTCCCGTAATCACGACCAGCTTGTCGCGCGGGATCTCCAGACTGATATTCTTGAGATTGTGCTCGGCCGCACCCTCGACCCGAATGACTTTTTCCGTGTGTTCAGCCATATAATAATGCAGCAACCCTTTCGGTCTGGGTCCCTACGGTCGCGAACCCTACCCCTGACTACCTATCCGTCTCTCACGAAGCGGCACAAACCCTATAGTGTAGCATACATCGGCGAAAAGGTAAAACAGCCCCTCTGGCGGTGTGGGAGAATTCCTCGCGTTTGACCGGCGGCCCAGACGCGTTGCCCAACCTTCCCGGCGGTTGCGTTCCTCGGGCAGGGCAGTAGAATGGCGGCACCGGCTTCTGGACTGTAGTTGGTGCTGAATGCAAGAGCTGCATGAGTGGAATCTATCGTATGGCGAGGCGCGAGGGTTGCAGACACAACTCGCGGGCCGCGTGAGGTTTACGTCACTGCGAAGACAGCCGCGGCTCATCGTCGGGCTCGACTGTGCGTTCAGCAAGGATGGCAAGCGAATCTTTGCGGCGGCCGTCGTGCTGAAGGTGGCAGGTGTGAACGGCGGTTCGGCGGGGCAGCCGGACTGTCTTGAGCTTCAGCATGTTGAGACGGTCTCGGCGGTGCAGGACACACGATTCCCCTATATCCCCGGCCTGTTGTCCTTTCGGGAGGCACCCGTGTGCCTGGAGGCGGCCGGTAAGCTCAGCCGGCAGCCCGATTTGTTCATGATCGATGGGCAGGGCGTGGCGCATCCCCGGCGGCTGGGGCTGGCGGCCCATCTTGGCTTGTTCTTCGAGAAGCCCACGGTCGGCTGCGCCAAGAGCCGCCTGACCGGCACGTTTGAGGAACCCGGCACCGAGAAGGGTGCCTGGAGCCCTTTGCGCGATGGCGAGGAGGTGATCGGTGCCGTGGTGCGGACGCGAAGCCGGGTCAAGCCGGTCTTCGTATCCGTCGGCCACAAGTGTCGGCTTGAGGACGCGATCCGCCTGACCCTGGCGTGCACAACAAGATACCGCATCCCCGAGCCCACGCGTTTGGCCCACCAGGCAGTGAGCACGCTCAAGTGACACTCTGCACCGGGCGGCACACGCCGGCGCGACACCGAGCCATGGGGCCTACAGTTATGGGTCCCACGTGTCTCATGGGCCGCATGCGATTCACTTGCTGTAAGATCTTCGCCCTTCCGGGCTTGAAGAACGGCGGTTTTTCGCGTAGAAGGGAACCTTTTGGCAGCCCCTGACGTAGTATGGGCATCGCTTTCGCGTGCCAGAAGGCCGGCCCATGCGGCCGGATAGGGTCTGGGGGATTTACAGGTTGATGGTTTTGGTTGGGGTAAGTCCTTATGGCAACGGATGTGAAGCAGATCGGTAGCCTGGTCCAGGAAAAGAGCGGATTTGTGCGGGCCCTGTTCTCGGAGCTCGACAAGGTCATCGTCGGCCAGGAGTACATGCTCGAACGCATGCTCATCGGCTTGCTGGCAAATGGGCATATTCTGTTGGAGGGCGTGCCGGGGCTGGCCAAGACGTTGGCGGTGACGGTCCTGTCGCGGGCGATCGACGCGGATTTTCGCCGGATTCAGTTCACGCCGGACCTGCTGCCCGCCGACTTGATCGGCACCCAAATCTACCGCCAGTCCGACGGCGAGTTCTACACCCGCAAGGGACCCATCTTCGCCAACATCATCTTGGCCGATGAGATCAACCGCGCACCCGCCAAGGTCCAGAGCGCCCTGCTTGAGGCCATGCAGGAGCGGCAGGTCTCCATCGGCGAGCAGACCTTCCCGCTGCCCGAGCCTTTCCTCGTGTTGGCCACGCAGAACCCCATCGAGCAGGAGGGGACCTATCCGTTGCCCGAGGCCCAGCTCGACCGGTTCATGCTCAAGCTCACGATCGATTATCCCAACAAGGAGCAGGAGCGGCTCATCCTCGACCGCATGGCTGTGACCGATAAGAAGTTCGATATCAGCCCCGTGATCAAGCCGGCGGATATCGCCGAGGTGCGTTCTGTCGTCGATGAGATCTACGTCGATGAGAAGGTGAAGGACTACATCGTGGATATCGTCTGTGCCACGCGCGACCCGCAGAAGTACGGGCTGGAGTTGGGCAGCTTCATCAACTACGGCGCGTCGCCGCGAGCGACGATCTACTTGGCTGTGGCGGCCAAGGCCCATGCCTTCGTCCAGCAGCGGGGCTATGTCACGCCGCAGGATGTCAAGAGCGTCGGCCCCGACGTGCTCCGGCACCGCGTGATCGTCAGCTACGAGGCCGAGGCCGAGGACAAGACCAGCGAAGACATCATCCAGGCCATCTTCGACAACATCGAGGTGCCGTAACTGAGATCGGAATCTTCAGTCCTCAGTCTCTGAATCCGTTGTTGTCACTGGGAACCTGAAACCGGCATGATACCGCAAGACCTCATAAAGCGAATCCGGCAGATTCAAATCTACACTTCGCGCGCGGTCAATGCGAGCTTTGCGGGCCAGTACGAGAGTGTGTTCAAGGGTCGGGGGATGCAGTTTGACGAGGTCCGCGAGTACATGCCGGGCGACGACATTCGCGCGATTGACTGGAACGTCACCGCCCGCACCGGCAAGCCCTTCATCAAGCGGTTCGTCGAGGAGCGCGAGCTGACGGTGCTCTTTGCGGTGGACCTGAGCGCCTCGGGCGAATTCGGGACGGTCAGTCAGATGAAGAACGAGCTGGCGGCGGAGTTCTGTGCGGTTCTGGCGTTCGCCGCGGCCAAGAACAACGACAAGGTCGGCCTATTGATCTTCACGGACCGTATCGAACTGTTCATCCCGCCCAAGAAAGGCAGCCGGCACGTCCTGCGGCTGATCCGCGAGCTGCTCTACTTCAAAATGCCCAAACGAAAGACCGATATCCCGCTGGCGATGGACTACGTCGCCAAGGTGATGCGCAAGCGGGCCACCGTGTTTCTGGTCTCGGACTTCATCGAGACGGGCTTCAAGAAGCCGTTGAGTCTGCTCAACAAGCGGCACGATGTGATCGCCGTGCCGGTTCGGGACCGCGTGGAGATTGCCATGCCTTCGGTCGGCCTGATCGAGGTGCAGGACGCCGAGACCGGCGAGGTCATGCTCGTCGATACGTCGAGCCGGAGGTTCCGCAGTCAATACGGCGACCACAGCTCACAGCGGTTCAAAGAGCTGACGAGCATGTTTCGCTCCAGTAATGTGGATTTCATCCCGATTACGACCGATAAACCTTACATGAACGATTTGATCCAGTTTTTCCACATGCGGCATCGACGCTATTGATGCGAATCGGTTCGAGACAGGTGAGGATGTAGACGACGATGGCAGAGAAGTTGGATTTCTCGCTGCCGGAGAAGAAGGCTCGGGGCTTGGCGCCCGGCGCGCTGACCGTGCTGCTGCTCGTTCTTCTTGTGGCTCTGGCAGGGGCGAATCTGTTCGTTGCGCGGTCGGGCCCCAAGCCTGTGTCCCCGACCTCGGCTCGCGGCCTTTCCTCAGAGCAGGTCAAGGCCCTGGCGACCAGGCTGGCGCAGCGGAATCTGTATGAGCAGGCGGCTGCGGCCTGGCAGGATTACTTAGCCATTGCCGAGCTTACCGACGCCGAGCGAGCCCGAATCCATTTACAGATTGGCACTTTGCTCGAAAAGGGCGGTCGTTACGCCGACGCCATCGAGCAGTTCTATCGCAGCGAGGCGGTCGCGGATATCGAGGAGCTGCGCGCGCAGATCAACGCCCACGTCAAGGAATGCTTCGAGCGGATGGGCGAGTTTTCCGCCCTGCGCTACGAGTTGATGGATCGCACGAGCCTGAATCCGGCGGAAGCCGCCGGCGGCAAGGTCGTGGCGGAAATCGGCGCCGAGAAGATCACGGAGGCCCGGCTCGATGCGCTGATCGAGGAAGACATCGAAGACCGGCTGGCCTCGATCAAGACGTTCGTGACGCCGGAGCAGTTCGGCCAGCAGAAGAAGCAGGTGCTCGAGCAGTTCCGCAATCCGCAGGTCCGGCAGGAGTTCCTCCAGAACTGGCTCGCCGAGGAGGTCCTGTATCGCCAGGCCCTTGCGGAAGATCTGCGCGACAAGCCCGAGGCCAAGCGGCTGGTCCACAAGCTGACGCGGCAGGCCTTGAGTCAGCAGTTGATGAGCGATCAGATCGCCTCGAAGATCAACATCACCGATACGGACGTGCAGACCTATTACGCAGCGAACAAGGACCAATATGTCGAGCCCGCCCGAGCGAAGATCAGTCACATTCTCGTTGCCGAAGAAGGGCAGGCGAAGGAGATTCTCAAGCGAGCGCAGGACGGAACCGACTTTGCCGAATTGGCGGAGGAGTTCTCGTTGGACACCGGTGCGAAGAACAACGCCGGCCGCATTGCGGATGATGTTCTGAGAGATTCGTACGTTCCGGGGATCGGAGACGCCAACGAGATCAACGCGAGCATCTTCGCGACCGACGCGCCCGGCTTGCTGGATCGGCCGTTCAAGACAGACAAGGGCTGGGAGATCATTCGAGTCGAAGAGAAACACCCGTCGCGGCAGAAGAGCCTCGATGAGGTCCGCCAGCAGGTGACGATGCAACTCCTGCGCAGCAAGAGCGAGGACGTGCAGCGCCAGTACATCAAGGAAATGATGGATAAGCACGAGGTCATCGTGCATACCTCGGCGTTCGCGCCGGCTCAGCAGAGTGATTCAGAGGAAACGCCGTCGAAGCCATGATCGAACGAAGCGCAACAGGATCCACGAAGTGGCTGGTTATTTGCCTGCTCGCAGGTCTGTTCGCGTGGGCGGGCTGCGGCAAGGGGCCCCAGAGCGCGGCGACGAAGGCGGAGTTCGAGGTGGACAAGGTCTACGAGCGGGGCCCGGCCACAGTTCACGTCCGGTTGGGCAAGACGAAGATGACCATCGCCGACACCGTCCTGCTGCAGTTGGAGGCGACGTTGGAACCGGGGTACGAGGTGGCGATGCCCACGGTGGAGAAGGTGCTCGAGAATTTCGGGATCGTGGACTGGGACAATCTCGGTCAGCGGCTCGACGAGAAGAACCGCGTAGTCACGACGTATCAGTATCGATTGGAGCCGTTCCTCTCCGGCAGCTACGAGCTCCCGGGCTTCACGTTTACCTTCCATGATGCCAACGAGCCCGACATCAAGCATGAATTGGCCAGCGAGCCCGTCGCGGTCGAGGTTACGTCTTTGTTGGGCGATCAGCGGGCGGAGCTGGTGATCGAGGATATCGACGGCGTGGTGGAGATGACCGAGCCCGCCGGCCGATGGTGGCTGTGGTTATTGATCGTTCCGGCGGTCGCCGCGGTCCCGGCCGTCTGGCTCCTTCTGAGGAGCCGCCGTGCGAAGCAGCTCGTGCGCATTTTCAAGCCGGCGCATGAGATCGCCTATGCCCGCCTGCGGGCCCTCGTCGCGGAAAAGCTCGCGGAGCAGGGAAAGATCAAGGAGTTCTACGAGCGCATCAGCGGCATCTTGAGGCATTACATCGAGGATCGGTTCGACCTGCACGCCCCGGAGCGCACGACCGAGGAATTCCTGGTCGAGCTTCGCTTCACCGAGGCGCTTCCCGCCTCGGACAAGGAAGTCCTCCAGGAGTTTCTGACGCACTGCGATCTGGTGAAGTTTGCCAGGCACGATCCGACGACCGAGCAGATTCAGCGGACGTTTGACCTGGTGAAGGACTTCATCGAGAGAACGAAATCTGAAGAGCGGACCGTGGACGTCACCGACAAGGTGGGAGCGGAGCAGACGATTGAAGCGGAGGTGGCGTAGATGCAGTGGTATTCGCCTTGGGCACTGCTGTTATTCCTTCTGCTTCCCTTCCTGGGATACCTCATGTTCCGGCGGAAGCGCGGGGCGGCGGTGAAATTCCCCAGCCTCCTGGACGTGAGGAGTTGCCCCGTTTCCTGGCGGCTGCGGTTGCGGCCGCTACTGGCGGCGGCGCGGCTGTTATGTCTGACGCTCCTGATCCTGGCCTTCGCCCGGCCGCGTAAGGGGACCGTCCTGCTGGAAACCTCGACGGAAGGTGTCGCCATCGAGGCCGTCGTCGACCGTTCCGGCAGCATGTCCACGGAGATGGACTACTACGGAGAGAAACTGGACCGGCTGGAAGTCGTCAAGCATGTTCTGAACGACTTCATTGAGGGAGACAGGAAGGACCTCGGTGGACGGACCGGCGACTTGATCGGGCTGGTTACGTTCGCGCGATATGCCGATACTGTCTGTCCCCTGGTTTTGAGTCACGGGGTGCTGTCCGAGTTCCTGAAGCAGACGCAGATCGTTGCCCTGCGTCAGGAGGACGGTACGGCCATCGGAGACGCGGTCGCGCTGGCGGCGGCCCGGCTGAAGAAGGCGGAAGAGGAGATTCAACGCCGCAACGCTGCGCTGGGCTTCCCGGGCGAAGGCGACGCATCGCAGCGCGATACGACCGGCTTCAAGATCAAGAGCAAGGCCGTGATTCTGCTGACGGACGGCCGCAATAACACGGGCCGGTACAGTCCGCTCGAAGC
>Ga0207752_1000338_pt1 | contig 22252 bp, 14 predicted proteins | sample Pon2CUnioCityCA_6_FD_187272 | JGI IMG/M metagenome (GOLD analysis project Ga0207752, IMG submission 187272) | Marine sediment microbial community from Union City, CA, USA - Pond 2C Sediment 2 (SPAdes) | ecosystem: Environmental > Aquatic > Marine > Intertidal zone > Salt pond sediment ...
GGGGGAGCCGATGCTGCGCCGGGTGCGCGCGGTACTGCCGGCCATGTCCGAGACCGAGCGCACCGCCATCGAGGCCGGCAGCGTGTGGTGGGAGGCGGAGCTGTTCCGCGGCGATCCCGAATGGAGCCGCCTGCTCGACACGCCGGCGGCGCAGCTCGACGAGCGCGAACAGGCCTTCCTCGACGGCCCGGTCGAAGAACTCTGCGGGATGCTCGACGACTGGCAGATCAACCACCAGCTCAACGACCTGCCGGAGCCGGTCTGGGACTACCTCAAGCGCCAGCGCTTCTTTGCCCTGGAGGTACCCGAGCAGTACGGCGGGCATGGTTTTTCCGCCTTCGCCCACTCGCAAGTTGTCACCAAGGTCACCAGCCGCAGCCTGACCGCGGGCATCACCGTGATGGTGCCCAACTCGCTCGGCCCGGCCGAGCTGTTGCTCAACTACGGCACCGAGGCGCAGAAGGATCACTACCTGCCGCGTCTGGCGCGCGGTGAGGAGATCCCCTGTTTCGCCCTCACCGGGCCGAGCGCCGGCTCCGATGCCGGCTCGATCCCGGATACCGGCATCGTCTGCTACGCCGAGCACGAAGGTCGCGAGGTGCTCGGTCTGCGGGTCAGTTGGGAGAAGCGCTACATCACCCTCGGCCCGGTGGCCACGCTGCTCGGCCTGGCCTTCAAGGCCTATGACCCGGACCACCTGCTCGGCGAGCAGGAGGAGCTGGGCATCACCTGCGCGCTGGTGCCGACCGGCACGCCGGGGGTGGAGATCGGCCGTCGCCACCAGCCGCTCAACCAGGCTTTCATGAACGGCCCCAACAGCGGCCGCGACGTGTTCATCCCCATGGATTGGGTGATCGGCGGCGAGGAAATGGTCGGTCAGGGCTGGCGGATGCTGATGGAATCGCTATCGGCAGGGCGCGGCATCTCGCTGCCGTCGAGTAGCGTCGCCGCCGGCAAGATCGCCTGTCGTCTGAGCGGTGCCTATGCCCGCGTGCGCCGCCAGTTCGGGCTGCCCATCGGTCGCTTCGAGGGCATCGAGGAACCACTGGCGCGGATCGCCGCCAACACTTACATGATGGATGCCGTGCGCCGCCTCACCTGCGCCGGGCTGATGCTCGGTGAAAAGCCATCGGTGGTCTCCGCCATCGCCAAATACCACAACACCGAAGGCATGCGCCGCGTGCTCAACGATGCGATGGATATCCACGGCGGGCGCGGCATCTGCATGGGGCCGAGCAACTACCTCGGCCGCGCCTACCAGAGCGTGCCGGTGGCGATCACCGTGGAGGGCGCCAACATCCTCACCCGCAGCCTGATCATCTTTGGCCAGGGGGCGATGCGCTGCCACCCGCACCTGCTCGCCGAGATCGAGGCAGCCAACGAGGATGACGCGAAGCTGGCGCTGGAAAAATTCGATGCCGCGCTGTTCGAGCATCTGGGCTACACCACGCGCAACGCCGCGCGCACGCTGCTCTACGGGCTCACCGCCGGGCGGCTCGCCCCGACGCCGGCGGTGCGCGGCGAGATGTCGCGCTACTACGGCCGCGTGGCTCGATTGTCAGCGGCTTTCTCCTTTCTCGCTGATCTCACCCTGCTGACTCTGGGCGGCGAACTCAAGCGCCGCGAGAAACTCTCCGGACGCTTCGCCGACGCCCTCTGCTATCTGTTTGTGGCCAGCGCCGTGCTCAAGCGTTACGAGGACAGCCAGGCGCCGCGCGCCGACCTGCCGCTGGTGGAGTGGAGCGTCAAATACTGCTTATTCCAGGTGCAGGGCGCGCTCGACGAGATCCTGCGCAACTTCCCCAGCGTCGCCGTGGGCCGCGCCCTGCGCCTGCTGGTGTTCCCCTTCGGCCGCCGCCTGCGCCATCCCAACGACCGCCTCGGCAGCGAGGTCGCCGAGTTGCTGCTCGAACCCTCCGAGGCGCGCGACCGGCTGAGCGATGGCATCTACCTCGACGAATCGCCGGACGATGTCGCCGGCCGTCTCGAAGTGGCGCTGCATGCGGTGCTCGCCGCCGAGCCGATCGAGCGCCGTCTGCGCGGCAGCGGCGTGGACAGGGTGCCCGGCGAAGACGAGACGCAATGGATTGCGCGGCTGCGCGCTGAGGGACTGATCGACGCCGCCGAGGCCGATCTGCTCGACGCTGCGGCGCGCGCCACGCGCGCAGCCATCGACGTCGACGACTTCGCCCCCGAAGAGCTCCGCCCGGCGTACGGTGCGGCCTGACGTCGTTCAGTTACAATCTGCCTGGCCGCTGGAATTGTGGCCTGCCGGCAAGACAGGCGCCGCTGCGCTGGATGACAATCTGCGCCTCTGGCCTCGCTCGCTGCCCGCTTACCAGAGCAGCTGAACCGCAGCCACTGGCGATGCCGGCCGCCGATGCCCAGGTGCCAGAGGCGCGGCGCCGGCGGGCAGCGACAAAGTGCATCGATCCGGGCGGGGCCAATCGCCCGCCCGGGCCGGTGACACAAAGCAAAACAACGCACCCAACAGTGGATGGAGTGACCGATGCACAGATTCACCTGCAACCCGCTGCGCGCCGCAGCCGCGAGCTTTGCGCTGGCCGCTGCCCTGCTGGTCTCCGGCTGCGGTTCCAGCGATGTCGAAACCGCCGAGAGCAGCCCGCAGAGCGATTTTCGCGCGCTATTCTCCGCCGCTGACGGGGTCCTGCCGTTTCCCAGCAATCTGCTGTTCTCCGGCTCACTGGACGGCACGCTGAACATCCCGGTGGATGACCCCGCCAACAACGGCGATCCGGCGGTGGCGCTCAATTCACTGGATGGCTTTTCCACCACCGCACCGCTGAGCACGACCTTCGGCGCGCCGATCGACGCCAGTAGCATCCCCGGCAATGTGCGCCTGTTTCAGGTCACCACCACCGCACTCACCGATCCGCTGCCGCTGGCGGTGACCGGCATCGTCGAGGAGCTGCTCTTCGGCATCGATTTCGTGGCCATTGCGTCGAGTGCCAGTGACGACGATGGCAGCACGCTGGTGATCGTGCCGCTGCGCCCGCTGCAGGCGGCCAGCGCCTATATGGTCGCGGTCAGCCGCGACCTGAAAAGCAGCAGTGGCGACCCGGCCCTGCCGGACAACCAGTACCGGCTGGCGCAGCGCACAGACGCGCTGACGGCGCAGGAATTTCCGCTGTTGACCAGCGACGATCTGACCTCGCTGAACGGCCTGCGCCTACTGGTCAACGCCCAGGAGGCGGCGCTGGCCCAGGCAAGCCCGGCGCTGCCCTCCGAGCAGATCGCGGTGAGCTGGAGCTTCACCACCCAGTCGGTGGGCTCGGTGCTCGGCCAGGCGCGCAACCAGGCGACCGCCAGCAGCGGCAACTTCGTCGCCGTCGGCGATACCGGCGCGCTGCTGCCGCCGGGCAGCAGCCCGAACGCGGCGAATGTTTTCGCCGGCACGCTGACGATCCCCTATTACCTGTCCAACGCCAGCGGCGCCAATGGCCCATTGGGGCCGGTCAGCGATTTCTGGCAGGGCGCCGGCGGCACGCATCTGACCGGCCTGGCTCCCGGCGTTACCAATGTCCCAGTCAAGCGCAGCGACGAGACCATTCCGGTGCTGGTGAGTACGCCCAAGGCGGCGGCCAAACCCTGGCCGGTGGTGATCTTCCAGCACGGCATCACGCAGAATCGCAGCAATCTGCTGGCGGTAGCGGATAGCCTCGCCGCCGCCGGCTTCGCCGCGGTGGCCATCGATCTGCCGCTGCACGGCATCCACCCGAACGATGCCACTCTGGCGGCACTGCGCGGCGCCACGCCGGCGGCCACCGAGCGCACTTTCGATATCGATCTGCTCACCCAGGATGCCGGCGGCAACACCACCGCCAGTAGCCCGGATGGCGTCGCCGATGGCTCCGGCACCCACTTCATCAATCTCGCCAGCCTGCAGACTTCGCGCGACAACCTGCGCCAGGGCGTCGCCGATCTGTTCGCTCTGGTCACGGCACTGGATTCGATGGACGTCGACGGCGGTGGCGCCGATTTCACCACCGCCGGCCTCGGCTTCGTCGGCCATTCTCTGGGCGGCATCGTCGGCGGCACCTTCCTCGCCCACGAGACCGCCGTCGGCCCGGCAGTGCTGGCGATGTCCGGTGGCGGCATCGCCAAGCTGCTCGACGGCTCGCCGAGCTTCGGCCCGGTGATCGCCGGCGGCCTGGCCGCGCAGGGTGTGGTCAAGGGCAGTTCCGACTACGAAGCCTTCCTCGCCGCCGCGCAGGCACTGGTGGATTCCGGCGATCCGATCAATAACGCCAGCGCCGCCGCCGACGCGCACCCGCTGCTGCTGTTTCAGGTGAACGGCGATCAGGTGGTGCCCAACACCGTGCCGGTGCCCGGCGACACCCTCACCGCCGCCGCGCCGACCGCCGGCACTGTGCCGCTGGCCGCGCAATTGGGTCTCGAACTGATCGGCAGCAGCACGCAGGGCGCCGGTCTCGATGTGCGCCTGAACTTCACCGCCGGCGACCACGGCTCGCTGCTCAGACCGGACGCCAGCCTCGCCGCGACCACGGTGATGCAGCAGGCGATGGCAACCTTCATCGCCAGCGGCGGCGCCAGCGTGCCGGTGTCGGATGAGTCGGTGGTCGAACAGCCAGCCAACTGAGCGCGACACGGCGCAGAACAGACCACGGCCCACTGCGACACGCCGCGGCCCATCGAGGGATGCATGCATGAGTGAGAACAACGGCCAGTCGGCCAGCGATACGGTGATCTGCACGGTGGAGGGTGGCGTCGGCCGCCTGACCATGAACCGCCCGGACAGCCTCAACGCGCTGAACCCGGCGCTGGCCCGCGACCTGCACGCCGCCGCGCGCCGGTTGGCCGAGGATTCGCGCGTGCGCTGCATCGTGATCTGCGGCGCCGGCGATCACTTCATGGCCGGCGGCGACATTCGCAGTTTTCACGCCGCGCTACCGGCGCTGCAGGCCGGTGATCGCAGCGCGCTGGAAGCCATGTTCGAAGACGTCCACGGCGCCATCCGCAGCCTGCGCGGCAACGGCAAGCCGGTGGTTGCCGAGGTGCGCGGCGCCTGCGCCGGCTTCGGCCTGAGCCTGATGGCGGCCTGCGATCTGGCCTGGGCCGCCGACGACTGCAACTTCACTTTGGCCTATTGCCATCTCGGCGTCAGCCCCGACGGTGGCAGCACCTGGAGCCTGCCGCGCACCGTCGGCCTCAAGCGCAGCATGGAGCTGGCCCTGCTCGGCGACCGCTTCGACGCCGCGCAGGCGCGCGAATGGGGGCTGGTCAACCGGGTGCTGCCGGCCGCCGAGCTGGCGGCGCAGACCGCTGCCGTCGCCGCGCGCCTGGCGGCCGGCCCGGCGGCCGCTTATGCGCGTAGCAAGGCGCTGATCAACCAAAGCTTTGAGCAGGATCTCGACGGCCAGCTCGACGCCGAGCGCAATGCCTTCATCGACTGCACCTGCGGCGGTGAATTTGCCGAGGGCGTGGCTGCCTTTCTGAGCAAGCGCCGGCCGGATTTTCGCGATAAATCCTGAGTTGCGAAACGCCCCGCGCGACCGGCGACGGCTGGCCCGACCGCCGGCCGCGGGCTACAATCCGCGCCTTTCCCGATAACCCATCCATTGCCCAGCCGCTGGCCGCCCGCGCTGCAATGCGGCGTCGCGGTGGCCCGTCGCGCCGGAGATTTGTCTGCATGCAAGCGCTGTCCATCCGCGGACTCAACAAGACCTACGACAACGGTTTCGTCGCCCTGAAGGGCATAGACCTGGACGTGCGCGAGGGCGATTTTTTCGCTCTGCTCGGCCCCAATGGCGCGGGCAAGTCGACGACCATCGGCATCGTCGCCTCACTGGTCAACAAGAGTGCCGGCAGCGTCGAGGTCTTCGGCCACGATCTCGACACGGATCGCGAGGCGGCCAAGCGCTGCATCGGGCTGGTGCCTCAGGAGTTCAATTTCAACGTCTTCGAACCGATCCGCGAAATCATCATCAACCAGGCCGGCTACTACGGCATCCCCCGCGCTGAGGCTGCGCAGCGCACGGAGACCTACCTGAAAAAGCTCGATCTGTGGGACAAGCGCAACGTTTCGCCGCGCGAGCTTTCCGGCGGCATGAAACGCCGTCTGATGATCGCGCGCGCGCTGGTCCACGAGCCGCAGCTGCTGATTCTCGATGAACCCACCGCCGGTGTCGATATCGAGATCCGCCGCAGCATGTGGGCCTTTCTGCGCGAGCTGAACGCGGCCGGTACGACGATCATCCTGACCACCCACTACCTCGAAGAGGCCGAGGCGCTGTGCCGCGAGGTGGCGATCATCAACCGTGGTGACATCGTTGAGCAGGGCAGGGTGGCCGAGCTGCTGTCGCGCTCGATGGTGCAGACGCTGGTGCTGGATGTGGCCGGCAGCGAGCGCGCGGATGGCGACGCCCCGCAGCTGCCCGGCTACCGCATCAACCACTACGACGGCGCGACGCTGGAGGTCGAGGTGCCGCGCGACTCGGCCGGCATCAACGGCCTGTTCAGCGCGCTCAACAGCGCCGGCATCGAGGTGCAGAGCCTGCGCAACAAAACCAATCGACTGGAGGAGTTTTTCCTCCATCTGGTCGACTCGCAGCGGGAGGGCGCGGCGTGAGGCAGTGGCACATCGGCGAGAATTGGGTCGCCTACAAGACCATCGTCATTCGCGAGGTGCTGCGCTTCTCGCGCATCTGGGTGCAGACCATCACCCCACCGGCGATCAACGCTTTCCTGTATCTGGTGATCTTCGGCAACCTGATCGGCCGCGAGATCGGCGAAATGGGCGGCGAGCGCTACATCGACTACATCGTGCCCGGCATCATCATGATGTCGGTGATCACCAACAGCTACGCCAACGTGGTGTCATCCTTCTACAGCGCCAAGTTTCAGCACAGCATCGAAGAGCTGCTGATCTCGCCGGTGCACAACGCGGTGATCCTGCTGGGTTATGTCAGTGGCGGCGTCTGTCGCGGCCTGGTCGTCGGGCTGGTGGTGACACTGGTGTCGCTGCTGTTTACCCGCCTGCCGGTGCAGCATCTGGGCGTAACTTTGGCGATCGCCGTGCTGACCTCGGCGCTGTTCGCCATCGGCGGCTTCATCAACGCGGTGTTCGCGAAAAGCTTCGACGACATTTCCATCATCCCCAACTTCGTGCTCACCCCGTTGACCTACCTCGGCGGCATCTTCTATTCCATCGAGCTGCTGCCCCAGTTCTGGCAGAAGGTGTCGCTGTTCAACCCGGTGCTGTACATGATCAACGGCTTCCGCTACGGCTTTCTCGGCGTTGCGGATATCCGGATCGGCTGGGCTTTCGCGGTGATTTTCATCTTTATCGCCGTCTTCGGCGGACTGGCGCTGCGGCTGCTAAACCGCGGGGTCGGCATCAAGAGCTGACAGCGACGCCGCCAGCCTGCGCTTCTCGCGCTGGTGCTTCAGGTCGGTGACCGCCGCCTGGCGCGGTTCCGCCGGCGGCGCCAGCTTGACCGCGTAGGTGCGCACCGGATAGTGGATACCCTTGACTTCGATTTCGCCGTTCGGCACGCATTCGATGTCGTCTTTGACCATCGCCCAGGTGCTGTGGCTGATCAGCACGCCGCCCGGTGTGCAGCGATCCTGAATCCGCGCGGCGAGATTGGTCTGGGTGCCGATCGCAGAGTAGGTGCGGCGACCCGCGGAGCCGAAATCGCCCACGCTGGCGACCCCGGTATTGATGCCGATGCGGATGTGGAACGGGCGCTGGAAGCCGGCGTGGAACCAGCGCTCCTGCAATTGCGCCATGCGTTCCTGCATGCTCATCGCCATCCTCACCGCGCGCAGCGCATTGTCGTGATCGCTGCTGGTCTCCGGTGCGCCGAAAATGATCATCAGCCCGTCGCCGACGAACTGATTGATGGTGGTGCCGTATTCCTCGGCGATGTCAGCCATCTCCGCCAGATACTCGTTGAGCAGCGTCACCAGCTCTTCCGGCTCCATCTCATCGGCGGTATTGGTGAAACCGACCACATCCGAAAACACCACCGTCAGCTTGCGCCGCTGCGGCTTCACCTCGCTCGGGTAGTCGCCGGCGAGGATGCGCGCCGCCAGCTGCGTCGGCACGTAGCGGCAGATCAGAGCGGTGGCTCGCTCCAGCTGCTTGGCCTGGATTCGCGAGCGCTGCACCGCTGCGACCAGCACCAGCGCGGCGAGAATCAGCAGCGAGAAATTCATCGCGCCGAAGCTGAGCAGCCAGCCGGTGTTGAGCTGGCCGCCGGCGTAGGGGGCCTGGCTGAACAGCGGTGCGTAGGGCAGCCAGTCGAACTGCTCGGCCACGGCGTGCAGCGCGATGATGGCGACGAAGGTGTACAGCGCCCGCCAGATGACTTTGGTCTCGAAAAAGATCAGCCCCAGCGAGGCGCCGGTGAACAGCGACATCGCCGCGTACAGCTCGGTGAAACTGCCCATCAGGCAGGAGATGAAACCCTGCGCGATGGCGTAGAACTGGGCCGTCGCGTGCGGCAGCCAGGTTGCATCCGGCGCACGCTTGCGCGCCCACAGGCCGATGCCGAGCAGAATCGCCCAGCCTGGCAGCATCACGAAACTCTTGAACAGGAAGACCAGCTGCAGGGTGTCCTGATTGAGAAACTGGAAGGCATCCCAGCGATCCAGTGTGTAGGACATCACCAGCGACCAGATCAGCCCGATCGGCAGCGCCAGCAGGCAGACCTGCACCACACTTTGCGCGCAGTGTCCGCGCGAGCCGTTCAGCAGTCGGCTCAACAGGTTCCCGATCCACGCTTTCACTGGCTATCCAGGCCTCCCTCTTTTGTCGTAAGCAAGATACTGCCACGGCGATTCTCTGACGGGGCCCCGGAGGAGTCAGCGAAGGAGTTCACCGATTGGAAAGGTTATCATTGCCACGCGGACATATCCGCTGCGCGGCTGGCCGGGCGCCACCCGGCGCTGTATCTTCTGCGCCTGACCCCGCGAGCACAGCCTTGAACGACCCCCGTCCCCCGGCGAGCCAGGCGCAACTGGCCGACCCCCACAGCCTCTACCAGCGTGCCGTACAGGCACCGCAGAGCGAACTGCGCTTCGTCGGCGAAACCTTCGAGGCACTGCGCGGGCGCACCCCGCTATCACTGCGCGAAGACTTCTGCGGCACCGCGCTGGCCGCCTGCCACTGGGTGGCGCAATCGCCGGCCCACCATGCGCTGGCCGTCGATCTCGACCCGGCGGTGCTGGACTGGGCCGCGGCACACAACCGGGCCGCGCTGAGCCGCGCCGAGCGCGCCCGCCTGCTGCTGGTGCAGGGCGATGTGCGCGAGCTGGCGACAGGTCCGCTGGATGTCATCATCGCGCTCAATTTCAGCTACTGGATCTTCACCGAGCGCGCCGTCCTGCTGGACTACTTCCGTCGCCTGCACGAACAGCTGGTCGACGACGGCATCCTTTTTCTCGATATTTTTGGCGGCGCCTCGGCCCACGCCGACACCATCGAAGTGCGCGATATCGGCGGCGGTGTCAGCTACGAGTGGCAGCAGCTCAACTACGAGCCGATCAGCGCCGAGATGGACTGCCAGATCCACTTCGCCTTCGCCGACGGCTCGCGACTCGAACGCGCTTTCAACTATCACTGGCGGCTGTGGGGCGCGCGCGAGCTGCGCGAATTGCTCGCCGAGGCCGGCTTCGCAGCGACCCGCGTCTACCGCCAGGCCTTCGACGCACAGAGCGATGAACCCATCGATGAATACATCGCCGATGCCGGCGCCGCCGACTGCGACTGTTACCTGGCCTATCTGCTGGCGCTGAAGTAGATGCGCATCGGCGTTTTCGATTCCGGCGTCGGCGGCCTCTCCGTGCTGCGCCACATTCGCGCGCTGCTGCCCGCCGCCGAGCTGCTCTACGTCGCCGACTGCGCGCATCTGCCCTACGGCGACAAGCCCGCCGCCGCGGTCGAAGCGCGCGTCTGCGCCATCGGCGACTTCCTGCTGTCCCGCGGCGCTGACGCACTGGTGGTGGCCTGCAACACCGCCACCGCCGCCGCGGTGCAGCAGCTGCGCGCGCGCTGCCGGCTGCCGGTGGTCGGCCTGGAGCCGGGGATCAAGCCGGCGGTGGCCGCCAGCCGCAGCGGCGTGGTCGGCGTGCTGGCCACCGCCGGCACCCTGCGCAGCGACAAATACGCGCGACTGCTGGCCGCGCACCGTGGTGCCGCACGAATCATCGGCCGCGCCTGCGACGGCTGGGCAGAGCTGGTCGAGCGCTTGCCGCCCGCACAGCTGGGCGACGACGCCACAGCGCGGCGCGCAGTCCGCACGCAGCTCGCTCCACTGCTCGACGCCGGCGCGGACACACTGGTGCTCGGCTGCACCCACTATCCCTTTCTCGCCGACCTGATCGCCGATGTCGCCGCCGATCTGAGCGGCACCGCAGATGGCGTCGCGCTGGTGGATACCGGCGAGCCGGTGGCGCGCCAGCTGCGACGCCTGCTCGATCAGCGGGATCGGGGCGAAGGGCATGGTGAGCGGGGCAGTGAACGAGGCGGTGAATGGCCAGGCGAGGCCGCCACGGCCGCAGCCGCGATCCGGCTCTGGGCCAGCGGCGACCAGCGCGCCTGCGCCGCGACCATCGCCCGGCTCTGGCCGCTGATCGCCGACCACCCCGCGCGAGCTGGCGCAGGCCCGCCGCCACTGGCGCGCCTGCCTTGCTAGCATCCCACTGATTACAAATGAACCGCGCCAGGCCGCAATCACCCTCGCGACAGCCGCGCGCCACCCGCCCACAAGGCACCCACCGCAACGGAAATCGACCATGACCGACAACTTTCGCCGCACCCGCATCGTCGCCACCCTCGGCCCCGCCAGCTCCAGCCGCGAGAAAATCGCCGAGTTGATCGACGCCGGCGTCGATCTGTTCCGGCTCAACTTCTCCCACGGCAGCCACCAAGCCCACCGCCAGAATGTCGATTGGATTCGCGAGCTGGGCGCCGACACTCCTCGCCCGATCGGCGTACTGCAGGATCTGCAGGGGCCGAAGATCCGCGTCGCCACCTTCGCCGACGGGCCCATCGAGCTGCGCACCGGCGCCAGCTTCACTCTCAGCTGCGGCGACGACAGCCCCGGCGACGAGCGCCGCGTCGGCGTCACCTACACCAACTTGTGCAACGACGTGTGTGCCGGCGACCTGTTGCTGCTCGACGATGGCCGTCTGAGCGTCAAGGTCACCGGCTTGCGCGGCGACAACATCGATACCTGTGTGGTGCAGGGCGGGCCACTGTCCAACAATAAAGGCATCAACATTCCGGGGCGCGACCTGAGCGTGCCGGCGCTGTCGGAAAAGGACGTCGAAGATCTCAACTTCGGTACCGAGCTGGGCGTCGACTGGGTGGCGATCAGCTTCGTGCGCAACCGCGACGACCTGATCCTCGCCCGCCACTACCTGGGTCGCAGTGGTTCGCGCGCCAAGTTGATGGCGAAGATAGAAAAGCCCTCCGCGGTGGAAAACTTCGACGCCATTCTCGACGCCGCCGACGGCGTGATGGTGGCGCGCGGCGATCTCGGTGTGGAGCTGTCCGCGGACCGCGTGCCGCTGGTGCAAAAGCGTCTCATCCGCGCCGCGCGCAACGCTGCGAAACCGGTGGTCACGGCCACGCAGATGCTGGAGAGCATGATAACGAGCCCCACGCCGACCCGCGCCGAAGCCTCCGATGTGGCCAACGCCATCTACGATGGCACCGACGCGGTGATGCTCTCGGCGGAGACCGCGGTCGGCGAATACGCTGTGCGCGCGGTGCAGATGATGGACCGCATCTCGCGCTCGGTGGAGGCCGACGATGGCTATCGCCGCAGTGCCCGCGAGCACGTGCCGCCGCCCATCAACACCACTGCGGACGCCGTCTCGCGCGCCGCCTGCGAGATGGCGGATACCCTGCAGGCGCCGGTCATCGTGGTCTTTACCCAGAGCGGCAATTCAGCGCGACGCGTGTCCCGCTACCGCTATTCGACACCGGTTCTGGCGATCACCCCCAACGAGCTGACCTATCGCCAGCTGGCTCTGACCTGGGGTGTGCTGCCAGTGCTCGGGCAGGATATCCACTCCGCCGAAGACATGGTTGCAGAAGCGCGGGCGATGCTGCTGCGCACCCGTCTGGCGCAGATCGGCGACCGCTTCACCCTCACCGCTGGTGTGCCTTTCGGGGTGCATGGTTCGACCAACATGATCCGCGTCCAGCGGCTGCGCGAAGAGGATTGAGCGGCCGGCCCAAAGCCGATCGGGGCTGAGGGCAGGGTTGTTAAATTATGTAAAGACGACCGACGGTCATTGCAAATATGACCGATGGTCACCAAAATCGTCTGCCGAGGTGGCGAGCACGCCATCGGAGAAGAGGCGTTCGGTTTTGCCAAGTGAACTCAAGCAGCAGCACTTCGCCGCCCGCGAAGAGCAGATACTCGCCGCGGCGCTGGCGCTGCTCAATCGCGAGGACTGGCAGGCGGCCACGGTGGCCCGCATCGCCGCCGAGGCGGGCATCGGCAAGGGCACGGTGTACAAGCATTTCGCCAGCAAAGAGGCGATCTATGCGGCGCTCAGCATGGCCTTTTTCGAGCGGCTGCTGCTGCGCCTGCGCGCCATCGATGCACACCTGCCGCCACTGCAGTGGCTGCGCGCAGCGATTCGCAACGCTTTCGATCACTACCTCGGCCACAGTGATCACCGCCACGTGGTGATGTTCTGTGCGCGTCCGGCCTTCCGCAATCAGCTCGATGCGATACAGCGCGAGCGCTTCGAGCGGATCGACCGCGAATTCAACGCCTTGTTTACTGCGGTGCTGGCGCGCGGCGTGGTCGATGGTCTGTTTCCCGACCGCCCGGTGATGCAGCTCGGCTTTCCGCTGGAAGCGGCCTTTACCGGCGCCATGCACATGATTTGGGAGGGCTGCGCGGACGAGGTGACGCTGGACCAGCAAGCCGGCAGCGCTTGTGCTGCCGACAACGACATCACCGGCAATGACGGCGACGCCGCTGGTGGCGACGATACTGGCAGCGATTTGTCACAGCGCCAGCGCGAGTGCCTGGAGCCACTGCTGATTCAGCTGGAGGCCTTCATGCTGGCCGGACTGGTACACCAGCAGGCGCTGATCGAGTAGCCCCCGGGCGCATCCGCACGACACAGCAGATTTTCCCTATTATTTTGTGACCGACGGTCACGAACCGACAATTGGACGTTATCGATGCAACGCTCTGTCTGGATATCTCTCGGCCTGATCGCCGCATTGGCGCTGTGGCTGGGCAGTGGCTATCTGCCCGCCGACGAGGCCGGAGCCAACACTGATCCCGCCGCCGGGCAGCGGCAGGCTGCGACCGGCAAACCGGACGCGGCCGGCAGCAGTGAGACCGAAGGCTCGCGGATGCGCGTCGAGGTGCTGCACAGCCGCGCCGCGCCGGTGCTGCGCGAGATCGTCCTGCAGGGCCACGCACAGGCGAACCGCAGCGCGGAGATCGCCGCCGAGACCAATGGAAGAATCCGCAATCTGGCGGTGCAGCAGGGCCAGCGTGTCGCCGCCGGCGATCTGCTCGCCGAGCTGCACCTGGACGAGCGCCCGGCGCGGCTGGCTCAGGCCGAGGCGCGGCTGCAGCAGCGGCGCGCCGATCTGGCCGCCAGCGAAAAACTGCGCCGTCAGGGCCTGCAGGCGGAGTCTGCGCTGATGGCTCAACGCGCCGAGGTGGCGGCCGCCGAGGCCGATCTGGCGGCGATCCGGCTGGATATCGAGCGCACCCGAATCCGCGCGCCCTTCGCCGGTGTGATCGAGCGCAGTCAGCGCGAGGTGGGCGAGCGGGTCGGCGTGGGCACAGCGCTGTTTACCCTGATCGACGACAGCGCGCTGGCGGTCAGCGCGCAACTGCCGCAGCGCGCCGCCGCCGAGGTGCAGCCGGGGATGGCCGCGCAGGTAACGCTGATCAGCGGCGTCGAATTGCGCGGCGAGGTCGGCTTTGTCGCCACCGCGGCCGACCCGGCTACGCGCAGCTATCGCATCGAGGTCGATGTCGCCAATCCCGAACGCCTGCGCGCCGCCGGCATGAGCGCGGAGCTGCGCCTGCCGGTGGAAACGCTCTCCGGGCACTTTCTGTCACCCGGTGCGCTGGCCCTCGGCGATAGCGGCAAGCTGGGTGTGAAGCGCGTCGACGATGACAATCGCGTGGTCTTTCAGCCGGTGGAGATCGTGCGCACCGAAAGCGACGGCGCCTGGGTTACCGGGCTGCCTTCGAGCGCACGCATCGTGACCCTCGGTCAGGGTTTTGTGCGGGCCGGGCAGCTGGTCGATGTGGTCAGCGCGCGGCAGAGCGCGGTGCTCGACGGCGCCGCCGGGGCAGACTGAGGAGATCGCCGACGTGCACGCCATCATCGACGCCGCTTTCGACCGCTCGCGCACCGCGCTGTTGCTGCTGCTGTTTGCTCTGCTGACCGGCAGCGCGGCCTGGCTGGCGATCCCCAAAGAGGCCGAGCCGGATCTGCCGATTCCGATCATCTACGTGTCGATGAGCCACGATGGCATCTCCCCGGAGGACGCCGACCGCCTGCTGGTGCGGCCGATGGAGAATGCCCTGCAGGGGCTGGAGGGGATCAAGCGGATCAGCAGCACCGCCAGCGAGGGGCACGCCTCGGTGCTGATGGAATTCGACGCCGGTTTTGACAACAGCCGCGCGCTCGATGAGGTGCGCGAGAAGGTCGATACGGCGCGCAGTGAGCTGCCCGCATCGACCGACGAACCGACTGTCAATGAGGTTAACGTGGCGCTGTTCCCGGTGATCACGGTGAGCCTCTCCGGGCCGATCCCCGAGCCGCAGCTGCTGGGCATTGCGCGCCGCCTGCGCGATCACATCGAGGCGCTCACCGGGGTGCTGGAGGTGGATATCGGCGGCGAGCGCGAGGAGCTGCTGGAGGTCGTCGTCGATCCGATCGTGATGGAGACCTACGAGATCAACTACGCCGAGCTGTTCGGCCTGGTGGCCAACAACAACCTGCTGGTCGCCGCCGGGGCGCTGGACACCGGCGCCGGACGGCTGGTGCTGAAAGTGCCGGGGGTGGTCGAAGAACTCGACGATCTGCTGCGCATGCCGGTGAAAGTGGTCGGCGATACGGTGATCACCTTCGCCGATGTCGCCGAGCTGCGCCGCACCTACAAGGATGCCACCGGCTTTACGCGCATCGATGGCCAGGCGGCGGTGACTCTGGAAGTGAAAAAGCGCATCGGCGCCAACATCATCGAAACCAACGGTGCGATCCGCGCGATTCTCGCCGAGGCGCAGAAGGAATTTCCGCCGGGGCTGGATGTGAGCTTTTTGCAGGACAAGTCAAAGGAGATCGTCGACATGCTCGGCGATCTGCAGAACAACGTGCTGACCGCGATCCTGCTGGTGATGATCGTGGTCATCGCCGCGCTGGGGGTGCGCTCTGCGCTGCTCGTCGGGCTGGCCATTCCGGGCGCCTTTCTCAGCGGCGTGCTGGTGCTCTACGCGATGGGCTACACGCTGAATATCGTGGTGTTGTTCAGCCTGATTCTGGTGGTCGGCATGCTGGTCGATGGCGCCATCGTGGTGATCGAGCTGGCGGACAGAAACCTCGCCGCCGGGCTGTCGCGCAGACAGGCCTTCGCGGCCGCTGCCAAGCGTATGTCCTGGCCGGTGACCGCCTCCACGCTGACCACCCTGGCGGTGTTCTTTCCGCTGCTGTTCTGGCCGGGCGTGGTCGGGCATTTCATGAAATATCTGCCGATCACGGTGATCGTCTGCCTGGCTGCGTCGCTGGCGATGGCGCTGGTTTTCGTGCCGGTGCTCGGCGGCAGCATCGGCCGCGGCCCGGGGAGCGCATCCCAGATGCCCTCCGCCGCCGCCGATGGCGATCTGCCCCGCGGCCGCTTCGTGCGCGGTTATGTGCGCTGGCTGTCGCTGCTGTTGCGCCGGCCGCTGACGACCCTGGCCGTTGCGCTGCTGGCGATAGTTGCCACTTATGCCAGCTACTCCCAGCTCGGCCGCGGGGTAGAGTTTTTCCCCGATGTCGAGCCAACCTTCGCGCGCATGCAGGTCCACGCCCGCGGTGATCTGTCGATTCGCGAGAAGGACGCCATGTTGCGCCGCATCGAATCGCGCCTGCTGGATGTGGACGGCGTGCGCGTACTCTACGCACGCAGCTTCGCCGGCAGTGCCGGACAAGGCGCTGCGGAGGATGTGATCGCGGTAATCCAGTTTGAATTCGAGGACTGGCAACTGCGCCCGAGCGCTGACGACATCATCGCCGAAATGCGCGCGCGCACCGCCGACGTGCCCGGTGTGCTGCTGGAGTTCCGCAAGGCTCAGGGCGGGCCGGGCGGCGGCAAGCCGATCGAGTTGCGGCTGTCCTCCAGCGAGCAGGATCTGCTGCCGGCAGCGGTGGCCGAGATGCGCCAGCGGATGGCGGCGATGGGTGGCTTCGTCGATGTCGAAGACGACCGCGCGCTACCGGGCATCGAATGGCGGCTGGAGGTCGACCGCGAAGCGGCGGCCCGCTACGGCGCCGATGTCGCCACCCTCGGCACCGCGGTGCGCATGCTCACCGGCGGCGTTCTGCTCACCGACTACCGCCCGGAGGATGCCGACGACGAAGTCGACGTGCGCGCGCGCTTCCCCTTCGAGCAGCGCAATCTCGATCAGCTGCGCCAGCTGCGCGTGCAGACCGCGCGCGGCATGGTGCCGATCGGCAATTTCGTCAGCCTGGTGCCGGCGCCGAAAACCGGCACCCTGAAGCGTGTCGACACCCAGCGCACGCTGACCATCAAGGCGGATGTGGCCGAGGGCGTGCTGGCCGACGACAAGGTGCGCGCGCTGCGCCAGTCGCTGGCCGAGGCGCCGCTGGATGAGCGCATCGAGACCAGTTTCGGTGGGCAGGATCAGGATCAGCGCGAGACGATGCTGTTTCTCGCCAAGGCTTTCATCGCCGCGGTGCTGCTGATGCTGCTGATGCTGGTGACCCAGTTCAACAGCATCTACCAGGCGCTGCTGGTGATGAGCGCCATCGTGTTCTCCACCGCCGGGGTGCTGATCGGGCTGATGATCACTGCGCAGCCCTTTGGCATCGTGATGGTCGGGCTGGGGATCATTGCCCTGGCCGGTATCGTGGTGAACAACAACATCGTGCTGATCGACACCTTCAATCAGCTGCGCCGCGACGAGGGCCTCAGCGCTACCGCCGCGGCGCTCAAGAGCGGCGCGCTGCGCCTGCGCCCGGTGCTGCTGACGGCGATCACCACCGTGCTCGGCCTGATGCCCATGGTGCTGGCGCTGAATATCGATCTGATCGGCCGCGAGATCACCATCGGCGCGCCCGCCGCACAGTGGTGGACGCAGCTCTCCAGCGCCATCGCCGGCGGCCTGGCCTTCGCCACGCTGCTGACCCTGTTGCTCACCCCGTGCATGCTGGTTCTCGGTGAGCGCCTGTTCGCCGCCCGGCGCAGTCGCGGGCGCGGCGAAGCGGCGGATCGCTCGCTCGTGGCGCCGTCCGCTCAGTAGCCCCGGCGTCGATCGACCAGCCCGGCCGGCCGCTCCCCGGCGAGCCATTGCCGGCGCGCTTCGAGCACCGCCGCAGCGGCGCTGTCGAAGATAATCATGCTGGCGATATGCGGCGTCAGCAGCACCCGCGGGTCGTCCCACAGCCAACTGTCCGCCGCTGGCGGCTCGCTCTGACAGACATCCAGGGTTGCCTCGGCGATCTGCCCGCTGTCCAGCGCGGCACGCAGATCCTCCTCGACCAGATGCCCACCGCGGCCGACGTTGACCACGCAGGCGCCGTGCGGCAGCCGGGCGAAGCAGCGCGCGTCGAGGATGCCGCGGGTGTCGTCGGTCAGCGGCAGCAGGCAGACGAGGATGTCGCAGCCGGCGAGGAAGTCGTCGAATCCGGCCTCGCCGTGAAAGCATTCGACGCCATCGATGCGCCGCGGCGAGCGGCTCCAGCCGCGCAGGGCAAAGCCGAAGGTCGCCAGTTGTGCCAGCGCTGCGCGGCCCAGTTGGCCGAGGCCGAGCACGCCAACGCGGCGCTGGCTGGCGTCGATCTGCTGGATCGGCGACCAATCGCGCGCGCGGCGTCTGGCCGCGTACTGCAACATGAAGCGGTGGTGGCCGAGCACGGCGAGGCTGACGAATTCGTTCATGCCGCGGGTCAGGCCCGGTTCGATCATCCGCACCAGCGGCACGTCCGGCAGCGTCGGGTCGGCGAGGATCGCATCGACCCCGGCGCCGATGGAGAAGATCGCGCGCAGCTTCGCATAGCCGGCCAGTTCGCCGCGCGGCGGCTGCCACACCAGGGCGTACTCGATGCGCTGGCGGGCGTCGGCGGGGCAGGGCCAGTCGATGATCTCCAGCGCCGGGTCGAGCGCCTGCAGCGCGGCGCGCCACTGGGGGAAATCCTCGGCTTCCTCGGCTTTCAGCAACAGGGCCATGCTCGCCTCTGCTCGAAGGGGGTTGGCGGCGGATTCTAATCCAGCCGGCCGCGACGGGGCGAGCGAAAGGCGCCAGCGGACATCGGTGGCCGGCGGCATCGACAGCTTGGTCGCCAGTGGCAAATATGTTACTTCATCGCTGTAATTACGCGGCGCGTAGCAAAAAGTACGGGGCGGCCATGTCCGCGATCAACACGGGCGCGAAGGGCGCGGAGCGCAGTGGCGGGCAACTGCTGGTGGAGTGTCTGCTGGAGCAGGGCGCAGAGCATCTGTTCTGCGTGCCGGGGGAGAGCTATCTGGCGGTGCTCGATGCGCTGTACGACGCGCCACAGATCGCCGTCACTACCTGCCGGCAGGAGGGTGGCGCGGCGATGATGGCCGAGGCCCACGGCAAGCTCACCGGCCGCCCGGGGGTGTGCATGGTGACCCGCGCGCCGGGCGCCAGCAACGCCAGCGCCGGGCTGCACGTCGCCTTTCAGGATTCGACGCCGATGCTGCTGCTGATCGGCCAGGTGGCGCGCGATCAACTGGAGCGCGAGGCCTTTCAGGAAATCGATTACCGGCGCTTTTTCGGCCAGCTGGCCAAGTGGGTGGCGCAGATCGACGACCCCGCGCGCATCCCCGAATTCATCGCCCGCGCCTACCGCACGGCGATGTCCGGCCGGCCCGGGCCGGTGGTGCTGGCACTGCCCGAGGACATGCTTCGCGAAACCACCGCCGGGGTGGCGCTGCCGCGCGTCGAGGCGGTGTTCAGCCGGGCCGGCGAGGACGAGTTGGCCGAGCTGACGACGCGCCTGACCAATGCCGAACGGCCACTGGCACTGGTCGGTGGCGCCGGCTGGAATGCTGCCGGCTGCGCAGCGCTGCAGCAGTTCGCCGAGCGCTGGGACATTCCCGTGGCGGCGTCCTTTCGCTGCCAGGATCACTTCGACAACCGCCATCGCAACTACGTCGGCGACGTCGGCATCGCGGTCAATCCGCAGCTGGCACAGCGCCTGCGCGACGCCGATCTGCTGCTGGTGCTCGGCCCGCGCCTCGGCGAGATGACCACCGGTGGCTACACATTGCTCGACCCGGCGCAGCCGCAGCCGGCGCTGATCCACGTGCATGCCGGCGCCGAGGAGCTGGGCCGCGTCTACCAGCCGTCGCTGGCGATCTGCGCGCAGCCCGCAGCCTTCGCCATCACCTTGGCCGAGCTGCCGGCGCCGACGGAATTCGCACCGGGCCGGGTCGCCTGGCGCGCCACGGCGCGTGCCGACTATCTGCGCTGGAGCGAGCCGGCGGCGGGCGAGGGCGGCGAGATGGCCACCGCGGCCCGCGAGCCTCGAATGGGGGGCGAAATGGGGTCCGGAGTCGATCTCGCGCAGGTCATCGCCTGGCTGCGCGAACAGCTGCCGGAGGATGCGATTCTCTGTAACGGCGCCGGCAACTACGCCAGCTGGCTGCATCGCTACTTCCGCTACCGCGGCTGGCGCAGCCAGCTGGCGCCGACCAGTGGCAGCATGGGTTACGGCGTGCCGGCGGCGATCGCCGCCAAGCGTATCCACCCCGAGCGCACGGTGCTGGCACTGGCCGGTGACGGCTGCTTTCTGATGCACGGTCAGGAGCTGGCCAGCGCGGTATTGCACCGACTGGGGGTGATTTTCATCGTCGTCAATAATGGCATGTACGGCACGATCCGCATGCACCAGCAGAGGAATTATCCGGATCGGGTGATTGCCACCGAGTTGGCAAATCCTGATTTCTCTGCGATGGCAAAGGCTTACGGGGCTTTCGGAGAAGTCGTCTCAAGTTCGGGCGAGTTTGCCGCAGCCTTCGGGCGAGCCCTTGCCAGCAGCCGATCCCACAAGCTGCCGGCCTTGCTTGAACTGCGCACCGATGTGCAGCAGATCACCCCGGCGCAACGCCTCGACGATCTGTAAGCGGCGGCGCACAAGCTGCGCTATGGGCTGGCCAAATGCGCCGCGAGGGCAGATCATTGTCAATTTGACCGCCCCCGAGGAATACCATCATGTTCGAGACATTGCGCCCCGCAGCCCCAGACAAAATCCTCGCCCTGATGACCGAATATCGCGCCGATCCGCGCAGCGAGAAGGTCGATCTGGGCGTCGGCGTCTACCGTGACCAGCACGGCCGCACCGAGGTGATGCGCGCAGTGCGCGCCGCCGAGGCACGCTTGCACGAGCGCCAGGACAGCAAGAGCTATGTCGGCATGATCGGCGACGCCGATTTCTGTCGCGGCATCGGCGAGCTGGTGCTCGGCGGCTGCGTACCCGAAGAGCGCCTGCGCATCTGCCAGGCGCCGGGTGGCTCCGGCGCGCTGCGCATCCTCGCCGAGCTGATCAACCGCGCCAAACCCGGCGCGCGGATCTGGATTTCCGACCCCAGCTGGCCGAATCATGTGCCGCTGATCGGCGAGGCCGGGCTGGAGACGGTGTCCTATCCGTACTTCGATGCCGCCAGCGGCAGCGTGCGCTTTGATGCGATGATGGCGGCTCTGGGTGACGCCGCGGCCGGCGATCTGGTGCTGCTGCACGGCTGCTGCCACAACCCGACCGGCGCCAATCTCGACCTCGATCAGTGGCGCGCAGTCACCGATCTGTGCCTGCAGCGAGGGCTGCTGCCGTTCGTCGATATCGCCTATCAGGGCTTTGGCGACGGTCTCGAAGAAGATGCCGCCGGCCTGCGCCTGATGGCCGCAAAAATGCCGGAGATGGTCATCGCCAGCAGCTGTTCGAAGAACTTTGCCGTGTACCGCGACCGCGTCGGTGCGGCGCTGCTGATCGCCCGCGATGGCGAGCAGGCGGACGTCGCCTTCGGTCAACTGCTCAACGTCACCCGCGGCATGTACTCGATGCCGCCGGATCACGGTGCCGCGACGGTCGGCATTGTGCTCGCCGATGAGGCGCTGCGCGCCGATTGGAGCGAAGAGCTGGAAGGCATGCGCGGCCGCATGCTGCGCCTGCGCGAAGGGCTGGCCGCAGCGCTGCGCGAGCACAGCGGCAGTGATCGCTTCGATTTCGTCGCCGATCATCGCGGCATGTTTTCGCGCCTGGGGCTGACGCCGGAACAGGTCGCGCGGCTGCGCGCTGAGCACGGCATCTACATGGTTGGCGACAGCCGCATCAACGTCGCCGGGCTGCCGGATGACGGACTCGACCAGTTGGCCGCGGCGATCGCCGGCGTGCTCGACTGAGCGCCAGCGAAAATCCGCCTGAATCGCCTGAGCGACCGAGAGGCGCCGCGCATTGGTGCGGCGCTTTTTTGATGGCGCACTTTGTTTGCGAGCACAGTGGGCTTGCGCGGTGGGCCACCAGCAGCTGGCTGCTGCCGAGGCTACAGCCCTCGTGCTGAATGAATATAATGTATATTATGTTAAATATCGGAGGTGGCGCATGAGCTAGCTGCTCGGATACCTGGATGGATAGCTCTGCGCTGGCGGCCGGGCTGGCCGGGCTGGCCGGGCTGCGCCCTCTCATCGCTGTGATGATGAGCCGAGCGCCGCTACTGCGTGCCGGCCTCGGGCGTCAGCCGCAGTTCGATGCGCTGGTTCTGTCGCGCCGCTCGATTCCACTCACCGGCGGTGGCTATTGATTCGGGATTCGGATAAGCGACGCGGGGTTCGCTGTTGCCCAGCGGGTTGATTTCGAGCTCGATGCCGCTGCTGTCGAGCAATGGCGACGAGGCGATAAAGTTGGCAAAGGCGATGGATTGCCGACCGCTGAGCAGTTGCGCCTGCCCGCTTTCGAAGCCCAGCTGGGTGCAATCGGCAAATGCCGTGTCATCGGCGGGTGGCCGCAGCGTGCCGTCGGTGGC
>Ga0207752_1000339_pt1 | contig 22199 bp, 13 predicted proteins | sample Pon2CUnioCityCA_6_FD_187272 | JGI IMG/M metagenome (GOLD analysis project Ga0207752, IMG submission 187272) | Marine sediment microbial community from Union City, CA, USA - Pond 2C Sediment 2 (SPAdes) | ecosystem: Environmental > Aquatic > Marine > Intertidal zone > Salt pond sediment ...
GGCCCCGAAACCGAGCTGGCCGTTGTGCTGAAAGGAACAGTTTCGCACGGTGATATCCGCCCCTTTGAACTCCGCGCCGCTGGCGTTCATGTATTCGAACGTACAGCCCTCCACGGTGATGTGCTCCCCCGAGAGCTCGACGGCCCCTTGCTGGGCGCGGTTGGCGGCGTAGCGAAAGCGCAGGCCTTTGAGGACGACGTAGTCGCCCTTGACGGTGAGAATCCGGTCTCGCGTGGAGGCCTCAACCGTGATTCTATCGTTGAACTCCTGATTGTTCGCGGCCCAGGCGTAGAGCCGTTGCGCATCGATATCGACGAAGAACGTTCCGCGCGCGAGTCGGTCTCGCTTCAGTACCTGCCGGAGTGGATAGCCGTTGACGAAGACCTGCTCGCAGCGCCCGATCAGGCGGTGGTAGTCGTCGTCGGGATGCGTGTAATGCTCGTTCCATCCCACGAACTTGTGCGGCCACGGCGTGCTGTACGCGCGGTCGGCCCCGGGCGCGGGCGTCCAATCCGTGATGTGGTCCGCGCCCGTGAGGACAACGTGCTCGCCTTCGGCCGCCCGCAGCGTGATGGGCGCTTGGGCCGAGCCGCTCTTGTCGACGACGACTCGTTCGCGATAGACGCCCGCGTGGATCAGGGCCGTATCGCCCGGCTCAAGGCGCGACACCGCCTCGCCGATCGTTCGAACCTGACGGTCCGGGGCAATTCCCGGCAGCGTCTCCGGAGCGACATGCCAGGTGCCTGCTTCCGCGTCGGCCGCCAACCAGAGCACCAGAAACGCCAAGCTCATTGCTCCTTTGTTGATCCCACGATGGCACGGCCCGAAGACCGACAAGAATCTCTCGTTATGATGCTCCATGAACAGAACCTCACGCTGAATGGTTGTGTACAGTCGTCTGACGCGATGTCAGGCTTGTGCGAGAATATGATACCATGTCGAAGGAGCAGATCGAAGAGGACCTATTCTGAATCCTCAAGGCTGCGGTCCTTGGTGACTTCAGTGATGAGAGTGGTGGCGTAGCAGCCGGGGTCGAGCTCGAAGTGCAATTCGAGATAGCCGCCGAGGTCGTCCTGGCCCGTCGCGACGTCAATGTCGCGGGGCTGGAAGCGGAGCGGACGTCGGCCGCCGCGAGCGCCAAGTCGTTTCATCTGACGAAGCTCTCCCTCACTGAGGCCTTCTGCGTCGAGGATGGGGTCTTCGATCTCGCCGGCCGGTCCCGTGAGCCGGGTCGTCCGCTCGCCGAGGAGGGGGCCCGTCGGGCTGATCTCGAAGCGGTCGCAACGCGGTTGTTCCGTCTCGGGTTCGTCGACGCGGAAGCAGGCCCCGTTCTCGTGTTTGTACGCCATGTCGCCGAGGAGGAGTTTGTCGATATGGGGCATGCGGGCGGCGAGGATCTGATTGAACAGAGCGGACTGATACGCGCTGATGAAGAGACTCTTCAAGTGCTTGTCGACTCCGTAGTAGGCTCGCTTCTTGTCGCCCTTGGTCTTGGCCATCGCCCGCAGCGCCCGACATCGGTCGGAGAGGTGTCGAGGCCAGCAAGCCAGGGCCTCCTCGTAGTGGCCCTGCTCATACTGCGAGCGGGCGTGAAAGATGGATTCGCTCTCCACCCCCTCCATCGGCCGGCCCAGGAACAGGTCCATGAACTCGCTCGCATCGTTTCGGATCACGGCCCTGCCGAGCCAGTGGTTGTCGTCGCGGTTGCCGAACCGCTGCGGTCCGAAGTAGTTGGGGACTCCTTTTTGGGTCAGGATTTGGAGCGCCTCGCCGGCAATACGGGCCGCCTCTTCCAGAGGAAGTACGGGGTTGCGAAGGCGGATGACGAAGCGGTTGCCGCGCAGGTGGCCGGGCTTGAGCTTGTTCGTGTGCCGGGTGGTTTGCAGGATTTGCACGGCGGGGATCGAGACCTGCTCGACCTGTTGCGGCTCGACGTGCTCGATGGAGATCCACTGCCGGGTGACGGCGCGGGCGTCCTTCAGACCGGCCGCGCCGATGTCCTTTCGCAGGACGCCCACGGCCCGGGCGATTCGATTGAGGGCCTCCCGCGTGCCGATGCCGCGCTTTTCGATGAACGCGTACGTGTGTGTGCCGGCGCCGCTCGCCTCGTACCGAGGCAGCTCTTCGACGAGAAAGTCCTCCGGCTGGACCTTGATGATCCCGCCCACGCCGGGAAGGTCCGCGGTGAGAAACGGAAGCGAATCGTGCATAGGTGAAACCAGACTAAACTTCTTGGCAGAGACGGAATCACAGGCTTTCCGCCCTGTCTTTGCTTCATTTACTGGGCAGCACATGCTATAAGTACATCTTCTTCAACGATTGTGCAAGGGAACGTGCGTGTTCGGATTCAAGAGCAGACGGCGAAAGAGACTGGCGAGCCGGCCTTTCCCCAGCGATTGGCTCGCGATTCTCGAACGAAACGTGCCCCTCTATGCGCGGTTCCCCCAGTCCGACCGCGAGGAGTTGAAGCGCCATGTCCTCGTTTTCCTGGGTGAGAAGCGTTTCGAGGGTTGCGGCGGGCTCAAGATCACCGACGAGATCCGGATCACGATCGCGGCCCACGCATGTATGCTTCTGCTCCACCGCCAGACGGATTACTATCCCGGCCTGACGTCCATCCTGGTCTATCCCCGGGCGTACGTGGCCAATAACGCCCGTCGCTTCGTGGGCGGGGTCGTTGTGGAAAGTCAGGATGTCCGTCTCGGCGAGTCCTGGCACCGTGGCTCGGTCGTCCTGTCCTGGGATGACGTCCAGCGCAGCGCCGCGGATATCCACGACGGGCAAAACGTGGTCTTTCACGAATTCGCCCACCAGCTCGACAGCTCGGGCGCCAGAGGCGACAGCACGCCGGTCCTGCAAGATCGCTCGAGTTTCATCGCCTGGGCCCGGGCCCTGGAGGAGGACTTCGAGGCGTTCCGGCGAGACATCCGGTCCCGCCGCCCGGAGGTCCTGGATGAGTACGGAGCGACCAACCCGGCGGAGTTTTTCGCCGTGGCGACGGAGTGCTTTTTCGAAAGGCCCAGGCAGATGCAGCGGATCCATCCCAGGCTGTACGAGGAGCTGAAGCGCTTCTATCAGCAGGACCCAGGTGGGTCCTGAACACCCCACCAGCGGCCATCCACGCCTTATACGCGACTTCCACACGAAAAGGCATTGAAATCCCCCGCCTCGTCGGTTATACTGTCCCGGCTATGGGTGGGCAGGCCCTGCGACTTGATGACGGCAGCCCAGGACCATTGAGCGTTTTGACAACCGAGTCAGTGATCCTGAAGATGGAAGGATACGATGGAAAACCGGCGCAAGAGCAACATTAAGAGGCGAAGAAAGCAGGGATTCCGCGCCCGGATGCGGACGAAGGAAGGGCGAAAGATTCTCAGCAGGCAGCGTGCTCTGAAGAACGGGGCCAAGAAACGTAAGTAGCTTGATGTAATAGGTTTATCTGCGTTCCGGTCCGGCGGGCCGAGTGCGAGATCGGTCTGCACGCCGGGGCGTCGTGCGAGCAGGAGGGGCCGTCCATTTCCATTCGAACCTGCGGATCATTCTGCGGGTATAGACCCCAACGGTCCGGCGGCTTGGGTCGATCGGCCTCTGTGGCCGACCTCGAAGCCGATGGAATCATGAAAGGAGGATCCATGCAGCTCTTAAAGAGAATCAGCCTCGTTCTCTCGGTCGTTCTAATCGCTCTTACCACGGTGAACGCGGCGGAATGGCCTCAGTTTCGCGGGCCGGACCGCGATGGCACGTCCTCCGAGACCGGGCTTCTGAAGCAGTGGCCCGAGGGCGGGCCCACAGAATTATGGTCCTACGAGAAACTCGGAGCGGGCTTTTCCTCGGTCGCGGTTGCCGATGGGATGGTCTACGTCTGCGGCATGATCGGCGGGCAGGGCCATCTGTTCGCCTTCGATCTCGACGGGAACCTCAAGTACGACGTCACCTACGGGCCCGAGTGGACCAAGTCCGGCAATTATCCGGGGACCCGAACCACCCCCACCCTTGACGGCGACCGCCTGTACCTCATGAGCGGGCAGGGCCGCATCGCCTGCTACAAGGCCGCCAACGGCGAGCGTCTCTGGCATGTCGATACGCTGGAGAAGTTCGGCGGCAAGAACATCCGCTGGGGAATCGCCGAATCGGTGCTCATCGACGGCGAGAAGGCCATTTGCACGCCCGGCGGTAAAGATGCGTCCGTGGTGGCCCTGAACAAGATGACCGGCGAGACCATCTGGACGAGCAAAGGCCTCAGCGAGTTGTCCGCCTACTGCTCGCCCACTCTGATCGAACGAGGGCCGACGCGGCTCATCCTGACGCTGGTGGAGAAATCCGTCGCCGGCATCGATGCGGGTACGGGCAAGGTCTATTGGACCATCCCGCATGAGGTCAGCTACGATATCCAGGCCGTCAGCCCCGCCTACGGGGACGGCATCATGCATGTGACCAACGGTTATCGCCACGGCAGCCACGGCTTCGCGCTATCGCCCGACGGGACGAGCGTCGAAAATAAGTGGTCGGAGAAATCCCTCGACGTCCATCACGGCGGCGTGGTCCTCGTGGACGGCAATATCCACGGCGCCAGCACACGCGGCCAATGGATATGCCTTGAATTGGCGACCGGCAACGTCAAATTCTCCGACAAGCTCGTCGGCAAAGGCTCGGTGATTTACGTTGACGGCATGCTCTACGCCTACGGCGAGAAAGGCCAGGTCGGCCTGGTCAAGATCAACCCGGACGGCTACGAGTTGGCCGGCTCTTTCCGCGTGCGAAAGGGCAGCAAGCAGCATTGGGCCCACCCCACCATCAGCGACGGTCGCCTCTACCTCCGCCACGGCGAGGCCCTCATGGCCTACGACATCAAGGCCAAGTAGCCCGCGACTTCAACCGCTGATGAACGCCGACGAAGAAACTCGAAGCACGAAACCGCAAATCCGAAACAAACTCAAATCTGGAATGGCATAAATCCCAAACACGGGCCGCAAGCCCTGCCACTTCGGAGATTAGGGCTTCGGTTATTCGTGCTTGTTTCGGATTTCGACATTCGGATTTCGCATTTCCGCAGCGGTTCTATTCTTCTGCGGCTTCCCACCACAGCCTCGGATAGTCCTGCCCCTCAAGAATCCACCAGATGTCCTCCGTCCCGTTGGCCGTCTCACCCACGAAGTCCCAGCTGGCGCCGAGAAACGTGCTTGCGGTCTGCATTTCGGTCGTCATCTTACCAGAGCCGTCATCGCAGCCTGTGGACCAGGGATCCGGCTCTCCGCACATCTTTGTCAGGCCGCTGACCTGCCGGTCCCAGAAGCAGGATATGAACGTCCCGCCGGGGGCTCCGACTATTCCGCCAACACTCTCTCTACCGGAAACAGCGCCGGCAAAATGGCAGCGGGATACTGTGCCGGAGTAAAGCGTGCCGTCGTCAGGAGTCTCGCTGTAGTAGAGCACACTCCAATCGATTCCTATCAGCCCGCCAACGTAGTCGCGCCCGGTGATTGTGCTGGTCGAGTAGCAGTCCGTCAAGTTGCCTACCAAGGACTCACCCACCAGCCCACCGACGTTGTTCCCGTCGGCCGTCACCATGCCGCTTGAACAGGAAGTCGCGATATCTCCCCACGAATTCGCCCCTACGAGGCCGCCAACGTCGTTTCCATCGGCGGTGACCTCGCTGCTCGAATGGCAGTCGACGACATTCCCGCCGTTGTATCCCACCAGTCCACCGACGGACGTGCCGCCACGGACCGGGCCACTGCTGTAAGAATGAAGCGTGTCGCCCGAGTTCGCCCCCATCAAGCCACCGACATCGGTGTGGCCACTGACCGGACCGGTGCTGTCGCAGTGAATCACGGTGCTCGGCTGCCAATAGGATAAGGCGGACCATCCACGTCCGCTGGACCCGACGAGCCCGCCGACGCGATAGAGTCCACTGACGGCACCGGTGTTGTAGCAGTGTGCTATGCCTCCTTCCCAGGTGGTTCCTATAAGCCCGCCTACGTCTTCATTGGCGTCAACCGTCGCAGTATTGTAGCAGCGGTCCAGTGAACCGACGTTCAATCCAATCAACCCGCCGACGGACTCTTCCCCGCTGACTGCGCCGTCGCTTTGGCAGCCGATCACCATACCTGTGTTGTAGCCCAGCAAACCGCCGATTTCCTCAGTGCCGCTTACTGTGACGGCTGTGTTGCAGTCTGTCGCGTCCCCCCACCAATTGTAACCCGCCAGCCCGCCCACATGCCTGGTTCCCTTGATGGCGCCGGAGCTATGGCAGCGGGTCACCCGACCTTGGCGGTTGAGCCCGACCAATCCGCCGACATGTTCGTGTGAGCCAATGATGTTGGCGTCCACCACGCCCAGGTCCGCGACTTCGGCTCCGCCAACCAATTGCCCGAACAACCCGAGGAGTCCTCCACCCTCGATTGTCAGGTTCGAGATTGTCCGGTTGTTGCCGTCGAATGTGCCTCCAAGCGTGGAAATCACGGGGGTAGCCCAACGGATACCGGAAAGATCGATCGGGGCGACCAGCCGAAAACACGCAGAGGGACTGTAGTAGGCCGTCGCTCCTAATTCCATGGCATCGGATATCAGATAAGGCTCTTCAGGTGTGCCGCGACCCTGCAGTTGCGGCGGAGTGTATCCGCTGAAGATTGTCAGAAGCGGGTAGTCGGCCCCTTCCGGCATCTGCCAGACTTCGCAGGTCCCGTTCGCGGTTTCGCCGACCCAATCCCACCCGGCGTCCAGATACGCTTGCCTGTCCCGCGTCACGATGGGGGGCACTGTCCCCGCCGGGGGAGACTCGCCACCGCCCATGGCCGGTCGACTTGGCCTCTGTGCCCGACTTGGCCCGAAACAACCAAGCACAGTGCCCCAGTTAGTTCCTATCAGTCCACCGGCAGGCCCCTGGTCGATATCGGTTACTGGGGTGCGGTAATAGCAGTGAGTCACCGTACCACGGTTCGACCCTACAAGCCCGCCGAGAGCCCATCTACCGCTGACCGCAACATCGCTGTAACACTGGTTCACGGCACTCCACGAGCCATTGTAGCCTACTAATCCGCCGCTCTCCCAACCGGCGCTGACGGAGCCGGTACTATAACAGCGAACCACAATGCCGTCGTTTCGCGCCACAAGAGCCGAGACATACCTGCTCTCGCCAGTGACGTTAGCATCTTCTACCGCCAAGTTCCTGATTTCTCCCCCGTGCGCCAAATGGCCAAACAATCCCAGATGACCGTCGCCGACAATCGTCAGGTGCGAGATCCTCTGGGCATCGCCGTCGAACATGCCTCCAAACCAGGGGATGGGCGCTGCGCCCCAACAAATGCCGGTCAGATCGATGGAGTCGCCCAAGCGGTAGTGCGCGTGGGGGCTGCGGTGGACCATCGTACCTAAGTCCGAGGCATCGGATATCACGTAAGGGTCGTCAGGCGTGCCGTGACCCTGCATCTCCTCCGCGACATGACCTTGAAAGAAGGAGAGAACCGGGTAGCCGCCTCCTTCCGGCATCTGCCAGACATCCGAGGTTCCATCCTCCATCCTGTCGAGCCAATCCCATCCTGCTTGTGAATAGGTCTCGATCTCATGCATCAGGGCCGTGGTCAGGCCGACACCTCCTGAGCTCTTGGTTTGACCCGAGGTCTGGGTATCCCAGAAGCAGCCCATTACAATGCCCCCTATGATCGTAGAGAACTCCGCTCCCACTAAGCCTCCAGTTGATCCTCCTGCGCTGCTGACGGCTCCTGTGCTGTAACAGTGGATCAGATTGCCGTCCCCGATGTCGCCCACCAGCCCGCCGACACGCGATTTTCCGGAAACCGGGCCGCTGGCATAGCAGTGGACCACTGTACCTTCGTCGTTGAGCCCGACCAGCCCGCCCGCACTCGATCCATCTCCGCCAACCGAGACCGTGCTGTAACAACCGATCACAGCACCATAGTTGTATCCCGCCAATCCACCCACACAATGTCGCGTGCCACTGACCGAACCCGTGGTGTAGCAATGGATCATGACGCTCGTGTTCGTTCCGGCCAACACGCCGACGGAAAACCCGTCGCCGACTTCCACAGTTGCATCGATCAGTCCCAAGTTCCTGATCTCGCCACGGGGCCCGCCGACATAGCCAAAGAGCCCTGCGTAGCGGTATCGATCTGAGGAAGTGTGGGTGAAATTGGAGATCTTGTGGCCGTTGCCGTCAAAGACACCTGAAAAAAGGTCCTGTTGAGAACCCGATTTCATGGCGCTGACATCCGCGGCGATGATGTTGAATGCGGGTCGGCCGTCCTTGCCGTCATAGGCGGACAGGTCGATGTCGGCCATGAGTTTGAAGTGTTTGTCCCAGGCGTTGGGTTCGGCGCCGATGGCGTTCATCTGCTCGGGCGTCCAGATCTGGTAGGGGTCTTCCGGCGTGCCGGCGCCGCCGCCGTATTGGGCCGAAGCGGCCGACAGAATGGTCAGAACGAAAGCGGCTACCGTTACGGTTCTCAAACTCTTGCTCGCGATGCGCATTTCCTCACCTCCGCTTCCCAAGCAACATTGTGTGGATGGCAGGCCCTGCCCGTGCCACCCGGACTCTGTTTTCCTGATGAACAGTTTAACCGATGGGAATTGTCGTGTCAAGTCCGAGAATCTGCGAAACCGCAAATGAGTGCGGCCCGGGCCGGTGGTGGGGGAGGGGCGTTCGAACACGAGGTGCGATCGGGCGGCTTGGCGCACCAAGGCGGGTTGCGTCTTGATAAGCCGGCGGTGGGCGGGTATCACTTGGTGCTGAACGATCCGGAGATCCTGTGAACTGGAGGTGCTGCCGTGCGATATGGCTTCGTTCTTGTGGCTGCATCGATTCTGCTGCTCTGCGTGCCGTGTCCGACTGAGCCGGCTCCTGATGGTTTTGTTCTGGTCAAGGGGGGTGTGTTCCGGCATGGAACGGGGGCCCGGCAGGGTGGGGCACAGGTTCGCGTGGAGGACTTCGAGATCCTCGATCATCCGGTGACGAACGCCGAATACAAGGCCTTTGTGGATGCGACGGGGCACCTGCCGCCGTTGCATTGGAAGGACGGGCGGATTCCGGCGGGCAAGGAAGACCATCCCGTCGTTTTCGTCAGCCGGATGGATGTCCAGGCCTATTTGGGTTGGCTGACCGCCGCGGAAGGGCGGGTATACCGGCTGCCGACGTCGATGGAGTTTGAGTACGCTGCTCGCGGGGGTTTGACGGGCTGCGAACATCCGTGGGGCGACGAGGAGCCCGAGGGCAAGGCCAACTATGACGCCGCAGGGGACCGACGCTTCGACCGCTGGCAGGATTTTCTCAAGCCGGCGCGGTGGGGGGCAGAGAATGGCTTCGGCCTCTACGGCATGGCGGGCAACGTCTGGCAGTTGACCACCGACAACCACGACCCGGCGACCGAGCGATACAAGTACCGCATCATCGACCCGGTCGAGATCGAACGCAGCGTCATGGGCGGCTCCTGGGCGAGGGGCGCGAGCTATCTCAAGTGCGGATATCGGCTGAGTGTCTCGCCGGGGATACGCCACCCGGATATCGGGTTCCGACCGGTTCGCCAGCCGGCGGGGGCGGATTGGAGGGTGCAGAGCCGCAAGCTGTCCGCTGTCTCGCTCGGGGGCGGGAAGGTGTTTCTGAACTGGGCCCTGCTCGGTTCGGACCGTCGTTCCACGCGCTTCAACGTCTACCGGGCCGAAGGGCGGAACCACGCGGGGTTTCTTGTGAGCGAGCAGCCCGTGAATGCGTCGACCACGTTCGTGGATTCCGGTCTTCGCGAGGATAGGCGATATCAGTACTACGTTCGGCCGGTAGATGAATCGGGCCGCGAGGGCAGGCGGTCCGAGTGGGTCGGCGTGACGGCGACCGGCGCGGCGTCTTCAACGCTGGTGACGTTCGAGCCGCTGTGCAAGCAAGGCTCGCTCGTGCCGATCTTCGGAGACCTCAACGGGGACGGCACGCTGGACTGCGTCATCCGGCTCGATAACGGTAATCAGGAAATGTCCCAGGACCCGGGCTTTCCAGTGCAACTGGAGGCGTTCACCTCGTACGGCCGGTCGCTCTGGCGAAAGGATATCTGCTATCACGACCATTGTTTCGGCAGCGCCAACAATGTTCCGTTCAACGTCTGGGACATGGACGAGGACGGTAAGGCGGAGATCATCACCCGGCTTCAGGTCGGAGGCGAGGTGTATGTAGCCATCCTGGATGGAATGACCGGGCAGGTGAAGGGCAAGGCGAAGTGGCCGCAGATGGTTTCCGATTTCGCCAAATCCTCGACGCGCATCCATCTGTCCATTGCGTACCTGGACGGGCAGCATCCGGCCGTCATCACACAGACGGGGCTCTATGAGAACGAGGTCTTTGTCGCGTACGACGGCGAGCTGAACGAGATCTGGCGCTTCAACAGCTTCGCTGAGACCAACGGCAGCGGCGGGCACAAGATCGAGGTCGCCGACGTGGACGGCGACGGGCGGCAGGAGGTCTTCAACGGCACGACCTGTCTCAATCCTGACGGGACGGTGCGCTGGTCGATCTACCGGCAGCATCCGGATATCGTCTCGGTTCACGACTATCTCCCGGATCGCCCCGGCCTGGAGGTGTTCTTCATCGTGGAATCGAGCGTCCACGCCGGCGTGTACATGGTGGACGCCAGCTCGGGCGAGGTGATTTGGAAGGTCAATCGCGAGGACGACCCGCGATGGACGCACGGGCATCGCGGCTGGACCGCGGATATCTGGGCCGGCTCGCCCGGGATCGAGTGCGTCTCGAATCGGGCCGGACATAACGATCGCAATCTGATTCTGTTCGGCGCCGACAGCCGCGTGCTGCTGGAGCCTTTCCCGGACAACGTTACGCCATTGGAGTGGGATGGTGACACGACGCGGGAACTGCTGAACTTGCGCGATCGTTCGCTCGGGGACTTCGACGGCAGGGCGGTCGTCCCTCTTGAGAATGCGCGACTCGCTCTTCCCGAGCGGAGCAGCGTGCTCATGACGGCCGATCTCTGCGGTGACTTCCGCGATGAGCTGGTCATGTCGACCACCAGCCCCGACGGCGGGAGGGCCATCGCCGTGGTTGCCGCCACACATCCGGTCTCACGGAAGTACGTGACAGCCGGAGACAGCCTCGACTATCGGCTCTGGGTCGGCCGGAACATGGGCGGCGGCTACCGGTCGGTCTACGACCGCGTGCTGGCCGAACCCGACGTGGATTGACCGGCTCGACGATCAATCCGATTTTGCCTGTGCCTGAAGCAGAGTTTCGACCTCGCTGATCCGGCTCTTCGAGAGCATCGAGCGGGCGAAGGCTTCCGCGTCGCTCAGCGACGCCGCGGTGATTGCCTGCTGGGTGCGCAGCAGATAGATCGGATCGACACTGAAGGCCCTCACGCCGATGCCGAGCAGGAACGGCAGGTATTCTGTCTGGTGGGCCATGTCACCGCAGATGGACAGCTCGCAGTTGTGCTCGACGGCGGCGCGGACGATCCGATTCAGGACGCGAAGCACGGCCGGATGATGCGGGAGATAGAAGTTCGCCACGCTCTCGTTCGTCCGGTCGACCGCCAGCATGAACTGGACCAGGTCATTCGTGCCGACGGAGAAGAAGTCCGCCTCGCGGGCGAACTCGTCGATCAGGTCCGCCACCGACGGGAGCTCGACCATCATCCCGAGCTTCGGGGCCTCATGGTGCTCGATGCCGTCCCTTGCCAGCGTCGCCATGGACTCGTGAACCACCGCGCGGGCCTCGTCGAATTCGTCGGGCGACGAGATCATCGGGAACATGATCCGCAGGTCCGCGCCGAGCCCCGCGCGGAGAATCGCCCGGACCTGCTCCCCGAAGATCGCTTTGTTCTGGAGCGAGAATCGGATCGAGCGCATGCCGAGAGCGGGATTCTGCTCCTGGATGTCGTGGTAGTAGGACAGGATCTTGTCGCCGCCGGCGTCGAGGGTGCGGAATGTCACGGGCTTGTCCGGCATGGACTCGACCAGCTTGCGGTAGATGACGTATTGCTCCGCTTCCGTTGGGAACGTGGTCCGGATGATGAACGGGAATTCCGTGCGGTACAGACCGATGCCGTCGCAGTTCAGCGCGCAGGCAACCTTCAGGTCGCTGAGCAGATTGATGTTGGCCGTGAGCCGGACGCGAGTGCCGTCGGCGGTCTGCGTCACCGGCTTCATCAGGTGTTTCTGGTCGTCAAGCGTCAACCGGGCCCGCTGCTGGGACCAGAACTTCTCCAGGACGTGGTCGTCCGGATCGATGAAGACGTTGCCGACGTCGGCATCGATCAGCAGCGGGGTGCCGTCCGGGATGTTCAGCATCTCGAACGCGTCCGTAATGAGCATGGGCATAGCCAGCGACCGCGCCAGAATCGAGATGTGGGACGTGACACCGCCTCCCACGAGGACGATCGCGACCGCGCCCTCCGAGGAGAGTTTGAGCAGATCGGACGGGAAGAGCCTGCGGGTCACGATGACGTGATCTTTGTAGGCATCGATTTCGTCACCCTTGCGGAGGAGGTTGCTCACGAGTCGCACGGCCAGGTCTTCGATATCGTTGGCCTTTTCGCGCATGTACGCATTCCGGCTGGCGACGAAGTTCCTCATGTAGTCGGCCGCGACCTCGGCGACGGCCGTTGGTGCGGTGGCCCCGTCCTCGATCCGTTGAACGACCTTGCCGATGAAATCCCGATCCTTAAGCACCATCAGGTGGGACGTGAAGATCAGCGACGCGGCGTCCGAGAGCTTGCTCTCGACCTGCTCTTGGAGCTTCTCCAGTTGACTCTCGGTGTGCGCCACGGCGGTGCGGAAATCTTCGAGCGTGTAGGCCCTGTCGGCATCGTGATGCAGGAGGATCGAGAGGCTCTTGTGCTTGTCAAGGACCATGGCCGGCGCGTAGGCAAATCCCTCGGCGGCCACCTTGCCTTTGACGAGCTTCAGTTCGGTCGGCAGAGCCTTGGCCGTCTCCGGAGCCGGCTCGTGAATTCCCAACAGGAACTGCGCATTTTCGATGATGTTGGCAAGCTGCGAGGCGACGGTTTCCAGGGCCTTGATGTCGGGCTCACTGAAACATTGGCTCATGTCGCGCTGGAGGACCAGGACCCCCATCTTCGAGATGCCTCGGGCGATGGGCAGGGCCAGGAACGCGTCGTAACGCTCCTCGAAGATCCCGGGGAAAAACTTGTAGTTGGGGCTGCGGCTGGCGTCCTTCTCGCAGACGGGTCGCATCTCCTCCATCGCCAACCCGGTCAGTCCCTGTCCGAGCTTCAGCCGGACCCGTCCGACCGACTCGGGATTCAGGCCCTTCGTGGCCCGGAGCACAAGCTCGCCCTTCTCCGGCTTGTAAAGGTAAATGGAGCAGACGGCGGACTGCGTGCGTGCCGCCACCATCTCGACGGCCTTGTTCAGCAGCGTCTCAATGCTGGCGCTGTCCCGGAAGAGATGGCTCAATTCACTGATATCACATAGTAACCGTTTGCCGTCCATCTAACTCCTGCCGTTTCCTTCTGTGCCAAACTTTCTTCGATACGCCTGTCTCATTGACTACTTCCTGTTCGCCGATCCTGTTCACGGTCCGGTCGTGACAGGGGCCTGCGGTCACGGGCCGTCGCCGGCTCGAAGCAGGCCAGATTACGCAGGGGTGTCGTATAAGGCAAGGGCGGCTACCGAGAATCGGGGGGAATTCGACGGCGGGGCGAACCGGCTATCGCTCGACGATGAACGTGATGTCGTAACGGGGTTCCTGGCGACCGCGTCGTCTTGCGGGGCGTTCTGTGCCGTCGTCGTCGGCGAGGTCCTTGCCGATGCTGTAAACGACGTACCCCTTTTCGCGCCTGCGGTAGCGCAGCGGTCGGCCGTCGTACGGGTCCAGTGGGACTTCGCGCAGAAACGTCGGGACCAGATCCGCAAGCTGCTCGGGCAACTTGCCATTTGAGAGACGATGTTGCTCAACCGCCATCGCCACGCCGGCGACGCGAAGCCGTGTCAAATGGACCAGGTCGGTCAGGATGAGACGGCGCATGGACGGCATGAAATGACTCAGGATCGTATGATCTTTCCGTAGATTCTCCTCCTGGCGTTCGAGATCCCGATGGGCTTGGGGGCGTTCCTCGGGAGGCAGTTGCAGCGCGGCGATGCAACGGTCGGTGAGGTCAATGTAGCGGATGAGGCACCGGTCCGTCAACCCCAGGGCCTGGGCGGCGTAAATTGGCACGAGGCCGGGGCCATCGGGCCCAAAGAAGGGCGCGAGACTCAGGCCTGTTGATCGCGGATCGCGCAACATAAGGATGACCATGCACCGTTCGCCCGCGAACGCCCGCGCCATGGCGTTGGGATCGTAGGCCGCCACGAGCGTATTGCGAAGACGCACCAGATGCTCTTGCTCAAGACTCGCCTGGTTCACAACGCGTTCGAGTGCGGACACCGTTATCGCCTGAGCGCCCTGGCGCACCATCTGAGATATGAGCAGCGGTTCGGCCGCCTGCGATCGCGCGACGCCGAAGGCCCATATAAGGGCGTCGGTCGCCGATTCCGGTTGGCCCTGCTCACCGTGCAGGATGGCCTTGAGGCAGAGCAGTTGCACGGCGCCGCGCAGGTCGCCAAGGTGCGGCAACAGTGTGGCGTGACCCTTCGTGAAATCAATCGGATACCGGCTGCGCTCGAGGGCTGCACCCTGCTGGAGAAGTTTGACCGCGTCTTCGTTGTCTTCGAGCAGTTGGGTGACAATCCTTGCCGTCTCGGTGCTTAAGTGCTCTGTCCGGGCCGGCATCTCGGCGTTGCCCAGCCACGGGATCTGCTCTCTCTGCTCCGGTTTGGGCTTCTGAAGATAGGCGAGCGCCTCGACGATGTAGTCGGCGGCGTTCTCGCCGTAGGGAGGCGTTTCGTACCATTGGTCGAGTTCGGTCGGCGTCACAGGGTAACCGGCCGCACGAATGGCGTCGAGTCGATCTTCCAGTGTCGTCCGGCCCACGATGCGATAGACGACAAACGCGCCGATGATGATAGCCAACAGCGCGCACGGGATATGCCAGAACCTGATACGCCATTTGTCTCTGGGAACTGAGTTCGTCCGGTCCATTCTCGATTCTCCGCCATTCTGATACGAACATTCGCAAATGTCGGTCTCGATTATATCCCAGGGCGGTGCGGTGGCAAACTCCAGCGATCCGTCGGGCTCAGAGGAGGATACTCCATGCAGCTCCCCGCGCAAAGAGAAAGGGTCGCGTTCTTCCACGCGACCCTCTTGAGGTTCACCGATGCCATTGATGCCAACGGGACAGGCGTGCGATCAGGCGGCGTCCTCAGTCTGGCAACTGCCGTCTCTTCTTTGCTGCTGATCGCATTGACCGATGCCGTCCTGATTGCGGGTTCCGTTTTCGCCTCTGCCTCTGTTTCCTCTGCCCCCGCGGCCGCGGCCTTGACGGCCGAGATCGTCCGCTTGGCCGGCGGCCCCATTGGTCTTGCCGGGACGGGCCCGGAGCGTGCACACGGTCCCGCCGGAGGCGATGGTGCGAGTGAAGGCCCGCAGGTGGTTGGTCGAGCCACGCAGGAGATTTCCGAAGACCCATTCGATGTCGGCCTTGTCCGTCTCTTCCAAGGCCAGTTCAAGGTCCTCAATGTCCATCTCCTCGATGGTCACGCCGACAGCCAGTGCTTCGAGCAGGGAGCCGGCACCGCTCGTGGTCAGATCGGTGAACAATTGGGTGAACTCCGTCGTGCTGAAGACGCCGATCTTATCATCAACCATCGAGTCCACCAGGCCGTATCTGGCGATCAGCAGGCCCACAGCGTCCATATGTCGCTGTTCCGAGGCGGCAATTCTTGTGAATACCGGGCAATCCCAGAGTTGTGCCAGGGTTAGATACACATCTCTCGCCAGCTTCTCCTCTTCGCGCATCAGCAGGATATTGTCCTCTTCGACCTTAGTCAATTCTGTGGCGGGCTGGGCGATGCCTTGCTGTCCCTGGTTCGCGTTTTCCGGGCCGTTTGCGGCATTCGCATAGCCGGCCAGCGTTGCTGTGATGAGTAGTGCGATCAGTGTCTTGGTCTTCATGTTCTTGTCCTTAAGATCAGGTTGCTGTTTCTTTTCACGTTTTCATGACCGGTTCCGGAACGATTTGTGGCCACTCGTTAAACGCGTCGCCCGCCGGAAACCTGCGGTCTGCGATTTGAGATTTTGTCATCTTGAACCTGCGTTCCCATTTGCCCGTATCACAAACCAAGGCTCTGGACTTGCCAGTCGGATAGAGATCAGTTCCTATGGAAAACCAGTCATGCAGCGATGCCGAGTTGATGGCCCGTCTCGGCCGGGGCGACCTGGCGGCGTTGGGTGCGCTGGCGGAGCGGCATCAGAATCGCGTCCTGTCTCTCGCGTTTCGTCTGCTGGGCGACTGGCACAAGGCCGAGGATATCACCCAAGAGACCTTTCTTCGTCTGCGGCAGGCGGCCCACAAGTATGAACCGCAGGCTCGGTTTACCACGTGGCTGTACCGAATCGTCCACAATCTGAGCATGGATCAGCGCAGAAAAGCCACAAGGGATCCCGTATCACTCGACACGATGCAGACGGAGCAAGAGGATCCCGCGGCAGGTGATGTGCCGGAGAGACGTGAATTGGCTCGGCAGGTTCGGGATGCCGTCAACGGACTCGCTGAGCGACAGCGCCGCGCGATTATTCTGCACCGCTACGAGGGGCTGAGCCACGTTGAAATCAGCGAGGTCACCGGCTGGAGCAAGTCAGCGGTCGAGTCGCTTCTTGTGAGAGCTTATGAGAATTTGCGAAAAAAACTGGCCGAATACAAGGATTTTGCACGTTGATCACCGCAGGATTCTCACGTTCGAAACGTTGAATATACGAGGCAGTACCGATGGAGCACGCAAAGGAAATAGAACTGATTGAGCTGGTGGCGAAGCGCCTGGAGCCGGACAGGGAAAAGACCCTTTTGGCGCATCTCAAGGACTGTCCTGCGTGCCGAAGAAGGATCGAGGACGTTCGTGGGACGTGGGATATCCTGGGCGCCTGGGAGGTCCGCCCGACGGCTAATTTCGATGCCATCGAGCGTGCCTGTGCTTACGGCCGTGCAGAAGCGGCCTCTGGCGGACTTGTGATTCGCCTCGCCCGCATAGGGACGGTCCTACGGGTCGCCGCAACAATCATTCTGACGATGCTTGTTGGATACGTGGGTGGCCGGCGGAGTCTCGGCGGGGCGTCGCCGCGTGCGGAGGCCGAGACGCCGCAGTATGTCTCGGTCCTGGGACTCGAAGCCGGACAGAGCCTATCGTCGCTGCTGCTCCAGGACGATGAGGTTTCTGGAGGGGAAGGTCAATCATGAAGCGACGTGAAACCATTGTTCTCGTGGTTGTGGCGGTTGTCGTGGGGACCGTCGCCTTCTGTGCCGGTCGGGCCGTGACGCACAGAGGGCGGTCGCAGGAGGATCTCGGCGGGAAAACGTGGTTGCGAAATGCCCCACCGGACGCTGTACAGGCCGACCGGGATTTTGAGCGGCAGACACGCCAACGTGCTGATGCGGTTCGTGTCGAGCAGGCCACGCTTCTTTCGATTCTCGCAGATCCCTGTTCCCCGCGTGAGCTGGTTCTTGCCCAGGCGGACCGGGTTGTCGAATCCCGCGCCGCATTGCTAAGGTCTATCGGGAGACATCTCGTGCAATTGCGAGATAGACTTCCCGAATCACAGGAGCGTCGTCTAATGCAGTTTTGCGCTCGCTCACTCCGAGGTTCCGCCCGGAGAAGATACCGGTGGCGAGGCGGGGCCCAGGACGGCGGTGCGGGCGGTCCGGGTCGGGGCGGCGGGCGCGGGGCCGGTCGTGGCAGGCAGTATAGGGGAGGATGGGGCCACGCCCATCCCCTGGCTCAGAGGCTGCAACTGACACAAGAGCAGATTGCCTGGGTCCGACAGCACGATCCGGACTTCGACCAGCAGTGTCTGACGCTGCGAGACAGCCTTCGTGAGGCCCATATGGCGCTTGTCGCGAGTTTCGAGGATGAGCGGGCCGCGGATGAGGAACTTCTGACGCAAGTAGACCGGCTGATTGAGGCTCACAGCAGCCTGGAGAAACGGGTTGTCGAGCATGTTCTTGTGCTTCAGCCTCGTTTGACCCGGCAGCAGCGGGAACGTCTCCTGGGGCTGTGCACACGCGACGGCACATCCCGCGGTCGCGACCTCCGGCCGGCGAATTGGGACCGTGCGGCCGCCTTCGACGTCACCCTGTTATCCCCGACTTCGCTCGGCGAGTCCTTCTTCTAACCGTGAATGAATCGGCATTCGCAACATGCAGCCGGCGGCTGGTTGCAGGGGCCGCTTCGGCCGTCCTCGCCCGGTCGGCGGTGATCCCACCGGTATCGCGCGGTTTCTCAAGGCGTCCCGATTTCGTGGACAGGGTATTCCATTCTCGTCGGCCGCGCAATAGAATGGGCGGTTGGTTCGTCTGTCTATCGTTGTCGTCACGGTGTGGCATACGAGTACGGTGGCAGGCTGATACTGTCCGGCCGGTTTGGCTTTAGACCGTCAGGCCGGGATGCAAGGGCTGGATGTTCCTGGAGGTCTGCCTGGGAGATTCGGAGTGTGTGGGAGAGCATCACCGAGGCATTTCTTGACACGTATTCACGACGTCCGCGTCAGTGCGGGAGATACGAACGTATCGTCATTTGAGAGGATCCGTCCATGGCAAGGAGAGTGTTGTTTGTCTGTGCCGTCGCCGTTGTGGCGTTTCTGGCCTCGCCGGTAGGCACGGCCGCTGAGCACCCCAAGAACGTCATTCTCTTCGGTTGGGATGGGGCCCAGCGCGACCATGTGAATGAGTGCCTGAGCCGGAATGAGCTGCCCAACCTGCAGAAGCTGATTGACGGGGGCCGGTACGTCAAGATTGATATCGAGGGGATCACCGACACGAAGGCCGGCTGGTCCCAGATCCTGACCGGCTATTCCCCCGAGGTTACCGGCGTATACAGCAACCGCAAGTACCAGCCGGTGCCGAAGGGACTGAGCATCTTCGAGCGGCTGGAGGAGCATTTCGGGACCAATGACTTCGTCACGGTGGCGGTCATCGGCAAGAAGGCGCACTGCGGTGAGATCAATCCGCCTCGGAAGGTCCGGCTGGACGAGGAGGCCAAGCGGCAGAACAAGGCCGCAGCCCGGAAGAACAAGCAGCGCCAGCCCGGCGCTGGCAGGAAGCCGCAGGGCACGATTGTCGAGGAGAACGGCGTGAAGTACCGGGTGACGCCGGGCTCGCCGTACTATGGGATGCACGAAGCGCTGGAGGTCTGGGAATACGGCCTGATGAAGGATGCGAAGGTCGGCACGCGGGCCCTGGAGCTGCTGGATCAATACAAGGACAAGCCCTTCTTCTTCTTCGTTCATTTCGCCGAGGTGGACCACGCCGGGCACCAGAATGGGGAAAACTCCGAAGAATATAATGACGCCTTGATCTCCAACGATCTCTGGACCGGCAGGATCGTGGACAGGGTTCGGGAACTGGGCATGGTCGATGAGACGCAGTTCTACGTCACCGCCGATCATGGCTTCAACGAGGACGGCAAAGGCCACGGCTTCGCCCCCTACGTCTTCCTGGCGACCAACAACAAGGCCGTCAGCCGCGACGGCCGGCGGCAGGACGTGGCCCCGACGATTCTGGAAGCCTTTGGCCTGGATCTTACCGACGTGGAGCCACGCCTGGACGGTATCTCGCTGACCAAGCCTGATAATCGTTCGCCCGCCAAGCTCGGTCCGCCCAAGCGCGCGCAGAAGGTCGCGCCGAACCGCAAACCGGACGTCATTTATGTTCCGACGCCGCCGAAGGTGGTGGAGAAGATGCTGGAGATGGCCCAGGTCACCAAGGACGACGTCGTCTACGACCTCGGTTGCGGGGACGGTCGGATTCCTGTCATGGCGGCGAAGAAGTACGGGTGCCGGGCCTTCGGATACGACATCGACCCGAAACGCATCAAGGAGTCGCTGGCGAACGTCGCGGAAAATGGCGTCGGTCACCTCGTCACGATCGAGCAGAGAGATATCTTCACTCTGGACCTCAGCGGCGCAGACGTCGTGACGCTATACCTGCTGCCGAGCCTGAACGTGAAATTGATACCGCAGTTGGAGAAACTGAAGCCGGGCTCGAGAATCGTCTCGCACGATTTCTCTATGAAGGGCGTCATACCTGACGAGGTTGTCACCGTGGAGGAAGATGAGTCCAGTCTCGACCACAATGTTTTCCTGTGGACCACTCCCTTGAAGAAGGAATGATTGCAGAACGGGGCCGTTCTGTCACGGAGCCGGTGATAGAAGCCACTGGAATCTGACGGCAGGCCACTACGAAGTAGTGATTGCCGGAGCCGACTGCGTTCGTCCACATCCATCCATGAGGGGTGAACGGCGAGTCTTTTTCGCCGATTGTGCTCTATGTGCGACTTGAACCAGTGAGGCATGGGGGCGTATAATGCTGCTCATCCTATGAGAGATTTCACTAAGACAAAACGTGTGGTCATTAAGATCGGGACGAACACGCTGGCGAAGAACGGCGGGATCGACACGGCGTATTTCAGGCGGATGGCCCGGCAGGTCAAGGGGCTGCTCGAGGCCGGACGGCAGGTCGTCATTATCACCAGCGGGGCGATCGGCATGGGAGCGGGGCGGCTTGGACGGGCCGGCCGGGTCAAGGACATGAAGATGCGGCAGGCGTGTGCCGCGGTCGGCCAGCCGCTGCTGATGCAGGAGTACCGCAAGGCCTTCCAGCATCACGGCATCCAGGTCGCCCAGGTCCTGCTGACCGCCGAGGTGCTCAGCAACCGCAAGACCTACCTGAACCTGCGCAACGCGATTGAGACGCTGCTCGGACTGGGCATCGTGCCCATCCTCAATGAGAACGACAGCGTCAGCACGGCGGAGATCGGTACGGCCTTCGGCGATAACGACCGGCTCAGCGCCCTGGTCGCCAGCAAGATCGACGCCGACTTGCTCGTCGTGCTTTCAGATATCGATGCGCTCTATGACAGGGACCCCCGGCGGCCCGAGGCTCAACCGATCCCGGCCGTCTTCGAGATCACTGCCGAGATCGTGCGCTCCGCCGGCGGTCGGGGCAGCACACACTCCACCGGCGGGATGAAGACGAAGCTCGAGGCCGCCAGGATCGCCGCCAACGCCGGCTGCCGAATCGTCCTGGCCAACGGCCGCGAGAGGAATGTCATCACGCGCATAATGGCCGGCGAGCCGCTCGGCACGATCTTCATGCCAAAGCGAAGGCTCAGCAACCGCGCCCGCTGGATTCTCAACAGCCGGTCCGCCGGGGTGATTCGTATCGATGAAGGGGCGCTAGCCGCTCTGCGAAGACACAAGAGCCTTTTGCCCAGCGGCGTCACCGGCGTCGAAGGCGCGTTCCACCCCGGCGACGTCGTCATGCTCAACGACGCCGCCAAGGCCGTCGCCAGTATCGGCAGCGCCCAGCTCAAGACCTTAGCCGGCAAACACAGCACCGAGATCAAAAAGCTCCTCGGCCCGAAACATCGCGACGTCGTCGCCATTCCCGAAGACATCGTTTTTCTCGACTTCTGAGTTCGGAAACGTCGGTGAGAGGTGGTAGGGGACAGGTCATAGCAGAGGCGATGTGCACAGGCCATCGTTTCCGGGGCGTTTCCGGCCTGTCACCTACTCTTGCGTCTCCTGATCCGTCCCGGAGGGTTCCTCGTCGTCACTCGTCACGTGCTCGTTCTGAGCCTGCTCGTCGTCGTCATTCGAGTTGTCTTCCAGGCCGAGTTTCTTCTTGTAGGCTTTGATCTTCTCCTGCTTCTGCTCCTCGGGCAGGTCCTCTTGTCCGGCCAGGAGAAGCTCGTATACCGCCGCTTGGGAGGCCTTTTTCATCTGCTGTACGGCCTTCTTTTCGATCATCGGCATCATCGCGCCCACAAGCAGCCGTTCGGCCAGACCGACCTTTTCCTTCTTCATTCCCGCCTGGATCATCTTCTTCATGCCGGCCTTGACGGATTTGTCCGTGGGGACGATGAGGCACCAGCCGATCTGTTGTTCCACACCCTTCGGGAACTCTCCGACGATGTCGGGCAGGACGACCGGCTCGATCGGGATGGGCGCTATGCAGAGCAGCGAGTTCGCATCTATCCCGGCCTCTTCCAGCCCCTTTCGGGCCTCGGAGAGGGCCTTCAGCGTATCGGCGGTGTTAGGGTCTGAGGTCGATGGGTCACGGGTACTCAGCACTTCG